>Ga0247727_10007964_pt1 | contig 19878 bp, 19 predicted proteins | sample WisWelCaveWW1625_FD_202498 | JGI IMG/M metagenome (GOLD analysis project Ga0247727, IMG submission 202498) | Biofilm microbial communities from Wishing Well Cave, Virginia, United States - WW16-25 | ecosystem: Environmental > Aquatic > Deep subsurface > Groundwater > Cave microbial mat | place... | reverse complement strand
TTCGGATCAGGTTGGCATTCCCCACGAGGCTATTGGAGGATTGTGTGAGACCATTAGCAAAGAAGGTCCAGGGCACCAGCGCCGCGTAGGCAAAGATCGGATAAGGAATCCCGTCGGAAGGCATTTTCGCTAATCGGCCAAAGAAAATGGAGAAGACCACCATCGTCATAAAGGGCTGAATCACGGCCCAAGCAGCTCCCAGCACTGTCTGCTTGTAGCGCACCTTCACGTCCCGCCAGGTGAGAAAATAAAGAAGCTCCCGATACTCCCAGAGGTCTTCCCACCGGACGGGAGCCCACCCTTTAGATGGCTTGATGACCACTACATTCTGCTCTTTTGTTTTCGTATCTTTCTTCATCGATTATTGCCCTTTCGCAAGGAGGCTCCGGAGGATCTGGAGCGGGACGATTTTCAAATCAAGAGCGATCGACATATGCTTCAAATAATAAAGGTCATAACAGAATTTCTCTTTGAGGTCTTCTAAGGTGGAAGTGTACCCCTGCTGGATCTGCGCCCATCCGGCAAAGCCCGGCTTGGTAAAGAGGCGAAGGGCATAAATGGGGATGTCCTTTTCAATCTGGCGAATAAACTCTTCCCGTTCGGGGCGCGGGCCGACCATCGACATATCCCCCTTCAGAATATTGAGGAGCTGGGGCATCTCGTCCAGGTGAGTCCGCCGGAGAAACCGCCCCACCGGAGTCACCCGAGGGTCATTTTTTTCCGTGAAAACTGCGCCGGTTTGCTTTTCCGCGTCTTCCCGCATCGTCCGGAATTTGATCATCTTGAAAGCCTTCCCGCGAAATCCGACCCGCTCCTGGAGGTAAAACACCCTTCCCCGCGAAGACAACTTGATGGCGAGCGCGACAACGCACCCGATCGGAAAAAGAGGAATCAAGAGTCCCAAAGCTGTAATCACGTCGAAAATCCGTTTCCTTTTTAATTGGGCAAAGCGGTTGGCGAGAAGGCATTCGTTCAAAAGCTCCGCCTTGTCCACCTGCTGGTAGGGAACCTTTTTCGTCAATTCTTCGTAAAACTCATCCAGTGAAACAAGGCGGCTGTGATTGTGGTGGGCCATAATCAGGAACTCCTGGAGGCCGTCTTTCCCGGCGTAAGTGGAGGTGAGGATCAGAACGTTGGCAGCGTGTTCAGCAGTCACGGTCTCGAGGTCCCCATAGCTTCCGAGGATCGGGAAGGGCATGTCCCGGAGGGCCTCTTCTTCATTTTTATCACAAACGATTCCTACAACCTCAAAGGGAAATTTCCCGTTCTCGGCCTCGCGGAGAAAGTCGAAGTAGAACTCTTTGGCGGGATTGTGTCCAACGATCAAGGCGCGCTCTTTGGGGGCGTACCAATTCGCGAAAACCGAGATCACAGCCTTCGAGAGGGTGAAGAGCGCTCCTTCGGTAACGAGCGAGAGGGCAAGGACCCACCGCCCCACTTCCTGGATCCCCGTGTAAACAAAAGCCACGCCCCCCTGGATAAATAAAGCGTAAATCAAAGCCCTCCAGAGGGCCATGAAACCGGCATAGGAGGTAAATTTCCGATAATTCGGATAAAGGTCGCAGACATAAAAGGTTAGTACCGTCGATAGGGCTGATAAAACGACCAGGGGAAGGTGTCTCGGGTAATAGCTCTTCCAGCCGGCCAGAAGCACCAGCTGCTGATTCGGCCAAAAGGAGGAGAGAACCGAATGCAGAATATCAACGCCGATACAGCCGATAAGAAACGAAAGAAAAACGACTCCCAGATCGCTTGCAACGCTCGCGAACTTGAAGTAGAAAACCTTTCTGGCGTTAACCGTCCGGCTCTGTTTCATATCAATGGCCGTAGGCACAGCTTCGCCCTCTCGGTCCCAAAGCCAGATTTTTGTGACCTACTCTCATTTAATAACTTGATCTCTTTCCCTAACGACTAAACCTTTTCTACCAGCGCCTCGTCGATTTGCACCGAAATCGACTGCAAAAGAAGATCGAGTGAAATCACGAGGCGCGTGTGCTTATCTTTCCGAACAATAAAGCCTTCGATCCCTTTTAAAGGACCGGACCGAACGTAGACGCGGTCCCCGGCCCCCAAATAGGGATAGGGATCGATTGAGATCTCTTCAGTGATGAAGCGGCGGACTGCGTCTAACTCTTTTTCGGGAATGGCAAGGGGGAACGTGTTAAAAGTGACGAAATGGACCGAGCCGCGGGTCTTTAGAACCTCGAGTTTGTATTTGAGGGGAATCCGGACGAAAAGATAACCGGCAAAGATCGGGATCTCGATTTCTTTCACCCGGTCAGACCAATGTCGAAAAACTTTCCGGACAGGAAGGAACGTTTCGATTCCCTTTTTTTGAAGCTCCCCGTCGACTAGTTTCTCGTGCCGGCTTCTCGTGTAAAGGGCGTACCAGCGTTTCTCATCCCAAAATCCGGAGGACGGATCAAGCATTACCATCGCGTTTCACCTACGATGTCTAGAATGAAGTTTCGAAAACCTAAAGGATTTACTTTCCCATCCGCTCCACGAGCCAGGCGTCAAGAATATCCTTCTTGAATCGCCACTGACCCCCGATCTTCACCGCGGGAATCTCTCGCTTTTTCAGCAGCCGGTAAATCGTCACCAGGTGAAAGCCGAGATACTTCGCCGCTTCTTTAGGCGTCATGATCTGGGTCCGCTCGCGCTTCGGAAACTCCCCTTTTGGGTTGCTAGGATTGTCCCTCTTAGATTCCTGCTCTTCAGCTTCGGACGGTTTGTCCATTTCGTTCCCCTCTTTTTAACTCAATTTTGACTAAAATATGGAGATTCATAGCAAACATTATCATAGGAAGATAAATTTGTCAATTATTGATAGTCATTGTTATATAAAGGGGCTCAGCGCAATAAGTTAGGAACGATTTACCTGTCGCTAGAGAGGAATTAGCAGCCTTCTATTAAAGGTAAAGGAAGTCAAAGCTAAGTTTTTCGGGGAAGCGTCCGAAACTGTAAGGAAGAACTTTTCGTGGAAAATTGGGAAGAGTTCAGTATAATGACGAGCGTCATTTTCGATCACCCTCAAACAAAAGGAGCTATTCGATGAAAAAGTCAGCGGTCATTTTTCTCCTTTCTCTCATTGTTCTCACGCCAAGCCTCTGGGCGCAAGAAGCACCGAAGGAGCTTTGGGAGGCTGCGGACTCCCCAGAGTACGGTAGGAAATTCACCGGAATGCTCGGTCGGGGGTTTCTGAACATGGGAACCTGTTTTGTCGATTTGATTGTGCAGACGGTTGAGGGGACGAAGACGGGGCCTCCCGTTGTCGGCACTCTCACCGGTCTTGGTGGAGGGATTGCGTGCACCGCGCTTCGCGTCACTTCCGGCGCCCTGGATGCGCTCACCTTCTGGGTTCCCGGATTCAACGGAATCCCGGTCGGACGTTCCTATAAGAATTGTTTGGAGTACGAAGAAGAAGAGTTGGAAGTGCCGGCTCAGCAACTGGCTCCGGCTCCTGCCGCCCCCGGCCCAGAGTATTATGCCAAGCCGGCCGCAAAGCAGGATGTGATGGAGTACGTTAAGAAGTAAGTCCTAGATCGGTCTTCGTAAAAATCGGCGAGTAATCATAAGGGGCGAGTAACTCACTCGCCCCTTCTTCTCTGTCCAAAAGACAAACCACCTTCACGACCCGGCATTTCAATCTTTCGATCTCCTGAATTGCGTCCACAACGGTCTTGCCGCTTGTAATCACGTCTTCGACCACAGCCACGCGCTCTCCCGGTTCAAGCGCCGGGCCTTCAATTCTCTTTTGAGTGCCGTGCTTTTTTTCCTCTTTCCGTACGATAAAGGCCTTTAAAGGCTTCCCGGTCTGGGAACTCAAGAGGGCCACGGCCGCCGCGATGGGGTCGGCGCCGAGCGTGGGACCTCCCACCGCATCGACCTGAATCCCGTGAAGCATTCCAAGAATCGCCTTCCCCAAAAGGAGGATTCCGCGGGGATCGAGCGTCACCTGTTTGCCGTCAATGTAATAAGCCGATTTCTTCCCGCTCGAAAGCGTGTGTTCTCCCTTTCGTACCGCCTTTTCCTTCACGAGTTTCAGCAGTTCTTCTCTGACTTCTACAGCAATCATTGTTGTCTCCTCTGTACCGTCGCGTCCTTTCCTAAATTATGATCGGAAACCAGCGATTGTCAATCACCGCCGTTGGTGGCAGGGGAGAGAATTTCCTTTCCCCTCCGCGGGGCCTCCTTGTGAGAAATCTAGGGGATTCCGGCGGTGGGGCCCACCCGGTCCTTTGCTGGACACGCTTGGCCGGGTTTTCCCACCCCGGAATCCCAAGATTTCTAGCGGTTGTCTTCGGCCCTATTTGCTCCGGGGAAAGAAACTTTCTCCCCTGTAACGTTTCAGGCGATCCCGGAAGGCTCCGGAGGCGATGTCGGCGGGTTCCAGGTCAAGGCCGTCAAGCCGAGGCGGACACCTTGGGCTTTCTCATCTAATCTCAACCGGCTCTTTCCCAGATCTTCTCCTTTAGAGGTCAAGACAAGGTAATAGATGGAATAGAGAGGTGACTTCCTAGAGCCCGGAAGCGTTCGTCCGCCGAGGCGGTCGCCCGAGGGAGCTTCCGGGATCGCTCTCCACTTAGGGTGAGGGGATTCTGCCTCCCACTCACTTCACGTCGTCGGCCCAGATCATCACACCCTGGCCGTCTCCGGCATCCGGGCCCGCCTGAGTTTGCCCAATGACTGCGAACGGGTGATTGTCAATTACCACGTCCTGACAACTGACGATCACCCGCCACATCCCCGGCTCGAGCATTCCGCGCGGGAATTGGCTCACTCGAAGCGTGGTCTTGGCGAGTGCGCACGGTCCGCCCCGGAAGGTCTGCCGCTCGACGATCCCCCCCTGGGGATTGATCCAGACCGCCTGAAACTCGGGGCTTTCCCAAAACTCGAACGGCTTAAAGGCGCCCCACCAGGTGACCTTATCCATTTCCGGAGGAAAACTTGAACGGGGGGGTGTGATCTTGAGTTGTCCAAAAAAATTCTCCTTCGCATCCCGCGCGATTCCCCTCTCTTTCAAATAGTCTCTCGCCCTCTCGCAGCTCTCATAAGTCATCGCGGCGTTTCCCAAAGGCTGCCACGCGACGAGAAGAATCCCTGCTCCGAGAAGCGCGGCAAAAATCCGCCTCGTGAGAAGGGTCAGTAATAGAGCGGCCGTAAGAGAAACCAAGGCTCCTTTCCAGACGAGCTTGAAGGAAACTCCGGGAAGTCCCAGGAGACTTGAGTCGTGGTGGAGGTGGTGAGCGAAGTGGTAAAGATCGAACCCGAAACAAAAGGCGGCTATCATTAGAAAGCCGACAGCCATTTTTCTGGCCGTCATTGCGAGACCACCGGAGGTGGTCGAAGCAATCTACAAACTTGAGATTGCTTCGGCCTCAGCTTAGAACCCTGCCTCGCAATGACGGTGGGTTACTTCCGCGATTTCTTTTCATGAGAGGCCCGCACCACGGTGTGAATCCCGCCCCGGACGTAAAAGTCTCCTTCGATGGAGATTCTTCTCGGCTTTGTTGCCTTTACAAAATCGTCCAAAATGAGATTGGTCACCTCTTCGTGAAAGTGCCCTTCGTTTCGATAAGACCAGAGATAGAGCTTGAGGCTTTTAAGCTCCACGCAAAGCCGGTCCGGGACGTAGCGGATCCGGACTGTCGCAAAGTCCGGCTGCCCGGTCTTGGGACAGACGCAGGTGAACTCGGGGCAATCAAAGGAAATCTCGTACTCCCGGCCCGGATAAGGGTTGGGAAAGGTTCCCAATTTTTTGGACGGTCGTGTAGGCATAACTCGCGGCAATTATTCTACTTCCTCTAGGCGGGAACTTTAAGCGTTTTTACTTCCAGGAGTTTTTCAATCTGGTTTTTGAGCTTTTCGCTGTCGTGCCGGACGAGTTCTTCTTCGTGGCCCAGGTCGGCCACAACGATCTGTGCCCGGGTGATTTTCTGAATCTCCGCGATCCCTGAAGCCGGAACGGGTTTTTGTCCCAACTTGGCATATTCGGCAAGGCCGCGGCTGGAGAATTCTGTATTCGAAATCAAAATGTAGTCAAGATAGTCCCCGCCCAGATATTTCGCCATTTCGTGCACGTGATCGTAGGCCGAATAGTGGGTCGTCTCCCCCGGCTTGGTCATTACATTACAGACATAAATCTTTCTTGCCGCCGTCCTCTCTAGCGCATCGCGAATCCCGGGGATTAAGAGATTAGCAACGATACTTGTAAAAAGATCTCCGGGGCCAATAATAACGAGGTCCGCATAAAGGATCGAAGCGTAAGCGTCAGGATTGCAGACCGGCTCCGGCTCGTGCCAAAGTTCCGTCACCCGGAGCTCCGGATGTCGTCCCTCGGCCAGGTCAATTTTACTTTCCCCCCGGACCACGGTCCCGTCTTCAAACTTGGCCACGAGGTCGGTCATCGTGGTCGTCACGGGCAGCACAATTCCCTGAATATTCAGGATATCCCCTAGAGCCCGGACCGCTTCCGACATCGACCCTTTAATTTCTGAAAGCGCCGCCAGGAAAAGATTGCCGAAACTGTGGTTCTCGAGCTCCCGCCCCTTTTGGAACCGGTATTGAATGACGCGGTTCATCAGCTCCGGCGCGTTTGAAAGCGCCACGAGACTTCTCCGAATATCTCCCGGGGGAAGAATCCCAAAGGTGGAGCGAAGCCGTCCCGACGATCCTCCGTCGTCACTCATACTGACGATCGAGGTCAAAAAGACATTGGGAAGTTTCTTGAGTCCCGAGAGCAGAGTGAAAAGACCCGTTCCTCCGCCGATACAAGCGATCCGTTTCTTCCCCTGAAGAAGGGTGTTCACGTGCGCGATCAGTTCGCGCACGTTGTAAGGTTTGAGGATATAGCCGGCGGCGTTGAGTCTTCTAGCCTCGAGGGGGGCCTCCGGGTCGGTACGCGAGGAAACCACCGCCACCTTCGCCCGCTTCTTCTCTAAAGCCTTTGAAACGGAGGGAGAAATGAGAGGCGAATCGCGCTCTCTCTGATCCGTGTCCAACAAGACCAGGTCCGGATGATGCCACTCGATCGCTTTCTCCGATTTCTCATCATAATCCGCCCGGGCGATCTGGATCCCTGTTTGGATTTGGGAAAGAATTTCTAGGATCTCCCGGGTCGATTCCTTATTTCCGAGTACTAAGATTCGCTTTTTCGTCATCGGTTCTTACAGCCGCTAACAAGTATAACCTAAAAATTTGGAAACGCCTTCCCGCACGGAGAAGGCTGTGGCAGGCGCAAGATCAGGTGAGGAGGTGCTGGAAAAGGGTCGCGAGGCCCAAAAAGGAGAAAAACCCCATCACGTCGGTGACGGTCGTGAGAATAATCGAAGAAGACTGGGCGGGGTCCCAGCCGAGCGCGCGCATCGCAAGAGGGATCCCGGCTCCCGAAACCGAGGCGATAAACATATTTGCGATCATCGCAAGGCCGATCACAAGGCCAAACACGGCGTTCCCTTGCCAAAAGTACCCGACGGCCGCCGTGACCACCCCCACCACGATTCCGTTTACAATCCCGAGGCTGGCTTCCTTGAGGAAAACTCGGGCCACACGCCCCTTTTCCACTTCTCCCAAAGCGAGCCCCCGAATGACAACGGCGAGGGTTTGGGCTCCGGTATTTCCCCCTTGACCCGCAACGACAGGAAGGAAAATCGCCAGGGCCGTGATCCGCGCAATTGTGTTCTCAAAAAGGCCGACCACCGCGGCCGCTAGGAAGGCCGTACCGAGATTGACCAAAAGCCAGGGAAGCCTCTTTTTCATTGAGAAAGAGACGGGGGAAAGCGTCTGTTCGTCTCCGCCCGCTCCAAACATCTTTTGAATGTCCTCCGTCGCCTCCTCTTCCGCTGCCTCCATGAGGTCTTGGGAGTGAATGATTCCGAGGAGCCGGTTGTCCGCGTCAACCACGGGAATCGTAAGGTACTTGTGCTGCGAGGCGATCTTGACCACTTCCTCCCGGTCCATCTGGGCCGGGACGGTCACCACTTCCTTTGACATAATGGTTTCGATCGGCGTGTGGGAATCCGCCAAGATGAGCTCCCGCATTCCAAGCACTCCCTGCAGGCGGTTCTCCGTGTCGGTGACGTAGACGTAATAGAGCTGTTTTTTCTTTCCCATAACCCGGAGCGCCCGAATCGCCTCCCCCACCGTCATGTCCTTGTTCAGGGCAGCGACTCCTGGTGACATCATTCCGCCCGCGGTTTCCGGCGGGTACATTAAAAGGGCCGCCAACGTCTGTGCCTGCACAGGATCGAGTACCGACAAAAATTCCACCCGCCTCTCTTGAGGAAAATCGAGAAGAATGTCGGCTCCCTTCTTTGGAGAAATCTTTTCAAGAAAAGGCTTTGCCAGGACCGGCGTGAGTTCGTCAAAGATGAGCGAGGCGGTGTGCGGATTCATGAATTCAAGCGCCGCAGCGGCTGAATCAATCGGAACGGTCTTGAGGATCACCCGCGCCTCGTCGGGAGGGAGCGCCTCCAAAGAGCGCGCTGCATCGGCCGGGTGTTGCTCGAAAAACGCTTTGACGAGAGCGTTGGAAGCCCGAATCTTTCCCATAGTCGTCGTATCATAAAGCGAAGATGCTGCCTCGGCAAGTTCCCTTCCCGTAAGTGGCAGGAGAAAAGGGCTTCCCCCTACGCGGGCCTCCTTCCAACAACTCCAAGCAAGAACGAGGTGGGGCCCCACCCGGTCCCTCGCTTAGGAGCTCCCTGGCCGGGTTTTCCCCACCTCGTCCTCGCAGGAGTTGTAAGATTGTCTTCGGCCCTGATTGCTCCGGGGAAAGCCCTTTTCTCCTCCTCGCAACGTGACGCGGTGGCGGAATCTCCCCACCGGAGGCGGCGTTGGGGCGTCGCGGCAGGAATCGGAAAAATTCCTGCCGCAGCCCCACCGAGCGGAGGCCGACACAAACCGTTATTAATCTTCAACCGGCGGTACCACGGCAGGTTTTAGTTTCTCCACACCACGGTTAAACGTGAACACGCCCAGGATCTGCATTGCCACTCCCCCCGCGACCGTCGGCCGAAGCGTCCGCCGGAGGGGGGAGATTCCGCCTGCCACTCACGCTTACCGGAGGCGCTCGCGGCACGTCTGCGAGTGCGGCTAAGCCGCGAGGAAATGGCCGAGGTCGCTCTTTACCGGAGGGGGTCTGTTTTAGCGGCGGCGAGTGATTTGAATGCCGACGTTTCGGGCGCCGCGGATGGCACCCGGTTTGGAGATGCGCACGGTCACTTCGCGGAATTTGAATTCTCTTAAAAGAATCCGCGCGATCAATTCGGCGAGAGATTCCACCAGCTCGAAACGGCTCTTTTGGGATTCCTGCAGGATCCGCTTCGCCACCTGTTTGTAATTCACGGTGTCTTCCACCCGGTCACGTTTGGCTGCACGGCGGGCGTCGGTTTGGAGTTTAAGATCGATCAGAACTTTCTGTTTGATCCTTCGTTCCCAATCGAAGATTCCGATAACGCAGCGCGTTTCCAGGCCTTCGATGAAAATCCAGTCGTTTTGTCGCTTCATAGGGAACCTTGTCCGTTGAAGGGAGTTAATATAACATAAGTGTTTTCTGATGAGCAAACCTCTCTGTCCCTACTTCGGCACCTGCGGCGGCTGTGACTACCAAGACCGGGATTACACCGAGGAGCTCGCTCTGAAGGAAGAAGCTCTCAAGGGTCTTTTCGAAAAATCCCTGGAGCTTTCAGACAAGGTCTTCTCACCGATCGTTCCTTCCCCGGACCCATACGCTTATCGCTCGAGACTGGATCTCTCGCTCCGCAGGAGCCGGGGAGAGATCCTCTTAGGGTTCAATACCGAAGGGGCAGGGCGCCTCATACCGATCGAATCGTGCGCGATTGCGGAGCCCAGAATCAGCGAATTCATTCCCACCTTGCGCCAGCTTGCTTCTGAAAGGCTTCCGGAAAATTACCGCGGCGCAAATCTTGTCGTCAAAACCGGCGAGGAGGGAGAAGTCCGCTGGGGCGGAATCGGTCGCGGATCACTCCGGCTTTCCGAGACGGAATACTTCTGGACTGAAATCGAGGGAAAGCGGATTTATTATTCTCTCGACACCTTTTTTCAGGCGAACCTCAAGATTCTCCCGTCTTTAATGGAAAAGCTGCGGACGCTTCTCGGTCTTACGCCCGAGACTTATCTCTTGGACCTTTACGCGGGGGTGGGACTTTTTTGGGTGCTCTTTGCGGGGGGAGTCCGGGGAGTTTATGCGGTTGAGGAGAACGGAAGCTCAACGCCTGTCGCTGAATTTAACCGCCGCTACCACGGATTTTCCAACGTCTTTCTCCGGGAGGGACGAACCGAGGATTGTCTTGAGGAGATCTTGCAGGAGATTCGGGGAAAGCCGCAGGCGGCCATCGTGGACCCGCCGCGAAACGGATTAAGTGCTCTGGCGCTCGAAAAGCTTTCCCAGGCGAAGAGCCTGAGCCCCCTCATTTATATTTCCTGCCACGCCGCTTCCCTCGTTCGAGATCTGCGCGGCTTTTTGGACGCGGGTTGGCAGGTTGACACCGTCATTCCTTTTGATTTTTTTCCCCGCACCCGCCACCTCGAAACCGTCGTCCGTCTCCTTCCATAAGTGAGTGGCAGGAGAAAAGTGCTTCCCCCTCCGCGGGGCCTCCTCGTAACAACTCTAAGCGACCCCAGGGTGGGGCCCCACCCGGTCCCTTGCTTTGGGACGTTTGGCCGGGTTTTCCCCACCTGGGAGTCGCAAGAGTTGTAGCGATTGCCTTCGGCCCTGATTGCTCCGGGGAAAGCCCTTTTCTCCGCCAACTTTACCTTTCTAAGCCGGGAGGCCCTGGCTAAGGGCCGAATCGGATTCGGGGTCAGTAGAAATCTTAGGAGGCGGCGCTGGAAAGCCGACGGCCCCGGCGTCTGCTTTTTCAAGGGGGAACGGCGGAAGGATTCCGGCGCCGGCTCCTCTAGATTTCTTGCGGGGAATCCGACTGAGGACCGGGCCAGGGACTTCCCGGCCTGTCAAACGTCGCCGGGAGGCGGAGGGATTCTGCTCGTGAAATTACTCGTCGACGGAGCGCTTTGAGAGGAAAAATCGGATCTTCCGGTTCACAAAAAACCAATACCGAAGGTGGGGACGGACCATTTCAAAAGCGCTCTTCCGGGCCTGATCTTCCGTGAGTTTCTCGTAGCGCATCAAAGAAAGGACCGTCATCACGTTCGTTCGGTCGCGGCCGTGCTTGCAGTGAATAAAGGCGGGGCGATTTTCGGGGCGGTCGAGCACCTCGAACAATTGATCGAGAAGCTCGGGTTTCACACTTTTCCAAATAGTCCAGGGAAGGCTCACGTAATGCATCCCTAGAGCCTCCACCTCCCTCTTTTCCCACTCAATCCACTTCGGCTCGTCCCGGAAATTGATTACGGTGTGAACTCCCCGGGCCTTCAGTTCTTCCAAGCCCTCCTGGGTCGGCTGGGCACCCCGAGTGAGCCACTCGTTTACCTCGGCAAAGCGGGGAATTTCTTCCGAAGTCTCGGAAAAGGCAGGGGGTGAGGCCAAAAAAAGGCAAAGAGAAACGAAAAGGAACCTTGTTCTCATAAAATCTCCTATAAAAAATTTATCATAGGGCTTTTTTGTTGCACATTCTAGAAATTTTCGTACGATAGAGACGTATGGCCAAAGCAAGCTCATCCTCAAAATTCCCCAAAGGCTACAGCGACTGGGTCTTGCCGCAGGTGCAAGACCCCGAACTGAGGCGCAAGAAGCGGGAGCTTTTCTCCGCCCCGATCCGGCAGGTCGATCTCGAGAAGGTTAAGAGCGTAGCGGACCTTCTCGACCAATACCAGGACGCTTCGGTCCAGGCACGGAATCTCGGGCTTACCGCCCAGGTCCTGGGGCGAATGCTCACCGATGAGGAACGTCCCACCATCCTTCTCGGCCTCGCAGGACCGCTCATCGCTGCGGGCCTTCGAAAAGTCATTCGGGACCTCATTCACTATAATTTAGTCGATGTCGTCGTCTCTACCGGGGCGATTCTCTATCAGGATTACTACGCCGCACGGGGAGGCGTTCACGCGGCAGGGAACCCCGATGCAGACGACGCCGAGCTCCGAGACCTCCTGGTCGACCGGATTTATGACACCTACGTGGACGAAGAAAAATTTCAGGAGTTTGACACGGCGATCGGCCGCTTTGCCGATACGCTTGAGCCCCGCAATTATTCAAGCCGGGAGTTTATTCTCCGTCTTAGCGAAACGATCGACGACGAAAATTCGATCCTCGTCACCGCGCGCAAAAAAGGAATTCCGATCTTCTGCCCTGCGATCAACGACTCTTCAATTGGAATCGGCCTTACGGAACACTACTACGTCGCGCGCAAGCTCGGGAAGCCGCGGATTGCGATTGATTCGATCCGCGACAATTACGAACTCACTCAGATCGTCGTGAAGTCAAACCGCACCTCCGCGATTTATGTGGCGGGAGGCGTTCCCAAGAATTACATTAATGACTCCGTCGTGATGGGCTACATTTTTGGGCGTGAAACCGGAGGCCACAAGTACGCGATTCAGGTCACGACCGACGTCCCGCACTGGGGAGGTCTTTCGGGAAGCACCCTCTCGGAGGCCCGCTCCTGGGGAAAGGTCAACAAGAAAGCGAATTACGCAATGGCCTTTGTGGAGCCGAGTGTCTCGCTTCCTCTCCTCACCGCTTACGCTTTGGAAAAGAAGCTCTATAAAAATCGTTCCCGAATCCGCTTCACCTGGAAAGACGACCAGCTTCAAAAAATCGATTACACCTCCCCCGCCAAGGCACGCGCCACCGCAAAGGTCTGATGATGAAACACGTGCTCGTGACCGGCGGCGCCGGTTTTATCGGATCGAATCTCGCTTTAGAAATCCAAAACCGTTTCCCCCAGGCGACGGTTGTCGCGATTGATGATTTCCGGGCCACGAGCTTCAAGAACCTCTTGGGCTTCAAGGGAGAGGTCCTCGCCTTCGACGTCGCTCAGAGGGAGTGGCTTAAGATCCTTGAAGTTCGCCCGCTCGACGTCATCTTCCACCTCGCTTCTATTACCGATACCACGGTCCTTGACGAGAAAAAGATGATCTTCGACAACGTCGAAGGCTTCAGAAATGTGCTCGAGCTTGCGCTGGCGAAAAAAGCGGAGGTCGTTTACGCCTCGTCCGCAGGAGTCTACGGAAGCCAAGACACGCCGATGAGAGAGGAAGACGCGGGCAGACCCAACAATGTCTACGGCTACTCCAAGTGGGTGATGGACCAGCTGGCCCGAAATTACGAAGGGAGGCTCAAGGTGGTCGGTCTCCGCTACTTCAATGTGTTTGGTCCGCGCGAATATTTCAAAGGTTCTGCTGCGAGTATGATCTATCAGCTTGCACAACAGATGCTTGCCGGGAAAAGGCCCCGAATCTTCAAATGGGGTGAACAGCGCCGCGATTTCATTTACGTGAAAGACGTGGTGGAAGCGACCCTTCGCGCCCGGGAGGCGAAGCGGAATACCGTTGTCAACGTCGGAACCGGCCAATCGACCTCCTTCAATGAAGTGATTGAGGCGTTAAACGAAGGGCTTGGAACAAATCTCCAGCCGGATTACTTCGACAATCCCTACGACTTCTATCAGAACTTCACGCAGGCGGACATGACCCGTGCGAAGCGCGAAATCGGCTTCGAAGCCAAATATTCAACCCGAGAAGGAATCCTCGACTACGTCCGGAATTATCTCCTCCCCCAGCAACAATCAACTCCCTCTCCAGCCTGAGCCCTTTCGCGGTCAAAGATTCGTCTCTCTAGGCCGATAATTTAGGTGAGGTTTTCACCGATGGCGAATTACGTCCTTTTTGGTTCCGTTCTACTGCTGATTTTCCTACGGCTCTTCCGGCCTCGAAAGGCCTTGGATCGGCTTCTCCTCGTGGCGTTCTTCCTTTTGGTGCTTCTTGCCTTGGCCGCTCACCCGTGGCTCGTCCGCGGCTCGCACTGGCTCGATCTTTTGGAGAAGGTGGCACTGGGCACTTGCCTTGTCTGGCTTGCCACCGAACCGGTTCTGGGTTGGCTTGAAAAAAGAAGGTACGCGCGAAACGCTTTCCTCCTCCGAAACGGGAAAGGGGGGCTTCCGGAAATCGTGGCAGCCTGCCGGACCCTTTCAGAGGACCGGTTTGGCGCCTTGATTGCGATCCAGCGGAAAGATTCGCTTGATCGCGTACTCCGCTCGGGGGTGGTTCTCGACGCGAAGATTAAGAAAGAGACGATCTGTTCTCTCTTTCTACCGCCCGGGGCGCTTCACGACGGAGGAATGGTGATTCGGGGCGAACGAATTGCCTCCTGCGGGGTTCTCTTTCCTCTCTCTAAACGGACCGATCTTCCGACCGAACTTGGGACCCGTCACCGCGCCGCGATCGGGTTAAGTGAAGCAACCGACGCCCTCACGATCACGGTTTCAGAAGAAACTGGGAAGATTTCCCTCGCCGACCGAGGTTCTCTTTTTTATGATGTCAAAATCGACAAGCTCCCCAAGCTCCTCGAAGAGGCCCTCCGCAACCGCCTCGTTCGACAGAAAAAAAGTCGAAACTAGCTCCTACAGTAAGGCAATAAAGGCAGAATCTCCCACCTCCGTCGACCGCTCCGGCCGACGGTTGCCTGAATTGGCAAGCGAAGGGCTGGGTTTATTCACGTGTAACCGTAGTGGCGTGTAAGAGAGGGCGTGGTACCGCAGGTTGTAGATTAATAACGGATTGAGTCGGCCGTCGCTCGTGCGGCCGGCTCGGCCGGTTTTTCCGACCAGCCTTCGCTCGGCCTTACGCCGCCTCCGGTGGGGAGATTCTGCCCTTCCGCAACCGTTGCGTTGGAAACGAGCCGGGGCCGCTTTCTCCACCAAACTTTACGTGAGAGGAGAAAAGGGCTTTCCCCGGAGCAATCAGGGCCGAAAGAGACCTTACAACTCCTGCGAGAACGAGGTGGGGAAAACCCGGCCAGGGAGCTCCTAGGCGAGGGACCGGGTGGGGCCCCACCTCGGGCTCGCTTGGAGTTGTTGGAAGGAGGCCCGCGGAGGGGGAAGCCCTTTTCTCCTGCCACTTAGGGTGTTGGCTGGAGAGAAGATTCTTGGGTTAGGTGCCGGGGGTGAAACCGAGAGGCTTGGCGACTTCTTTGTATTCCTTGAGGAGGAGAAGGAGAAGGGCGATGCCGGCCGCAACGGCGATCCAGAAGGCAACGGGTGATTGGCCAAACTTGAGCATCAGCGGAATTGCGAGAAGCGCCACCATATTCATCACTTTAATCAAGGGGTTCAAGGCGGGGCCCGCGGTGTCTTTCAAAGGGTCCCCCACCGTGTCTCCTGTGATAGAGGCCTTGTGGGCCTCGGAGCCTTTTCCGCCGTAGTGGCCATCTTCAATAAATTTTTTCGCGTTGTCCCAGGCACCCCCCGCATTCGCCATAAAAACAGCCAAGAGCTGTCCTGAAAGAATCATTCCGGCAAGAAAACCGCCCAACGCCTCCATACCGAGGAGAAAGCCAACCAAAAGCGGGGCAAGAATCGCGAGCAGGCCCGGGCGAATCAATTCCTTTTGAGCTGCCGCCGTACAAATGGAGACCACTCGAGCATAATCAGGCAACTTTTTTCCTTCCCAAATCTCTTTGTCTTTCAACTGCTCGCGCACTTCGTGAACAATGAGGAAAGCGGCCCTTCCCACCGCCTTAATCGTGAGGGAACTGAAAAGAAAAGGAATCGCTCCTCCAATAAGAAGCCCGACGAAGACATTAGGGCCTGAAACTGAGAGGGCGGAGGCGACCTGCTGGTAGGTTTGCTGAGTGATGTTTCCGATATCGGTGATGTAGGCATTGAAAAGAGAGATCGCGGCGACCACCGCGGAGGCAATCGCAACCCCTTTCGTGATCGCCTTGGTGGTATTTCCCACGGCGTCAAGGTCCGCAAGGATCTGCCTCGCGTCTTTAGGAAGGTGGGCCATTTCTCCGATCCCGTTGGCGTTATCCGCGACCGGGCCAAAAACGTCCATCGAAATATTGTTCCCGGTTAAAGTGAGAAGCCCGATGCCTGACATGGCCACCCCGTAGGCGACGAAGGTGGGGTTCGTTCCCTGGTAAATAAAGGCGGAAATCAGAATTGAAATCGAGATCACCACGATCGCCCAGACCGTGCTTTCCAGTCCTACCGCAAGCCCTGTAATGATGTTCGTGGCGTGACCCGTTTGACACGACTCCGCAATCGATTGCACCGGCTTTTTGCTCGTTTCCGTGTAGTATTCCGTGAGCCGGTTGATGGTGACCGCAAGGACGATGCCTACGAGCGTCGTCCAGACCGGCCGCATATCGAGGCCGGGGACCCCTAAACTGAGCCAGAAGGGAAGCTGAGGCTGGTCCGGAAAACGAAGGTAGAAGAGTCCCACCAGGGTAAATCCGACGATCGAAGTGACCGCAGAGAGGATAAAACCGACATTGATCGCTTTCATGGCGTTCCGGACCTCTTCCTTTGTCCGGACCGCGTACGTCCCGATGATCGAACTGATCACTCCAATCGCTCTCACCAGAAGGGGGAAAATAACCCCTTTATGTCCGAAGGAGGCCCAACCAAGAATCATCGCGGAGACAATCGTCACCTCGTACGATTCGAAAATATCGGCCGCCATTCCGGCACAGTCGCCGACATTATCGCCGACGTTATCGGCAATCGTGGCCGCATTTCGAGGGTCGTCTTCCGGAAGGTTCTTTTCGATTTTTCCGACGAGGTCGGCTCCGACGTCCGCGGCCTTCGTATAAATGCCTCCCCCGACCCTCATAAAAAGGGCGATCAGCGTCCCTCCAAATCCGAATCCCAGGAGGACTTCGTAGGCCTTTTCCCCGTAAATCATAAAAATGATCGTCCCCCCGAAGAGACCGAGACCGTCTGTTAACATGCCGGTGATCGTCCCCGTTCGGTAGGCAATCTTGAGGGCATCGGCAAAGCTTCCGCGGTTGGCGGCTGCGGCCACGCGTACATTGCCGCGCACCGCGGTGTTCATCCCCACCAAACCGACCGTGGCTGAAAAGATAGAGCCCATCAGAAAGGCACAGGCACGTCCTATCGCAACGTGCTGCTCTCCTGCCGTGAAGTAGAGCGCTGCGGTGAGAAGAAGAACGAGAAAGAGGATCGTTCGGAACTGGCGGTAAAGGTAAGCGTTGGCCCCGACTCGAATCGAGCCGCTGATCTTTTGCATCTCGGGGGTCCCGGCGTCTTCTCTCAGAACCTGAAACATCAAAAGAGCCGCGTACACGAGTCCGGCGACCGCCGTCCCGAGGACGGTCCAGAGCGCAATCACTTCTCCGGGTGAAAATTGACTGGTGATGGCCATGACGGACAACATTATATTAATGGCCGAGCCAAAGGCAAATCAAAAGAAAGAGATTGATCAGGTGGCTCGTGAAGCAAAGGACGCAATGGATCTTTGTGATGAAAAGGAGGCTGTAGGCGAGGTAGATCGAGCGGAGAACCGCCAGGCCCGCTAAAAGGAGGCCGAGCCCCCAGGAGAGCGGGGCCCCAAGGAATAGAAGAATGAGATAAAGATAGATTCCGATCCCGTAGACCGAATTGGGGACTCCGAAAATTTTCGCGCGGGGGGTGTGGACAACAAGCTGGCAGCTCGATTCCTTCAGCTGGCAGAAGCGCGGGACCCACCAGACATTCGGAATAAACCATCGGTAAGCCACCCCCGTAAAGTAAGCGGCAATCCAAAGCCCCAGGCAGCTCAAGAGAAGGGCCAAGAGATTCACGACGAAAAGGCCCTGGCCCCTGACTTGACCGACCTCAGCGCTTCGATCAGGAGAAGGAAGGCGAGGATAAAGAGAAGCGCCCCCACGATCCCCACCGGATCAAACGTCGGAACCCCCGCCAGGAGGTTCCCGAGGGCCGGCTTCATAATGAGAAGAAGCGACCAAAGGGTCATGACCAGCATGAAAACCATCGGAGCGGCGCTTACCCAAACCGAACGGTAGGAGCGGAAAGACCAGACCGAAATCGTCATGAGGGTGAGAGCTGCGAGCAGTTGATTGGAAGTCCCGAAAAGGGTCCAGAAAACACGCCAGGCCGGGATGAGATGCCCCTCGGCATCGGTCATTTTGAGACTCACGCAGAAAAGCGGCAGGGCGAGGCTTGCAAGCGTCGCTGCGATCCTTCCCCCGATCCCTTGCCAGCCGGTGAGCTCCTGAAAAATGTAGCGCGCCAAGCGGGTCGCGACATCAAGCGTGTCATAGATGAAAGTCGTGAAGGCGAGGAGTGCGAAGGAGCGGGCAAGTTCTCTCGGAATGCCAAAATTTTGGACAAAACGGCTCAGCCCCTCCGCGTAGATTCGGTCTGGCGACGCGCCGGTGAGCGGATCTCCCTTTGAAAGGATCATCACGGTCGAAAGGGCGGTCAAGGCGACGAGCCCCTCGAGAAGCATTCCTCCGTACCCGATCACGGGGCAATCGGTTTCCTTGTTAATCTGCTTTGACGTGGTGCCTGAACTCACGATCCCGTGAAATCCGGAACAGGCGCCGCAGGCGACCGTGACAAAAAGGAGCGGAAAGAGAGGAATGCCCTGCTCGCTCACAAAACCGATGAAGGCGGGGTATTCGATCTTTTCTCCTCCGAGAAAAAGCCCGACAATCCCGGCCGCCAAGGTCCCGTAAAGAAAAAATCCGCCGAGGTAGCCCCTCGGCTGAAGGAGAATCCAGACCGGAATGATCGAAGCGATGAAGCAGTACCCGAGAAGGATGAAATTCCAGATCTGCTGCGGCGGTGAAAAAAGGCCGGAAGGAATCACGATCGGAATCGATTGACCGAACCAGATCGCAAGGCCCACCAGGGGAAGAAAAATCAGGGTCGCCAGGGAAAGCCGGAGCTTGAAAAGGAAAAGGACCCCCCCCATTGCCACACCGATCAGAAGGTAGAGAAGCGACGAGGCGGCCACTCCCCCGCCAAGCGTCGGCTCCACAAAAGAGCCGCTTGTGAGGTCGGTGAAAGCCGTGATCACATAAATCAGGGAGAACCAGACAAAGATTAAGAAGAGGTGGTGCCCTTTGGGGCCGATGTAACGCTTGACGAGCTCCACGATCGACACCGCCCCGTGTTTCACGGAACCGACGAGGCTTGAGAAATCATGGACTGCGCCAAAGAAAATCGCTCCCCCCACGATCCAAAGAAGGACCGGGAGCCAGCCGAACCAAAGCCCTGCGAGAATCGGCCCGACAATCGGGCCGGCGGCAGCGATTGCAGAGAAATGCTGTCCGAGAAGAAACCTTTTTCTTGCCGGAACAAAGTCGACGCCGTCATTGTGGAGGCAAGCGGGAGTGAGACGATCCGCCTGAAGGTCAAACTTGCGCGTCAGGAACCGGCCGTAGGAAAAATAGGCGGCCAAAAAGAGGGATACAACAACCAGCGCAACCCAATAGAGATTCATTGGGGGGCATTATACCCTCAAAAGATCAATTTTTCCCTACCTGGCCTTGGGCCGCCAAGGGGCGGCAAGATTGAATTTTCTTCTCTCCCACTCGAGACGGGCCCGGTCGGATTCCTTCCGGTCCCTCATGAGCCGAGAGACGTCTTTTTGTCTTCTTGAAAAACCTCTCTGCATTTCGGCCTCCTATAATAGAATAACAGGTCGCCATGATTACGGTAAAAACCTTCACCGTCCCCTCCCCCTGTGAGCTTTACCTTCCGGCGGGAGAAGGGCCTTTTCCTTTGATCTGCCACACTCCGATCCTCGGAAGGCTTCTCTTCCTTCCCGATCTCTTTTTTGAAAGGCGCTTTGCCCGCTTTTTCGCAAGCCACGGTTTCGCCACCGCCTTGATCGAGCGCCCCTTCTTTGAATTCAATCCTTCGGACGGCTTGGAACAGATTCAAAACTATCTGGATGAATCGGTCGAGAGAAGCCAGAAGGTCC
>Ga0247727_10007963_pt1 | contig 19879 bp, 17 predicted proteins | sample WisWelCaveWW1625_FD_202498 | JGI IMG/M metagenome (GOLD analysis project Ga0247727, IMG submission 202498) | Biofilm microbial communities from Wishing Well Cave, Virginia, United States - WW16-25 | ecosystem: Environmental > Aquatic > Deep subsurface > Groundwater > Cave microbial mat | place... | reverse complement strand
GTTGCCAGGGGCTTTGCGGATCACAGAAATAGACGGCGATGTCGGTTTCCATGGTGAAGCGCCGATGGTCGGCGAGTTCCTTGCCGCGATCCCAAGTCAGCGATTTGTAGAGTTCGTCGGGGAGTTTTTCCAACCAATCATAAGCCGCGGCGGACTGGCATTTCGGACAATGGCGGTTGCGACAGGAATTGTAGGCGATGTCGGCGTGGGCGCAGTCCTCACACTTGGCGACGTGTCCGCCGAGGGCTGCCCTACGACACGCTTCGATCGCCGACATCACGCGCAATTGGCCAAAGCTCAAATGGCCGGCGTGAGCTTGACGATAACCTGGCCCGGCCGCGCGAAAGATATCGGCGACCTCCAGCACAGGGCGAGACACCGGACGCCGCTCAGGCGGGCGATGCGCGCTCCTTGAGCGCCAACTGTTCGAACGGGCTGGCCGTATCCTGGATCAGTTTTGGAGAGACGCGCGCATAGATCGCCGTCGTCTCCAATTTCTTGTGCCCAAGCATCACTTGAATCACGCGAATATCGACGCCTGCATCCAACAAATGCGTGGCGAACGAATGGCGCAACATGTGCGGATGCACCGACTTGCCGAGCTCGGCCGCCACCGCCGCGCTCTGGCACGCGCGCGCGAACTGGCGCGGGCTGATGTGATCGAACGCGCTCATCCGGCTTGGAAACATCCAGACCCGAGGCCGCGCCGCCCGCCACCAGGCGCGCAACTCGCCAAGCAGGTTGGGCGACAATTTTGCGAAACGATCCTTTTGGCCCTTGCCGTCCTCGATCCTTATCAGCATGCGCGCGCTGTCGATGTCAGCGACCTTGAGCGCGATCACTTCGGAGGCGCGCAAACCCGCGCCATAAGCGACGCTGAGCGCGGCGCGATACTTGAGGCCAGGCGCTGCATCGATCAGGCGGGCGACCTCCTCTGGCGTCAGCACGGCGCGAAGCCTCTCCGGTCGGCGCGCCAGCGGGATCATGTCGGGCGCATCGCGCCGCCCCATCGTCACCTTGTAGAAAAACCGAAGCGCGGTGACCGCGCGATTGACGGCGCCGACAGCGAGACCTGACTGAACCAGGTGCAGCTGATAGGCGCGCACCTCTTCGTAACCCAGCGCGTCGGGGGAGCAGCCAAAATGGCGTGCGAACTTGGCCACCGCACTCACGTAAAAAGCTTGCGTGCCCGGCGCGAGGCGCCGGATCGCCATGTCCTCGATCATACGCTGGCGTAAGGGGCTGATGGCTGGCTCTGTCATGAGGCTCTCCCGTCTCAAGGACGGCGTGGACAACCCACGCGCATCCAGAGGCAGGAGGCGCCATCGAGCGCCTGACGCTACGCCCGCAGAACGGGCCTACCGCGGAAGCGGTTTAGTACGCTCACCGCCATGCGTCACCGTCTCACGAAAGTGCAGGCGTCCTCGCTGGTTTCGGGGCGCCTCGCCCACCCGCTCGTGCCGTTGGAACGCGTAAGTTCAAGCCAATACCCGATCCTGGGATCGACGATTTCCGGAGGGGCGTCCCAACGGACCACCACGTCATACTCGGCTTCCATGGACTCACCGCGCCGCCAGGCCGAAAAATGGCCCTCACCCGCAGAGGCGAGATAGTAAATCACATCGCCGGCCGTGAACTGACCGTGCGTTTCGAGCACCACGCCGCGTCGCGGCGCTGAGCGCAGTCTGTAGTCTTCCACCACCGCGCATTCGCCTGCCGAAATTGTGCCAACGAGCGGCGCTGTCGCATCGGCGCTCGCATAGATCGGCGTATCGACAATGACGCGCGCGAAGACGGGATCGCAGTTCTCTGAACAAGAATCGCTGGTCATCTCGAAGGAGCCCTCATAGATCTCCTCCGGCGGCGGGATATCGGCGGCAAGCTGCGGGTTGGTGAGCGTGGCGCTCCAGGTCAATGCCGGCGCGTCAGGGCCAATCGCCCACTTGAAACAAGGCGCGAGTCCGTCCTCCAATTCCCCCATGCCGCCATAACAGGAATCCATTTGAAAGCATTGGGCTTCGCGTCCGCCCTCCAGCACCCAGCGCAGGCCTCCGTCTTCGACCTGCCGGTAGCACGTAGGCCCCGAGGCTTCCTCAACGTGCGGCGCCGCCCTTGAAAGGGGAGTGAAGCCGAGAGCGGTCCAGGGTATGGCCGGCGCGTCCTCAGAAAGCGCCCATTTGTAACAATAGCCCGGCTGCCCCTGGCCTGACTGTCCGCTAATGGATACGCGGGTGCGGCCCCCGCCCGACACCGACTTCGTTTGCGGAGTGCGCACGCGGTTGCGAGTTGCGCGATATCGGAGTTCGCCCGTAGCTCATGCGCTTCGGTCTCAGCGCGAATGCATTTTCGAGATGGCTGGCCGGGAGGTCCAATCTTACGCTCGATCGCCTCTATGAGTGGCGCCCTGGATCCAGTTAATCAGTCAATCAGGTTGAAAATCTTTTGGCAGAGATCAAGCAAGGTCGAAGCGATCGGCGTTCATCACCTTGGTCCAAGCCGCCGCGAAGTCCTTCACGAACTTCTCTTGCGCGTCGGCGGAGCCATAGACTTCGGCAAGGGCGCGCAGCTCAGAGTTCGAACCGAAGATGAGATCGACACGCGTGCCGGTCCATTTCGGTTTGCCGCTCTTGCGGTCGTGCCCCTCGAACACGTTTTCGTCCGAGGTCGCTTTCCACTCGGTGCCCATGTCCAAGAGGTTCACGAAGAAATCGTTAGTGAGCGTCTCCGGACGCCTCGTGAAGACGCCATGCTGGGACTTGCCGTAGTTCGCACCCAAGACGCGCATGCCGCCGACAAGAACCGTCATCTCGGGCGCCGTCAGCGTCAACAGTTGCGCCTTATCGATGAGCAGCTCCTCTGCCGATACGCTGTACTGAGCCTTGAGGTAGTTGCGGAACCCGTCCGCGCACGGTTCGAGATAGGCAAAGGCTTCCACATCGGTTTGCTCTTGCGAGGCGTCGGTGCGGCCCGGCGCGAAGGGAACCGTCACATCGTGCCCGCCCTTTTTGGCAGCTTGCTCGATGGCGGCCGAGCCGCCGAGAACGATCAGATCGGCGAGCGACACTTTCTTGCCGCCGCTTGCCGGGCCGTTGAACGCCTTCTGAATGCCTTCGAGGGTTTCGAGCACCTTTCTCAGCTGGGCAGGCTGGTTGACCTCCCAATCCTTCTGGGGATTGAGACGGATGCGCGCGCCGTTCGCCCCGCCGCGCTTGTCGGAGCCGCGGAAGCTTGCCGCCAAGGCCCAAGCCGTCGAGACAAGCTCAGAGATGGAAAGTCCCGATGCGAGGATTTTGGCCTTGAGATCCGCGATGTCCTTCGCATCGATCAGCTTTTGATCGACCGGCGGAACGGGGTCTTGCCAGATCAGCTCCTCCGCAGGGACCTCCGGGCCGAGATAGCGCGAACGCGGGCCCATGTCACGGTGGGTGAGCTTGAACCACGCGCGGGCAAACGCGTCTGCGAACTCATTCGGATGCTCGTAGAAGCGACGGGAGATCTTCTCGTAGACCGGATCGACCCGCAAAGAGATGTCCGTGACCAGCATGGTTGGCGCGTGACGCTTCGATGGGTCGAAGGCATCCGGAATTGTGGCGACATCGCCTTTCGCCTTCATCTGATACGCACCGGCCGGGCTCTTCGTCAGCTCCCATTCGTTGCCAAACAGGTTCTCGAAGTAGTTGTTGCTCCACTTCGTCGGCGTCGTGGTCCAGGTGACTTCCGGGCCGCCGGTGATCGCGTCTTTGCCTTTGCCCGTGCCGAACTTGCTCTTCCAGCCGAAGCCCATCTCCTCAACGGGCGCGGCTTCCGGCTCTGCGCCGACAAGCGCCGCATCGCCGGCGCCGTGAGCCTTGCCGAAGCTATGTCCGCCGGCGATCAGCGCAACGGTCTCCTCATCGTTCATGGCCATGCGCTTGAAGGTCTCGCGGATGTCGATGGCGGCGGCAAGCGGATCCGGCTTCCCGTTCGGCCCTTGCGGATTCACGTAGATGAGGCCCATCTGCACGGCGCCGAAGGGACTGTCGAGGTCTCGAACGCCTGTGTAGCGCTTGTCGCCAAGCCAGGTGTCCTCAACGCCCCAGTGGACGACTTCGTCAGGCTCCCACACATCGGGGCGCCCGCCGCCGAAGCCGAACGTCTTGAAGCCCATCGATTCGAGCGCGACATTACCGGCGAGGATCATGAGGTCAGCCCAGGAGATTTTCCGGCCATATTTCTGCTTGATCGGCCACAAGAGCCGGCGCGCCTTGTCGAGGTTCGCATTGTCCGGCCAAGAGTTGAGGGGCGCGAAGCGCTGTTGGCCGGCGCCGGCGCCGCCGCGGCCGTCGCCAATGCGGTAGGTGCCCGCAGCGTGCCACGCCATGCGAATGAAGAGCCCCCCGTAATGGCCGAAATCCGCCGGCCACCAGTCTTGGCTGTCCGTCATCAGCGCGTTGAGATCTTGCTTCAGAGCCTTGAGGTCGAGCTTCTTGAACTCCTCGGCGTAATTGAAGGCCTTCCCCATGGGATCGGACTGGAGCGAGTTCTGGCGGAGAATCCTGAGGTTCAGTTGGTTCGGCCACCAGTCCTTGTTCGACCTCATTCCAACATTTGTGGCGCCGTGCACGACCGGGCACTTGCCCGCTTTCTCGCCAGCCTTTGCGTCCATGTTTTCCTCCGATCGCGTTGCAGTTTCCTTCGAATTGTTCGTGTGAACCAGTTAGATCAAAGCGCGTCGAGCGCCTTTTGGAAGCGGCCGGCATGCGACTTCCCGGCCTTGGCGAGCGTCTCGAACCAGTCGGCGATCTCGTCGAAGCCTTCCTGGCGGGCGGTGCGGGCCATGCCCGGATACATGTCGGTGTATTCGTGGGTCTCGCTGGCGATCGCGGCCTTGAGGTTGTCGCCGGTCAGACCAATCGGCTCGCCGGTCGCCCGGTCGCCAACCTCCTCGAGATATTCGAGATGGCCGTGCGCGTGCCCGGTCTTGCCCTCGGCAGTCGAGCGGAATGTGGCGGCGACATCGTTGAAGCCCTCGACGTCGGCCTTCCGTGCGAAACAGAGATAGCGGCGGTTCGCCTGGCTCTCGTCGGCACACGCGTCCTTCAGATTCTGCTCGGTCTTGGTTCCCTTGAGAGAAGGCACATCCCCTCCTCAGCTTGGTCGGAAAAGCCGGCGACGGCGAGGACTATTGCGCCTGCACCCGCAGGCTCGTCAATCTGGCGTTCGCGATATAGGGCCGCGGGCAACGCATCGGAATGCCGACCTCGAAGGAATGAACTCCGCCTCGGTCATCCAGGAGCTGATGGTGCGCGCGCTGGTCGGCGGAGAGTTGGCGTATCGTGAACGGGCGCCACCCTTGGGTGCGCGCGGATGGGTTCATGCATTCGTTCGTCGGCGTTTGAACGAGGATCGCGCCACGCATTTTGAAGCTGTCGCCGATCCTCTACCGAGAATTGGCGCGCGGGCGGCAAGATCGCTGAAGCCAAGACACCGCGCCTGAAGGAGAAAATCGCGGGCGATGTGGGTGTCGGCCCCTGTTCGATACGCTTTTCGACCTTGTTTGCGGTGAAGTTGTTGTCGCGACTGTTGACGGCTTTGAACTTGCAACTTGGGATACGACCGGTTTGGGCCACGCCGCGTCAGCCGGCGATTGCTCAAGTTTGGCCGCTGGTGGCCTATCTGCTGCAACGGCGCGGCTTCGCCCGATTTCAGCCATTCGCGTGTATCAGCGAAGCGCCGGGCGCCGAGTGTTGAACAGGTCGATCGCGGAAAGAACGAATAGCCCGCCGCAGGTCCCGACCAGGCTCCAGCCCAACAACAACGGGAATGACGCGATGGCGATCACGCCGGTCACTGGAATTGCCGCAAGCAGCCCGTTGGCAACGAACGAAAGCCAAGCCAAGTCGGCATGTTCTGCACCGTGCCGGAGCCGCGCGACGTTTAAAGCGACGGCGAACCACATGGCCAATCCGGCGCCCACGAAAAAAAGCGCCTCTTCGGTGATCTCGTCGAAGGCGACGAACGCCACAGCATTGTGAAGGCAGCCGATACCGAAGAGCACGGCCGTCAACGCCCAATCGATGCGACGCGTCATGAGACTCTCTGTCCAGAACCTAGCCAGCGATCCGCCACGCGGGCAAAGCGTCATGGCGACGCATCAAGGGTATCGAGTCGATGCATGTTGCGATTGGCGACTAATTCGCCAAATTTAATTCCCTAATGGGTCGAAAGCGGCCATCCAGCCCGTGGTGGCAAAACAGGCCGGCCATCGCCGACTACAGTCACCGCCCGCAATCGGCACCGTTGTCCCCCTCGCAATGCGGTGAAAGGTCGCCGCCAGTCCCCGAAACGCGGTGATCGACAAAGTGTCCGAACCGGCAGTTTGCGATCCGATCCGCTAAGCGGCGAGAGAGCGTACGACATTCGGAGTTCATCGCCGATTGGCGCGGCAGGATGGCTCAAAGTCGGCAGCTGCAGCTTGTGCTGAGCTGACAGAATTACGGTCGAGTGCTGCTGGGGCCGGAGCATTCGTGAGATCATGCGCCAGCAATGCCGTTGCCGTCCCCAGGTCCGCCGGCGCGAGCGCCTGCGCCATGCCCCCGGTCATGCACTCGCAATAGTCGACCGTTTGATAGCGCTGACACTCGGCCCGATAAGCGCGTCGCGCGGTGCGCACCTCCTCATCGCTGGCTTCGGTGCGGGCATCCTGAGTATAGGAGAGCGTTCCAGAACTTTGAGCAAGCGCCGGCGCCGATGTCCCCGTCAGGAACACGATAGCCAAGAACCATCTCATGTTGGCCTCCTCCAGCGTCTGCGACGCTATGCTATGGGGCCAGCTTAAGCCGTAATGCCGGTTTCATCGAGTGGCAGGGCCGATCCAGTCCCGCCATTGCTAAGCATCGCCAAGGTGCGACCTCCTATCGTAGAGTCGGGATGTGGCGCGGTGGCGTTAGGCCGTGCGTAGCTGTTGCCGCCGCTTTCGTTTGGCGGTGCCTGAAGAGCCCGACCATGGCTCCCGTTTCCACATCCCTCTCATCGAACCGGACATGCAGATCTCCCGCATCCGGCTCTCGGACAAGACATCACGCCTTCACCCACGACGGGCCGCGGCCAAGCTGGGTCAAGCGTACGAGCCCGAAGTGCTCGTAGAGATGCGAGAGTGGATAGCTCCCGCCTCGGCGTCGCTTGACTTTGTGCTTGGCGCGCAGCCACCGGCGCAACCGCACAGCTGTGTAATTGTCGAGCGCGCGATACGCGGGGTTGACCGTACCTACCCGAAAGTAGTTCGCCCAGCCGCGCAGCGTGCGGTTCAACTTCATCACCAGATCTGTGGTCTCTTGCCATGTCCCCGTGTGGACCGTCAGCGCGTGGATCGTTTCGACCGCGCGCTTGATGCTTTTCTTTGACGGCCGGTAGCCCAGGCGGGCCTCGCCGGTCCTCGCAGAATACATCCGTCCAAACGTGTAGCCCAGGAAGTCGAACTCGTTTTCCGGGACCTTGCAGATTCGTGTTTTCTCTTCGTTGACCGTCAGCTTCAGTTTGCTCATGAGTTCGCGCAGTCGCTGCAGCGCTTCTTCAGCGTTGCCCTTCCTGCACACGATCACGAGGTCGTCGGCGTAGGTCACGAGCCGAGCGCCGAGACTTCGCTCAAGCCCGAGCTTCTGCCATCCCAACACGAACCGGCGCATGTAGAGGTTCGCCAGCAGCGGTGAGATGGGTGAGCCTTGCGGGATGCCACACCTTTTGTCTCGCGCTTCCGTTGTGCGCGTCTTCCGCCCTCGATCGTCGGTTTCTTCTACGGGGCACTCCAGCCACATCTTGATCAGATGCAGCACGCGCCGATCAACAACACGGCGCGCCACTGACTTCATGAGGTCGGCATGGGGTATGCTTCCGAAGTAGTCCGCGAGGTCGGCGTCAACGACGTCCGGATGGCCGCGAAACAATTGTTCTTCCACTTCGATCACGGCCTGCTGGGCGTTGCGCCCGGCGCGATAGGCGTAGAGTTCTGGTGGAAGATCGGCTTCGAAGATCGGGCCCAGCACCAGCGTTGCCGCTGTCATGGCGACCCGATCCCGCACGGTCGAGATGCCCAGCGGCCTGAGTTTGCCGTTGGCTTTCGGGATATACACTCTTCTGATTGGATCCGGTTTGTAGCTCTCTTGCTTGAGCGCAAGCGCCAGTTCGCCAAGCCATCGCTCGACGCCGTACGCGTCGATGTCCGCGAAGTTCTGACCATCCACGCCCGGTGCGCCCTTGTTGGAGCGGCACTGAGCGTAGGCAAACGCCAGAATGTCTTCGCGGTGAATCTTGTCGTACAGCGCATAGAAGCGGTAGCCGGCTTCCGTCTTCGCTTTCGCGTGCAACGCCGTCCGCAATTTCTGAACACTGTTCGGAGTTGATAGGTTGCCCAATCTCCAGGTCCTTCGCCACGTATTGCGTTGGTCTTGAACTGAGGTCCCTTCCCTCCGCCGAAATTACTCGGCTTCAGCGGTACTACGAACCTCTCCGCCACCCCATTGCGCCCGGCCTGTCCCTCACGGGCGTCCGGTTGATCATCGCTGATCACGCCATGGGGCTTCCCGTGTTGCGTGCGCTTTCCTTGTGTACATGCCGCCGCCAGTACCCCGGTGCAGCGACTGGGTGTGGTCTTGCTCTTTCGCCCGGTCGTATCAGCCTTCCCCGAAACGGCTATCGGGTCGGCCTGCACATCGTCCTTTTCGAGGCTTGCTCAGCGTTCACTCGCGTTGCGGCCTGCACACTCGCTCTGTCACCAATTCGTGACACGATAATCGAAGGCTTCAGCCAGTTTGTTACCTCCCTGTCTGCTCCGATTGCTTCCGGCTGGAGCATTTGCCGGGAGGGGCTTGCACCCTCTGGTAAAGCGCCGCCTTTCACGGCGCACGCCGATGACGGACAATCAGTCCCGGTGCGATGACATGTCAGGCTGGCCTTTTGAACCTTCCAGCTTTTGCCGCAGCTCTGCATTGTCGCGCATGGCTCGGTCGATCTGCGCGTCCAGCCAATTTCGGTCCTCGGCAATCATAGTCAGCCAGAGAACAACGCACTCATTGCAAATGAAAAAGCGCAAACGGTTTTGAGTTTGCGCCCGAGCCTTGGCTCGACCGGTCAACTTATCTGGAAATGCGCGCACGCGCCCAGCCTATGTACTGCTATGTGCAGGGCATGGAGAGCCTCGCCTGTCTCGTCATCTCCGATGAAGGGCTGGAGAAGATCGGCGTTCAGTCATTTCCTGGGTGACTCTCGGCAAATGTCTGCAATCTGGCCAAGCCGTGCGTAGTATCGATTTCACGGAGCGGCGGCAGAGATACAATCACGCCGTTGGGCCCTGCCCGTTCGACTGACGCGCTTTCGCCGATACTGTTCTCTAATGGGTCAAGGGCGGCTGCCTGTGTCCTGAGCGAGGGAAGCGGCGATGATGGGAGAGAAATCGGGCGCGCAGGGTCAGCTGTTCTACCAGTTCAACCTGGATGAGATGGTCCCGGCCGATCATTTGCTGCGCAAGATCGATGCGGTGCTCGATTTGTCCGGGCTGAGGGCGCGGCTCGCGCCGTACTGCTCCCACACCGGACGGCCCTCGATCGATCCGGAGCTGATGATCCGGATGCTGCTGATCGGCTATTGTTACGCCATCCGCTCCGAGCGACGGCTGTGCGAGGAAGTCGGGCTCAATCTGGCTTATCGCTGGTTCTGCCGGCTCGGCATCGAGGACGCGGTCCCCGATCATTCGACGTTTTCGAAGGCGCGTCACGGCCGTTTCCGCGACGCCGACATTCTGCGCAGCGTGTTCGAAGCGACGGTCAAGACCTGCATGGACAAGGGCCTGGTCGGCGGCGAAGGCTTTGCGACCGACGCGAGCATCATTCGCGCCGACGCCAACCGCCAAAATCATATCGACGGCGGCGATGACCATGATTGGAGCGGCGGCGCGGGCGGCGGTCCGAGCCGAGCGGTGCGCGAATATCTGAAGGGCCTTGATCGCGCAGCCGCGCCGCCAAAGGAGATTTCACTGTCCGATCCGGCCTCGCGCCTGACCGCGGCGGTGGGGCGGCCGGCGTTTTTCGGCTGGTGTACGAATTATCTGATCGATGTGAAGCACGCCGTGATCATGGATGTCGCCGCGACGCCGGCGCTGCGCACGGCGAAAGTCAACGCCACAAAGGCGATGATCGAGCATGTTCGAAGAAGACGTCGACTCCGAGCCAGCCATACGCCCCCGAGGCCGCCACGGCGTCGTCGTAAACATTGGTCATGTGAAACCATGTCACGGCCAGCGCCGCCAAGCCGCGCAGCGCCTCGATCGAATGCAGACGCCCCTGCGCCCCCGCCATTGCCATGGCGAAAATCGTACGTCACGTTCCGCTGATCCGGCAAAGGCTTTTTCCCGAGCATTGGCGAGGTTTGCGCCGAATCTCACGTCGCATTGGGGCCTCGGTCCTTGCGGCGGTCTCGACCTAGACGTTGGGCGCGCTCCCACAATCCCCTAACGTCGAGGCACCCGGCAAATCGCCAGCATTTGGCAATGCCGAGCGGGAGACGCGCTCTCATCACGGAACGGATTGAAGCCTGCTCTCCCTGCCCATCTGAGCGCGCGCCAGCCGATGGGGTGGCGATAAGCGTCAGACCAGAAACGAGGCCACGCGTAACGCATCTCAATGGACGCAAACGCTGGCGCGAGCAGGTTGCACAATGCATCCGGCTTAAACTCCTGCACATGGCGCGTGTCCCAGACGCGGTCCGGTCGCCATTGCGGAGTGGTGAAGAGAGCAACACCGCCTCTGCGCAGAACGCGGGCGCACTCGGAAACAGCGCGCGCAGGATCGTCCAGATGCTCGATCACGTCGGCCATGGCCGCGCAATCAAACGAGGCGTCGCCAAACGGGATGTCGTAGGCGCTGCCCTGCATGACAGAGACGTTAGCACGGTCGCTCAGCATGCGGGCCGCCAGCTCAACGCCCGACGGCTCATATTCAAGCGCGACGACTTCTTGGCAGACCGAGGCCAGGCGTCCCGCGAGATAGCCATCCCCGGCGCCAACATCGATGACGCGGCCAGCAGGAACGTGCCGCAGCAGCATTTCGTAGCGGGCGACGAGCGGCGGGTTGAACGCGGCCGAATTCGGGTCGCACTCGCGCCAATGGTACGCCCCCATGGCTTCGTACTTGTCGCTATGGTCATGACCAGTCCTCGCTGCTTCCACGAGCCTAGCCTGAATGGCGGGCGCATTGTGTGGGCGCCTTCACAGAAGGATCAGATCGGCTTACGGGCCTTCTCGCCAGCGTCTTCAATGTGCGGGGACTGCGCCCATCTTGATTTGGCGAATGACTTCCGCCACCGGCGCAGTCACAGCGCCACACCGAACAGCAGCAGCCAGGCGAAGCGGGAAGCGGCGCTGGCTTAGAAGGGCGCGCAGCCTTGGCAAGGTCGGGCTGCGGGGATGGCCCTTGCGGCGGCTACAATCCGGCGGACCAACGTGTCCATCAGCATGGGCGCGCTTTCTTCAGCTGGTGGAAAAGTGTGATTTGCAGATCCGGTCTCGCCGGCGCATTGTGACGCTCGCAGGTCATTCAGGGGGTTCAAATGCGCACACTTCTTCTCGCAACTGTGGCGATGTTCGCCGTGGCGACCAGCGCTAACGCCATGGACTTCAATCTCGGCGTTCAGGGCGGCTATGGGTCATCTGAATCTGACCTCAGCAATGCCTTCCACGGAGAAAGCTACTCCGTCGACAGCGAAGGGTGGATTCTTGGCGGCTTTGCCGGCGTGGACTGGGACATGGGGCCCGGCTGGTCGCTCGGCGTGGAAGGCGACTACAACTGGACGGACGCCGAAGGCGATATCCTTGGCTTTCACCCTTATACCATCGAGCAGAGTTCGAACGCGTCCGTGCGCGCTCGCGTGGCCTTTGACATTGCGTCGAACACCGAGCTGTTTGGGTCGCTAGGCATGGCCTGGGCGGACGTGGACGTAATCTCCGGTGGTTGCGCAGGTTGCGACACGGGCATCGATACGCTGGAGGGCTGGACGGGCGGAATCGGGCTTGAGCGGCAATACACCGGCTGGTTTGGCCGAATTGAATACCGCTACACAGCTTATGATGACGACGACTTTAGCCACAGCGGCTCGCCTGCGTCCGTCGATCTGGCGACGCATGCGCTGCTCTTGGGCGCGGGCTGGACAATGTAAACTGCTGAACCTGAATAAGGACGGAGGGCCCGGGCGCATTGTCCGGGCCTTTTCGTCTCGCCACGCCGCGACATGAGCGCCGAGCGGCTCGTGACTAAGGATCCGGACGCTATCACGGAGGAGAGCGTCCCAGTTGTGTAGAAAGAGAGCCCGCACACCTTCCGAAGCGTGCGGGCCCAGGCTCAAGCCTCTTCGGTCGCGATGATCCAATCGACCACTTTCTCGGGGAAGCCGTTCACCCGCGTCCACGCGCCGCTGCCGATCCCGTTCTGGTAGGATGCGACATTCAGCATGTAGTTGTGACGGCCAAACGGCTTTGCGTTTTGCGGCGAGTCCTCCGAGCCAACGCCGCAGTCCTGCTCGTCAGTCACGACAACATCACGTCCTCGGAACGCGGCGCAACTCTAGGTCAAAGACTTAACTCGGAGGTCGCGCGACGATCGTGCTCGGACAAGCCTGCGGAGCCACCGCTACGCACCGAAGCGAAGCCCGCAATGTTGTGAGTGGCCGGTTCCGGCAGGGCCGGCCATTCCTATGTTACGCTCCCTGGCGTCCTCTCCTCGCCGTTTGCAGACATCGCGATTGTCCGAGCGATCGCTTCGGATTTCGAAGCCGCGAGACCTTAGTCCATCAACTAGGACGTCGATAAAAGCTGAGACAATCGCCTTAAGCGGACAAATGGCGGCGCATCGCCGAAGGCCGATATATGTCGCGGGCGACGTCCCGGCGCTTGTGATTCCGCGCGCTGACACCATGTATTGAAGGCGATTATTTACTTCGCCCCCTGGCGACGGTCCGAGTCCTTTACCGGGTCAAGAGCGACAGCGAGCCCTTCGGCAGCATCGTCAACGAGTCCCGGCTTGAGGCTTCAACCTAGGTCACACGCGAAATGCGCGCGCGCCGGGCGAGAGTGAAGGTGCTTGCATGGCCCTGGGCCTCGTCAAATGCTTCGACGCGCGTAAAGGTTCCGGCCTTATCACGCCGGACGGGGGCGGACCTGAGGTGTTCGTGCATGTGAGCGCAGTGGAGCGTGCCGGACTCTCCGGTCTAGACGCCGGCGATCGCGTGAGCTTCGACGCGCAGGTCGATAGGTCACTGCAGCGGAGGTTCGCGACTAACTTGGAGCGGCTGTGAAGAGGATCGCCCCTTGTCGTCGAAAGCGCTCACAGCGACCCCCTTTAGCCGGTGGCGCGAATGAAGGCAAACGACGATGAGCCGCCCTTCGCACGCGCACAAATCGAACGAGCGATTTACGACGCTCGCGTCCCTCCCGAGCATGAGCGGGCGGTTGGCCTTCGATCCCAGCGATCGTGACGACGTCGCCGCGTGGGAGAACGAAGGCGGTTCCGTGATTTTGCGTCATGCCACCGAGTCGCACGCCGCACCTCAGCTCCGGGCTAGTGTGTCGCGCGCGGCGCCTCTGGTCGCTTTCCTCAACGACTTGGGCGTGCCGCGCATCATGGTTGGTGTTCGCCAGTTTGAGTGCATCGGGGCATCTCCACCGCACGACCATCCCCATGTCTTCTTGGAAATGGGCGAGAGCAGTGAGGTTCTCTGTCCCTATTGCGCGACGATCTTCACCTTCGATGGAACTCTGGCGCGACGGGAAACGCGCCCACCCAATTGTTGCTACTAATGCCAGCCTCGGCCCCCCCTCAAATCGCGAGCGTCGGGAACGAGACTCGGTTGGGCTACTCAGCATTGCGCAAGCGAGCGCCGCCTATGAAGCTCACTTTCTCGAGTTCGTCTGCGGCTGTCTCGGCCGGGGCGCTACCTGGTCCTGACAGCGCCCGCGCTGTAGCACACGAGAGGAGAGATCGATGGCTGACTTTGTGAAAGCAGCTAACACAAGCGAGATCGAGCCCGGCCAGGCTCGACTGGTCGATGTGAACGGCAAACAGATTGCCCTGTTCAACGTCGACGGCCAGTTCTTCGCGCTCGACAACACCTGCACTCACCGCGGCGGGCCACTCGTTAAGGGAGTGGTGTCGGGGCACGAAGTGACTTGTCCCTGGCACCGCGCCACATTCGACGTTCGGACGGGCGAAGTCGTGAGTCCGCCGGCGCAGCGGGCTGTCGCACGCTACCGCGTCCGCGTGACAGGAACCGTCATCGAAGTCGAGGCGTAGGAGGCCGCTGAGCGCGGTCAGAAGGGAAGCAACCGAGGTATGCAAACGACCACCCGAGTCGCTGTGTGCGGGAGGTAGAGAGGTACGCAATGCCGAATCGATTGGCTAAGGAAACGTCCCCCTATCTCCGGCAGCACGCCGAGAACCCTGTCGATTGGTATCCATGGGGAGAAGAGGCATTTCTCCGAGCCCGAGAGGAGGACAAGCCCATCCACCTGTCGGTTGGGTACGCCGCGTGCCACTGGTGCCACGTCATGGCGCACGAGTCGTTCGAGAACCGAGACGTCGCCCGCGTCATGAACGAGCGTTTTGTCAACATCAAGGTCGACCGCCAGGAGCGCCCCGACATCGATGACGTCTACCAGAAAGTGACTCAGATGATGGCGCAAGGCGGAGGCTGGCCGCTGACAGTCTTCATGACCCCGCAGGGTGAACCGTTCTTCGGCGGGACGTACTTCCCAGTCCAGGATGGTCACGGACGGCCAGGATTCATGCGCCTTCTGCTCGGACTTGGCGAGGCGTGGAAGAGCCAGCGCGACAAGCTCCGCGAGACTGTGGAACAATTTTTGGGTGGTTACCGGGAGATTGAGGCGCGTCTCCTCGGCGGCGAGGTACCGGAGGGAGAGGACGTGCCGGCCGAGGCGGCGCGCGTCTTCGCCGAGAACTGCGATCCGATGCACGGCGGGATCGGCGGGGCGCCCAAGTTCCCTAACCCTGCATGCCACGACCTGGTCCTGCGCATCTACCACCGGACGCGTGAGCCGGGGCTTCTCAGGTCCCTCGAGTTGACGTTGGACCGTATGGCGGCTGGCGGGATCTACGACCACCTCGGTGGCGGGTTTGCGCGCTACAGCGTCGATGAGCGTTGGGCCGTCCCGCACTTCGAGAAGATGCTCTACGACAACGGCCAACTGGTGAAGCTGTACGCCGACGCGTATCGCATGACCGGCAACCGGAAATGGAGGCGGCCCTTCGAGGAGACGATCGCGTATGTTCTGCGCGACATGACGCACCCGGAAGGAGGCTTCTACGCGAGTGAGGACGCGGACAGCGAGGGCGAAGAAGGCAAGTTTTACGTCTGGACGCCTTCTCAGGTGAAGGCAGTGCTCGGTGACACAGACGGGACAACCGCGTGCCGAGTCTACGGCGTCACTGAACGAGGCAATTTCGAGCACGCAACCACCGTCCTTCGTCGCCCGGTCAAACTCGATCCCTTGGAGGAGGCTAGTCTTGCGGAGTTGCGCGACAAGCTCTTTGCGGCTCGCGAGCAGCGGGTGCGGCCCGGCCGTGATGACAACGTGCTCGCCAGCTGGAACGCGCTCATGATCCAGGGGCTGTGCGCCGCCTACCAGGCTACCGGCACCGCTTCCTATCTCTCCGCCGCGCGGCGCGCTGCCGACTTTCTGGAGGATAGGATGACCATGCCGCACGGCGGAGTCTATCGCGCCTGGCGAGAGGGTGTGGCCAAGGTGCCAGGCTTCCTCGACGACTACGCGTTTCTGGCCAACGCGTTTCTCGACCTCTACGAATCTGCGTTCATCCCACGGTATCTCGATCGCGCCATCCAGCTCGTCGACCTCATCGTTGAGAAGTTTTGGGCTGACGGACTCTACTTCACACCCTCGGATGGCGAGCGGCTTGTGCACAGGCCTCGCGCACCAGACGACACGGCGTGGCCATCCGGCACCTCGACCAGCGTGTTTGCGTTTCTCCGCTTGTACGAATTGACTGGTAAAGACCAATACCGCGACCGGGGCGTGCACGTGTTCCGCCAGTACGGAGGCGCTGCGGCCAAGAACCCGTTCGGCTTCGCACATCTCCTTGCAGCGCTCGACTTCATGCAGCGCGGTCCACTTAAAATCGTATTTGCCGGAGATCGCGCGCAGCCGGCGCTCCAGCCACTCGTGGAGATCGCGCACCGTACCTACCAGCCCTCGCGAATTCTGGCATTCGCGGACGATGTGCCGATCGGCCAGGGTCTCGGGCCGATCGGCGGTAAGCCGGCCGCCTACGTTTGCAGGAACCGCACCTGCGAGGCGCCCTTGACAAGCGTTGAGGCGCTGCGCGAGCGCTGCAGCAATTGACGAAGAGGTCGATAGTGCTCTGTGGCGGCGGGTGCATCACGGCATTCCGGCGATGTGGCCGTGGCGCGACGTATCGGGCGTTACGCGCCGCCCGCCGCTGGCTGGGCGCTTATAGGCGTGCGGGTCGGCCGTTACCGGCGTATAATGACGCGCGGGTGGGATGATGGGAGGCGGTCATGCCGTCGCTTCAGAAATTCTCCATTAGCGCGGCGCTCTCCGCCGCCCTGATTTTACAGCCCGCGCCAGCGAGCGCGCTCAATGTCATCGTCTCGGATCCGCCCTCGCTGAACTGGGACCTTGTCATCAACGCCCTCTCCGACGGCAGGCTGGACGCTGGCGATCTTGTCGGCGTTGGGTTCGACGCGCTCTGGAGCGCGACGGGCGATGCGATCGCGCAGACGCAGATCTGCCGCGAAGCGTATGCACGCTCCTATTCGAACCGGAACAGCGCAGCCTTCACCTTCGACATCACGGTGACCCACCAGGGCGATCCGCCAGTGAGCTACGCCCAGCCCGTGCGCGTCGTGCCGCATGGCAATACCTTGGTGGTGGGCATCGCCAAGGGCGACGGCGGCTATGCCAAAATCTTTCGCTGCGGCGGCGACGGCGCCGCCCAGCCTCAGCAGGAAGACCCCAGCGCGATCGCTTTGCTGGCGCACGATTGGTTGGCGCCTGACGAGGTTGTGGAGGCGACGCGCGAGTCCCGCGGCGGGGCCGACATACGGATGTTCGATACCGATCATGGGCGCATTCTCGTTTATCTGCCCGACGACATCAGCGTGGGCGACAGGATCAGCGGCACAGTCCTCGCCGAGCCCGCGGGCGAAGACGAAACACAGCGTCGCGCCAACGCCGATAGGTTGCGCGGCTACGCCGTCGATATCGGCGGCGCACGGACGTCAGTGGCCGATCGGCTCATCCGGTTCGCTGCCGCGAGCACCGCCGTTGTCTCACTCCTCGACCGCGGCGGGCGAACAGTTGGTCAGACGACGATTCCGATCATCGACCCGCTCGTCTCTATGTTTGCGGGAATGAGCACTTACGCCGCGCCAACTCAGGGCCCTGAGCCGGGCGTTCGGTACCTGTATGGCATTCAATTTGGCATTCCGACGATCACGCAGGCCGGCAGGCCGGCGGTCATTAGCGGCGTGTTCGACGGCGACGCAACGACAACTTCCTGCACGGTCAACCGCGCGCCTTGCCCAATATTGGCGGAGAGTCCGCGTCAGACCGTGTTCATGGCGCCCGAGGCGCCGACCGGGCCGGTGAACATCCAAGTGCGCGAGGGCGCCAATTCCGCCCAAGGCGTCGCCAACAACATCGGCATTTCACTCAGCGCGCAGCGGCTCGTCTTGGCGCGCGGGGAGGGAACTGATGTCACCATGCAGGTCGATGGCGCCGATGGAATTCGGGCGCCGATCCAAGTGAGACTCTGGGCGTCGTCGAGCGTTCGTCTGCAGGGCGGCAACCAGCAGACCGTCATCGTCGACCCCGCCGCAATTGATATGTCGGGCGCGTTTCGGCAAGGCTTCGTGCTGCGCGCCCTTGCACCGGGCCCGTTCGATATCGTCGCCGAACTGGCGGGCCCCGTGTGCGCGGCCTCTGTCGATACGCCAGCCCAGAACGCATATCGGCAGGCGCTGCTGAACGTCGAGTCGGCGCTCCAGCGAGCGGAGGACGCCATGCGGGCGCTGACGGCGGCCCGGGAAGCTTATCGCAAGGCCATGAGCGACCTCGGCAGCGCCTCCATGGACTCCCTGAACGCCAGGTATGCAAGTTTGGATCCAAACGACATCACCGGGCCTATTCGTGCGGCCGTCGGTTTAGCGCGAGCCCTGGAAGCGCAGGAGCAGACGCGTCGTCGCGCAGACGGCGCGCGCACAGCGATGGAGGAGGCGGAACGGCGCCTCCGCGATGCAGAGCGCGAAGTAGAAGGGGCGTCCCAGGCGCGCCGAGACTCCATGGACGGCATCTCGGCGGCAGAGCGAGAAGCGATCGACGCACAAGAGCGCGCGCGCGCGCAACAACGGCGATGCGCCACAATCAGCAGGCCAATCCGTGAATGAACCAGCCTTCATTCTATACGCGCTTCGCAGATCGGGCGCGTCCGCCGAGAATGAGCTTCGCGCAACAACGGGGCGCATGACGGCCGAAGAGAGACGGCAACTCGCGATCGCTCTCAGCGCCGCGCGCGGGGCAGCGGCGCTGGCAAATCAATTGTCCAGGCGGGTGTCCAGCTCGTCGCCTGCGGCGGCCATCGCCTCAATTCAAGTTGCGGCTGCGACTGTGGAGGCCTCCGCCGCGCAGCAGGATTTCGGCGCATTGAATGATGGTCTGGTTGAATTGGAAAGGTCAACTGCAACGACCTTTTGGGATCTCGTGTTTTGGCGAATTTGCAGCCCGACAAACATCAGGGACGCCAGTACGGCGATGGTTCCTACGACTTGGCTCAAATAGGCCGCTTGCTCAAGTGACATGCCCGCTTCCTTTGATCATCGGACCCCTATTGCCGCGTCAGCGACGACCGGTCGAGATCGGACGTTCGCATCCCACGTGGCAAACGGCGCAAACTCGTAGAGTCGGGATGTAGCGCGGATGCGACGTCATTCGTCGCCGCGGCAGGCGCCTTCGTAAGTCCCGTCAATATGCACTTGCATCCCTTCGCCTAGGCCTGCGCCGGTCATTGTCATGTCAACGGCATAGTGGTTTTGCAGATCGCCATTCAGGACTGTGCGGATATGGCCGCCACCGTCATCGCCAGTGCATTCGGCTTCATAGACCAAGCCCTCGGCGGTGCGCTGGAACCCCTGCGCCGACGTGCAATTTGAATTGGGCTCGGACGCCATCTGATTCAGGTCCGTCGTGGTGACGCACTCAACTTCCGACGTTTGCTGTCCCATCACAGTGATAACTGTGCTCCAGCGACCGAGGCGCATTTGCGCTCCAGCGGCGGGCGCTGCGTTGGATGCCTCTTGCGTTGCCGATCCAGATTGGTCGCGGGTGTTGGGCAGGCTGCGAACAAGCGGTCAGCAAAAAGACTAGAGAAGACAAACATAGATACCCGCGCCCTCGTCGAGCATTTTCAATCACATAAGTTATCGCGGCGGGATCAGGCCTCCGCCACGGCGACGATCCCGGCTGGCGCTGACGCTCGCCGAGCGTGAGGAGATTTCTCGCGGCCTTGTCGCCGGTCGATCGCTGCGCGCGATGGCTCAAGTGCTGGGACGATCTCCCTCGACGCTGAGCCGGGAGATTGCTCGCAACGGCGGCTCTGAACGCTACCGCGCCGCCCGGGCCGAGGCCCACGCATGGAAACAAACTCTGCGCCCGAAGCCGTGCAAGTTGGCGCGCCACGCTCAGTTGCGGAATGCTGTTGCAGCCAAGCTCTCGTTGGAGTGGTCTCCGCAGCAGATCGCGGGCTGGCTGAAGCGCATGCGTCCGCAAAACGAGGCGCTGCAGGTGTCGCACGAAACTATCTATCGC
>Ga0247727_10007962_pt1 | contig 19880 bp, 14 predicted proteins | sample WisWelCaveWW1625_FD_202498 | JGI IMG/M metagenome (GOLD analysis project Ga0247727, IMG submission 202498) | Biofilm microbial communities from Wishing Well Cave, Virginia, United States - WW16-25 | ecosystem: Environmental > Aquatic > Deep subsurface > Groundwater > Cave microbial mat | place... | reverse complement strand
CCGGCCTCAACCCACAGGAGCGGGCGTCGTTCTTCGATCCCCTGTCCGAGATGACCGCGCTCGGCCTCCGCGAGCTCGACGGCGGGCGCGTGTTCTCGTACCGCCTCGACCAGAGCGCGTCATATCGTGAGCTCGTCGCCCGGGGCGGGCCGGCCGCCACGCTCACACGCCTGTTCCTGCACCGGCAGCTGCTCGAGCCGCACGCCAACGTGCTCGATCGTGTCGAGGTCCCGGAGACGAGCCCCTCGCTCCAGGCGCTTGTGCCCCGCGAGCGCGAGCTCGTGACCGGGCTCCACGATCCGGCCCGTGTCGGGGAGCTCTTGCCCTGGCTCCGCAACGCCGGCGTCGCGCGCGTGCTGAGCCTCGACCCGCTGCAGCACCCGGCGCTCGTGCCGCTCGCGAGAGTCCCCGCCGGCCCGCCGGGTGTCGCGATCCACGCCTACGGCTTCGACAGCTGGCCACGCGCGTCGCTGGCTTGCCGCGCGACGCCGGTCGCAAGCCGCGAGCTGGCGCTGGCGGCGCCCTACCGCAAGGGCTTCGACCCCTGGCGCGAAGTGGCGCTCGAGGAGCAGGGAGGCGGTCCGGACGACGCGCTGCCCGCCACCTGCACCAAGGGGCGCGCTCGGCGCACGTGGTGGACCGCCGGCGAGGAGCATTACGAGGTCATCACGAACGCCAGTGCCTACCTGGTCGTGCGCGCCAGCCACGCCCGCGGCTGGCGGGCGCACGTCGACGGCGTGCCCACGCCGGTGCTGCGTGCCAACGGCAAGCACCGCGCGATCGCGGTGTCGGCGGGGAGGCACGAGGTGGTGCTGCGATACGCGCCGCCCGGCCTCGTCCCGGGGCTGGCGTTGTCGGTCGTGTCGTTGCTGGTCGCGGCGCTCGTGTTCTTGAGCGGGGCGCGCCGGAGCCGGCGGTGATCCAGGCACCCCTTGGTTTCCTGGGCCTGCGCCTCGTCTGCCCCCGCTGCCGGTCGCCCCTGGTCGTCGCCGTGGACGGCGCGTCGTGTGCCTCATGCCAGGCCGTTTTTCCGGCGCGCGAGCGGATCCTGGACCTGCGCGCCGGCCGGGTGGGGGCCGCGGGGTTCGACCCGCACTACTTCCCGACCCTCGCCGCGGTCGAGCGCGAGCACTACTGGTTCGTCACCAGGCGCGAGGTGGTGCGCGACATCCTCAAGGACGCCGTCCCCGACCTCGAGCGGCGGGCGCTCTTCGACGTCGGCTGCGGCAGCGGCGGCCTGCTCGCCTTCCTGGGCCGAAGCGGGGTCGCGCTCGCCGGAGCCTGCGACGTGTATCCGGAGAGCCTCGCGCTCGTGCGCCAGCGCGTCGCGGCACCGCTGCTGCTGGTCGACGAAGGGCGCTTGCCGCCGCTCGCTCCGGGCCAGGCGCTGCTGAGCCTGTTCGACGTTCTCGAGCACATCGACGACGACCTCGGGACGCTGCGCGGCCTGTTCGAGGCGCTCGAGCCCGGAGGCGTCCTCGTCCTGACCGTTCCCGCGCACCCGTTCCTGTTCGACGAGATGGACGAGATCGCCCAGCACCGGCGGCGCTACACCCGCCGGCAGCTCGGCGACCGGCTGCGACTCGCCGGCTTCCGCGTGCGACACCTGGCGCACTTCATGGCGCCGCTCGTGCCGCTGGTGGCGCTGCGCTGGGCCGTGCGCCTGCTCGCGGGGCGGCGGAGCGCTATCGCGCGCAGGAATCTGGAGCTCGCCGTCACGCCGGTCCTGAACGGCGTGATGCGGGCGCTGCTGCGGCTCGAGCGGCCACTGGTCCGGGCGGGACTGCTCCCCTTCGGCTCGTCGCTGATCGCCGTCGCCGAGCGGCCGCGCGGCTCCGCGGGAGCGCTGTAACATCGTTGCGATGGCCGCCCGCAAGCTCGACGGCGCCCTCGTCGCGCGGCAGATCCAGGAGGAGCTGCGCGTCGAGCTCGACGAGCTGCGAGGGCGTGGCGTGCGGCCGGGCCTCGGGGCGCTGCTCGTCGGAGACGATCCGGCCTCGGCCGTCTACGTGAAGAGCAAGACGCGCCGCTTGGAGGAGCTGGGCCTCTACCACGAGACGCGGTGCCTCGCGGCGGGCGCCAGCACGCGCGAGGTGCTCGAAGCGGTCGAGGACATGAACCGCCGTCCCGAGATCCACGGCATCCTGGTTCAGCTTCCCCTGCCGGCGCAGGTGGACACGCAGCGGGTCCTGGACGAGGTGCGAGAGGAGAAGGACGTAGACGGCTTCCACCCCGCGAACGTGGGGCTGCTGGTGCAGAAACGACCCCGCTTCGTCCCCTGCACGCCCCTCGGGGTGATGCAGCTGCTCGCTCGAAGCGGCGTCGAGCTCGCCGGGCAGCGGGCGGTCGTGCTCGGGCGCAGCGAGATCGTGGGCAAGCCGATGGCGCTCCTGCTGATGCACGCCGACGCGACCGTCACGGTGTGCCACTCACGCACGCGCGAGCTCGCGGCGCTCACGCGCGAGGCGGACGTGCTGATTGCGGCCATCGGCAGGCCGGGCATGGTGCGCGCCGAGCACGTCAAGCCGGGAGCGGTGGTGGTGGACGTGGGGATCAACCGCGTGAGCGACCCGGCGCTGGCGCGGGAGCTCGTCCTTCCCGAGCGCTGGGCCGAGTTCGAGCAGCGGGGCTACGCTCTCGTGGGCGACGTGCACGCGCCACAGGTGCAGGCGGTGGCGGGGGCGCTCACGCCGGTCCCGGGCGGCGTGGGCCCGCTGACGATCGCGATGCTGATCGCGAACACGCTGCGGGCGGCCAAAGGATCGCCCTGAGGCCCCGCGTGCTGCGCGTGGGACTGACTGGCGGCATCGCGTGCGGCAAGTCGCACGTCCTGCGCCGGCTCGCCGCGAGGGGATGCCGCACGCTCGATCTCGACGCCATCGCGCGCGACGTCACGGCCCCGGGCCGCCCCGCCCTCGCCGAGATCGCGAGCGCTTTCGGCAGCGGCTTGCTCGACAGGCGCGGATCGCTCGACCGCTCCGCGCTCGGCACGCTGGTGTTCGCCGACGCGGAGGCCCGCGCACGCCTCAACCGCATCGTCCACCCGCGCGTGCGTGAGGCCGAAGCCACATGGGCCGCGGGTTTCGCGGGCCAGCCGGCCGCGGTGCTGGTGACCGACGGGGCGCTCCTGATCGAGAGCGGCGTCCAGCTCCGCTTCGACCGGCTGGTGGTCGTGCACTGCGAGCCCGCGTTGCAGCTCTTGCGGCTGCGGGAGCGGGACGGGCTCGACGAGCGCGCGGCGCGCGCCCGGATCGAGGCACAGCTGCCCTCCGCGGAGAAGCGCGCCTTCGCGCACTTCGAGATCGACACGTCGCAGTCGCCCGAGGAGACGGACCGCGCGGCGGACGTGCTCGCAGCCACGCTCACGTCGCTCGCCGGAGGGGCTTCGGTGTCGAGCGGCGCGCCGCTCGAGCGGCTCGTGGGCGGGCTCGTCCACGGACCCGAGGAGGGACCGCGAGGCCTGTCGCCCGCGCTCCTGCTGTCCGAGGCCGCCGCCACAGGCGGCCTCGAGATGGAAGCCCTCGGCCAGAGGCTCGTCCCGCCCGCCCGCGTGCCCTGGTACCAGACCGCGGACGAAGCGCCGCCAGGCGTCCCTGCCTGCCGCCTGAGCGTGGCGCTCGCGGCGTGGGCCCTGCGACGGCGAGGGGCCGACCCGGACTTCGTCGCGTCCGCGGCGGCTTCCGTCGCGCGGCTCACCCACGCCGATCCCGGCGCCCGCACGGATTCCTGCCTGGTGGCGCTCGTGGCGCTGGAGCGGGCCTTTGCCGCTCGGGAACCGGACGCCCGGGCCCAGGCGGCCCGCTGGCTGTCGCTCGCCGCCCGCTTCGGAGGGGGCGGCCCCAGCGGACGGCTCGAGGGCGTGTGGGCGGCCCTCGAGCGGTTCCCGATGGACGCCGGCGCGGCGGGAGCTCTCGCTGCCCGCCTGGGCGGCGACGCGCCCGTAGCCACGGCGCTCGCCGGCCTCCGAAGCGACGTCACGGGCGCGCCGGCCGGCGCCTGGCGCTCGGCGCTCGCCGCGATCCGCGGAGCCTGAGCGGCCGCCTCTAGCGCGTTCCCGCCGCCGGCCCCACCCGCTCCTCCACGAGCGTGTTCCACTCGTGGCAATGGGGGCAGCGCCACAGCATGTCGTCGGCGCGATAGCGGCAGACGGTGCAGATGTGGGGATCGACGTAGAGCGCCGACTCCTCGACCGTGGCGACGTACTTCAGCTCCTCGGGCCCGAGCGAGGACATGGCAGCGAGCGTGCGCCACACCTCGAGGTGCACCAGCAGCACGTGCGGGTTGGCCTCGACTGCGCGCAGCAGCAGGCCGAGTGCCTCGCCCGGCCGGTCCTCGGCGCGCAGGTGCCGCGCGAGACCGAGCCGGGCGCGCCAGTCGCGCGGGTCCTGGCTCACGAGTCGCTCGCACAGCTCGGCGAAGCGCGAGGGCTCGCCACACGCGGCGTAGGCCCGTTGCAGCGCGCCGAAGGCCAGGTAGGCGCGCTCCGGCACGGCGGCGATCGCATCCTCGAGCACCTGGGCGGCGCGGCGCGGCTCGCGCTCGAGCCACAGCTCCGCGAGCGCCAGGTGCGCCGGAAACACCCTGCGATCGAGCGAGAGCGCGGTGCGAAAGGCCTCGAAGGCAGCGTCGCGACGCCCGGCCGCGAGCGCCTCCCGGCCCATCTCGGTCTGCAGGAAGCCGAGTACCAGGGCGTCGTCGGACTTGCGCATGCGCGCGATCCGGGTCTGGACCTCGAACGCCTCGCGCCACTCGCGCTGGTCCTCGTGGAGCTTCTGCTGCCCGGCGAGCGCGTGCAGGTTCTTCGGCTCGACCGCGAGCGCCTCACGGTACGCCTCGGCGGCGCGGTCGAGCATGCCGGCCTTGCGGAAGTCGGTGCCGAGGCTGGCGAGCGCGTACGCGCGCTCGGCCCGCGTCAGGTCGATCCGAGCGATCAGCGCGCGGTGGATCGCGATCGCCCGCTCGGTCTTGCCGACCTCGCGGTACAGGTGGCTCAGCACCTGCTGGACCTCAATGGAGTCGGGGTGCTCGCGCAGCACCTTGTCGAGCTCGTGGATCGCGAGATCGAGCTGCCCCGTGGCCAGGGCGTGCAGGCCCTCGCTGTAGTGTGGCGACGAGCGGAAACCCGGCCGCCGCCGCCCGTCGTCCCGTCCCCGCCCGGCGGCCCACGCGAGGCCCGCCAGGATCCCGGCGACCGCCGCCACCAGCACGGCCACCAGGGCGGTGTCGCTCAAATCATCTCCGTCTTCCAGAGGTCGTGCAGGTGCAGCACGCCCTCGACGCGGCCCTGCTCGTCCGTCACGATGAGCGCGGTGATGCGCCGCGACTCGAGCAGGTCGAGCGCACGCGTCGCGAGCTCGCGACGTCCGACCAGCACCGGGGTCCGCGTCATGCACTCGGCGGCACTGCGGTCGAGCAGCGAATAGCCGTGGCGCTCCATCTGGCGGCGCAGGTCGCCGTCCGAGATCACCCCGGCGAGCGTGCCGTCCGCCTCGACCACGGTGGTGAGGCCGAGGCGCTTCTTGGTCATCTCGAACAGCACCTCCTTCATCGGCGTGAGCGGCGCCACGCGCGGGATGGCGTCGCCGGTGTGCATCAGGTCGGAGACGCGCATCAGCTTCTTGCCGAGCCGGCCGCCGGGGTGGAGCACGGCGAAGTCGTCGACCGTGAAGCCGCGCCGCTCGAGCAGGGTCATGCTGATCGCGTCGCCCATCGCGAGCGCCGCGGTCGTCGAAGCGGTCGGCGCGAGGCCGAGCGGGCAGGCCTCGGAGCGGACTCCGACGTCGATGTGCACGTCGGCGGCCTGTGCCAGCGCGGAGCCGGGATTGCCGGTGAGCGCCAGGAGCGGCGCACCGAGGCGCTTGAGCCAGGGCACGAGCGCGAGGATCTCCTCGGTGTCGCCGCTGTGCGAGACGGCGACGAGCGCGTCGCCCTTCACGATGCGGCCCAGGTCGCCGTGGATCGCGTCGGCGGGGTGCAGGTAGAGCGACGGCGTCCCGATCGAGGCGAGCGTCGCCGAGATCTTCTGGGCGATGATGCCGCTCTTGCCCATCCCGGTCACGACCACGCGGCCGCTGCACGCGATCAGGACGTCGACCGCGCGGTCGAAGCTTTCATCGAGCCGCGGGATCAGCGCACGGATCGCCTCGGACTCGATCTCGAGCACCTTCCTGGCCGTCTCGCGCGACATGAGCAACATCCTATCGCACGGCCCTCACGGGACGGTCCCGCCCCCCCGGGACGGGTCTCGCCCTCCCGGGACGGGTCCTCGTCATGCCGTCTGGACCCGTGCCGGGAGTTCTGAGCCGTACTGCCAAGTTGGCTCGTCGCAGCTCTGCCCGCCGTGGCCATCGTCTCCGCGGCAGCTCCTCCTCGCCGCCACCCCCCTATTGGCGAGCGGCAGGGGGGCGGGGACTCGAGCGGAGCTGCCGCTACCCGTGGCTCTTCGGCCGTTGTCTGGCCGTGTGGACTATCGCCGGTTTGCGGTGGCCGGGTGGGCGGCGCGCTGGATCTGCAGCAGGCGCTTCAGGAGCGCCCGCAGCCGGGACAGCCGGTAGGCGTTGGGCCCGTCGGAGAGCGCCCGCGCGGGGTTCTCGTGCACCTCCATGAACAGGCCCGACACGCCGGCCGCGACGCCGGCCGGGCCGAGCGTGTCGATGAAGTGCGCGTCGCCGCCGGAGCGGTCGCCGAGGCCCCCCGGCCGCTGCACGCTGTGCGTGACGTCGAAGACCACCGGGAAGCCGAACGATCGCAGCACCGGGAACGAGCGCATGTCCACGACAAGGTTGTTGTAGCCGAAGGTGAAGCCGCGCTCGGTGACCATCACCCGACGATTGCCGGTCGAGGCCGCCTTCTCGAGCACCGTAGCCATGTCCCAGGGGGACATGAACTGGCCCTTCTTGATGTTGACGATGCGGCCGCTGGCCGCGGCCGCGCGCACCAGGTCGGTCTGCCGGCAGAGGAAGGCGGGGATCTGGAGCACGTCGGCGACCGCCGCCGCCTTCTCGATCTGGGCGACCTCGTGGACGTCGGTCAGGATCGGCACGGAGTGGCGCTCGCGCACCGAGGCCAGGATCTCGAGGCCGCGCTCGATCCCGGGTCCGCGGTAGGACCCGTGGCTCGAGCGGTTGGCCTTGTCGTAGCTGGCCTTGAAGATCCAGGGGATCCCGAGCTCGCGCGTGATGGCCTTGAGCCGGGTCGCGACGCGGTGGGGGTGAGTCTCGCTCTCGATCACGCAGGGGCCGGCGATCAGGAACAACGGGCCCTTGCGCGTGAGCGCGCGCCACAGGCCCACCGTCTCGAGCGGCGCGCTCGGGCTCACGAGTGTTCGACCGTCGCTTCCGCCCGAACGCCAGTGAGCTTGCGCTCGCGTTGCCGTGCCAGGCTCGCGCGCACGAAGTCCTTGAAGAGCGGGTGGGGCTCGAGCGGCTTCGACTGGAACTCCGGGTGATATTGCACCGCGACGAACCACGGGTGGTCCGGCAGCTCCGCGATCTCGACGAACTTGCCGTCCGGCGTGAGCCCCGAGACGGCCATTCCGTGGCGCTCGATCGTCTCGAGGTAGGCCTGGTTGAACTCGTAGCGGTGGCGGTGGCGCTCGCTCACCTCGGAGGCCGCGTAGATCGCCGCCGCGCGCGAGCCCGGTCTCAGCCGGCAGGCGTAGGAGCCGAGCCGCATGGTCCCGCCCATGTCGTCGACGCCCAGCAGGTCCTGGAGCTTGTAGATGATCCTGTGAGGCGTGTCCGGATCCACCTCGGTGGAGTTCGCGGTCGCCAGGCCGCAGACGTTCCTGGCGAACTCGACGACCGCCCACTGGAAGCCGTAGCAGATCCCGAAGTAGGGCGTCCCGGTCTGGCGCGCGTACTCGGCCGCCGCCACCATCCCGCCCGTGCCCCGGCTGCCGAACCCGCCCGGCACCAGGATCCCGTCGACACCGCCCAGTTTCTCGGCCGCGTTTCCCGAGTCGAGCTCTTCCGACTCGATCCAGCGCCTGACCACCTTCACGTCGTTGCCGAAGCCGCCGTGCGAGAGCGCCTCGTTGAGGCTCTTGTACGAGTCCTCGAACGTCACGTACTTGCCGACGATCCCGATCGTGACCTCGCCCTTCGGGTTCTTGATGCGGCGCACCAGGTCCTGCCACGGCGCCATGTCGCAGCCCTTGCTCGTGAGGCCGAGCTGCTTCAGCGTGAGGCCGAGCTGCTTCAGGATGATGCCGTCGAGGCCCTCGGAAGACAGCACGAGCGGCACCTCGTAGATCGTCTCCACGTCCTTGGCGGTGATCACCGCCTCCTCGGGCACGTCGCAGAAGAGCGCGAGCTTGGCCTTCAAGTCCTGGGACAGGAAGCGGTCGGTGCGGCACAGCAGCACGCTCGGCGAGATCCCGATCGCGCGCAGCTCGCGCACGCTGTGCTGCATCGGCTTGGTCTTGAGCTCGTGGGCGGTCGCGATGTAGGGGACGAGCGCCAGGTGGACGAAGATCGCGTTCTCGCGCCCCACGTCCTGGCGGAACTGGCGCACCGCCTCGAGGAAGGGCAGGCCTTCGATGTCGCCGACCGTGCCGCCGATCTCCACGATCACCACGGCGGCGTCCTCGCGGCCCGGAGCGCCGGCGCTCGCGACCTGGCGAATCGAGGACTTGATCTCGTCGGTGATGTGCGGGATCACCTGCACGGTGCGGCCGAGGTAGTCGCCGCGCCGCTCGCGAGCGATCACCGAGCCGTAGACCCTGCCGGTCGTGATGTTCGAGAGCTTCGAGGTGACGCAGCGCGTGAAACGCTCGTAGTGCCCGAGGTCGAGGTCGGTCTCGGCGCCGTCCTCCGTGACGTAGACCTCGCCGTGCTGGTAGGGGCTCATGGTGCCGGGATCGACGTTGATGTACGGGTCGCACTTCATCATCGCGACCCGGAAGCCGTGCCCCTCGAGCAGCGCCCCGATCGAGGCGGAGGCGAGGCCCTTGCCGAGCGAGGACACCACCCCGCCCGTCACGAAGATGTACTTGGTCAAACGTTCGTTCCCTTCTCGGAAGCGAGGAGCGCGCGCACGCGCTCGAGGTCCTCCGCTGTGTCGACGGCGACGCCCGCTTCGCCCTGGAGCGGCACGACGCGGATCCGCATGCCGGCGGCGAGCGCGCGCAGCTGCTCGAGGCCCTCGGCCTGCTCGAGCGGGTGCTGGGGGAGCGCGGCGAAGCGCAAGAGCGCCTCCCGCCGATAGCCGTAGAGCCCGACGTGCTGGCGCGCGAGCCCGCGCACCACGGCGGCCGCGGCCGCGGCCCGGGCGTCGCCGCCTTCAGCTTGGCGCACGTGGGGGATCGGGCTCCGCGAGAAGTAGAGCGCGTCACCCGCGGCGTCGGTCACCACCTTGACGACCGAGGGCGCGAGCATCGCGTCCGTCGAGCGCAGCGGGAGCGACAGCGTCGCGATCTCGATCCCGGGGTCGCCCACGAGAGCAAGCGCGACGGCGTCGATGCCCAGAGGGTCGAGCATCGGCTCGTCGCCCTGCACGTTGATCACGATCTCGGCGTCGATCCGCCGCGCCACCTCGGCGAGGCGGTCGGTGCCGGTCGCGTGCTGCGGCGAGGTGAGCACGACCTCGCCGCCGAACGCGCGCACCACGTCCGCGATGCGGTCGTCGTCGGTCGCGACCAGCACCCGCTCGACCCGTCTCGCCGCGCGCGCGCGCTCGTGCACCCTTTCGATCATCGTCTTCCCGTGGATTTGCGAGAGAGGCTTCCCCGGAAGGCGTGTTGCGGCGTAGCGCGCGGGGATGATCGCGACGATGGCCAATTTCTCGCCTGGGGCCCTCGTGTACGACGCATCCTACCACAGGGCGCCCGCACCGGGACTCGGGACCGAAGTCAGCACCGCCCGGGCTCGGGCCGCGGGTCCGTTTTCGAAGCGGCCCACCGGCGCCAGGCGAAGCCTCGTTTAGAATCACGCCCCTGATGCTCAAAGCCGCGCACGCCCTCGTCGTGGCCCTTGCGACGACGGCGTTCGCGGTTGTGCTCTACCCGGGCGCGCTGCTGCGGGGCGAGGCGTTCTTCGAGCGCGATCTCCATCTCGACTGGTACTCGCACGCGGCGGCGCTCGTGCGCTGCTTCGAGACCGGCGCCTGGCCGCTGTGGGCCCCAGGCCTGGGCTTCGGAAAGCCGCTGCTCGCCGATCCGAGCACACAGGTGCTCTATCCCTTCTCCTGGCTGGTGCTCGCACTGCCGTGGAACCTCGCCTACACGGGCTTCGTGGTCATCCATCTGTCGATCGGGGCGCTGGGCATGGCGCGCCTCGCCCGCAGCATCGGCGCGGGCCGTGCCGGAGCCTGGACCGCTGCGGCGCTGTGGGCGCTGTCGGGGCCGATCCAGTCCTCGCTGAACCTGTGGCACCATTTCGCGGGCGCGGCCTGGATGGCGTGGGTGCTGCTCGCCTACCAGCGGGCCTGCCTCCGCCCGTCGCTCGTGTCGACGGGCCGGCTGGCCGGCGTCGCCGCGCTTCAGGCGCTCGCGGGGTCGGCCGACGTCGTCGCGATGACGCACGGCGTCGGGCTGGCCATGGCCGCCGCGCGGATCCTGCTGCGCCCAAGGCGGCGGCGCATGGCGCTCGGCGCCATTTCCGCCATCGTCGCGGGGCTCGCGCTGGCGGGAGCTCTCAGCTGCGCGCAGTGGTGGCCCGCGGCGGACGTGGTGTCGCGCTCGGCACGGAGCGCACTTCCCGAGGGCGTGCGGGGCGCTTGGTCGGTCCCGCCCTGGGGCCTCGCCCGGCTGATCGCCCCGCTCGACCCGGCCCGCGTGAGGCCCGCACTCGAGGCCTGGCAGCAGCTCTACGACCAGACCCCGCCCCCGCTGCTGTTCTCGCTCTACCTCGGCCTGCCCGCCCTCGGGCTCGCGCTCGCCGCGTTCCGGCCCGGCCCGCGGCGGACTCGCGCGCTCGCCATCGCGGCGATAGGCGCTGCGGCCGTCGCGTTCGCGATGGGTCCGTACGGTCCGCTCTACGGGCCGCTCACGACGCTCGTGCCCGTGCTGCGCGTCTTCCGCTACCCGTCGAAGGCCATGCTCGTGGCTTCGCTCACGATGGCCTTGCTCTCGGGACTCGGCGTGCGCGCTCTCGCGAGCGCGAACTCCTCCGCGCGCCTGGTCCTGGCCGGCATCCTGCTGCTCGGAGCGCTCGGCGCGGCCCTCGTCGCGGGCCCCTTCTGGACTCCCGGAGCGGGGGTCGTGTCATCGGGCCTCGCCGGCGCTGCCGCGCTGTGCGCCGCGCTCGCGGGCCGCGGGCTACGGCCGAGCCTGGCGACGGGCGCCCTCGTGACTCTCGCGGCCGCCGACCTCCTGGTGGCGCACCGCGCGCTCAACCCGACCGTGCCCAAAGCCCTGCTCCTCGAAGTCCCGGCGGTGGCGGCGCTGGTCCGGCGGGACGACCTACGGCGCATCCAGGTGTACGACTACCACACGCTGCCGGGCACGGCGTGGCGCCGGCTGGGGCGCACCAACCCCTACGCCGCCGCCGTCGAGGCCCCTGCCATCGACCGTCGCGTCCTGGACTTCGCGGCCCAGCGGCAGTTCCTGGTGCCGCTCACGGCGGGTTTCTTCGGGATCGAGACCAGCTTCGACTTCGACGTGCGCCGGATCTTCCCGAGCTACCAGAGCGACCTCACCCTCTACCTGCGCCACGCTGAGGGCACGCCGACTTTCGCGCGCCTGCTGCGGCTCGGCGCCGTGGCGAACCTGATCTCGCTGCACGAGGAGGGGCTCGCCGACCTCACTCTCGAGCGCTCGCTGCCGGGCCTGACCGGCCACGCGATCCGCGTCTTCCAGGTGAAGGATCCGCGGCCGCGGGCGTGGCTCGTCTCGCGGACCCGGCTGGCGGACGGGGGCGACGCGCTCCGAGCGCTGGCCGACCCGTCGTTCGACCCCGCGTCGCAGGCGATCCTCGCCTCCGGTCCCCGGCTCGACGCCGTTGCCGAGCCCTGCCCGAGCGTGCTGTGGATCGAGCGTCGCCCCGATCGCGAGCGCCTGGAAACCCGCTGTGAGCGGGAGTCGCTGCTCGTGCTCGCGGACACGTTCGATCCGGGCTGGCGCGTGAGCGTCGACGGCCGAGCGCGCGCGCTGCTCCGGGCCAACCTGGCTTTCCGGGCGGTGGCCCTCCCGCCGGGGCGCCACGTCGTCGAGATGGCGTACCGGCCCACGGCCGTCGTCCGGGGCCTCGCCGTTTCAGGCATCGCGCTCGTGGTCGCTCTCGCGCTCGGCGTGCGAAGGCGAAGCAGCTAGAAGCAGCCGAGCGACCACGACGAGCGCCAGCAAGGCGCCTCCCCACGCGGCGGAGAACCCGCGCGCCCGGTAAGAAAGCTTCACCTCGCTGCGACCGCCGGGCAGCTCGACCGAGCGGTGCTGGCCGAGCGCGGTCACGGGCCTCGGCTCTCCGCCGACGCGGGCGGTCCAGCCCGGGGCCCAGGCGTCGCGCACGATCAGGCGCGTCTCTGGCTCGGCCTCGACCGTGACCACGAGCGTGTTCGCGGACTCGCTCACGCCGGTGATCGCGCCGCTGCGCGTGAGCGCCATGCGCGGGAGCGACTCGCGCAGGCTGTAGGCGTGGACCGCCAGGGGTGCAATCCGCGGCGGGCGCGTCGCGAACGCCGGCACGAGCTCCGGGTGAGCGAGCGGGTCGAGCGACATCACGTGGGTGACGGCCGCTTCCCGCAGGCGCGGGAGGATCCCCGCCAGGTTCCGGCACGACGCTTCCTCTGGCGCGAACACGCGCTCGGTCGGGACGAGCATCGTGAGATCGGGGCTCATTCCGGTGGGGACGTTCATGGCGACGTTGAAGCCGGGCGTCAGCGTTTCGAGCAGGGCCGCGAAGCTCCAGGCCTCGTGCTCGGCCCCGCGCGCGTCTCGGGCCGCGAGGTAGGCGGGGCTCGTCTCCACCGAACAGGTGAACACGCGGCCTTCGCGCAGCGAGCCCAGGCGCCGAGCCAGCTCGGGAGACGGGTGGTAGAAGCGGCTCGACACCATCGGGTTGAGGCCGGCTCCCGTCCGCAGCAGGTCCGTCGTGGCGATCGCCACCACGAGCCACGCCGCGCGGGTCGCGCCGAGCGTCCCCCGCGCGGCGAGGACGGCGAGCGCCGCGACCGCCAGGGCCAGCAGGCCGCCGGCCGCGGCATCGGTCAGCACGCGATCCAGGAGCAAGCCCCGCGCCTCGGGGGTGAAGCGCGCCGGGAGAAAGGCGGCCGCGAAAGCCGCGGCGGGCCCGGGTGCCATCGCTGGAAGTAGCGGCGAAGCCACGAGCGCCGTCCCGAGGCCGGCCGCCACGAGGGCGAGCGTCTTCCAGCGTCGGCCGTCGGCCAGGACCGAGAGGCCGAGGCCGGCTAGGAGCGCAGCCGCAAGATGGACGCTGAAGAACGCCTTCACCGGATAGCGGAGGGCGTGCGCGGGAGCGAGCGCGTCGACGAGCGGCGCGAGCCCCGCGTAGCGGCCGAGGCACAGCACGACACCCACGCCGCCGAGGAGCGCCAGCCTTCCCGAAGGCGCGAGCCGGCTCAGCAGGCCCACGACCGCGAGCGAGACGACGACCGCTCCCAGGTAGAGGCTCACGATGTAGGGGAAGCCGCGCGGGAAGAAGTTGTCGCCCCACCACTCGTTGGCGAGGTTGTGCAGGTCGCCGTAGAGGCCGCCCACCAGCGCCTGGACCAGCGAGAAGGGGTGCAGCGAGTGCGCGAGCACGACGTCGGTCGTGAAGCCGTGCGCCCGGGCGCTGCCCGCGAGCTGTGAAGCGACGAGCACGAGCACGGGCGCGGCGAGCGCCAGCGCGAGTCCCAGGGCCGCGAGCGCGGAGCCGGCTCGACGCAGCAGCTGCCCCTGGCTCGGGCGGATGCCGAGGACCAAGCCCGCGAGGATCGCCTGGCCGACGAGCTCCACGCCGGTGGTGCTGAGCGCGACCGCCGTGGCGAGCGCGCTGCCCGCTAGCGCGCGCCGGCCTGCGCCCGCGAGCACGCGCACGAGGCCCAGCACCACGAGCGGCGCCCACGCGGCCGCCTGAAGGTGGATGTAGAGGTTCAGGCTCGAGAGCACGAAGCCGCCGAGGGCGTACGCGAGCGCGCTGCCCGCCGCGGCCGGGGTACGAAGCCCGAGGCCGCGGGCGAGGGCGAAGAGAGCCGCGGCGCCGAGCGGAACGTGCAGGGCAAGCACGAGCGAGAGGAAGGCTTCGTGAGGAGCCAGCAGCTGGACGAGATCGACGGGGTAACCGACGGCGGGCAGCGCGAGCGGGATTCCCTCGTGGACGAGCGGGTTCCAAAGCCGCAGCTCGCCGCGCGCGATCCCCTCGAGCGCGAAGCGGCGCAGCGGGAAGAAATGGAGCGAGAGGTCGCGAAAGTAGAAGCTGCTCCCGGACAACGCTCCCCTCAGGAAGGGCAGGAACGCGAGCACGGCGACCAGCGAGGCCGCCACGGCGGGGCGCGGGCGCTCCAGGCTCACCGGCCTCAGCCGATCGGCCGCAGCGCCCGCGCCGGCACTCCGGCCACGAGCGTCGCGGGCGGGACGTCGGCGGTCACGACGCTGCCTGCCGCCACGAAGGAGTGGGCGCCGATCCTGACGCCGGGCAGGATCGTGACGCTCGCGCCCACGAAGCAGCCGGTCTCGATCACGACGGGCGCCGCGCGCGCGGGAAAGTGGGCCTGGAGCGGATGGTCGTGGTAGCCCACGTTCATGTGCGTGAGCACGAGCACGCGTTCGGCGAGCGTCACCTGGCGTTCGAGGCGGATGCCCTCGGCGAGATCGAGCAGGCACTCGTCGCCGAGGAAGCAGTCCTCGGCGATCTCGAGGCCCGCGAGGCCGCGCCGGTAGAGATTGAAGAAACGGACCCCGTGGACGATCGTGCCCGCGCCGATGCGGGCGCCCAGCAGGCGCAGCCACGGGGCGCGCAGCTGTGGGACGGGCAGCAGCCGGTACGGGATCATCGCGGCCGTGAGCAGCCCGAAACGCGCGGCGCCCGCCCAGCCGATCTCGGCAAGCGCCTTCACGGCCGGATCTCGCGGAGCGTGCTTCGGAAGCGCAGCAGCTTCGTGAAGTAGCGCAGCGAGTCGCGCACGCCGCGCACGGTCGAGGCCTTGTCGGGCCGGCGGATGTAGGCGCCCGGGACCTCGACCAGCGTAAGCCCGCGCCGCGCGGCGCGCACCATGAACTCGGTGTCCCAGAACCAGCCCTCGTCTTCGACCTCGTCGAGCAGCGGCAGCAACGTCTCGCGGCGGAAGAACTTGTAGCCCGTCTCGGTGTCGGCGAGGCTGACGTCGAGCAGGCGGCGGACCAGGAACGAGTAGCCGCGGCTCATCAGGTAGCGGTCGAGCGAACGCAGCTGGAACGCGTAGATCCGGCGCAGTGTCGCGACGTCCGCCCCGTTGTCGATCGCCCGCACCAGCGACGGGATGTAGCGGCTGTGCACCTCGAGGTCGACGTCGATGTATCCGGTGATCGTCCCGCGCGCGGCGCGAAAGCCGTCGCTCACCGTGGCGCCGCGGCCGCGGTTGCGCTCGTGGAACAGCGTGCGGAGCGCGAGCTGGGGGTGGCCGGCCACGAGCCCGGTCAGGATCTCACGCGTGCGGTCCTGGCTGTGGTCGTCGACGAACACGATCTCGAAGGGGAAGCGGGCCTGCTCGAGGGTGTCCCGGATCTCGGCGAAGCTCGCTTCGAGATGCCCGGCCTCGTTGTAACACGCGAGCACCAGACTCAGGTGCGGGGTCTCCGCCACTCAGGCCCCCGTCTTTCGCACCGCGTCGATCACGAGGTCCACGTCCGCGTCGGCGAGCCGCGTGTGCAGCGGCAGGCGCAGCAGTGTCCCTGCCACGCGATCGGTGACCGGCAGATCCTGCTCCGCGCCGATCCTACGGCCGTGCGGCGACGAGTGGAGCGGCACGTAGTGGAAGCTCGCCATCACGCCGCGGGCGCGCAGCGCCTGAAGCGCCCGGTCGCGGCGGGCCACGTCGGGGTAGAGCAGGAAGAAGATGTGGTGGTTCGGCTCGCGCTCCGGCAGCTCGGCGGGCAGCCGCACGCCGTGGCTCGCGGCCCAGTCGGCGAGGCCCCCGCGGTAGCGCGCGACGATGGCGGCGCGCCGCGCCTGGATCTCGGCCAGCTTGTCGAGCTGTGCGTCGAGGATGGCGGCGAGCACGTCCGACAACAAGTAGCTCGAGCCCTCCGCCACCCAGGTGTACTTGTCCACCTCGCCGCGGAAGAAGGCCGCCCGGTTCGTGCCCTTCTCGCGCGCGATCTCGGCGCGCTTCGCGAGCTCGGGGTCGGCGATCACGAGCGCCCCGCCCTCGCCGCAGCTCAGGTTCTTCGTCTCGTGGAAGCTCAGGCAACCGGCGTCGCCGAGCGTGCCGAGCGCGCGCCCGCGCCAGCTCGCGGCGATACCCTGCGCGGCGTCCTCGACGACGCGCAGGCCGCGCCTGCTCGAGATGTCGAGGAGCGCCTGCATGTCGGGCGCGACGCCCGCGTAGTGGACGGGGATGAGCGCGGCCGTACGCGGCGTCAGGCGGCGCTCGACGTCCTTCGGGTCGAGACCCAGCGTGCGCTCGTCGATGTCGGCGAACACGGGTCGGGCGCCCACGCGGAGCGCGGCGTTCGCGCTCGAAACGAAGGTGAACGAGGGGCAGATCACCTCCTGGCCGGGACCGATCCCGAGCGCGAGCAGGGCCAGCTCCAGGGCGTGGGTGCAGGACGTCGTCAGCAGCACCCGCTCTGCGCCCAGCAAGGCGGCGAGCCGGGCCTCGACCCGCCGTCCGATCGGCCCGTCGCCCGCCGTGTGGTTCTCGAGCGCGGCCCTCACCGCCGTGACTTCCCGCTCGTCGTACCACGGAGCGTGGAAGCGCACGATCGAGCCGGCGGCGGGCGTGGACATCTGCGGGGATGCTAACAGATGCATTGGGAGGGCCGCTCCGGGGGGCGCGGGGGGGCGCATGCCCCCCCGATAGCCACGCGGCCGGTGGTTCACGGTGGTTCCGTTCTTGGCGCGGGGTGACCCTGCTGCGCCCGTCCACGTTTCCGCTTCGTCCAGGCGATGTCTCACTAACGGACTGGGGACGAGCGAGGTCGGTCCAGTCGTGGCTCCTGGTCGCTAGTCCTCGGACTGCTGGATGACGAGCACACGGCAGCAAGCCAGCGACCGGCTCAAACAAAGAGGGGGGCTTCGCCCCCCTCATGGGAATGTGCCCTAGTTCACCAGAACCCGGCACGCGCCGTGCTATTCTCCCCGTCCGGGACGGGATGTGACCGGGTTCTGGACACTAGGGAAAGTCGACAAACGCCTTGACACATCTCGACTTGCGCGTTAGCATCTGTCGACTAAATAGCTGTAGGGACGTGCTTTTTTTGAGCTGAGCGAGGGAATGCCAGTCAAACTCGGAGAGCTGCTGCTGAAGGAGAACATGGTGACTCCCCAGCAGCTTCAGGAGGCGCTCAATCACCAGAAGATAGGCGGTGGCAAGCTCGGCAAGGCCTTCGTGTCCCTCGGCTTCGTCAAGGACGACGAGATCACCAGCCTGCTCTCGCGCCAGTACGGCGTTCCCTCGATCAACCTCGACCACTTCGAGGTGGACCCCACGATCATCAAGATCATCCCGGCCGAGACGGCGCGAAAGTACCAGGTGCTGCCGCTGTCGCGCTCCGGGGCGGTCCTGACGATCGCCATGGCCGACCCGACCAACGTCTTTGCCATGGACGACATCAAGTTCATGACCGGCTACAACGTGGAGCCGGTCGTGGCTTCCGAGGGAGCGATCGAAGACGCGATCGAGCGCTATTACGGCTCCACACGCTCGCTCGAGCTGCGGCGAGACACCGCCCCCTCCGGCGGCGGATACGGGATGCCCGGCGGGTCGGGCGGCAGCCTCAAAGAGGTCCTGGATGGCCCGGGGCTAAGCGTCGACGACATGGCCTCGATCGGAGGTCTCTCCGAGATCGACCTCGACTCGATGGGCGATGCCGAAGCCGACGTCGAGACGGTCAAGACCGAGGACGACGAGATCGATCTCGGCAACCTGACGAAGTCCGCGGACGCCGCTCCCGTCATCAAGCTCACGAACGTGCTGCTCGTGGACTCGCTCAAGCGCGGGGCCTCGGACATTCACATCGAGCCCTACGAGAAGGAGTTCCGGGTCCGCTTCCGCATCGACGGGATCCTCTACAACGTGATGGCGCTGCCGATGAAGCTGCGGGACCCGCTCATCTCCCGCGTCAAGATCATGGCCAAGCTCGACATCGCGGAGAAGCGCCTGCCGCAGGACGGCCGCATCAAGATCAAGATGAAGGTGGAGGACAGGAGCCGCGACCTCGACTTCCGCGTGTCGGTGCTGCCCACTCTCTGGGGCGAGAAGATCGTGATGCGGCTGCTCGACAAGTCGAAGCTGATGCTGGACATGACCAAGCTCGGCTTTGAGGCGCACTCGCTCGAGCGCTTCAAGAACGCGATCGCGAAGCCCTACGGGATCGTGCTGGTGACCGGGCCCACCGGGTCGGGCAAGACCAACACGCTGTACTCCGCGATCGCGTCGCTCAACAAGGCCGACACCAACATCATGACCGCCGAGGATCCGGTCGAGTTCAACCTGCCGGGCATCAACCAGGTCCAGATCCGCGACAACATCGGCCTCAACTTCGCGGCGGTGCTGAGGTCGATGCTGCGCCAGGACCCGAACATCATCCTGGTGGGTGAGATCCGCGACTACGAGACCGCCGAGATCGCGGTGAAGGCCGCGCTCACCGGCCACCTGGTGCTCTCGACGCTCCACACCAACGACGCGCCCTCCACCATTTCGCGCATGGTGAACATGGGCATCGAGCCGTTCCTGGTGGGCACCGCGGTCAACTTGATCCAGGCGCAGCGGCTGGTGCGCCGGGTCTGCAGCAAGTGCAAGGTCGACGTGACCGCCGAGGTGCCGACCAAGACGCTCGTCGACATCGGGTTCACTCCCGACGCGATCGGCACGTTCCAGGTGTACAAGGGCAAGGGCTGCGGCACCTGCAACGGCACCGGGTACAAGGGCCGCGTCGGTCTCTACGAGGTCATGGAGATCACCGAGGGGATCCGCGACCTGATCATGGTCGGGGCGACCGCGGTCGAGATCAAGAGGAAGGCGCTCGAGGAGGGGATGCTCACCCTCCGCATGAGCGGGAACGAGAAGATTAGGGCCGGAGTGACCACCGTCGAAGAGGTCCTGCGCGAGACGGTCCTGTGACGGCCGCGCGCGTCGCTTGCGAGGATCGTTGACAAGGGGGTAGGGCGTGGCCGTCAGCCTTCACCAGCTGCTCAAGACGATGACCGAGATGAGTGGGACGGACCTTCATGTCACCACCAACTCGGCGCCGCAGATTCGCGTCGACGGCAAGCTGCGCCCGCTCGATTTGCCGGCGCTCACGGCGGTCGAGACCAAGCAGCTCGCCTACAGCGTGCTGACCGACGCGCAGAAGCACCGCTTCGAGGAGACGCTCGAGCTCGACTTCAGCTTCGGCATCAAGGGCCTCGCCCGCTTCCGCGCCAACGTCTTCATGCAGCGCGGCGCCGTGGCGGCGGTCTACCGCACGATCCCCTACGAGATCCGCAACTTCAAGGAGCTCGGGCTGCCGGCGGTGATCGCCACGATCTGCGACAAGCCGCGCGGCCTGGTGCTGGTGACCGGGCCCACCGGCTCGGGCAAGTCCACGACGCTTGCGGCGATGCTCGACAAGATCAACTCCGAGCGCCACGAGCACATGCTCACGGTCGAGGACCCGATCGAGTACCTGCACCAGCACAAGAAGTGCGTCGTCAACCAGCGCGAGGTGCACGCCGACACGCACTCGTTCGCGAACTCGCTGCGAGCGGCGCTGCGCGAGGACCCCGACGTGGTGCTGATCGGCGAGATGCGCGACCTCGAGA
>Ga0247727_10007961_pt1 | contig 19881 bp, 21 predicted proteins | sample WisWelCaveWW1625_FD_202498 | JGI IMG/M metagenome (GOLD analysis project Ga0247727, IMG submission 202498) | Biofilm microbial communities from Wishing Well Cave, Virginia, United States - WW16-25 | ecosystem: Environmental > Aquatic > Deep subsurface > Groundwater > Cave microbial mat | place... | reverse complement strand
GAACGGCTTGTGTATTGGAAGATACGACTACCCCGAGAGTGAGATCCTTGTAGACGTTTGGAGTGGCCCCTAATTCCATGTCTGCAAACGGATCTCGGCGTTCGGGAGCAGGCGCCATGCATCCCACAGATGTTGCCATGAGAAGCACGACAAAGATTGAGAAACAGAACTTCGTGCACATGCGACAGGTTATCTCCATCACGGACACGATGAAAGCTTAAGGCACTTTGAATGGGAAGGCAAGGAAGGTGTTGTCCTCAGATTCTCATTATCTGAAAGAGCGTCAATGCAAGCTTAAGGCGTGCCTTCGGCAGGATCGTCTGGTGCATGCGGAAGGTCGGCAGGGTCTCGACGGGCTCGGCCTGCACGACCCGGAGCTGCTGCATCTGGAGCGCGGATTTCAGCGCCTCCGGCCCCACCACGAAGGCCAGCCCGCCTGGCGCAATCGCGCCGGCGAGGGCGCGAACGGCTTCATGCAGTTTGAGGGCGTCGGAATGGATCGCAAACGGAATCCAGACGAACAACAAGTCGGCGGGCTTCTCGTAGACATTCTGCCCTGCCTCGGCCGGAAGAAACGAAATGCCTTTGAGCCACTCCAGGCGCTCCGTCTTGGCGAGTGCCTGCCAGAGCGCTTGCGCCTGCTTCTGCGCATAAGCCCGGTGCCGATAAAGCACCGTATACGAACGCGGACGGTCCAGGCTGATGCAGGTCGCAATAGTGGCGTCGAAGTGATCAATGAGTATGGTGTTGGCCCGTCCGAGCGCGGCGGCCATTGCCGGATTTTGTTCGAAGCTGTCTTGGATATAGTCGGCGACAAAGGGTTGGGAGGCGATCTCGCCGATCTCGGTGTCATCCTCCGGATAGAGTAGGACTGCAGAGAAGGCTTCCTGCGGTGTCACCCCCGGCGGTGTTCCGCCGAAGAGCGCAGGCCATCCGACCGGCGCGAGCGGCCGGTTCTCCGGAAGCGACTCCGGCAGTGAACCCCACACCGGCTGAATCGGCACTTCCGTGCAGGTGTCCCGATCTTTCAGCAGCAGCGCGCGCTTGGTCACGGTTACTGACCGATCAAAGGGAGAGGGCATCCCAACAGCGGCCACGACGAACGGAAGGCCTGTTGAATCATCCTGTTTGATAACCTTCTGGACTTTGTGCCCTTTAAGCGTGACACAGAGCTTGTGTGCCGGGTCGAAGTATCGAAGCGGCGGATTCGACGCCGGCAGCCAGGTCACTTCGTGCGATCGTGGCATGTCCATAAAGATGGGGAACGGGTCGCCGCCGCCAGGCGCCTGCGGAGTGAAAAAACTGCTGAACAGCCGATAGGCCGCTTCCGACGGATAAGTTGGAATCCCGCGATAGCGGAGTGGCAAGGGTTGGCCCTCGGTCTGATCGTCGTAGAGCCCTCGGATCAATTCGAAGGCGGCCGAACCGGTTCCGGGCAGGAGAGATTGGAATAGTTCCACGACCGGCAGAAAATCAATGGCGGTCCAGTGCATCGCGCCCATGCAGGCCATGAACTGCGCATGGTCGAAGGTGCCATTGTCCAATACATAAAAGGCGTCTTTTTTGTGCCGGATCGTGGCGGTGCCCTTTGAATCAATGACCAGGTCCTCGTCGCCATAAAAGAATTTCACTTCTTCGAACGGGACGCGCATGGCCTGGGCTGCCATCTTCCGGAGGTCGTCGGCCTGCAGCCTCTGCCATCCCGGCTTTTTGGACAGGTCCAGCGCGGTCGTATTGACCATGCCTTCCGGCTTGAGGCCGACCCACTGTCCCCACTCCAGCCGCATGCGCGCGCGGACCAGACGGGTCTTGCCCGACGCGGTCTTTCCCCACTCGCATTCGTGGAGCGGGTTTCCATCGGGATCGGTTGCGAGGATGCGGCGGTTGTGGGGACTGTAGAAGATGAGATGGCCGCTGCGCTGGCGCGCCATGCGGCCGCCGGCAGCGATCAGGTCTTTGAGGAACGGAAGATTGGCAGGAAAGACGACGTTTCCGGAACGGGTCAGTGCGGAAAGGACGGCTGCATCCACGTCATTCTCGAATCTGTCCGCTGCCGAGCACGATGAATTTTGAGCAGGTCAGCTCTTCCAGGCCCATCGGTCCGCGCGCGTGGATGCGCGTGGTGCTGATGCCGATCTCGGCGCCGAGGCCGAACTGGTAGCCGTCGTTCAGACGTGTCGAGGCGTTGACCATGACCGCGCTCGCATCCACTTCACGCAGGAAGCGCATGGCGCGGGTGTAGTCGCTCGTGATGATGGATTCGGTGTGGCGGGAGCCGTAGGTCTCAATGTGCGCCATCGCCTCTTCCATGTTTTTGACGACCTTGACGGCGAGGATCAGCGCGAGAAATTCCTGGCCGTAGTCGCTCTCCGATGCCGGCTTGGCTTCCGGCGCCAGCTGGCAGGTCTTGGGACAGCCTCTCACCTCCACCTTGGCTTCGGTCAGCTTCCGAATAAGGTCGGGCACGAACGTTCTGGCAATCTGTTGGTGAACGAGCAGCGTTTCCATGGCGTTGCAGGTGGACGGCCGTTGGACCTTGGCATTGAGGCTGATCTTTTCAGCCATGGCTGGATCGGCGTCGGCGTCCACATAGATATGGCAGACTCCCTTGTCGTGCTTGATCACCGGAATGGTGGACTGCTCAGTGACCGTTTTCATCAGGGACTCGCCGCCCCGCGGGATGATCAAATCCACATACCTGTCCTGCTTCAATAACGCGTGGGCGACCTCCCGCTCCGTCCGCTCGACGAAGGTGACGGCGCCGGCCGGCACGCCTGCTTTCTCGGCTGCCTCCGACAGGACGGCGGCGATGGCCGTGTTGGAATGAATGGCTTCGGACCCGCCGCGCAGCACGCAGGCATTGCCGGATTTGAGACACAGTGCCGCGGAGTCCGCCGTGACGTTGGGCCTGGATTCATAAATGATGCCGATGACACCGATCGGCACCCTGATACGGCCCACCTGCATGCCGTTGGGCCGCCGCGACATCTTCGGCGCTTCCCCGAGCGGATCTGGCAGTTTCACGATCTGCCGGATGCCGTCGGCCATTTCCTTGATGCGCTCTGGCGTGAGTTTCAAGCGGTCGGCCATGGCCTTGCTGCCTTTGGCCTTGGTGAAGGTTTCGAGGTCTTTCTCGTTGGCGGCGAGCAGGTCGTCCGTTTTGGCTTCCAGCCCCTCCGCCATCGCCGTCAGCGCTTGATCCTTGACGGTCGTGGAGAGCGTGGCAAGTTTATTCGCCGCCGCCCTGGCTTTCTTCACCAGCTCGACGACGTAGTCCTGGTGCGACAGCTCGGGCTTGTCCTGTTCAGCCGCGTCTTTCTTGGATGAAACTTCAATGTCTTTCATGGCACCTCATGAACCGAGAATACTCCGTGCCGCGAAAGAGCGTCAAGGGCGGGGAAAAATCAGTCGGGAAGCGTAACGACGAGCGCGGCGGCGTCAGCCTTTCGGCCTCCAATTACGTATGGTCTCCAGGAGCTTGAAACCTAAACCTTCGGGCTTTGCCGGCTCACCCGGTCCGGCGGACTGGCCTGAGGCCGGAGCCGCTTCGGAGAGCATAGCGGCGAGGAATTCTTCCGCTTGACATTCGGTCCGCATCGGCGCATGCGCCAGAAGCAGATCAAAATTGGCCATCAGTTTCTTGTACAGGCCGCTGGCTTCGAATGTGCTGGCTGCGATGTCGTTTTCCCAGAGGTCGATGCTGAACGCGCGATTCCCCTCCCGCTCGATTAGCCAGTACGCGCCCTTGAAATCCCGTTGCTTGCGCAAGAACGGCAGCACGCGCTCCTGCCAGGCGGCGGTCGCCCGCGCTTTGTTGCCAGGATTGAGCTGATAGATCACCACGCCTGCCCAGATCGACATTGTGACCTCTCTTTCTGTCTGACCAACGGCAAGACGCTGAACTGCTGAAGAGCGAGCGGCTCACGCGAAGCTTGGTATGGTGCCGAGGGACAGAATCGAACTGTCGACACCAGCCTTTTCAGGGCTGTGCTCTGCCAACTGAGCTACCTCGGCACGCGGCGCACGATAACAAGGCCCGTCTAAATGTGTCAAGCAACGGAGTGTGGTGCACGCAGCGACGCATTACGCGTCGCGCGGGACCCGGCTGAAATAAAACGCTGCAATTGCCGCGGACGCGGCCACGTTCAGCGATTCCGCGTCCGAGCTGATCGGAATATGAAACCGGATCGCGGCTGCGCGCAGAGTGTTATTGGACAGGCCGCGGCTTTCGTTGCCCAATGCGATCAGGGTCTTGGCGGGAATGCCAGCAATCTCGTCCATCCGGCGCGCGTGCTTGCCTGACGAGTCTGCCGCCAGGAGCGTGCAGCGGGACTCCGACAGTGCGCGGAAGTCCTTCACGATAAAGACGGGCAGCTTGAGGAGCGTTCCGGCAGTCGCGCGGACAATTTTTGGATTGTAGACATCGGCGGAATCCGCCGACAGCCAGAGCCCGTCCAGTCCGAAGGCGGCTGCCGTCCGAACAATCGCTCCGACGTTCGTCGGATCCTGCAGACATTCTCCGTAGATCCCCAAGACCTGAGGCCGTTGGAAAATGGCGGCCTGGTCCCAGGCCGGTTTCTTGAGCACGGCGAGGATGCCCTGAGACGTCGTCGCGTCGGCGAGTTTTTCGAACAGCGTGTTGCGGCAAAGGTAGACCGGCTGCGAGTCGAGAGCACGGCGCACCGCCGGCTCGCAGGTATCGAGATACGGCTGCGTGACCACGACGGCCTCGATCGCGAGCGATTTGATGCGCAGCAATTCTCGAATCGGCTTGGCGCCCTCCAGGACAAACACATGTTCGGCGTCGCGGGCCTGTTTCTCCCGGAGCAGGCGTTTGATCCTGGACGACTGCGCGGCAGTCAGCTCGGCGAACGAGGAAGAATCCGATGTCGTCATTGCCGGTTGCGCCTCCGGAAACGATTCAGTATCATCGCGTCATGTCGCTCGGTGACACCATTCAAGCATGGCGGCGCTCCCGCGGACAATCCGTCGACGCGTTGGCCGTGAAAACCGGCCTCCCCGTCTCGTCGCTCGAGGCGATCGAATCCGGAGACGCGGACCCGCTGGCCTCGACCCTGGACCTCGTGGCGAAAGGCCTCGGGATTCCCGTGGCGTGGCTCTACAGCGACCCGCAGCATCTGGAGTGGCTGAGGCAGGCCGATGGCGACGATCCCGAGTCGGTCGCGTCCGATTCCCCCGATCCGGTCATCGAGCGTATCCTGCTCGCCGTGCATCATGACCGCGAATTATACGCGCTGCTCACGGTTGTGCTCCAGAGCGGCGATCCCAAGCTCATCCGGGCGGTCGAAATGAGCCTGCGCAGTCTCGCCAAGCAATCCAAGCAAGCGACCGTCCCCTGGCAGTCGCGCCCGCCTGGACACTTCGAGCCGCCGTCCGACTGACGGGTGCCTTAAAATCGCCACACGTCATAGCACGCTCACCATACGTCGTCAAAGCGCCTGTGTTACAATAGAAGCGTTTGCAATGGTTCTCGAGTGGGACGACCATGACTGCCAAACGGACGATCGGCTCCGCGCTGATTGAACGGCTGCATCAACTGGGCGTGCGGCATATGTTCGGCATTCCCGGCGACTACGTCCTCGGCCTCTACAAGCTCATCGAACAATCCCCGATCCAGCACATTGGCACCACGCGTGAGGATGCGGCCGGCTATGCCGCCGACGCCTACGCGCGGATCCACGGCATCGGGGCCGTCTGTGTGACCTATTGCGTCGGCGGGCTGAGCCTGGTGAACGCGATTGCCTGCGCCTACGCGGAGCGCTCGCCCGTGGTGCTGCTGACCGGCTCCCCGGGCCTGTCCGAGCGGGTCCAGAACCCGTACCTCCATCATATGGTGCGGGATTTCTCCACGCAAAAAGAGGTTTTCGAAAAAATGACGGTGGCGGCCGTCGTGCTGGACGATCCGCATACGGCCGAGCGGGAAATGGAGCGGGCCTTCGCCGCGCTGCTGCGGTACAAGCGGCCGATCTATCTCGAGGTGCCTCGCGATCTGGTGCACGTGCCTCTGCCTCCGGCCACGCATCCCGCCTGCGCCGAGGAGACCCCCAGCGACACGGCGACGCTGGAGGAAGCGGTGGCCGAGGTCAAAACCATGCTGGAGTCCTCCAAGCGGCCGGTGATTCTAGCCGGCGCCGAGATAGGGCGGTTCGGCTTGCAGGACGATCTGGTCCGCCTAGTCGAGCGGTTGAAGATTCCGATTGCCACGACGTTGCTGGGCAAGTCCGTCATTCGTGAAGACCACCCCTTGTATGTCGGCGTCTATGGCGGGTTGATCGGGCGCGACGAGGTCCAGCAATTCGTGAACGAATCGGACTGTCTGCTGATCCTCGGCACGTTGCTGACCGATATCGAAGACCTTAATGCGAGCTCGCCGCTGCTGTCGGCCGGCCGCGCGATTCATGCGACGGGCGACCGGATCGCCGTCAAGCACCATCGGTACGACAATATCCGGTTCGTGGATTTCATGAAGGCGCTGGTCGAGCTGCCGCTCAAACCGTTCGCGACGCGGCCGCTGCCGCCGCCGGAGCCCGAGCCGGCGCAGCCGCCTGCCGCCGCGTCGCCGGTGACGCTCCGCGGGCTGTTTGCACATCTGAACAGCCGGCTAGACGAAAAGACGCTGGTGATCGCCGACGTCGGCGAAGCGCTCTTCGCGGCGGCCGATCTCCGTGTGCACCACCGGTTCGAGTTCATCTCTCCGGCTTACTACACTTCGATGGGCTTTGCGGTACCGGCGGCGGTGGGTGTGGGCTTTGCCGATCCGTCGCTCCGGCCGATCGTCCTGGTGGGCGACGGAGCGTTTCAAATGACGGGCACCGAATTATCGACCTGCGTGCGGCATAAGCTGTCGCCGATCGTGGTGGTCTTGAACAACCGCGGCTATTCCACGGAACGCGAGATCATGGAAGGCCCGTTCAACGATATCCACGACTGGCGCTACGAAAAGATTTGCGACCTGCTGGGCGGCGGGGTTGGGTCCCGGATTGCAACCCACGGTGAGTTCGTTGCGGCGCTGGACCGCGCGCTGGCGGATCGGAACACCCTGCACGTGCTGAATGTCCTGCTCGATCCGGCCGACCGCTCTCCTGGAATGGTACGGCTGGCGAGACGCTTAGCTAAACGGCTTTCCGGAAAATAAGACGCGGTTACTTCGGCGGGGCCGGCGGCTTGCCTTTTTGCGCAAACACCGTGGCGTCGCAGGAGATGTATTTGATCTGTTTCATCGGAACGATGGTGACTTCCCGTGCCGTGTCCACTTCCAGCACTTCCATGTCATCGCTGATCGTGTGACGGATCGCGTCCTTCACGAGTAGTTCCTGATTGTCTACGAAGACGATTTTTACCCAATAGGTCATGATTCGCCTTTACAAGAGCTTATGGCCTATGGCTTATGGTGAACTTCGCGTTGTGGCCACAGTGGGCGATTATACCGATTGGTTACCCGTCGGCAAAGGTTTTGGTGATCTGGTGATTTCGTGATTTGATGAAGTGTCGAAGAAGAGAAGCGACACGTTTCTTTCTTAGAGATTTTCAATCGCCAAATCACACAATCACGAAATTCCCCTATTCGTCTTCCGGGTTGATCGGATTCATCCCGAGCGGTTTACACATCTCCAGGATCTGCCGGTCCGTGCTGACGACCGATAATCGCAGCGACTTGAACTCCTGCGCAAGCATGAGATGGACGGCTTGGGGCGCACGGAGAAAAGGATAGTCCAGCAACAGTTGTTTGGTGGCGGTGTAGGTCTCGCTCGTCGGCGTCGCGAAGTGATAGACCCCGCGCGAGCTTTCCGCCTCGAACTTGAACAGCACTGAGTACCAGTCGTCGCGAGTCAGTTGGCCTTCGCGCGCTTTGAGCGCGAACACGGCGTAGAACTCGGCGATGGTGGGGCTGCCGATGATGATCGTTTTTTCCCGCTTGGTCATGAGGCCGCTGATAAGGCGGGAACCGCGTTCGCGGCTGTAGCGCTTCACGAGCGCCGTAGAATCGAAATAGTAGTAGGGCATATCAGCCTCGATTATTCCTTCCGGTTATGCTCTTCTGGACACAATAAATTCGGCCAGTGCGGTGCGCAGCTTGGATAACCGGTCCTGGATTTCTTCGATCGGCAGCTCTTCGTAGCCTTGCCGCCGCAGGGGGGTCAGCAGGCTGGCCTGACTGACCGCCTCTGTATCGCGCTTGAGCCGCTCGACGGCGCGCTGCTTGGAGATGCGGCTGGGGGTCTTGCGCTGGGATCGCGAAGGGCGGGAGTCGCTCGAACGGGAACGGCTCGTGCGTTTCTTCATTACTCTCCTCACAGTGTCGATTATTGGGCGGCCGGCGCGGCAGCCGCGTTCTCCCCGCGCGCGCTGTTCGGACAGGCGGCCGGGGGGAGATTCACCGGCTGCTGCGTGTCGCCATAGACGTAGCCGGCCAGCGTCTTGGCCAGCTCCGAGGACACCTCCTGCTGCATCACCCGGACGGCTTTGGCCATGGCCTCCCCGCTTGTCACGTGGCCTTCCCGCCCTCCCCGCGACACGGCGCCGACGACCTGCTGCGTGCCCGTGTCCAGGATCACAAAGTCGCTGCACCATCGGACGAACCGGAAGCGCGGATCGGACACGTTCGCATCGAGCAGCCGCGCGGTTCCCTTCACCAGCAGCTCCAGCGGCTTGCCGCCGCTGCGCCCGGTCGAAGAGTCCTCAGCGCCGGCCGTCCTGGCGGTGACCGGCAGGCCTTCCCGGATCAAGCCTTCGATCACGGCGCGGCGGACCGGCTCGACCTGGTCACCCGTGACCTCCACGCCTACCAGGAGGTGAGCAGCCATAAACTGTTCCAACGCTCCTGTCAACTCCGCCACGCGGTACGGCGGCGGCGTGCCCTGCCCGCTCGTCCGGATCACGCGGAGATCGGCATTATAGGCTTCCCTGAGCACGAGGTTCTTGACCGCGCGCCGCAGGCTGCGGATGGTAAGCAGCTTGTCCGTTGTCTTGCGGGATTCGGCCAGGTCCGAGTCGATTGCCCGGTCCAGCTCGATCATTCGTTCCGCCAGCGCCGTACCGGCCTGGGCCCGATGCATGCCGGCCAGGACATGGTGCTGGCCGGTTTTGGGATTGAGCCAGGTGTCGAGGACACGGACATTTTCCAGGACTTTGTCCGTAGAGACGCGTGTGAGCTGGTCCAGCGTCAGCCGGTGTTCCGTGCTCGCCTGGCCTTTGGCCTCCGACAGGAGGAAGGATTCCCAGTCTTTGGACTCCGCTTCAACCTTGGCTGTGAAGATCCGGGAGACGGCGCCGTAGGCCCGTTCCTCGGCGGCGGGCCGCGAATCGGCCTGCCCGACGCCTAACAAATATTGGTCGGAGGGATAGTCCTTACTGTTTCCTTCGACCCAGGCCGGCTGTGCGCGGTGCCCCGCGCACCCGAAAAGCCCGCCCTGTATTGCCACAAGCGCGATGAGCAGGACTGCACGGGACTTCAACATAACCGTCCCTCCGGTGTTTTCTTGGTGGTACTCATTGCTCAGCACTCAGCCCTTCGACTCCGCTCAGGGCCGTGAGCATGTCGAACGGCACTCAGGACTCAGCACTGCCCTACGGCATCACCCGTTCGGTGAAAAACTTGGTTTCCCCTCCGCGCAACGTGACGGCATGGACGGCTTCGCGCCCGATCGGCCCGCCGCCTTTGCCGATGGGGCGGACGCGCAGCTCGTAGGAACCGGGCGGCACCCACAGCCGCGCGACGTGAATTTCATCCGGCAGGGTTTGCCAGATTCGTTTGTCCGCTTCCTCCGTGGAGATCGCCAGAGCCTTGGCCAGGCTGCCGACCAGCAGGCCGATCAGCTGTCCCATGGTATCCCGCCCGGCGGCGGCCCGCGCGCCGCGCGCGAAGCCTTCGGCGGCTGCATATTTCACCGCGCCGCGCGCCACGGCCTTCACGGCCACGCTGTTGAACTCGTCGGAGAATTGTTTGGCCGCCAGCGCGCTCACATCCTGCACCAGTTCGGTCTGGGCGCCGTGGATTCCATCGGCACCGACCAGACTCACCTGCTCGAAGGCCACGGCGGTCTTCCTCGGAACCAGGCGCGGCAGCGCGACCCGGACGACGCGACCGTTCAAGCCATACAGTACGCTCTCCACGGCGCGCGCTTCCCGCGTATTCGTGTTGGGGCCGACCGCCTGCTTGGTCACCAGAACCAGCCGCAGGGCGTCGAGGCTGATGGGAAGGTCGAGAAACTGGTCCTCCTTGCGCGGCGCGCTGCCATTATAACTGACCACGACGACCTGGGCGAGCTGCTGCGGGTCGGCGGGCGACTGCCAGGGCGTGTCGGCAAAGGCCTGCCGGTACTGCGCGTGTTCGTCGGTCAAATGGAGCGTATCGGTGATGCGTAGGAGATCGGTCCGGAGCATGGGCGGTGTTGGCGTCCGCGACCAGGTCCGTGCGGCCAGATAGGCGTCGTACGCTTTCCGGTATGCGATGAAGGCGTCGTTGAGCTCGCCGGCTGCTTCGTACAGGACGCCGCTCAGGTACCGGGCCAGGCCGTCGTCCTTGTAGGCGTCCGGCGTGTCTCCCACCCGGTCGGCGAGGACGTTCAAGCGGTGATCCACGCGCCGCGCTTCCACGAGCGCGTCCTGGAGATTGCCGCTCACCGCATAGTTGAGCGCCTTGAGCACGTTGAGCATGACCTGCTCGTAGGCGGCGCCTTCGAACGGGAGCTCGGTATCGTTGTAGAGGAACGCCTTGGCTGCGGTGGTGATCCGGCGGGTGTAGAGCTGCTCGACCTCCTGCTCGGCCTTGTCGAGCACGGCGGTGCTCTCTTCGTAGCGGCCGGCCAGATGGAGCGTCATGCCGCGGTCCATGCGATAGAGAACCTGGCTTTTGGCGCCATAGTCCTTGTGGGCCTCTTCGACGATGGTGTCGGCGCGGTGGACATCCCCCGCCCGCAGGCTCTCTTCGATCAGCGCGTACCGGTTGGTGGCCGGACCGCAGGCGCTCAAAAAAAGCGCCATGGCGAGGAAGACAACTGGCGGGGATGTATGATGACGCGCGATCACGGGTGGCGCGCTGAGAGGACGGACGACGTCAAGCGCCCCGGCCGGTTCAGCCCGGATTATTCATGACGGTTCGTGACGAGATCGCGCAGACGTGTCGTGAGACGGACGCGTGGAGGCACGAGGGAAGGAGGCGTCCTCTCTGCAGGACGTTGACTGACCGAGTGGCGAGCCCGTCCGTCGCAACAGCGTATCCGCGATCGCAGTAGAAGCGTTCATGAATATTCCGGGCTAGAAGACCGTCCGCTTGCGCTCGACCACTTTTTTGATCTTCTTCTGCCCGAACCAGGCCTTGACGTTGCTTTCCAGGTCCACTAGCTCCAGGTCCACTTGGTAGAAGACGGCTTTGACGCCGTCGCTTTCGTCAAGGATGGTCGAGATGTAGCCTTTCAGGATGTAATCGGCGCCGATCTCCTTGCCGGGGGCCTTTTGCGTGTCTTCGCGGGCATGCACGGCCTGCTCTTCCCGCTCCTGCCGGATCTCTTCCCGCTCGCCCCGTCCGGCCACGAAGGTTACTTTTTGTGAATTTACCAGCTCCCGCTGCAGATCGGTCACGAACGTCTGCACGTTGATGTGTTCGTGGCTTTTATTCACGATCGTGCCGACGACGACGACCGGCTGCTTCCCGCGATGGTTTCGCGTGTAGTTGTCCAGCCAGGGTGTGCCGAGGGCTTCCTTGACCATGGCCTCGGCGACCATCCGGGAATCGGTATCGTTCCAGCGTCCGCTGAGATCCGTCACCACGCCGGAGTCCACCCGCGTGACCTTCGTCTCGGCCCCGCACCCGGCCAGGGTGGCCAGCATGGCGAAGGCAAGCACCAAAGACGTGCTGAGTCCTGAGTGCCCCTCGACTGGGCTCGGGGCCCTGAGCCTGCCCGTCGAGAGCCTTCCCTCGACTTTGCTCGGGACCGTGAGCCAGTCGAACGGCTGGGTCGAGCGACCGAAGGGCTGAGTCCTGAGGGTATACTTTTCTGCGCAGTGTTGTCCCATCGTCACTCCTTACTCCTCACGCCTCGCTCCTCACGGTTACTTCGGCGCCTGCTGAACTTCTTCTTTTTCGAGCTTATCGAACAAGCGGTCGGCGTTCTTCCGGACAAAGTCCCGGACTTCGGCGTTCAGCTCTTTGGATTCCTCCAGCTTGCTCTTGACGTCGTGGAGGTCGAGTTTGGCGAGCACGTAATAGGTGCCGGTTTTCTCGTCCTTGTACCGGTCGACGGGGCGGACGCCGTTGAGCGTCACGGCCGAGAAGGTCTTGATCGCCCGCTCCACGTTCTGCTCTTCCGTGGATTTGGTGAAGTCGTTGGCGGTGGTGGATGCGGCGTAGTCGCGCATCAGGTAGGCGGTATAGGTCTGGAAATTCTTGGCAATCTCGGCGCGCGCCCGGTTTTCCGCTGCATCCCAGGCCAGCGGCTCGTTCTTGATCCCGATCACGGAGCCGACGCCGTAGAAGGCCTTGTCGCCTTTGCTGTTCAATGCGCCGGATCCATCCGACGCCCATTTCGGCATGCCGCCACAGGCGGCGATTGCGACCAGCAGGGCGACGGCCAGTCCCCCGCGCAGCAGGTGCCTAACGATCGTGGTTGGTGAGTTCATGGGTGCCTCCATGCCTGGCTCGCGTATGGCGCATGTGTTGATGGGTGGTGTAAACGCGCATCATCGCTCTTAAAATTTATGCTAACATGCACTCCCAGACCTGTCAACGCGATGAAAAGCAAGCGGTTGACAGGCATAAGCGGTCATTTTTAGGCTCATCAGAGGCTGGAGCCGGGAGGCATGCGTGGCGGAAGTCAAAGTGCAGGACGGCATCATTTCGGTCAAGGAATTGGACATCCAGGATCCGAAGGCGGCGGCGGTGTTGCAGGAATATCCGGAAGCCCGGTGGGCAGAAGTGACACGGCGGGCGATTAAAATCGGCCTGGGTTATCTCAAGGGCGGGGCTCAGGACTGAACGAACAGAGAGCTTATGGCAAATGGCATATGGCTGTGAGACTTGCTTGCGCAGCTTATCCGGGCTATCGGCCATTAGCTATATGCTATACGCTCTTCATTTCACGCCGGCCTTATCGAGATAGTCTTTGACCCGGGGTTCCGCGCCGCCGTGCTCCAGGTATTTCCGGTAGCTCTCCACGGCTTTCGCCTGATCCTTCAAATCCTCCGCGTAGAGATCGCCCAGCGATAGGAGCACGTCGGTGTTTTCCTGGTTCAGGGCCGCGGCGCGCAGCATCGCCTGCTCCGCCTCTTTATATTGCTGCTTCCGTTGAAGCGCCAGTCCCAGCGTGTAGTGCGAATCGGGATTGTCCGCAGCGTATTTGACGGCCTGATTGGCCGCCACCAGGGCGTCGTCCGTCTTGAAAAGGTATTCCTGCAGCACGTAGCTCTTGAGGATATAGGCATCGCCGTAGGCGGGATTGTATTCCAGGGCCTTGTCCAGGCTGGCTAGGGCCTCTTGCGGCGGGCGCTGCTGCTGCAGGGTCGCGAACGCGCGATCGTACATCTCTTTCGCGGCCTCGAGGCGCTCGGCCTCCGTCTTGGGTTCGTTTCCGGCCCGGAACGTGCCCTTCTTGCCTTCGATAATGATCATGTCGCCGTCGCCGTCGAGACGCACGAATTGCGGGTGCTGCTTGCCGGCGGTGGCCTGCCCGACCTGCTTCGCGGCGTAGGCGCCTAATTCACTGGCCATCAGCCATCCGTTCTTGTCGGCATCCGCGGCGCCCTTCAGCCCGGCCAGGATCGTCTGCACGAACAGATCCTGCCCGCCTTTCTGCGCGGCGGACTCCCCTTTATTCGCCGCCGTAAGCACCTGGACGGCCCGCTTGTCCGTTTCTTCTTCCGGCGCGCCGCGCCCTTCGAGGGACAATTGCTGCGGGGCCGTGATCTCCCACCCGCTCACGCCGGCGTCGAGCACGAAGAGGATGTGTTTGGACATCACGCGCCGCGAAAAGTCCTTGAGATCGTCCAAGGTGACGGCCTTGGAGACGTTGGTCGTCTGGGCGTCCCAGGGCACGAGATAGCCCAGCTCTTTCCCGTTGCGGTCTTGCGTGACGCCGGCGTGGCCGGCGAAGAAGATCACCACACGGTCCTGACGGCCGACCTTGCGCGGCAAAACGTCACGCAGAACGTAGTGCATGCCCTTGGAGCTGGCGCCCTTGTCGTAGACCTCAAGAACTTCATCAAATCCCAGCTTGCGCAGCGCCTCGGCGACGGCCTTTCCGTCGGCCACGGCGGTTGTGAGCTTGGGGGCCAGAAGATAGTCGTTGATGCCGAACACCACGGCCCAGGATTTGTAGTAGAGGCCTTCCGGACGGCCGAGCTGGGCGTCGGCAACGGCAATGGGAAGCAGAAGAAGAAACACAGCGATGAGGGCGCGGGACCGGCCAAAGCTGCTCATGGGCGCATGCTACCTCCCGGTTCTTAAAAGTGTCAAGGCGACCGGCTTGCACGTGCCGAGCTGGCTTGTGCATAATGGCGCGCACGCAAGCGAGGGAGTGCCATGACGCAACCGACGGAAAAATTTGAAGCACTGCTCCACGAGAAACGGGTGATCCACCCGACCGCGGAGACAAAGGCCCGCACCTACATCAAGGACTATGAGTCCGCCTACAAACAGTCCATTGCCGATCCGGAGGCGTTTTGGGACCAGGCGGCCAAAGAACTCGAATGGTTCTCGCCCTGGTCAAAAGTGCTGGAGTGGAACTATCCCTGGGCCAAGTGGTTCGTCGGCGCGACTTGCAACATTTCCTATAACTGCCTCGACCGGCACGTCAAAACCTGGCGGAAGAACAAGGTTGCCGTCATCTGGGTCGGCGAACAGGGCGAAGAGCGCATCTTCACCTATGCCGAGCTATACCGACAAGTGAACCGTTGCGCCAATGCGTTGAAGGCACTGGGACTGCGCAAGGGCGACCGAGTCACCATCTACCTGCCGAAGATTCCGGAGCAGATTGTGGCGATGCTGGCCTGCGCCAGGATCGGCGTCATTCATAGCGTGGTCTACTCCGGATTCAGCGCCCCGGCGTTACAGTCCCGGATTCATGATTCTGAAGCGCGTCTCGTCATCACGGCCGATGTCGGCTATGACCGCAGCAAAGTGATCAATCTCAAAACTGTCGTGGACCAAGCGGTCGCCAACTGCCCGACCGTCGAGAAAGTGGTCGTCGTCCGCAGGCAGCAGCCGGGCATTCCCCTCTCGGCGCCGAAGGAGATCGATTGGCATGACTGGCTGAAAGACCAGAAGACGACGTGTGAGCCGGAGAAGCTGGATGCCGAAGCCCCTCTGTATATCCTCTATACGTCGGGGACGACCGGCCAGCCCAAGGGCGTGGTCCACGTCCATGGCGGCTACATGGTGGGGATCTACCTTACCGCCAAGTACGTCTTCGATCTGCACGATGACGACATTTATTTTTGCGTCGCCGACCCCGGCTGGGTCACGGGACATAGTTATATCGTCTACGGTCCGTTGCTCAATGGTGCCACGATCCTCACGGCCGAAGGCAAGCCGGACTATCCGAACCCCGGCCGCTGGTGGAGCATTATCGAGCATTATGGCGTCACGGTGTTTTACACGACGCCGACGGCGATACGCCTGCTGATGAGATACGGCGAGGATTGGCCCAAGAAGTATGACCTTTCGTCGCTACGGGTGCTGGGCAGCGTCGGCGAGCCGATCAATCCCGAAGCCTGGGAATGGTTCTACCACGTGACAGGCACCAAATATCCGATCATGGACACCTGGTGGCAGACGGAAACCGGGATGATTCTGATCACGCCCCTCCCCTCCGTGATGCTCAAGCCGGGCTCGGCCACACGGCCATTCCTGGGTATCGAGGCCGATGTGGTGGATCGCGAGGGCAACAGCGTGCCGGCCAATACCGGCGGGTTTGCCGTCATTAAGAAGCCCTGGCCGGCCATGATGCGGACCATTTACAAGGACCCGGAACGCTACAAGAGCTATTGGAACATCATTCCCAACTGCTACACGGCCGGCGATGTCTGCCGGAAGGACGAAGATGGCTACATGTGGTTCATGGGCCGGGCCGACGATGTGATCAAGGTCGCGGGCAACCGGATCGGGACTGCCGAGGTTGAGAGCGCCTTAGTGAGCCATCATTCGGTGGCCGAAGCGGCCGTGATTGGCGTCCCGCACAAAACGGCCGGTGAAGCGATCAAGGCGTTTGTAATTTTGAAGCAAGGCGAGAAGCAGAGCGAGGAACTTATCAAGGAACTCATGGATCATGTCGGCAAAGAATTGGGCAAGATCGCCGTGCCGAGGGCAATTGATATCGTGCCGTCGCTGCCCAAAACCCGTTCCGGCAAGATCATGCGGCGGGTGCTGAAGGCGAAAGAGTTGGGTCAGGATCCCGGCGATATTTCGACACTGGAGGAATAGTCAGATCAGTCCGCGCTTCTGTAGGTAGTCTCGATCGATTACAAGCTCGGATTTCGGTGGAAGTTGCCCCCGTTCCTGTAGCAGCCGTTCGACATACTTTCCGATCAAGTCCGATTCCAGATTGACCGTATCGCCCACCTGTTTGATGCCGAGCGTCGTCACCTTGGCCGTGTGTGGAATGATCATGACCGAGAAAGACCGGCCTGAAACCTCGTTGATCGTCAGGCTCACGCCATCCACGGTGATCGAGCCTTTTGGCACGCAATAGCGCAGGACTTCGGGCGGTGCCTCGATCGAGATGACGGTCCCGTTCCCCTCCTGGTGCCGCTCACGGACCGTGCCAACTCCATCCACATGACCTGCGACCAGATGCCCACCGATCCGCTCGTTGAGTTTCATGGCCCGCTCAAGATTGACGGGTGAGCCGGCTGAAAGCTTGCCGAGGTTCGTCACGGCCATCGTTTCCGGCGACACGTCCACGGTAAATTCTTTGTCGTCCCGTTTGACGACGGTGAGGCAGGCGCCATTGACGCTCATGCTGGCACCGATGGTGAGATCATCCATCACCACCTTGGCAAGGATGGTCAGGCGCGTGCCAGCCATGCTCTTTTCGAGCAATTTGACTGCGCCCATCTCTTCCACGATGCCTGCGAACACGCCTACTCCCCTTCCTTCTTCGTGAGCACATTTCGCACGACGTAGACAAAGAGCACGATCAGCACGACGACGCCGATTGTGCCCAAGACGCCGACGATGATATCGCCTGTTCCGATTTCCGGTTTCATGAATCAGTCTGACTCGTGGCCGACATTATAACACCGTCACGCATACTTCCTCATTGTTAGCCAAAAGAGCGCGGCGGCAACTAATTGAAGAGCGGCAATGATGGCGAAGGCGTTCTGATAGCTCAAACTGGCAATGAGGACACCGGCCAGCAACGGGCCACTGGCATGCCCGATATCCCCGATCGTCCCCTGCATGCCCATCCCTGCCCCCAGGGTTTTGAGTTCTGAGAGATCCGCGACGAAGGCGGAGGTGGACGAGGTCACGACCGCTTCGCCATAGCCGAATCCGGCGGACAGCAGGAGCAACGCAGGAAACCATGACACGTGTGGGATCGCGACAAACGTGCCGGCGCAGATACACAGGCCGGTCAGGATCAGCGGTTTCCGTCCTACTCGGTCGGAGACGCGCCCCATGATCGGCTTGGAAAAGAACGACGTGATGCCCTGCACGCCAAAGAGCAGGCCTGCTTCTCCCGGGTTCAATCCGACCGACAAGCCATAGATCGGCAAAAACGCCATCAAGGCGCCGTTGGCAATCATCTTCGCTGCGTCAGTGGTGCTGGTGACCAGCACCCGCGTGTTCCGTGCGACGATACGGAAGCCTTTGAGCATGTCGGCCAGCACCAGGCCGAACCCCTTCTCACCGCGCGGTGGCGGAGGATTGAGCCGTAAACTGAAGAAGATCAGCAAGGCGATGCATCCGAAGACGCCGGCCGTGACGAAGGTGGTTGAAAAATTAGTCTGATAGTAGAGCCAACCTCCGATGACCGGTCCCAATAACGAGCCGGCTTGCGTGCAGGCCGTATAGGTGCCCAACGCGGCGCCCCGGCGTTCTTTGTACAATTCCGCGACAGTCGCCAGCGCGCTGGGGGCAAAGATGGCGGTGGCGAGGCCATGGGTGAAGCGGAGGCCGGTCAGCACGTTCAGATCCGTGACGAACGGATAGAAGAACGGCGGGATGCCGAAGGCCAGGACACCGACGCGCAACAGCAGCCGCCGGCCGTAAATGTCGGACAGGGCTCCTGACGGCAGCTTGAGAAAGACGCCGGTGAGTGTGGACGCCGACACGATCATGCCGATGATTTCCGGTCCTGCTCCCAGCGATAGGGCAAAGAGCGACAGGACCGGCATGCGGACGAGGTTGTAGCTGAGGAAGCAGAACACGCCGATGCTGCACAGCAGCATATAACTGCGCGCCGGCGTCATGGAGCAGCCACGGCGGGCGGAGGTGCCGGTGCACGCTGCGGCACGGTGTACAGCAGGCCGATCAGGGTTTGCAGCTCGTTCACGTTGAGCCAGGGCACCAGTGCGACTGTCTGCGCGACGCGATCGGGGTCCTGGGCGATCGCGAGGCCAAGCAGGTTGGTGACTTCGAACCCGCGCGAGAGCTTGCGCGTCACCGCGTCGTTGACAAGCGGCCGCATCAGACGGACGAGCCCGGCCACCAGGCTGCTGTCCAGTCGCGTGTAGGATATGAGCAGGCTCCGCACTGCCGGGTATCCCTCCGGCGTCGTAGTCGGCTGGATTTTCATGAAGACGGCGGCCTTGGCCTTGACCATCGGAAACACGTGCCCTTCATGCTGGCCGTCGATGTGATAGATGCGGCTGTTCTCGTCCTGATAGACGAGGGACAGGAGCCCCTGCGTGCCGTCACCGTCGGTGACCCAGAATTGGTTCGGCTCCCGCGCGGCGGATTGATAGGCGCCGAGACCGAGCCGCTCGATCAGCGTCGCCATCAGCGGCGGCCGATCGAGCAGATAGGTGTACAGCGGCAGCGGAATCGGCGTCTGGACCGGTCCGATGGAGCCGGCAGTGGAAAAATCGTTGATGACATTTCCCAACTGGCACCGGGCCGCTTGATCGAGATGCTCGACCGGAAACTGATTGATGCTCTGTTCCGCCACGATCGCACAGGGCTCGGGCGCCGCGACCGCCGGCCAGGCCGTGACGAGGAGGCTGCACAGGATTCCGGCGCCCCATCGCATGCGCTGTCCCACGCTCCCCCGCCCCGTCATGGCTGAACTCCGACGTCGATGCTGAGCGAGGCTGGGAATAACATGCGCCGCTCCTGGCGGCGGCGCGCGTCCCGGAGCAGGGTCTCCACGCTTGGCGTCACCGGTCCCTCGTAGCTGATTCGCCCGTTGGTAACGACCGTGATTGGTTTGCCGAAATCCACGAGCGTGTCGTTGAGAAACAGCGTGTACCGGCGGACCCGTTCAGTCTGTACTTCGATGCGATTGGGTGCGGCGAGGCGGGCCTCCACTTTCGCGTAGAGACTGTTCACGAGGGCGTCATCCCGGTTGTCGGTGAGCTGATCGGTGAACGAGGCGATGCGGTCCGTGGCGTCGATGCGGACCCAGTTGAAGGCAATGAGGTGCGAGGCGTCGCGCACAACGGTCACGCGTGCAGGCACGGGCGTGCGTCGCGTCCGGTCGAACCAGGCGACGAGGTCCGGGACTTCCTCCCGCGGAAAAAAATGCCCGCCGGCCTGGGGATGGACCCGCGCGTGCTCGCGGTACACGTGGGGGATGCCGAGCCGCTGGAGCTCCCCGGCGATCGCGCGGCTCAATTGCACGGGCATGACCTGATCGCGCGCGCCGTGAATGATATAGACGGGCGTGTAGCGAAGGTTTTCAAGCAGCGGCAGCAGCACGTCGTCCA
>Ga0247727_10007960_pt1 | contig 19882 bp, 11 predicted proteins | sample WisWelCaveWW1625_FD_202498 | JGI IMG/M metagenome (GOLD analysis project Ga0247727, IMG submission 202498) | Biofilm microbial communities from Wishing Well Cave, Virginia, United States - WW16-25 | ecosystem: Environmental > Aquatic > Deep subsurface > Groundwater > Cave microbial mat | place... | reverse complement strand
CCGTTGGTTCGGATCGCCGACATCTTCGTAGCACCCGCAAGACTCGGTATGGGCGGTTGGCTAAACCTTACCCTGCAAGGACTTTCACCCTGCCAGAAACGTTAAGTTTCCTAGCGCACTAACACCGTTGTTCAGCGGCGGGACATTTCGAGCACGGTGTTTAAAATTTATGCCAGCGTTGTCCCGTCCGCTGCAACACGGCGTTATAAAAATAGCTCGCCATTTATTACGACTTTATGCTCGCATTCAAACACAGTTTCTATTTCTTCCACGAATCTGCTTTTTGCTCTTTCACGCTTTGTATTCTTTCCCAACTTTTATTCCTTGTCACACACTTTTATTTTTATTTCTACTCATCTCTTTCCAGCTTCTTACAATGGGGGGAAACGTTCGAGCTACCACGCTTTATTGTTTTTATTCATATTCTTCATTCGCCGGTCGAGCTCCGCTTATCAAATTGAAGCACGCTCTCTTTTTATTTCTACTCCATATTGCATTCGCTGGCCGAACTCCGTATTTCATCCGAGGCGCACACGCTCTTTTTGTGACCTTCAAGAATAATGTCCATCAAAGCACGCGGCCAACTTATGTTTGCAAGAATAAAGTTCGTTGCACCACGCAGCCAACTTTGATTTCTACTCCATAATTTTATTTCATCACGTCTGCTTGTCGCTCGGAGCTTCACGATACTTTCGAATTTCCACGAACTCCTTTCGATCTCACGGCGATAACCCTTATTCACTTGCCTGGCGCCGCCATTTTCCACGTTTCTAATAATAGCCATTTGTTTCCAATAATTAGAAACTTTTTGGTCCAATGTTTCTAATATTAGATATTTTTTTCGTGGCGTCAAAATGGCTAATATTAGACATTTCTCCGGCAGGCGCGCGCACTCACGATGTTTCTAATAGTAGACATTTTTTCTGGCGCCAACCAAAAAGCCCAAACCTCACGGGCGTAGCCTCGCCTGTCGGCCTGAGTGCACCAAGCCGGTGAGACCGACGCCTGTGGGATTTGGGCTTGCTTGCAACCTTTGCAACTTATCAAATCTTGACGGCATTGTTTTCCCCTCCTCCTGGTTTAATTTGCCATGGGCAGCCGCCTGAAAATTGAATGACCAATATTAAGAAAAAGCAGCATCTTTGTCAAGCAAAATCTTTGGGGCAACGGGCGCGCCGCGTTTCACCGTCCGGACGCCTACGGCCGTAGGCTGCGAGCGTCCGGACGGTAATTTGGAATTTTGTCAAACTTTTTATATCTTCTAAAAGTCTTACAAATTGAAGCCCAGCATGGGATTGACTATGACGGATGGCGATCTGATTAATAAATTTCTGAACGGGCCGGATACTTCCGAAGGCACGAATGCTTTCAACACGCTGGTGTGGCGTTGGGAGAAGCCGATGTACAACTTCATCCTGCGCTACCTCGGCAAGCAGGAAGAGGCCCGGGATTTGACCCAACAGGTTTTTATCAAGGTCTATCGCAATTTGACGCGGCTGAAAGATCGCGAGCGGTTTTCCGCGTGGATCTATCAGATCGCGGCGAATCTATGCCGCGACGTGATCAAACAGAAGCGGCGAAATCGCGCTTATTCTTTGGAGAGCCTGCAGGAAAGCGGCGCGCTCGACGAAGCGGCGCATCCCGCGTTGACCTTGCTGCCGGAAGCTGCGCTGCACCCGGATCGCATCGTCAGCCGCAACGAGCTGCGCGATATCCTCGAAAAGGCTTTGCAAGAAATTCCCGAGGAGCAGCGCGTGGTCGTTATTATGAAAGAGTACCAGGGATTGAAATTCACCGAAATCGCCGAGGCGCTGGGCGTCTCGGTCAACACCATCAAATCGCGCATGTATTACGGCCTCTCTGCGCTCAAAAAAATCCTCGCGCAGTGGCAATTTGACGAGGAGGCGATGTTATATGACGTGTGATGACAACAAAATCCTGCTGATGGATTTTCTGTACAACGAGATCGCGCCGGAGGCGGAAACGCTGGTGCGGGCGCATTTGCAAAATTGCGCCGCCTGCCGCGGCGAGTACGAAACGTTGAGCCGCACCAGCTTGACGCTCAAAGCGTGGGAAAATGAAGATCCGCGGCTGCACTTGACGTTTGTGCGGGAAAGCTCAAGCTGGCTCGGCGCGTTAAAAGAGAAGCTCTTTCCGGCCGAAGCGCCGCGCTGGGGCAAGCTGGCCTCGGTTGCCGCCGGCATCGCGCTCGGCGTGCTTCTCATCAGCGCGTTGTTGAACACCGAAATCTCTTTCAACAACGGTAATTTCGCCTATCGCACCAGTTTGCTGCCGCGCCAGGGAACGACGGCTGAGGCGGATTCGCAACTGGTGGCGCAAGTTCGGCAACAGGTCGAGACGCAATACCAGCGCCTGTTGCTTGCCAGCCAGCAGCAACAGCGCGATGAGCTGAATCGCACGCTGGCGCAATTTGCGGCGGAGATCAGCCGCCAGCGCCAAAGCGATTTGCAGTTGGTCGGCGAAGGCCTCGATGCGTTTCAGCAACACACCGACTCCCGGCTGCAGCGCAACAACGAGATGCTCAACCAGCTTTTGCAGACGGTCATTTTTAAGCCGCAGCAGTGAGTGAGGCGAAAGGCAAACAGCAAAAGGCAAAAAGAAAAAGGCTATGAAACGTTTATCCATTTTGCTCGTGACAATTGTTGTCGGGATGACGTTGCCGACGTTTGTCGAGGCGCAGGTCAGCGCGGCGTTCGATACGGCGCGCATGCAGCGCGATCTCGATATCATGAACGCGATTCTCGATCGTTTGGTGTTCAATACCCCCTCGCACTTTATTCGTCTCGGCGGCGACGCCACCAGGAGCATTTATCTGCCGGATTACGGCGTGATCTTTCTCATGCCGATGCACTCGCACGGGCTGAGAGTTTACAGTGTCTCCGGAGATGCCGAACGCCAATACCGCAAGGCGGTTGAAACCTACAGCCGGAAGGCGCCGCGAGCGAAAGCACGCAGCGGCAGCGGCTCGACGCAGCCGAAGCGGGATGGTTTGCAAAAGATCAAAGAGCCGCTGGTGGAGTTTTTTGCCAAATACGCCGACGCTATCGGCCAGTTGGAAGATGCGGAAAAGATCGCCGTTTACGTCACAGGCGGTGACAATTGGTTTTTTTCTACCGGCGAGGGTTTGACCATTTCTTCGAGCAGCGAGAGAGAGGCCGGCGGCAAAGATATGTTGGCGGTGGCGCGCAAAGAAGATATTGTCGCCTTGCGCACCGGCCGGTTAAAATCGGAAGATTTTAGCAGCCGCATTGTGTTTCAGAATGTCGAGCCGGAAGTCACCAGCTCGGAGGTCGATATCATGGCGCGCATCATCGACACGGCTTTGCAAGGCCGGGCGCGCCAGTCGATGTTTCATGGCAGCAATTCGCGCGGCATCTATCTGGAGGATTATGGCGTCATCTTTTTTACGAATGTGGCGATCGGGCACGAATTTAGCATCCGGATGTTCGAAGACATGAGCAAGCCCGGGGCGCAAGAGAACATCGAGCGCCGGCTGCTCGCTTTGCAGGAGGCTTCACAACAACGCCAAGAAAATTGGTCGGTGGGCCTCAAAAAATTCAAGCAGCAGCTTGGCGAGGTGATCGCCGACTACGGCCACACGCTGCGCCAGCTCCGGCCGCAAGACAGCATCGTGATCACCGCGGATCTCGAAAGCGCGCCGGAAGACGCGCCGCAATTTCTCATGTGCCGCGTCAAAAAACAGCAAGTCGATGCGTTCAACGCGCGGCGCATTTCCCGCGAACAGTTGCTGCGGCAGATTGCGTTTATGGAGTATTGAGCCGGCTTAAATATCAAGCAAGTTTTTAGCTCACGAAAATGGAACGGCTCACGGAATTAAAATCTGAAATGTTTTACTTCCGTGAGCCGTTCCAATTCAGTGAGTTAAAATAGGCTGCCCGAAGGTCTTCAGTTTTCAGCTTGTCTGAAAACCTGACGTAGTTTTTTAAAGTGGAATCTAGGCTTTTTCAACAAAATTTTTTAACCGCTAATGAACACGAATGGACGCGAATATTTTTATTCGCGTTGATTAGCGTATATTCGCGGTCACCTTTTTGGAGTTTTTCCAATTGCGGAATCTGCTTTAGTCTGTTAAGAGTCAAATCCGTGCTTTTACAGCAAAGATTTTTTCTGCAAACATCATTTGACTCAGTATTTGCAATGGTTTTATGGAACTTTCAAAAACCTCCAACTTTTGTCACCAACGGATAAAAGCTGCCGACGGATTTTATTTCTTTTCATACGTCAACTCAATTGTTTAACAAAGAAATTTTCTAGCAAAATAATTGTGGCAAGATGATTAAAAAGCCTTTAAATCATCTTGCCACAATCCCTGGCCTGCGGCAGGGCAGGCATCTTGCAAAAATATCTTTGCGTCTCGTGTGTTTTTGTTTTTCTTGTTTGGTTGTGGCTTGTCCATGTTGGGTTTTTATAAAGAGAGAAATTCCCACAAATTCGCGCCGAATACCAAACCCAAAACGATCACGAGAACGAAATAAACGATCAGCACGACGACGAGGGTCGTTACGGTGTAGGGCACGAGCTTGTCCTCCGGCGTTTGCATCAAAACCGGCAGGCCGTAATAGCAGAGATAAGCGCTGTAAGCAGCGCCGATGACGGAGAGGATGAGGCCGAGATTGGGAATGAACGACAGCAGCCCGGCCAGGAGCAGGGGAATAACCGAGAAAGCGACGAGGTTGAAAGCGTAATTGGTATTGGGAATCGAGGAAAAAGTGGGGGCGAGTTGGTTGACGATCACGGTGACGAAGTTAAATGTGAGCAGCCAGACGACGTAGCTGATGATCGCCAGGCGCAAGGCCACAACGAATTTCGGCGCGCCGATAAAACTCAACAAGTAGCCGATCGACGGCAACGCCGCGTAGATGAACAAATACTTCATATAAATCTGCGCCACGCTGAGTTGCTCTTGCTTGATGACCGGCCATTCCGCCGTAGGGGAAAGCAGAAGGTTCTGCAAACGTTTGATGAGATACATTTTCCTTCCTCCGTTTTTCGTTTCAATTTGACGATCACACGCATAGCAAAAATTCCGGCGAGATTTCAAACCGGAGCTTTCCCGCCCGTTTGCAACATTTGAAAGAAATAGTGCAACACCCGCGCCGTCAATCCCCACACGCAAATTTGGCGTGGTGAATCGGGAACCTGCCAGTGAAAGTGCAAGTTCATCAAATCCGTGCGTCTTCCTAGACGGAGTTGGACATTGAACTGAGCGTGCAAATCCGCCAGAGGAACCTCGAAAACCTCGGCCACTTCCTGCTGGTGCGGCCTCCAATTCAAAGGAGAATGCGCCCAGGCGAGATGAACCGCCGCATCGAAGCCCGAAGTGAGCGTGCGAAAAAATCCCATGCTGCCGAGCAGGGATATTTGCTCGATATCGATGCCGATTTCTTCTTTGGTTTCGCGGAGCGCGGTCTCCAAAGGCGAGGGGTCGCCGGCTTCGATCTTGCCGCCGGGAAAAGCAATTTGGCCGGAATGCCGCGATTTATCCTGCGCTCTTTCGATGAGCAGGACGTGCGTTTTCCTCCCGGCCGGATTCGACGACGGGGAATTGAACAAAATCATCATCACCGCGGCCGCTTTCATGCGACGATTGGAAACCAGCCGGCCGCGAAAGCTCAACAAAAGCTCGCTGATGTGGGCGGGGTCGAGTAGCATAACAATGAAGCTAAGGAATTTTTTTTTGATCAGCAACGGTTTTTTTATGATTCTGATTCATTTGGGAATAACGCAAGATTTTTGTACATTTATATCGAGCCTGCTCCAGATTCATCATGTTAATGACACTAACATAAGAACCCCTAAAAATAAAAAATTGGAGAAAGAATGACCAAGAATTTGTTACAAACTTATTTTAATCAAGAAGATGAATTGCCGCCGTCTTTGCGCGAAGCGTTTACGAAAGCGCTGCCGGACGAAACCGTTCGCGTTTATGCATTGAGCGATCTCGATGGACGGCAGCACTATGACGAGCGTTGGCTGGTTTTGAGCGAGCGCCATCTCGTGCTCATCGAGCCGGATGGCGAGCGCAAAAACGGCCATGCGGCCTGGACGACGCGAGCGCTGCCATTGCGCGACATCGAAAAATTCGAGCTGATCGAAGGACTTTCCAGCAGCCGGCTGCACGTGATCAGCACGAAAAACGAACTGCTCGCTTCGCTTCAGTTTACGCGCCGGCAAGCGCCCGCTATCGGCAACTTGCAATTTGTGGCCGAGCAAACGCGCCAGCATTTGCTCGAGAACACCACGCCCAAAGGACTCGCCGGCGATTTTGATCCGGCCGCGGAGTATCAGGATGCGATCTTGAAAGCGGTGAAGGATGCGAAGGCAACTTTGGCCATGCCCAAGATCGGCGTGATGCTGCGTTTGCTCGCGTATTTGAAGCCGCACAAAAAGCCGGTGACGATTGGCCTCAGCTTGGCCGTTGTGCTCACTGCATTGCAACTGCTGCCGCCTTACCTCACCAAGGTTTTGGTGGATGACATCTTGCGCCCGGTTGAGAGCGGTCGCATCACCGACGCGTGGTTCTGGCTGTGGGTGGTGATCGGCTCGCTGGCTGCGGTGTGGAGCATCGGCGAGTTCATTTCGTTTTTGCGCTTGCGCATCATGGCGCTCACCGGCGAGAAAGTCGCCAAGCAACTGCGCGAAGACATCTACAGTCACATGCAGAAACTCAGCCTGTCGTTCTTCGGCTCGCGCACCACCGGCTCGCTCATCACGCGCGTCAGCTCGGATACCGACCGGCTGTGGGACTTTGTCACTTTCGGCATCATCGAAGTGGTGGTGTCGGTGCTGCAAATCATCGGCGTCGCGGCCGCGCTGTTTTTGCAAGATTGGTCGCTGGCGATTTTGGTGCTGGTGCCGCTGCCGATCATGACCGTGATGTTCTACTGGCACAGCCAGAAAATTCAAGTGCTGTTTCTGCGCATTTGGCGCAAATGGTCGGCGATGACCGGCGTGCTGTCGGACGTGATTCCGGGCATTCGCGTCGTCAAAGCCTTTGCGCAAGAGCAACACGAAGTGAAGCGCTTCCGCGAGAAGAACGACGCGCTCGAAGCCGAGGCGGTAATTTTGCACCGGCAATGGACGCGCTTCTGGCCGACAGTGGTGATGCTCATGCACGTGTGCAGTCTCATCGTTTGGGCCGTCGGCGCGCCCCGAGTTTTGCGTTACGCACTTACCGGCGGCGCTGAGGGCATGCCGCTCGGCGTGTTCATTGCGTTCACCGGTTATATGTGGATGTTTTGGGCGCCGGTGCAGCACCTCGGCATGATGAGCCGCACCGTCAACCGCGTTTCGACTTCGGCCTCGCGCGTGTTCGAAGTGCTCGATACCGTGCCGACGATTGTGAGCAAACCCGAGGCGACGCGCCTCGAACCGGTGCGCGGCCACGTGCAGTTTGATAACGTCACGTTCACTTACGACGGCGTGCGCAACGTGTTGAAAGGCGTGACGTTCGAAGTGCAGCCGGGCGAGATGATCGGGCTCGTCGGCCCTTCCGGCGGCGGCAAAACCACGCTCATCAATCTCATCTGCCGTTTTTACGACGTGAAAGACGGCGGCGTGAAAATCGACGGCGTCGATGTGCGCGATCTCGAACTGGCGAGCATGCGCCGGCAAGTCGGCGTGGTGCTGCAAGAGCCGTATCTCTTTCACGGCACGATTGCCGAGAATATTACGTATGGCTCGCACAACGCCGATTTGAAGGACATCATCAATGCCGCCAAAGCGGCGAATGCGCACGAGTTCATCTGCGGCTTTCCGGATGGCTACGAAACCATCGTCGGCGAGCGCGGGCAGACGCTTTCCGGCGGCGAGCGCCAGCGCATCAGCATCGCGCGCGCCATTTTGCACAACCCGCGCCTGCTGATTCTCGACGAGGCCACCAGCTCCGTTGATACCGAAACGGAAAAGAAAATTCAAGAAGCGCTGCAACGCTTGGTGGCCGGCCGCACGACGTTCGCGATCGCGCACCGGCTGTCAACGTTGAGCATCGCCGACCGGCTTTTCGTCATGGAAGACGGCAAGTTGGTCGAGCAAGGCACGCACGAGGAACTGCTCGCGAAGCCGGAAGGCTTGTATGCGAAGCTGCACCACACGCAGGCGGAACTGCACGCGTTGATTGCAGTTTGAACTGGTTGCTGATCACTTGTTGTCAGTTGGGCCGGGCCGATTGTCCGGAGTGGCGACCGGCCCAGTTTATATTCTGGAAGAGAAGGCAGGTGAGAATTTGATTGCTATTTCCCTGATTTTCGCTTCTTGCGTTTGACAGGAGAGAGAACGGGATCAGGCTCAATGGTGACAGCGCGATTGGCGTAGCTTATGGTGAGTTTCTGGCCTTGCATCAGGCCGCTGCCGATGAGAGCGTCTTCGGAATTGGTCAGAAAAATTTTCACCAGCCGCTCTTGACCTTGCCAGAAGACGGACCCCAAAAAGGATAGTTCCTGTTTCTTCGATCCGTCGGCTAGTTCTACGATTGATTCACCAGACAATTCAAGGCCAAGTTGGATCGCCACCTTAACCGGCAGACACAAATCGCCATCGAATCCCGTGTCTACAACCGGATCGTTACGGAGAGATTTTCGCAAGCCCTTGACGATCAGTCGGACTCGCGGATGCACAAATTTGTCAAAATAACCGAAAGTTTCCAAATTCTCACCATCGCTTTTTGTAAACCGCCGGGTTGGGCCCGACGCGCATGAAAAAAAAGATTTTGTCCGGAAACGCCGCCCTGGCTTTTTGGGTTGCTTCGATCTCTGTGTCGCCAAGAAAATATTTGCCGCTGTCAACTTCGATGGCGATGATTTTGCCGTTGTATTTCGGCTCCAATTTTTTTTTGAGCTTGCGGCGGTAAATTTCTTTGCCTTCATCAAGACGGGCGATTTCGTCCGGAAGGAAAATTTTTTCGCTCATTGATTTTCTCCTTATTTTAACTTCAATTCTATTTAGCAAAATTTACTGAAAAACGCAAGCTAAAAAAACCTTGCTTTTTGCCAAATATTTTGCTATAGTGTCACAAATGTTACAAAACCGAAAACTTCGGATAATCAGTCTTTGGTTTTGAGCAAACGACACGGATAGGACTTTCCCTCCCTTCAGCTTTGTTTTTTGTTTGCCTCTTGAATATAGAAGCGTTGTGAAAATCGTTGTTGTCTTTGTTTCTCGGCGCTGTATCTCTGCTTTCCCAAACCAGTCCCTTTAATTTTATGCAATCACTCTTTGCCAAACAGTTCGCCAAAGCGAAGTGTCGGCCCCGCGTGCGCGCGTTTTGTGCGGGCGGAATTTTTCTTCTCCTCACCATTCTTCTACCCTTCCATGCCCACGCGCAGGGTTTGGTGGTTCAGATCAACAACATTTCCATCGCGGGCCAATTGTCGTTGCGGGGTTTGACGGCCGATTTTCCTTTTCCGGTGATGTCCGTGATCACCGTCACCGATCTTGCCGGCCAACCCCTTACCCGGCTTGCCGATACCACGCGCTGGCTCGGTCCGCAGGACGTCGCCGAAAACGGCCGCTCCATAACGCAAAACTGGACGCGTCTCCTGGAATATCATCGCAACAATCCGGCTTTTCCGCCCAACTCCAATCTCTACAACCAAAGCTTCGGCCCGCTATTTACGGAAGTTCGCGCCAGCACGCCGATCCCGACCAGCACGATGCTGGTGATGGACGTGAGCGGCAGCATGATTGAAGAATTGGCCGATGCCAAGGCGGGCAACCTCGCGTTTCTCGATCAGCTTCGTCCCATCGACCGCGCCGGCGTGATTCAGTTTTGCGGTTTCATCAAAGACCTGCTCCCGTTTACCAGCGACAAAGCGCCGCTGAGGACGAACATTGCCGCCGCGGATACGTGCCCGGCAACGGCCATTTATGATGCGCTGATGACGGCCATTCAAGCGACCAAAAGCGAAAACAACCGGCGCGCCATTATTCTTTATACCGATGGCATCGACAACCGTTCGGTCATCACCAAAGAAGCGGTAATCGATAGTGCCCAGTTTTATAACCTGCCCATCTTCACCATCGCGCTGGGTGAGGGAACGGATAACCAGGCGCTGCAGGACATTGCGGCCAACACCGGCGGCCTCTTTTTTGCCACCGTCAACGCCGTGGATTTCATCAGCATCTATAAGCAACTCGCCGTCTTGATTCAAAATTATTACGTCATGGCCCACGCTTCGCCCGATCCGGTGCGCAACGGCACCTGGCGAGTGGTGGAGGCTACGGCGAACACTCCCACTCGCTCCGGCAGCGGCAAAGGACAATATTTCGTTCCGGGGAAACCGGCGCAGCAACCAACCGATCTTGCCGTGGCGATGAATTCACTGACGGCTCTCGCGGTTTATGAAAATGGCAGGGTCATCAATGCGGTGCAACCGGGTGAGCAATATCAATATCGTCTCAACGTCCGCAACCTGGGTTCTGAGAAAGCGGAAAGCATTCTGCTCACGCACGCGCTTCCCGCTTCCGTCCGTTTCATCGCGGCCACGCCCTCTCCTTATTATAACACCACCAATTCTGTGATTTGGCAAATCCCCCGGTTGAATGCCGGCGCCGCGGACTCGATTACGGTAACGGTTCAGCTTGCGTCAGGCGTGCCGCCAACGCTGCAGAGGCTCGTCAGCAGCGCCAACATTCTCGCCGCCAACGACAACTCGCCGGGAAACAATACGGCGATGGATACAGCACGGGTACTCTTCGCGCCGCTGCCGCAGACGGACGTGGCGATTTCCCAAGCAGCGCTGACCGATTCCTTTGCCGTGGCGGGAAACGACACCGTGCGATTTGCCCGCAGCGGGGAAACTTTTGCGTATCGTCTGACCGTCACGAATCGCAGCACGATCACGGCGAAAAATATTACGGTGACCGATTTCATTCCGGATTCGATACGAGCGCAAAATTTTCAACCTTTTGCGGCGAGCGTAACTGCCGACTCGGTTCGTTGGCCGATCATGAGTTTGCCGCCACAGTCGAGTCTGGTCTTGAGGTTTGATGCCACGGTTTCTACACCTATGCCGGTTGGCACCAATTTGCTCATCAACAAAGTTCTGGCGCGGGCGGATAACGAAGATCCCGGCCGTCTCGCTGATAACACCTCAATCGATACAGTCTATAATGTTGTCACCCCGCCGTCGACGGATGTGGTGGTGAGTCTAGTCTCTCGCACCGACACGACGATTGTGGAAAATGGCCGCGTTGTTAATGCCAACAAACCGGGCGGCCAATATGATTATCAACTCAAAATTCGCAACATTGGCCCGGCGCGCGCCGAGAGCATTCGCTTGCGGCAATTACTGCCCGACTCAGTGCGTTTCATCGCGGCTTCAAAAACGCCAACCGCGACTGCAGACGATTCTTTAGTTTGGCGAATTGCGCAACTCAATGCCGGCGCAGTGGATTCCATCACCGTCACCGTGCAACTCGCGACGCAAGTGCCGCCGGAGTTGAAGCTGCTCATCAGCCGCGTCGATCTGTCCGCCATCAATGACAACTCGCCGGGAAATAATTCGGCGACGGATACCGTGCGCGTCGTTGAACCAGCAACGCCATTGCAACCGACGGATGTCGCGGTGAGTTTCGTTTCGCGCACCGACACGACCATCGTGGAAAATGGCCGCGTTGTCAATGCCAACAAACCAGGCGGCCAATATGATTATCAAATTAAAATTCGAAATCTCGGGCCAGCGCGCGCCGAGAGCATTCGCCTGCGGCAATTGCTGCCCGACTCGGTGCGTTTCATCGCAACTTCGCTGACGCCGGCCACGGTTGCCGGCGATTCAATAGTTTGGCAAATTGCGCAACTCAATGCCGGTGCGACAGACTCGATCACCGTCACCGTGCAGCTCGCGTCGCAAGTGCCACCGGAGTTGAAACTGCTCATCAGCCGCGTCGATTTGTCCGCCGCCAATGACAACTCGCCGGGAAATAATTCGGCGACGGATACCGTGCGCGTCGTTGAACCAGCAACGCCATTGCCACCGACGGATGTGGACGTGAGTTTCATCTCACGCACCGACACGACTATTATTGAAAATGGTCGCATCGTCAATGCCAATAAGCCAGGCAGCCAATATGATTACAAAATCAAAATCCGCAACGTTGGCCCCGCGCGCGCCGAGAGCATTCGCCTGCGGCAATTGCTGCCCGACTCGGTGCGTTTCATCGCCGCTTCGCAGACGCCGGCCACGGCTGCCGGTGATTCCTTAATTTGGCAAATTGCGCAACTCAATGCCGGCGCGACGGATTCAATCACCGTCACCGTGCAGCTCGCGCCACAAGTGCCGCCCGAATTGAAGCTGCTCATCAGCCGGGTTGATCTTTCCGCCGCCAATGACAACTCGCCGGGAAATAATTCGGCGACGGACACCGTGCGCGTCGTGGAGCCAGCAACGCCATTGCAACTGACGGATGTGGCCGTGAGTTTCGTTTCGCGAACCGACACGACGATTGTTGAAAATAGCCGCATCGTCAATGCCAACAAACCCGGCGGCCAATATGATTATCAACTCAAAATTCGCAACGTTGGCCCAGCGCGCGCCGAGAATATTCGCCTGCGGCAATTGCTGCCGGACTCGGTGCGTTTCATCACCGCTTCGCAGACGCCGGCCGCGGCTGCCGGTGATTCCTTAATTTGGCAAATTGCGCAACTCAATGCCGGCGCGACAGACTCGATCACCGTCACCGTGCAGCTCGCGACGCAAGTGCCGCCGGAGTTGAAGCTGCTCATCAGCCGTGTCGATCTGTCCGCCGCCAATGACAACTCGCCGGGAAATAATTCGGTGACGGACACCGTGCGCGTCGTTGAACCGGCAACGCCATTGCAACCGACGGATGTGGCGGTGAGTTTCGTTTCGCGAACCGACACCACGATTGTGGAAAATGGCCGCGTCGTCAATGCCAACAAACCCGGCGGACAATATGATTATCAAATTAAAATTCGCAACGTTGGCCCGGCGCGCGCGGAGAGCATCCGCTTGCGGCAATTGCTGCCGGACTCGGTGCGTTTCATCGCGGCTTCGCAGACGCCGGCCACGGCTGCCGGTGATTCATTAATTTGGCAAATTGCGCAACTCAATGCCGGCGCGACGGATTCAATCACCGTCACCGTGCAGCTCGCGCCACAAGTGCCGCCCGAATTGAAGCTGCTCATCAGCCGGGTTGATCTTTCCGCCGCCAATGACAACTCGCCGGGAAATAATTCGGCGACGGACACCGTGCGCGTCGTGGAGCCAGCAACGCCATTGCAACTGACGGATGTGGCCGTGAGTTTCGTTTCGCGAACCGACACGACGATTGTTGAAAATAGCCGCATCGTCAATGCCAACAAACCCGGCGGCCAATATGATTATCAACTCAAAATTCGCAACGTTGGCCCAGCGCGCGCCGAGAATATTCGCCTGCGGCAATTGCTGCCTGACTCGGTGCGTTTCATCGCCGCTTCGCAGACGCCGGCCACGGCTGCCGGTGATTCACTGGTTTGGCAAATTGCGCAACTCAATGCCGGCACGTCGGATTCAATCACCGTCACCGTGCAGCTCGCGTCGCAAGTGCCGCCGGAGTTGAAGCTGCTCATCAGCCGCGTTGATCTGTCCACCGCCAATGACAATTCGCCGGGAAATAATTCAGCGACAGACACGGTGCGCGTCGTTGAACCAGCAACGCCATTGCAACCGACGGATGTCGCGGTGAGTTTCGTTTCGCGCACCGACACGACCATCGTGGAAAATGGCCGCGTTGTCAATGCCAACAAACCAGGCGGCCAATATGATTATCAAATTAAAATTCGAAATCTCGGGCCAGCGCGCGCCGAGAGCATTCGCCTGCGGCAATTGCTGCCCGACTCGGTGCGTTTCATCGCAACTTCGCTGACGCCGGCCACGGTTGCCGGCGATTCAATAGTTTGGCAAATTGCGCAACTCAATGCCGGTGCGACAGACTCGATCACCGTCACCGTGCAGCTCGCGTCGCAAGTGCCACCGGAGTTGAAACTGCTCATCAGCCGCGTCGATTTGTCCGCCGCCAATGACAACTCGCCGGGAAATAATTCGGCGACGGATACCGTGCGCGTCGTTGAACCAGCAACGCCATTGCCACCGACGGATGTGGACGTGAGTTTCATCTCACGCACCGACACGACTATTATTGAAAATGGTCGCATCGTCAATGCCAATAAGCCAGGCAGCCAATATGATTACAAAATCAAAATCCGCAACGTTGGCCCCGCGCGCGCCGAGAGCATTCGCCTGCGGCAATTGCTGCCTGACTCGGTGCGTTTCATCGCCGCTTCGCAGACGCCGGCCACGGCTGCCGGTGATTCACTGGTTTGGCAAATTGCGCAACTCAATGCCGGTGCGACAGACTCGATCACCGTCACCGTGCAACTCGCGCCGCAAGTGCCACCGGAGTTGAAACTGCTCATCAGCCGCGCCGATTTGTCCGCCGCCAATGACAACTCGCCGGAAAATAACTCAGCGATAGATACCGTGCGTGTGGTTTTGCCGGCGACGGATGTGGCAGTGAGCTTCTTCTCACGCACCGACACGAGCATCGTGGAAAATGGCCGCATCGTCAATGCCAACAAGCCGGGCGGCCAATATGATTATCAAATTAAAATTCGCAACGTTGGGCCGGCACGCGCCGAGAGCATTCGCCTGCGGCAATTGCTGCCGGACTCGGTGCGTTTCATTGCGGCTTCAAAAACGCCAGCCACGACGACCAGCGATTCCTTAATTTGGCAAATCGCGTCGCTCAATGCCGGCGCGACAGATTCGATCACCGTCACCGTTCAACTCGCGCCGCAAGTGCCGCCGGAGTTGAAGCTGCTCATCAGCCGCGTCGATTTGTCCGCCGCCAATGACAACTCGCCGGGAAATAATTCAGCGACGGATACGGTGCGCGTCGTGGAGCAGGCGACACCATCGCTATTCGCCGACATTACGGTGTCACAATTTGCGCGGACCGACTCTTTCGCGGTGGCCGGCAACGATACTTTGCGATATGCCAAGCGCGGCGAAACTTATCGCTACACGATCACGGTGGCCAACGTCAGTGCGGTGACGGCGCAAAACATCACCGTGAGCGATTTCCTTCCCGATTCCGTGCGCGTCGTGGATTTTTCAACGCCACCAATCCGTGTTACCAATGATTCAATTCAGTGGGTCTTGCCGGTGCTGTTGCCGCGAGCGAGCGTGCGCTTGACTTTTAACGCGACGGTTGCGACGAGAATGCCGGTGGGCACCAATCTGCTCGTCAACAAAGTCACCGCGCGCGCCGCCAACGATGATCCCGGCCGGCTGGCCGACAATACTTCCATTAATACGGTATATAATGTCGTCAAACCGGTCGCGCTCACGGCGCCGCTGATTGAAGCCCTGCCGTCGGAAGTGACAGTCGGCAGCAGCGTCCACGTGCGCGTGCAGGTGCTGGTGGAGATCGCCGCGTGGGATTTGTGGGTCTATTTTGCCGACGGCCAGGTTGACACCACCTTCGCGGATGCGTACATCAAGTCCAATCTTTTGCGGCCCGACGGTTGGCGCGACGTCACGCCGGATTTCACCAACACGCGGCTTTTCACCGCCGCCAAAGAGGAGGAGATGCGCTTTGAAATTCGCACCCGCGATACTTCCGGCAACTTCGCGAGCGCGGTCGCGCCGGTCAAAGTGCGCAGCGCCAATAACCTGGTGCTGGATCGCAACGTTTTCAGAGCCGAAACCGAGCCGGCGCTCGGCATCAACTTCAGGCTCAGCTCCAACCGCCTCGCGCTTTTGGAGCTGTACGATCTCAACGGCTTGTTCGTGACCAAAATCGCCGAGGCGTTTTTCAATGCCGAATGGAACACGTATTCCTGGAACGGTTTGATGGAAAATGGCCGCAAGGTCGGCAGCGGCGTTTATGTCATTGCGCTGCGTTCCGGCGAATACACCGCGTGGAAAAAATGTATACTCGTCAGATGAGCATGAAAATCAATTTCAGATTTCAAAAAGGTGTGGCGCTTCCGGCAACGCTTTTCCTCATGTCGTGGACGTTGCTGGCGGCGTCGCCGGCGGTTGGCCAAATTCGTCCCGGCGCGCAATTTTTGCAATTCATGCCGGGCGCCAGACAACAGGGCATGGCCGGCAGCTTGACCGGCGTGCTCGATGATGTGCACGCAATCTATGCCAATCCCGGCGCTGCCGGTTTTTTGCGCGAATGGCAATGGTCGGCCACTTACGCGGGATGGATTGCCGACGTTTACAGCGCCTCGCTGATTTACGGCCAACGTTTTCGTACGCCGTGGAGCCGCCAGACGCGCTTCGCCATGAGTGTGGCTTATCAAGGCGTGCCCGATTTTGACAGCTCGGATCGCGCGGTGGCGACGGCGTCCGCCAACGACGTGGTGTTTGCCGCGAGCCTCGGCGAAGCGTTGAGCGATCGCGTCGCGGTGGGCGCCAATCTCAAATATCTTCGCAGCCGGTTGGCAGAATTTGACGCGGCTTCCTGGGTCGTCGATACCGGCGTGCTGTTTCGCACGGCGCGTTTTCGCTTTCTCAACACCGGCAAAGGGCTTTTCGACTACGGCATCATATCCGCCGGCATCGCGGTGACGCAAATCGGGCCGCCGCTGAATTTCATCACGGCCGATACGCCGCTGCCGCGCACGTTTCGCGCCGGCGTCGCGTTCAATGCCGGCACGCACGAGGGCTGGCAATGGCAATTCACCGCCGACTACCGGAGCGTGCGCGATCTCGGCAACTTTTTTAGTTTCGGCTCGGAAATCGGGTGGAGCCAAATTCTCGCGCTGCGTGGCGGCTACTCTTTCAACGGCAACCTGCTCAGCCATTTCAGTTTCGGCCTGACGCTGCGCTTGGACGATCTCAAAGCGCCGACGGAAGTCCTGCCCGGCCGCAACAAGGCCATCCGTTTGGACGTGGCCTCGGTGAATGACAATTTTCTTTTCGCCCGCAATTATCGCGGCAGCGTGACGCACCATGCGATTGGCCCGGAAGGATTTGATTTTGTCGCTCCGCCAACGGGCGCGTTGATTCAATCCGATAGCGTCGCGCTCGCCTGGCAAACGACGAAGGAACCGGATTTGTACGATGACGCCGAATTTTGGCTGTTGGTGGATCGCGACAGCTTGAAAATGGCCGAGGTGGTCAACGCCGCCAAACTCAGCTCCAATGCGCTTTTCAACACGTTGGACAACTCGGCATTTTTAGTCAATCAAAAAATAAGTGCAACGGAGTTTCAGCTTCGCGAGCTCGAAGGCGGCGATTATTATTGGACGGTCGTGGCGTATGATCGCGACCGGCACATTCGCCTCGCGGGAAGTCGCGGACGCCATCTGCGGCATTTTCGCCTCACCACGCCCGATCTCCAAATCACCGCCGTCACGTTCGATTACAGCCCGTGGGTTACCGAAGACGATTATCAGGGCAACTTGCAGCTTGTCGTTAAAAATGCGGGACTCAGTGTGGCGAAAAATATTTCTCTCGCGTTGGTTGATTCGTTCGCTGTTGCTTCGAATGGCCAAACCAAGCCTTTGGTGCAAACCGTTATCGAAAAGCTGCAACCGAGCGAAGTTGACACGATCAAGCTCGATTGGCGAACTTCGCAGCCCGGCTTGCACCACCTCATGGCGCAACTCGATGCGGAGAATCGCATACGCGAGAGCAATGAAACGAACAATCGGTTGAGTGGCGCGTTTTATACGATTCCCAAAGGCAGATTGGCGGCGCCGGATACGGTGGTCGCGTTTAATTTGTCACGGCTGGCTTACGAAGTGCCGCTCATCGTGGAGATTTGTTTCGAGCGCAACCGCGCCAAAGTTCTGCCGGATTATTTGCGCCGGGGCACACCCGATCCGCCGCTGGCGATTTTGTCGGCGCGATTGCAAGCCCATCCGAATTTGAAAATTTCCGTGCAGGGTTTTGTCGATCCCAACTCGGGCGAGCACGAAGTCGAGTTGGCTGAGGCGCGGGCTGCAGCCGTGCGCGATTCCCTGCTCCGTTTGGGCGTGCAGCGCGAACAGATTTTGCTCATGGCTGGGGAAGCCTTGCCGCTGCGCCAAACGCCGAAGGATTCGAATGACGCGCGTTGGGTGCTGGAAGAGCGGCGGTTCGTGCGAATTGCCGCGGACAGCACCGGCGAGTCCGAGCTTTTCCAGCTTGTCGCTTTCGATGTGACCGATTCGTTGCCCGCGCCGGTGGTTTTTAATTCGGCCATCGCGGGCGCCGTTCCATTTAAAAATTGCGTGCTTCGAATTGAATCAGGAGAATTGCGAGATCAGATCGCGATGAACGCCGCCATCGATGGCGCGAATTTGCTTCAAGCTATCGAATGGCAGCCAACACGAGCCAGCGGAAAAGCCGGAGCGGCATGGGCGGAGAAAAACGTTACGTATGATCTGGTTTTAGCCGATACCCTTGGCCGGCAATTTCGCACCCATCCGCGACAGACATTTCTCGCCACTGCTTCGGTGCTGCGGGAACAGCGCGTGGCGTGGCCGCTAAAATTTCAGGGCACCGATCCGCTCTATGATTTTTATTGGGACAAACTGCTGGTCCACATCAATCGCATGCTGGCCGCTCCCGACATGCGCATGCGCTTCTCCGGCCATGCGTGTGCCATCGGCCCGGAGCCGGTCAACCTGCGTTTGTCGCAACAACGCGCCGAAGCTTTTCACCAGGGCTTCTTGCGCCAGATCAAAGCACGCTATCCGCAAGTGTACGAGAAGCTTTTGTCACGGCTCGATGCCGCGAAGGGATTTGGCGAAACCAGCCCGTTGAGCATCGAGCGCTTAAACGGCTCTCGCCTCATGATCGGCGACAATCAAAAACCGCTCGGCAGAAAACTCAACCGCCGGCTGGAGATTGAGTTCTATTATCCGCAGAAGCGGTTGACGAGCCTCAAATGAGGGAAGATCAACGCGCGGATGCACCGACGGTCGGAACGTGATGACTGTCGATTCAACCAACAATTCTCTCAAAAAATTAATTAATTTAGGAGTAAACCAACATGAGAAACTTAACAGCAAAAACCGTTGTTAAACAGTTCGCCAAAAAGATACCGTGGAGAGTTCTACTCTTCCTTGCCGCGGTACTCGGCGCCAGTTCTGTCATAGTAGTCGCCCAGTCTCAGCAGGACGTGACAAGCGTTCGCGAAGCGGTAGAGCGTCACTACGCCGCGATTAATGCGGGCGACGGCGATACCATTCGGCAACAACACTTGCCGGAGTTCACGCACTTCAGCCTTCGCGGCGGCCTGCTGCGGACATTCCGTTCGGTTGACGAACAGCGCCCAGAGTCTCAGGTTCCCGTTACGTTCAATCAGCATATCCGCCACTTCGCGGCGCAGGTCTATGGCAACGTCGCGGTGGCGACATATTACCTCGTGGGTTCGGTGAAGTTCGGCGAAGAATCGGCCACGGGCACATGGCGTGTCACCGAGGTTTGGGTGCGCCAGGGCGGCGAATGGAAGGAAGCTCACCATCACGAATCGCCATTACAAGCCACAGTGCGATAATGAGCCAGGGCATAAGTTAGCGCCAGCGCAAGCATCTAACAATTGTACGAAATTTTGCAAATCTGTCAAGCCCTCAACAGTCTCTGAAACATCTGTAGAGGGTATTAATTCACAAATCTTACCCAAAGGAGATGCGTTATGAAGAAGATGCGTATGCGTAGCATGTTGCTAATGTTGCTCGTGGTTACTTGCGTAGCCACTTTGGGGCTAACGGGGTTCGCACAACAATCTTCCAAGCAGGTGGCCGACGAAGTGATTGCGATCACCAAAGCACAATGGGCAGCCGAGAAGCAGCGAAACATAGTCGAAGCGATGAAGAACGTGGCCGACGACTACACAGAGT
>Ga0247727_10007959_pt1 | contig 19883 bp, 16 predicted proteins | sample WisWelCaveWW1625_FD_202498 | JGI IMG/M metagenome (GOLD analysis project Ga0247727, IMG submission 202498) | Biofilm microbial communities from Wishing Well Cave, Virginia, United States - WW16-25 | ecosystem: Environmental > Aquatic > Deep subsurface > Groundwater > Cave microbial mat | place... | reverse complement strand
TTGCGCGCGCGAACGCCGCGATAGCTGTGCGCAGCATCCTCGCTATTTCCGGGTGCGCAACGATGCCAGCCTCGTCGAGGTTCTTGCCGAGGAGAGGCATGGGGGAGCATTACGTGATTTTTAATCCAAGCCATCCGAATCGAAAGCGTAGGCTTGAAAGAGTGAAATTTTGTTTACCAGTGTGCGTGATTTTAAAAAACACGTAATGCACCCGAGGCATGGTGATTGAAGCCTCGTCAACGATGCGCGCCGACATCACTGTAATCGTTTCCGCCAGAGAGGCCTGCGCGTATGTCGCCCGTGGTGAGGCATTGAGCAGTGCGACCGGCTTGCCAACGAATTCTCCGCTGCCGACCAGCCAGTCGAGTGCGTTCTTCAACACGCCTGGCACGCCATGCGCGTACTCCGGACTCGAGATCAGCACACCGTCAGACACCTGCAGCCGGGTACGAAAGTCCATCACTGAGGGCGGGCCAGTTCCCTCAAGATCAGGATTAAAGTGTGGAAGATTGCCGAGGCCGCCATACAAAGTGATCTCAACTCCTTCCGGCGCCAAGGTGGCCGCCGCGCGGAGGAGAGCCGTATTCGAGGAAGCAAGCCTCAGACTTCCAGAGATAGCAAGGATTCGCATTTATTCCGAAATTAACTCCGCCGATGCCTTATCAGCTTTGGATGGGCTCGGAATCAGCAGCGCCTCTGCAAAAAATCGATCCGTTATCAGCTTGTCAAGCGACCATTTGCCGCTGCCGGCAATCATGGTAGCGATGCCCAAGCCCAACGCCAAGAGGTGATATTCAAAGCCTTCACTTTGCTGATTGCCAAACCAATTCATAAAAAAACCATGTTGAAGATGAACCAGGAAAATGGCGCCCAACATAATCAAGCAGATCCCAAAAGCGGCAAATCTGCTCAGGAAACCGCAAATCAATCCCAATGCACCGAACGATTCCGCCACGATGATTAAGAACGCTATTGCCGCCGGCAGGCCCGTGCCGACAAAATAGTCCATGGTGGCAGAGAATCCAAATCCTCCAAACAGCCCGAAAAGTTTTTGCAAACCGTGCGGCAGGATCACGACGCCCAAGGCGACGCGGGCAACTAAACCGGCGCTATTATTGTTCGTTTGAAACAGTCTTTGCAACATGACTTCTCCTTTCATTGGTGTGTAGGACAAATTCTTAAAACGTTGGGCAGGACGGAGCGTAACTCGTCCGCCAAGATTTTCGTGAGTTCCGCCGCCGGTAGCGGACGCGACAATGGGGCGCCTTGCCCGGCCCATAGTGACATGAATTCCATTCGATCTTGTTTCACTGCTGCCTGTCGAATGTCACTCGTTAGCGCGTTCTGGATCGGGTAGGCGGGTATCTCCGGCTCGAACGGGCGCATCTGCTCCATGAAGTCGTTGACGATCCCGCGGGCGTACTTCCCGGAGAAGGCGCGTGTCAAGCGCGTGTCGTCATCGCGTGCCTGCTGAATCCTCTTTTTCCAGCTCGCCGGGATCCCCGATTCCGGGCAGCACAGAAAGGCGGTGCCAAGCTGCGCAGCCTGTGCGCCCAAAATTAACGCGGCAGCGATTCCTCGCCCATCCATTGCCACCGGCGGCGATCACCGGGACTTTCACAGCACGGGCAACTTGCGGAATGAGCGCCATCAGTCCAATACAAAAAGGTTGACGTTGAATGGGCGACTCGTTAGTTCTCGGATTCGCTTGACGTTATCAAAAATTGCAGACGGAGGCAGCATAGCGGCAGCAAAAGAACCTAAGGCGCCCGCGTTGCTAACTGCTGCTACCAGTTCCGGGGTCGTTGCGCCGCCCGCCATCGGTGCTTGGACAATCGGATACTCGATTCCAACTGCAGATAAGAACGGGAGTGTGGCCACTGCTATACCTCCTCAATGAGATAAATTTTTCGCAACTATTCAGGAGATCATAAAGGCAAAACGATTTTGGGCAAAACTATTTTAAAAATAATTTCTAACAATTGCTTTGCCCTAAATAGTCTTGCCGTTCAATAGTGCCTGATTAGTTACAATTTTTCAATCTGTCTATTGGTTTAGAAACACCAGCCCCTCTTTGACGCTGTTCAGCGTGATGACCAGAAAATATCACCCTCGCCCACAATCACTACCTGCCCACCGATTCGCACGCCGGTGATCGCTTCGCCCTCTGTACGCACATCGAGATGGATTTGGCTGGGCCGTCCCATCTCAAGGCCTTGCTCGACGACGAATCGCAAATGCGGCTGGCGCGGCAACATTTGATAGTGGGCGGCATAGGCGCCCATTGGCCCGGCCGCTCCTCCGGTGGCGGGGTCTTCGGGAATATCGGCGACGTGCGGCGCGAACATGCGCGCGTGCAAGCTGGCGGAGCGGGCCGTCGTCTCCGTTGTGAACATGTATACCATTAGCGGCTCAGCGCCCTCAAACAAGCTTTGCAACGCGGCTGGATTCACCCGGCATCGCCCAATGGCCTCCAGCGAGCGGATCGGCACATACAAAAACGGTACACCTGTGGAGACAACCTGCATCGGCAAGTCGGCGCGAATATCGTCGGCGCTGATGCCGAGCGCACTCGCGACATGCGCCCGATCAGAACGCATATCGCCAAACTCCGGCGCGCGCTGCGTCATCCACACGAACTTTGGTTTGCCATGCTCCGCGCCGGCTTCAATCGTTATGGGTGTGGGACCGATCTTCAATTGCAGGATCACGTCCGTGCTCGGGCCGGTCAGCGGGATCTCGCCGCGATGGGCCAGAACAAACGTCGTGCCCACCGTCGGATGCCCGGCCATCGGCAGCTCAATCGCTGGCGTGAAGATGCGCACGCGCTTGGCTGCGCCCGGAATCTCCGGCGGCAGGACGAACGCGCTCTCGGAGTAGTTCATCTCGCACGCCAGCGTCTGCATCTCAGCTTCGGTCAGGCCGCGCGCATCTGTGAACACGGCCAGTTGATTGCCGCCGAAAGGCTGATCGGTAAAGACATCGGCCTGGACGAAGTGATAATGGCGGGTCATTCTTAGCCTCCTTAATTAAAACGGCAATGTAAACGGCGACACCCGATTTTCCGCCAGAATCTGGTTCAAGTCGGATTCGATAATCGTCGCGTTGCCGTTAACGGTGAAGCGATCCAAACCATCTCCTGCCGGAATGTAGCCCGGCACTATCACAAAAGTGCCGGGGTCACCGGGTTTGATGGCCGGGTTCGTGCCGATCTCGCGATTCATCATCGGCAGGCGAATGCCGAGATCGCTCATGCGCCGGCTTTCATAATAAAAAATTTCCTGGCGCGCCTGATACAACGTGCGCAAAATCTCCGCCGGATTGTCGAGGCTTGCGACCGCTCCAGCATCCAAGCTCGTTCCGGAGATGGGATGCGCCTGCACGACCGCGCCGCCGCGCGCCAAAATCAAGCCATCGACTGGCGCCGCGTTCGGGCCGGCCTGCGCTGCGCCGCCTCGCGGCCGGCTGCGCCGCGGATCGCGATCGGCGAAAGCAGCCACCGGGCGACTCTTTGCCAGGTTAATCGCCTCGCCAAGATATTGGGTGGCAGCGTTGACAATGCCGAGGGAAAGCGCCGCTTCCGCCTTGATCAAATGCGCTTCTTCCATCTTCAACACCGGGATGGGCGTGTTGTTCTCGATGTACTTGGGATCGAGAAAATCCAGGCGCGGCAACGGCTGCAAATCGGCGGTGCCGCGCGACACGGCAAACGTCCAGCCGGCGTTGGTGTTGTTCTCCGCATCATATTGCGCGAAGAAAACAAAATCCGCCGGGCCGCTCGCAATGGCGGCGTCCGCCAAAGCATTGGCGTTCGCGGCATCGCCGGCCAGGCGATAAGCGCGCGCGGCCGCAAGATACAAACGCGTGACGAAGCCGTTGTGCTGGCTGGTGGTGAGAGCCTGTTGGAAATCGCGAATGGCGAGTTGAATGTGTTCAGCCGGTGTGAGCGCCCGGCCGTTTTCTTCAATCGGCGCGCCGGCGAAATTTTCCGCCAGCAGCAATGAGGCCATGCCGCGATAGAACAGCAGCTCCGCCCTCTGCTCATTCGTCGCATCCGGATCGTTAGGCACGACCTCCCGCAGCGCGAACTCCACCAGCGCCCGAAGCTCCTGCGTTTCAAAAAAGGGGCTGCCGCCGATGTTGCCATCCAACGTCAAATCATCCGGCCGGATGTCGGCGGGAAAATCGGCTTGCGGCGAAATGAAGGTGGACGTGTTGTCGTAATTGTCGGAGACCGGATCCGTGAACGTGATCAAATCTTCCACCGCATCAGAAAAGCGCTCCTGCACGCCGACTAAAAATGGCGTGGTCGCGCCTTTGCCATTCCCCCGCAGATTCTCATCGGTGGTTTGCGGATTTTCCACCTTTGTGGGATCGATGAAGTCGCAAGCGGCGAAGCCAAAGACAATGGTGACACCGACCGCTGCCCACGAGTATTTTTTTAACCAAGCGTTTATCTTGTTCATGAGAGTTTTCTCCAGTCAAAATATCGTTCATCTTACAGAATTGGTTAGATTCCCACTTCCAAACCGAAGCGGAACGTGCGCGGCGGCGACAGGGTGAAGAAATTGATGCCGCCGACATCGAGGCCCGTGCCCGCCGAGCGCACACCGCTGAGCTCGGGATCGAGATCATCGAAGCGCAAGCGATGCCACGTATACACGTTGCGCACGCTGGCCGTGACCGCGAGATTGCGCAGCCACTGCCCGACGCCGAGATTGCCAAACTCATAGCGCGCGGAAATCTCCCGCAGCTTAAAATAGTCGGAATCGTCGATAAACGCCTCGGAAGCGGTGGAGAACGTAAAACCGTCCGGCACCAAACTGGCGTGCGGCTCCAGGCCGTTGAAGAAGCGCAGCACCGCGCCGGTGTTCAGGATGTAGCCGCCGGTTTGCCAATCCGCCAGCGTCGAGAGCGACAATTTCCGAAACAGTTGCACGGTGGTGAAGACGCTGCCGGATTTGGTGGGAAGCGCGCCCTTTTCGAGCACGGTCTCGAACGTGCCATCGGCTTGCGGCACGTTGGTGAGGAAAACACCCACGGGCTTGCCTTCTTCAACCCGCAGGGGCAGAAAAGCGAACCCGCCGATAGTGAACGGCTGCGAGCCGCCGAGGCTTTTGACTTCGTTATCGAGAGTTGTAAACGTCAAGCCGCCGGTCCAACGGAAATCACGCTGGTTCAAGATCGTCGCATTCAAGCCCAGCTCGATGCCGCGATTCTCGATTTCGCCGACGTTGCGCAATTGCGCGCCGAAGCCCGTGCTGGTTTGGTTCGGAACCGTGAAGAGCGCGTCTTTTGTGGTTGCGGTGAAGTAGGAAAATTCCACCCCGATGCGGTTCTTGAGCAAGGCGGCGTCAAAGCCCACATCGAACGTTTCCGTCGTCTCCGGCCCCAGGTTTTCATCTCCGGCATTGTTGAAGCCGACCGAAACCTGATTGAGAAACGAGCCTTGGGTGAACGTGCGGTCTTTCACAAAGGGATCGGGAAATTTTCCCGTGCGGCCAAAAGAGGCGCGCAGTTTCAAATCATCCCAAAACGAGGCGAGAAAGGATTTCTTCCAAAAAGATTGCTCGGAGAGATTGTACGCGAGGCCGGCTTTGGGATAGGTTTGCAAGCCAACCTCGTCGCCGAAGGCGCTATTGCCGTCGAAGCGCACGCCGAGGTTGACAAAGAGACGGTTCCACAATCCGATCTGCTCGCTGAAGAAGAAGCCGCCGTTGAAGAGCTGGCGATTGTCTTCGAACGCGATGACTTCCGCGGCATTGTCAAAATCATCGGTGCCGGGCAGGCCCAGCTCGGTGGCTGAAACCGCAGACTCGCGATCTTCTTCGCGAAAGCCCTGCGCGCCGAAGGTGAAGGTGGAGGTGAAAATGCCTTTGTTGGGATAGGAAATAGTGCCGGCGTAATCCAATGTTACCGTCAAATTTTCGCGATCGGAGCGATCGAGCGAACCCGCCGCCTGACCGCCGAAGATCACGGGATTGGAGGCAACGGGCACGAATTGCCGGTTTTCATTTTTGCGATAATCGAGGCCCAGCGTGAGCCGGTTGGAAAAAATCGAATAGGGATCGTAGCTCAGCGTCGTGCCGAGCGTGTAGCGATTGACGGCCTCATTCAAATCGGCAACGAGGGCGTCGTTGAGAAGTTGCCGCGCCTGCTGCAGCGCCGCAGGATCGTTGGCGAGCGTTTCGTCATCGAAAGGAATCCCGAAGCTATTCGATTCCACACCCGAAAGGAGAGAGGCAATGGCATTGTCGCTGAAGAAACGGCCAAACTGATCGCGCGTGGCGCCGAAGGAAACGTCGATTTGCGTTTTGTCCGACAGAAAGGCGCGCAAGCCGCCGCGCATGAGATAAGTGGTGTTGTCAACGGTCGGCAGCGTGAATTCTTCGTTCTTCACGCGGAAGCCTAAATTGTAGGTGATGAAATCGGAGCCGCCATTCACGCCCACCGAGTAGTTTTGGACGTAACCCGTCCTCAGCACTTCGTTCTTGAAGAAGTTGGTGAGCACGAATTGATCAGAAGGCGAGTTGAAGCCCTGCTCGGTTCTGGCGGTCCATTGCGCCGGTCCCGGACGGCCTTTTTTGGTGAAGATTTGAATCACGCCGCCGGCCGCTTCGGAACCGAAGAGCGTCGAGGCGGCGCCGCCTTTGGTGACTTCGATGCGCTCGATCTCATCGACCAGAATATCCGAAAGCGCGCTCGAGGCCGGACCGCCGGTGGCGGTGACCACATTGCCCAGGCGGAAGTTATCGTCGGCATCAACTCGAACGCCGTCGATATAGAGGATCGGCGTTTGACTGACATTGGCGCTAGTGACGCCGCGCGTGCGCAAGCGCGCACCGGTGCCGGGCAAGCCGGTGTTGAGGTTGACTTTGACGCCAGCCACCCGGCCATTGATCAGTTCCGCAATATTTGCTGCCGGTGCGGATCTGATCTCCGGCGCGGAAATAGTCGCAACCGGCGTGGTCACTTCCCGTTTCTTCAGTTCCGTGCCGGTGCCGGTCACCACGATGGCGTCCAGTTGAATGGCGCTTGCCTCCAACTGGAAATTGACGGCGGTTTTTTCATTCGCTCCAACTCGCACCTCGACTTCCCGATCTTTGTACCCGAGCAATTGCGCCACGAGCGTGTACGTTCCGGGAGCAACGCCGAGAATGGTATAGGAACCGTCCACGTCGCTGGCCGCGCCGCGCCGGGTTCCCTTCAACACCACATTGGCGCCGGGCAGCGGCTCACCGGAGCCTTCGGCAGTTATCACGCCGCTGACCGTTCCCGTGGTCTGGGCAAAACCTGTCCCGGACAATAACAAGATGCTAATGACAAAAAATGCGATCATTCCGCCGGCGGGAATGACGGACTTAAAATGAGATGGTGACATCTTCTTGCTCCTTGATAAGGGTTTGGAGATCATGTGTGAAGTGAAAAACATTTTAGGCCATTGTGCAGCAAAAGTTAGAAAAAAATTCTGAAATTTAAATTCCCCCAACGGATAGAAACAACGCAACGGATATAAAATTGTTTGTACCTCGGGTCTTTTCTGAAAGACAAAATAATTTGGGGCAAAATGCTTTAGGGAAAAAACTATTAAAAAAAGCTTTATAAATTGTTTTGCCCTAAATGGTTTTGCCTTTCAAAAAGTATCCGAAGAATTACATTTTTCCATCCGTTGCGTTGTTTCTATCCGTTGGAAAATTTTATTTTTCATGCTGCCCGAAGGGCTTCAGTTTTCAGCTTGCCTGAAAATCTGGCGTAGCCCGTTACAAGTGAAATCGCTGTTTTTTCGTAAGGCCTCACTCATTGGTGGAAAATCGTAGAGCAGTCTTCCAGACTGCAGACAAGATGTCTGCGCTACCACCCGTAAGTGAGGCATTACGTTTTTTCGGCAAAGATTTTCTGCCGCGACTAGACGTTAATGAGCGCGAATTTTTTATTTTGCATCGAGCATGGCAAGAAGATCATTCAACGCCAGCGGCTTCTTGAACACTCTGGCAATGCCGCATTGTTGCGCCTGTTCGATCGTTTCCAAATTATCCTGGGCGGTAATGACGCAGACAGCCAATTTTGGCCGCAACGATTTGAGCATGCAACAAAGCGTCAACCCGTCTATATCCGACAGGCGGTCGTCGCACAAAACGACGTCCCAAGACCCCCGCGCGATTATCTTGAGCGCCATTTTGCCCCGCGAGATTCCTCGAACTTGATGGCCCTCTTGCTGCAAGAGCTCACACAGCCCGAAAAGGGTATTGGGATCATCTTCGACGATCAATATATGCTTGGACATAACGTTAATCATTCCGCTCGCAAATCAGTCACAGCAACTTTTCGGGACGACCTGAGCACGACGGTTGAAGCGCTCAGAGTTTGGTGCGCTTGAAACAACGCGCGCAGGTGCAAATAATCCGCCGGCGGACAATATGGATGATTCAACTTGAAGCGCCACTGCACCGACAACGTCCGCCCGAATTTCATGAATATGGCGCCACACGCGCCGGCCTTATTGGCAAACCCCGTATCCGCCGGCAGCGCCTCGATTTCCCAATTCGCCGGCAAGTCGATATTCAGCGCTTCAACCAATTCGTAAGCATAGTCGAAGACGACCGCATTCGCGCGTGCATCAGCCTGAAAAGGATTCACGGTTTGGCGGAGAAGCTTGAAGGGTTGAAGCAGCAACCTGTCGCCCGATTGCTTGACGTTCCCGGACAATTTCACCTTGCTGCTCAGCTTCACCGGCTCGTCCATCGCTTCCGGGTTGTGGACAACAACCGAGTCGAGCTGCGCGTTGGGCAATAAATCGGCAAGCGCTTTTTGAAGTCGTTGTTGGCGTCGGCTCCGCCCGGTTTGTGCGGCGAGCAGACGAAACTTTTGCGCCGCATGCCCCCAACTCAGCTCGAGCATTTCGCCGGCCAGATTCAAGTCGTCTTTGAGTTGCAGCTTGAAGGCGCGGCTGGTGCGATTCTGCCAGGCCGTTGAAATGGGGACATCGACAAATTGCGCGATTGTATCTCCGATGACAAAGGCGCGCTCCTTCTCGTTAAACCACGGCACTTGGGTTGAGGGCAAACACATATCACCCGGAGAATAAAACCGATAACCGCCATTGCCGGCAGGCACGGCAACCAATGTGCGATTAAACTGCCAATACTGTGCGCTCGGTATGAACAAATCCTTTTCCCGGTCGGCGACGAAGGCAATCCTGGCGTCGATGTTCATGGCGCGCACCAAATGATAAAAAACGTAGTTGATATCGGCTTGCGTGCCATAGCCGCGCTTGAGGGTCTTATCAACGGTATCGTTGCTTTTGGTTTTATCATTGCCGGGCAAATAGCTGAGGTTCTTAATTTGGTTCTGGCACCACTGATAAGCCGCTTCGATTTTTGCCTCCTCCGAGCCCGGGCGGGAGAATTGCGCAATAACCTTCTGCGCCTGCTTGTTTTTCGCGCCGTAACTCTCCAATTGCTCCGCGAGCTCTCCGGCCATGATGCCCCAAAAAGTTTCTACGGAAATCGCCTCGCCATAATAACAACGCAACTGATCGCGCCGCTTGATTTCCGGCAGCGAATGCGGCTCTTTTGCAAAGGCCGGAACGTTGCGAATGGTGAAAAAGAGCTCCTCGGGATCTTCGCCGGAAGGACGCGGCTCGACGCTGATCGGACGGTTGTCGTGAAGCCAGACGTAATTCGGCGTGTTGGGGTAAACGGCGGCTTTATCGGCGAAATTTTTGTGAGAAGCCTCGGCGACGTCATCCGGCGACGGTCTTTGAATTTCGGCAGACAAGGATTTTGGCGGCGCCGCAATGCCGGAAAGACTTGCCGCAAAAAACTCCTTGACAAGTTTCCGCTTCTCGCGCCGGCGAGGGAAGCGCCAACGATATTCGCCGCGCAGCAGCGCAATTTCTTTTTGCGCCAGCCAAAGTGAATTGGGCTGAGGAATGCGGTATTTGATCGAGTATTCGATAATGCATCCATCGGCAACGCCGGGCAGCGAAAACGATTTTTGTTTGATCTGGCGCCCGCCGGCCGAGACGAGTTTCTTTTCAAAAATGTGTGATTGGGCAAGCGTGAATTCCCGGCCATCGGGCAACACGGTGCGGCCGCGGATCGCTTCGATTTTTTGTTCCGGGTGGATAAGCGGCGCTTTGACGTCGCCCCAATGCCGGCCTCTGGCATCGAAAATTTTGAGGCGCCAGTATATGGTCAGATAGCATTTTTGCTCGTCCATCCTGCGGTCGTCGGCAACAATTTTTTCAAACAAGATCACAGCATGGCGGATGCCGTTCGTCGAGTCTTCGACGACGCGCCAATCGGCGACGGTGAGGGGTTCCCAGTCGAACGAATTTCCGGCTCGCAAAGTCGGCGGCAACAACAAGGCGGCGAGAAAGAAGAGCAACCTTCCTGTTTGCGCCATCATAATGCACTCCAATTCTCTAATTTTCTCAAAACAATCATCAAGCCGCTGATCGCTCTTAAATCTTGCTGGAAATCGCCGGCGGCTTTGTCCGGCCCGGGGGAAAGGGGCTTGCCGGCTCGTTGAATGACTGATTTAACGTGCAATGTTTCACCGGACACGATGACTTCACAAGACAGACTGGCCTCGCCACAAACGCTTTTGATCGGCGCCACCTCGGTTTCCGCCACCCACGCTTTGGAAAGATGCCAACGGATGTCGGTTTCGATGCGCTTCGACGGGCCGTGCCATAACGGGTCGTGGCGCTGCTCGTCCGGTTGAAAAAAATCCACTTTCAAAAGATGAAGCGCGCCGGCTTGCACGTTATAACGCTCCCCTTGCAGTTGAAACGACACCCACGCGGAGTCGTTATTTCCGCCTGTAACATAATTTGACAGCGCTAAAGCTGCCGGCGCCGCCTGCGATAGAAACGACCGCCATTTTTCAATTTGCTCTTTTGGGGTGGCCATATGGCGTTGATAGCGCGACTCCGCCGCCCATTTTCCGTAGTCGGTGATCCTCACCTCGGCGGAAAAAGCGCCATCCGGTTGCAAGTAAGCTTCGGCATGATAACGCCGGCGATACTCTTCCGGCGAGCAATATGGCAAACGATGGAGCAGCGAATCTCCAACAGTCGCCGTCAGCACCAGGCTGCCTTGCAAATTTTGGGGCAACTCGCCCAAAGCCGTCGAAGGATCGGTCGGATCAAAAAACAGCCATCTGCCGGCGCTGGCATTCGGCATAGGCTCGAGCTTGGGCAGATGGTGCAACGGAATGGCGATGACGCAATGATCGAATTGAAAAAGAGTGGGAAGCGTGGCCTGAACGGGATATTTGGTATTGGCCAAAACCGGCGCTGAAGAGATGCCCACAGCGTGCAGCATCGCCCGCATCAAGGTGGTTTTATCCTTGCAGTCACCGTAACGATTGTGCAACGTGGTGGCGGCGGAACGGGGCTGCCAGCGGCCAGTGCCAATCTCAACGGCGACGTAGCGAATCTCATCGCGAACGAAAGCCGCGATGATCCGCAGCTTTGCTTCGGGAGTTTGCAAATCACGGGTGAGCTGCCGGACAAGCGCCGTGACGGAATCATCAGGCAGCGCACACGCGTCAAAATTTTCGGCGCACCAACGCGCTACGGATGGCCAGTCAGAGAATTGCGTGCGTTCGGATTTGTAAGGATCATAACACGCCACCGCCACACTTTTGGCGAGAGAATGCGGCGAGAGCATCGGCGTTGCTTCCGGTTGAAAAGGCAGATCTTTGGCCGTCCACACGTAACGGTTGCCTGCCGGCGCGAAGGCGACGTGATCGATGCCCCATTGCGCGTGATTCAGCTTCCATCCTGCCGGCACGTTCACGGCGAGCTGCGCAAACTTCACCGGTTGCCGGTTTTGAAATTCAAAACTATGAAAGAAGCCGGTCAAATCGTTCTGCTCGATTTTGTATTCAAATGCGACGATCGCGCCGGTTTCGAGGTTGTCGAGCTTTGCCAACAGAATGCGCGTGTCTTCGTAAGTCGTGGCCGCTCTCCGCACGCCGGCTTCGACGAAGCTCTCTTTCGGAAGCGCGTGGAGGCGATCGTCAGGCGACAGCATCCATCCCGTCAGGCTTTTGACTTTTCGGAAGGAGGTAACGTGCTCAGCGAAAAGGTCGAATGCTTCAACGGAAGGTTTGATAATTTTGCAAGCGCGGCGCACGTGCGTTATCGAGCGGCCGTATGCCGAGATCATCACCTCAGCCGTATTGTGCAGCACGATGAAGCCGGCTTCGGCATCTGTTGAAACGGCCTCGGCCTCCTGCATCACTTGTTTCAACCAGGTTGGTTGCGCCGCCGCAATAGAGGCGACCAACCAGCTTAAAATGATCGACAATATTGTATATCGAAAGGACTTAATGGAAATCACTGTCGTGTTCAAATTCAAAATCGCATTTCAGTTATTCGAGGCTCAGGTTGCTGCGGGTGAAATTGCTGATGAGCATTTGCGAGATCCATTCATCAAAGCCGTTCTCCGGTTGCGACCGGGCGTAGAGCCGGCGGGCTTCGATGATCGTTTTCCAAATAAGCGTCTCCGCCGCGGCAACGTTTTTGGTCAAAATGAGCGCCGTGCGATAAAGCCGCTTCTGCAACGGGGAGACGAGGGCTTCAAATTCTTCGAGCGGTGGTGTATTCGCATACATATCACGTGATTCTCCATTATTTGGCAAATTATTAAAGCAAGGCCGGTGCCAAAACCAAAACAGCCATTTCGCAAAAGCGTAAATGGCTGTTAAAAGTAAATCTGTTTCGATGCGCCACGATGAATTAATGTTGAACAAAAAAGAAAGCCCTCCCAATGCTTTGGGAGTTTTGCATTATTTCGTGATTCGCAATTTTTCTTTAGAACGAGCGGTGCACAACCTCAAGCCACCCGGTTTCTCACGATGCCGAGCTTTTTCATTCGCGCTTCGAGAGTCGTCGGTTTCAAGCCGAGCAGCCTGGCCGCCCCCATCGCACCGCTGACTCGCCAACCCGTGAGCTCGAGCATCTCGAGAATGTGATTTCGCTCCAGCTCGGCGATAGTCAAAACGCGCTTGCCATTTGGCGTGGTGTGCACTCGCGGAATCCAATCGCCGAGCTCGAGCTGATGGCCGGGGCTGATGATAACCGCCCTTTCGATCACGTTCTCCAGTTCTCTCACATTGCCCGGCCAGGGATAGGCTTGCAGAGCATTGACGGTCTTTGGCGAAATGGTCTCGATCTTTTTGCCCAGCTTCGCGCCGTATTTCATGACGAAATGTTTGGCCAGGAGCGGAATATCTTCCCGCCGCTCGCGCAGAGCCGGGAGATGAATTGGGAAGATGTTGAGGCGATAGTAAAGGTCGGAGCGAAATCGTTCTTCTTGAATGGCCTTCGCCAAATCGTGATTGGTGGCGGCAATGACTCTGACATTGACCTGCAGTGTATGCGTGCCGCCCACCCGATCGAATTCGCCTTCTTGCAAGACGCGCAGCAGCTTGGCCTGCAACTCCAAAGGCAAATCCCCGATTTCATCCAAAAAGATGGTGCCGCCGTCCGCCAGCTCGAAGCGGCCGATCTTGCGGGAATACGCTCCGGTAAAAGCGCCTTTCTCGTGGCCGAACAGTTCGCTTTCGATCAGCGTGGCCGGCAGGGCCGCGCAGTTGACTTTGATCAGCGCGCTGCTTTTTCGAGGGCTGCGATTATGAAGCGCACGCGCAATCAATTCCTTGCCGGTGCCGGTTTCGCCGGCAATCAAAACGGTGGAGTCCGTCGTCGCGACCAGTTGAATTTCCTGAAAAACTTTTTTGATGACTCGCGAAGCGCCGACGATGGATTCAAAATCATATTCGGTTTTGATTTCTTCCTGAAGATAAATGTTTTCGAGCTGCAATTTGCCCAGCTCGGCTTTGGCTTTTTTTATCTCATTGACATCGCGCAAAATGATCGTGAAGAGCTGCCGTTCCCCCACTTCAACTTTTGATATTGTCGCTTCAACCGAAAACTCTTCTCCATCAGCGCGACGCGCGGCGAGCCCCTCCGGCCGCCAAATGTAACTTTGCGTTTTGCCGCCATTCGTCGTGGAGGCGATATTCTCAATGATCAGATCGTCGAGCGCTTTGGAGAGAAAACGGTCGAATGGCTGGCCGATTGCATTTTGCGCCGCGCAGCAGAATACCTTCTCCGCGGCTGCATTAAAAAGGGCAATGCGCCGGTTCCGGTCGATGATGATAATGGCATCCATGGCGGACTCGATGATGCGGGAAAGACGCTCTTCACTCTCGCGCAATGCGGCGGTTCGCTCTTTCACTCTTTGCTCCAGCTCCTCGTTGGCCTGGCGCAACGCTTCCTCGGCCTGCCGGCGCGCGGCTCGTTCTTCGGCTTCACGGATGGCGCGGCCCACCGCCGGCGCCAACCGTTCCAGTCGATGCTTTAAAACGTAATCCGTCGCGCCCTGTTTAAGGGTTTCAATGGCCAGTTCTTCGCCAATCGCGCCGGAGACGAAAACAAACGGCGTTTCATGGCATCTTTCCCGTGCCATCGACAATGCCGTGATGCCATCAAAAGCGGGGAGAGAATAATCGGCGAGAATCAGATCGGGTGAAAAGACCTCGAGTTCATGCATAAAGGCCTCCCGCGTCACGACGCGCCTGGCGGCGAACTCGATTTGCCCTTTGCGCAGTTCGCGCTCGACCAATTCCGCATCGGTGGGAACATCTTCGAGAATGAGGATTCGAAGCGTTTTTTCCATAGCTTGCTCCTCTCTAAATTGCATAGAGCCTAGAGCCGAGGGCATAGAGCGATGGGTGAAAGGCGTGGGGCGAAGAGCGCGCCCATCGCTCTTCGCCCTACGTTCTTTGCCCTCGGCTCCATGCCCTCGGCCCTCGGCTCACCGCGGTGGCTTGTTGCACAACACCCAGTAATATCCCAACTCCGCGACGCACTGGATGAATTTGTCAAAATCCACCGGCTTGACGATGTAGCTATTGACGCCCAATTTGTAACTTTCGACGATATCCCGCTCCTCCTGCGAGGAGGTCATCACCACCACCGGAATCACTTTGGTGCGCTCGTCGGATTTGATTTGGCGCAACACTTCCAAGCCATCCACCTTGGGCAGCTTCAGATCCAGGAGAACGACTTTGGGGCCGGTTTCAAGTTGGCGGCTCGCATAAACACCGGTGCAGAAAATAAACGCCAGGGCCTCGGCGCCATCTTTGACCACGTGCACGAAATTGGTGAGATTGTGTTTTTTCAACGCGCGCAGGGTCAGCTCGATATCATTCTGGTTGTCTTCGACCAATAGAATCTCAACGTCATCAACGTTTATCATAATTTCATTCCTTTGCTTGGCAGCGTAAAGTAAATCGCCGCGCCTTCGCCGGCTTTTCCTTCGGCCCAAACCCGGCCGCCGTGCCGCTGAATGATGCGCTGCACGATGGCCAACCCAACGCCCGTGCCTTCAAACTCTTCAGCGCCGTGCAACCGTTGAAAGACGCCAAAAAGCTTGTGAACATATTGCATGTCAAACCCGACGCCGTTGTCTTTGACATAATATACATTTTGATTTCCCTCGACGCCGGCGCCAACTTCGATCATCGCGGTTTCCCGCGGCCTGGTGAATTTGATCGCATTGGCGAGCAGGTTGACAAAAACCTGGCGAAGCATGGCGCGATCACCATGCGCTACGGGCAATGGCATGATCTTCACGTGCAGCTTGCGCCCCGGGGTCGCGGCTTTAAGCTCTTCCCACACCGTTTTGGCCAGCTCGGTCATGTCAACCTCGGTTCGCTGCAATTCTTTGCGGCCGATGCGAGAGAAGGCCAGCAAATCGTCGATGAGCTGCGCCATGTTCTGCGTGTTGCTGCGGATGATGCTCAACAAACGGTTGCATTCGGCATCGAGCATGCCGGCATGGTCCTCTTGCAAAATGCGCGAGAAGCCATCGATCGCTCGCAACGGCGAGCGCAAATCGTGCGAGACGGAATAGGAAAAGGCTTCCAGCTCGGCGGTGCGCTCGGCCACACGCTGCTCCAATTCTACGGCGTGGCGCTGCACTTGCTCGTGCAAACGCGCCTGTTGGATGGCGATGGCGAGACTGTTGGCGATCTCGCGAGCGATCTCCACATCCTCATTGGAGAAAGCGCCCGGCTTTTCAGAAGCCAGATTGACGGTGCCGATGAACTCACCCTTGGAAATCAGCGGCACATTAATATAGCTGCGAACCCCCTCTTCTTGCAGAGCCTTCATGATGGGCGATAACGGCCGGCTCAAAAGGTCATCCACCACGACCGGTTTGCCTTGCTCCAGGGTCTCGACCAGCTCGAATGCCGTTATCGGCCAGCGCGCACCGGTTCCTATTTTTGTTTCTCTACAAACCTGAGTCGCGATCACGACGCCTTCCTTGGTTTCGAAGTCGAAGACGACGACGCTCGCTCTGAGGCATGGCATCAAATCCTGAATGTGATGCAAGGCAGCCTGGGCAATCTTCTCCGGAGAACGCGCCGCCAAAACGGCCCGGTCGATCTCCTGCAAGTTCTCCAGACGTTTCGTATATCGCTGCAGCTTATCTTCCGCCTGCTTGCGCTCGCTGATGTCGATGACAGTCGCGATGCGATAGAGCGGTTTTCCCTGCTCATCTCTAACCGCCGTCACCTGAATGAGTGCGGGAAAAACGGTGCCGTCTTTACGAAGATGCGGCGCTTCAAACGTGAGCCGTCCCCGCTCTTTGGCCGCCCAGATATGCTCAGGTACCTGAGCGCGAAACTCCGGAGCGAAAATTTGGGCGACAGGCGTGCCGATCAGCTCTTCAACAGCATAACCGTGCATCCGCGCGAAGGCTGGGTTGACCAGCTCAAAAGTGTCTCCGCTACTGATGGCCACTCCTGACTCGGTATGCTCGACAATACTGGCGAGTTTGCATAGCTCCTGCTCGGCTCGCCGGCGCTCGGTAATATCGCGATAATACCACACGCGACCGTAATAGGCCTCCTCAGCGCTTTTGACCGGCGCGCTATAGCGGTCGAAGATGCGGCCATCTTTCAGAACGATCTCATCCTGGCTTTCTTCATCCGGATGTTGATAAAGATATTCAACTCTTGTCAAGAATTGCTCCGGATCGGCCAGCTTATCCTTTACCCACCTGAGCGCCAGCTCGCTTGATTTTGCTCGAGCCACTTCCTCAGGAATATCCCACATATCGATGAAGCGCCGGTTGAAGGAAAGCCATTTTCTGTCGCTGGATGCAACCAAAATGCCATCGATGGCCGCTTCGCTTTGGCATTCTAACAATGTCTTCTGAAATCGCAGCGCCTCTTCTGCCCGCTTGCGCTCGGTGATGTCTCGACACACACAAACCAGGCCGCCTTCGGCAATGGCAGTCAGTGAAATTTCTGTGTCAACGGTACTGCCATCACGTCGTTTTCCAATCACTTCTCCCTGCGATCGTCCTTTTTCCCAAAATGCGGGCAGAATTTCCCGCTCGATTTTTTTGATTTCATTGTCATAATAAAGCTCTCGCCAGGTTTTTCCAAGAAGCGCTTCCGGACCGTCGTATCCATAGATTTTCGCATGCGCCTCATTCATATAAACATAAGCTTCGTCCTGAGTGAGTATGGCAATTCCATCCATCGCCGTTGCCATGGCCGCCGACTGCCGTTTACGCTCAGCGATTTGCTCTTGCAGAATCACATTGGCCTCCGCCAACTCGGCCGTGCGTTCCTTCACCCGCCGCTCCAGCTCGTCGTTTGCTTTCTTGAGTTCCTCTTGGGTGCGCTTGAGCGCGGTGATGTCGCGAGCAGCGACTTTTCCAGCCGCGGCTTGGCGAGAACGCCGTGTTCGGTTTGCCGTCTTTCGCCTCGGCTTTTGGGCGGAAGCGCTCCGGCGATCTGAGGGAGATGACATTTGCGCGCTCTCTGATTTGATGGGAATCGCTGATGCAGTTGCTTCTATTCAATATCGGCAGTTAAAATAACCAATGCAAGCACTATTCCAGAAACCCCCAAAATATAAAACACTTGCCAAATGAATAAAAAACAGATATCTGGATGGCAAGTACCTTAATATAAAATACTTGTACCAAACAGATTGTTCCCAACATTATGGGAATTTCACGAAATATTGGAGTCGGTTCCGGCAACCCGGTTCTCTTTCCGCTTCACGCTACTTTATTTTGTTATAATCAGTATTTCATCGAGATGATCTCCTTTTAAAAAATGCCCTCAACTATTCGCAAATCCCGCTCCGCACCATCCCCGAGCGCTTTGAGTGCCGCTTGATAACCCGGGCTTTCGTATGCAGCGATGGCTTGCTCGACTGTGTCAAACTCGATGATGACCGTGCGTTGCATGAGGCCGGCCTCAAACACTTTTGTCGGTTGACCGCGAACAAGGAAACGTCCACCGGAGCTCTGCATAACCGGGCCGGCCAGTTTGATGTATTCGGCCAGCTTGTCCGGATCGCTAACCGATCGAAAGAAGTTGATCCAATATGCCTTTGCCATAATATCTCTCCTTTTCAGCGCTTCAATAGCTTGCCTCTAGCGCCTAACGCGATGCTAACTTGCCAGCGGTGAATCAGTAGAGAAACGGTTCCAAGACGTCGATATTCGTATTCTCCCGTCCCTCTACGTTGAAAATGGGTTTTGCCAGGTTGGCCTATCTCCGGCGATTCATACCGTCCCCACCGGCGGCAACGCCACCGTCCACTGGCAAGATCACACCAGTCACCCACGTTGCACTGGCCAGGTAAAGCACGGCGTCAGCAACATCCTTTGGCGTGCCGTAACGTCCCAGCGGTTGCATGTTATGCAGCGCTTTTAATTGCTCGTCGTTCAGTTCGCCAACCAGCGGCGTCAGCACAACGCCCGGCGCCACTGCGTTGATGCGAATGTTGTCCGCCGCCAATTCGATCGATAGATTCTTGGTTAGGGCGGTGATGCCGCCCTTAGCAGCGATCGGCGCGCTTGATGGCACGCCCGCCACGCCATTGAACGCTAAGATTGTGCTGATGTTGATGATTGCGCCACCTCCGCCCTGCCTTTGCATCTGGTGGACGGCCGCCTGCGAAAGCACAAACGTACCACGCAGATAACCGAGAAAGCGATCCAACTCCTCAACGGTGTAGTCGGTGAACGGTTTGCCGTGAAAGATGCCAGCGTTGTTCACCAGCACGTCGAGACGCGCAAAGCGCTCGACAGTGGCGTTGAGGATCTTGTCAGCGGTTGCAGGCTGAGTGATGTCGCCGGCGACAATGGCAACGCGGTCAGAATGGCCGAGCTGCTCCGCCGCCTTAGCCAGTTTCCCCTTGGTACGCCCGTTGAGGACCACGTTGGCACCGCACTCCAGGAACTGCTCTGCGATGGTATAACCAAGCCCGCTTGCCCCTCCGGTTACGATGACGGTCTGACCAGCAATAGTTGCGTTCATAGCAATACTCCTGAGGTGGATTGAAAAGCTAACATATTATTTGAGTAACTCCATACGTCGTGTCTCGGTCTGGCCTCCGGCTTGGAGCCTATAGAAATACACACCATCTGTGATCGAAACCGTGTCCTATCTGCCCCTGAACACATCGGTGCTCAAGTACTTCAGGCCGGAGTCGACCATCAGCGTGACCACCTTGGCACCTGGCCCCAGCCGCTCTGCCACTTGAATCGCGGCGACGACGTTTGCTGTAACCTCCAACATTCTTTTACCAAAACCTCTCGCCAACTTCTCGCATTGATTTCCCACAAAATTTTTCCCACATTGTTTTCCAGTGTTCCGGTGTAGTGTTTTCAGCCCAAAATAAAAGTCTCCGGGGGAGGTGGCACTCCCGCGCGGAGACGAATTAAAACGCAACAACGACAACCTATTTTAATCGTCTTCGCGCAAAATGTCAAGGACTATTTGGCGTGGTGTGATTCGCCCGCGGCGCTGACGCTGATCCTGCGGTGCGG
>Ga0247727_10007958_pt1 | contig 19884 bp, 20 predicted proteins | sample WisWelCaveWW1625_FD_202498 | JGI IMG/M metagenome (GOLD analysis project Ga0247727, IMG submission 202498) | Biofilm microbial communities from Wishing Well Cave, Virginia, United States - WW16-25 | ecosystem: Environmental > Aquatic > Deep subsurface > Groundwater > Cave microbial mat | place... | reverse complement strand
CGATGCCTTAGAGGCGCGGCGCCGTTTCAACTCAGGCGCGTGGACGAACGATGACGAAATAAAAAAACTCTTGAGCTATGAGATCAAACTCGAGAGTACAGATTGGCAGGCGCGGGTGAAACACTGGCTCCAACAAAGAAAATCAAACTTACCGTCTGGGGCGAGTGCCGATCTCAAAAAAATAATCACATATCTTGAAGACTACGCACAGCAAGGAGGCCGCAGTGCAACTCGCTGAAACGGCAAACAAGGCCAAACAGATTGTCGATGAAGTAGAGAAAGCGATCGTAGGCAAGCGCCAAGCACTGGAGCTTGTCATGATGTCCATTCTGGCTGGAGGGCATGTGCTTTTCGAAGATTATCCCGGCTTGGCCAAGACGCTCACGGCGAGAAGCTTTGCGACAGTTTTGGGGCTCGATTTTAAGCGCATTCAGTTTACGCCGGACTTGCTTCCGGGGGATATCACGGGCACTTATGTGTATAACCGCAACGAGGGGACTTTCCAGTTGCGACGCGGCCCGATCTTCGCCAATATTGTGCTGGCCGACGAAATCAACCGTGCTTCGCCGAAGACACAAGCCGCTTTGCTAGAAGGCATGCAAGAAGCGCAAGTCACGCTCGACGGCGAGACGATGGGCTTGCCACAGCCCTTTATTGTGATGGCTACACAAAACCCGATCGAATTTGAAGGGACGTTTCCCCTGCCAGAAGCCCAACTCGACCGCTTTAGCGTCAAACTTTCTTTAGGGTATCCCTCTCCCGAACAAGAGCAAGAAATTCTAAAGCGTCGCCGCGACCGAGGCCACGATGAAGTCGCGCTACAGCCCATTACCAATGCGACGGAGCTACTTGCTATGCGCCAAGCGCTCGAGAAAATTTATGTCGACCCCGACTTAGAAAAATATATCGTTGCGATTGTCAACGAGACGCGTCGCGAGGCACGAATGGCCATCGGAGCAAGTCCTCGCGGATCACTCGCTATCTTCAAGCTGGCCCGTGCGCGGGCGGCGCTGGAAGGCCGCACCTATCTCATCCCCGATGACATCAAATTTGTGGCGATATCTACACTGGCGCATCGGCTTATCTTGCAGCCAGAGATGTGGATGAAAAAAATCTCGATCCCTCAAATTATCTCGGAAATTTTGGATCGCGTTCCCGTGCCGAGGTTAGACTAAACGCCTATGTTAGGCCGATTTCGCTGGGCATTTTTAGGAACCGTGGTCGCGTTGCTGATTGTTTTTGGGTTACTCTTTCAAAAAGGCTCGCTACTGTCGCTCGCTATCCCCTTCATCGTCTTTCTCTTTGCCAGTTATTATTTGCCATTCTGCGATGATCCTCAATTGAGAGCGACCCGCACGCTGAGTGCCTCGCGCGTCTCATCTCAGACCGATGTCATAGTGCAACTTGAGATCAAGAACGAGGGCGCGCGCATTGAAGAGATTCGTATCAACGATATGATTCCCTCGTGCTTGACCCTCATCGACGGCGAGTCAAGCGCAATAGGGGTACTCAATAGCGGCGACTCCATACAGCTGTGCTATACGGTGCATGGCCGTCGCGGTCTGGCTCAATGGCAACACATCTTGGTCTCTTACAATGATCATCTCGGGTTAAGAAGAAGAGCGACAAGAGTGAGTTGCACCGGGCATCTTTTTATCATGCCCGACTTCCCGATCGTATACGAAGTCGAGATCAGGCCGAGGCAAACCCGTGTCTATTCGGGAGCCGTTCGCACCAAATTGGGAGGCGCGGGCATCGAATTTTTTGGCGTTCGCGAGTATTATCCGGGCGATGCGTTGCGTCACCTCAATTGGAAAGCGATGGCGCACCGTGACGAGCCGGTCACAAACGAATTCGAGCAAGAGCGTGTCGCGGATATTGGGATTATCTTGGATGCTCGCGAGCGCACCGAAGTATCGGTACAAGATCGGTCATTGTTTGAAAATTCGATTAGCTCAGCGTCTTCGCTGGCCGATTTTTTTCTTGCCCAGGGCAACCGTGTTGGGCTTTTGGTTTACGGAAATTATATCGATTGGACCTTTCCTGGGTTTGGCAAGCTGCAGCGAGAAAAATTGTTACACTCCTTGGCGCGCGCGGAGCTCAGCGACAAAACGATTTTTGAGAATTTGGAAAATCTCCCTACGCGGCTCTTTCCCGTCGGATCTCAGCTTGTCGTCATCAGCCCGCTCGTAGAAGACGACGTTGACGTACTCGTAGAGTTGCGTGCCTTGTATCACGTAATCGTTGTGAGCCCTAATCCGATTCTCTTTGAAAAATCATTTTTGCCTACCACGGAATTTCTTGATTTAGCCACTCGCGTCGCACGACTGAAGCGTGAGATTTTACTTAGTCAGCTACGTCAGGCGGGCATTCGTGTTGTGGATTGGGATACGACACAAGACCTGCCGATTCCTGTTGAGCAAGCCCTCGGGAAGCACACGTTGCGTCATATTCAGACTGTGCGAGGTAGCTTATGAACGCGACTCTTGTGGCCCGTGCCTGCATCGCCTTAGCGCTCTTACTCATCGTTTTAGGGGGCGCCGTTTCTGGCCATGGCGCAGTCGCACTCTTCAGTGTTTTTCTGGGCGGGCTCTGGCTTATCAATACTTTCTTGAGTTGGTATTCCTGGTCCACTTTTTCGTTCTTGGGGCTATTAATTTGCGCAGCGTTGCTTAGCGTATGGCAAGCCGAGTGGTGGGCGCTCAGCGCGACTATTTTCTTAGTGAGCGCTTGGGATTTTGATGCCTTCAGCGCTAGACTCAAAGAACACCATAAAATAGAGCACGGCATCGAAAAAGCCCATTTGCGACAAATTGGATTGATTGCCTTGGTTGGTTTTATTTTGGGAAGCATTCCCTTGGTTTGGCGTTTCTCGCTCGCCTTAAGTGGAGCCTTGTTGCTCGCGATCATCTTGATTATTGTGCTCGTTCTGAGTTTGCGCACGGGTGGGCGCACTGCCGGTTGACACTTCTTACAGAGCATCGTATCCTACATTCGTTAGAAATTGTGTAGCGAATTTTTGTCGCTGCGTATGATTTAATTTCAAGGAGGGTCTTATGAAGAAGTTTTGCGCGCTCATTTTCGTTGTCTTCACGATCTTGTGCTTTAGCAGCGTTTCCTATGCCCAGGCAGGAAATTTTTCCAATGGCCGGAGTTGGGGGCTCGGCATCCGCTTCTTGCCCAATGCGCTCTACCCCAGTGGCCCTATGGAAACCGACCAATCGTTGGTCACGGTTATTACCGGGCAGCTCTGGTTAAGCGATACTGTTGCCCTAGAAGCCGGCGGCTGGATGTCTGGCTTTCAAGATCAGTGGAGCATGCGGTCTTTTACGAACATCACGGCCGGCATGCTCTTCAAGATTCACGACAGCGCCCAAGTAGACCTCTATGTAGCCGGACGCGGGATTCGCACCGAAGGGATCAATCGCAACCTCGGTTATTGTTGCTATCGGTGCCCTGAATGCGCTTTGGATGGAAAAACGCCGCCCGCCAAAGAGGCGCCCAATGGCGATCAAGCGACGATCACCAAACCCTGGCCGGGGGGCTACGAGAATCGTACGTCTACTTTGGCATTTGAGGGTGTCGCGGGCTTGGAGTGGAGTTTTTCATCCAATGTGGTCTGGGATTTTGAGTTCGGTATGATTTTCGCGCAAGTGATGGGCGTGAATTTCCCTCCCGCCCCCGAAGAGAAGCCCACTAGCTATTCATCGACCAGTTTTGGCATGTCGATGCACATCGGGTTCTATTATTATTTTGTGCCCACCGGAGCAAAATAAGAGACACAAAGCATAGGAACGAAATTCGCTCACACAAGGGCGTTCCTAGGGTGCCCTGAGACATTGACTTGTTTTAGCTGGTTTGTGTATACTCTCACAGCGTGAGGCACCTATAAGGAGGGTCACTATGCCGTTTATTATCACGGAGCCGTGTATAAATACCAAATCCGGGGATTGCTTCCAGGTCTGCCCGGTCGATTGCATTCACCCGCGTAAAGATGAGGGCGAGTTTGCCAACATTCCTCAATTGTATATCGACCCCTCAACATGCATCAATTGCGGCGCGTGCGCGGCCGTCTGCCCGGTGCAAGCAATCTTCCCCGAAGAAGACGTCCCGGAAAAATGGAAGAATTATATCCAGATCAACGCTCAGTATTATCAGAAGTAATTTTTGCTCAAAAGTCAAGATGCGCTCAGGAAGCAATTCTTGGGCGCATTGCTTTTAAGACTAGACGACGATAGATCGCTCTGTTATACTCCCCAACGTCGCGCTTGATTAGGTGAGAGGGAATGAACTGGGATCAAACAGAGATATTTGAGTATTCAATTCCTGCACTGATTGTGGTTGGAACTCTCGTCTCTGGCTATATCGTGCGCGGGATTCTCTTCCGTTATTTGCATCGTATGGCTGAGAGAACGACATGGGAAGGCGATGACATCGTCATCGCTGCAACCCGTGGCCCGTTTCTAGTGTGGGTCTTGATGATAGGCATTTATGCAGCAGTACGCGCATCCAAATTTTTACCGCAAGAAATCAAAGATGGCAGTCATAATGTCATCTTGGGACTGGCTATCTTTTCTGTCTCGCTGACAACGGCCAATATACTTGCTGATTTGATTCGACGCTCCACGATTCGGGCGCAAGTGCCGACGCCAGGGCTTATCCCCAACATTATTCGCATCAGCGTGATTGGTATTGGCACGTTGGCCATGCTCAGCACGTTCATCGGCTTTGAGCGCATTGCACCGCTCTTGGCTGCATTTGGTGTCGGCGGCTTGGCGGTCGCACTGGCTCTGCAAGATACGCTGTCGAATTTGTTTGCGGGCTTTTATATTACTCTGAATAAACAAATTCGTGTGGGCGATTTGCTCAAACTCGAAACGGGGTTCGAGGGCGTCGTCGTCGATATCAATTGGCGCACGACGACCATAAAAGACGGCTCGCAAAATCTCGTTATTGTGCCGAATGCCAGGCTCGCACAGATGACCGTGACGAATTTTGCCTTGCCCGAGCCGCACATGACCGTGCGCATCAATGTCGGCGTCAGCTATAAATCCGACCCAAATCTAGTAGAGAAGGTCTTGCTTGATGAAGCGAAACGAGTGATGACTGAGTTTGAAGGCTTCGTGCCTAACTCCGAACCGGTCGTGCGCTTCACTGACTTTGCCGATTCTTCGATGGAGTTTGCGCTCTTTTTGCATATTCAAGATCACAAATTGAACATGCCCGTACAGACCGAGATGCGCAAGCATATTTATGAGCGATTCAAGCAAGAGGGCATTGAGATTCCGTATCCGACGCGCACTGTCTTGATGAAGACCGAAAAATAAAAATTTGGATGAGAGGAGCCTTGTGGAAGAGATAGAACACAAAGTCTTAGACAAAGGGTTCGTGCGCCTGGTGGATTTTATGGGGGGAGACGAGGCTGTCATCTTGGCGGCGCGCGTCTCGCACGGTCGCGGGCTGAAAGGAGAAGAGCAAGACCGCAAGCTCATTAACTATCTCTTAAAACACGACCACGGGACGCCCTTTGAGCACGCCGTATTCAAGTTTCATATCAAGTGCCCAATTATCGTGACGCGTCAATGGTTTCGTCATCGGATGAGCTCGTACAACGAAATTTCGGGAAGATATACAGAATATCCCGATGAATTTTACGTCCCTGAAAAGCTGCGCCTGCAAGCGAAAACCAACAAACAAGCAAGCGAGTTTGCCGAGATTCCAAACGAGAAAATGTTGGTTGGTTTGATTGAGCAAGCCTACAAAGATGTCTATGCCATTTATAAGCAGCTTCTAGATGCTGGGATTGGCAAAGAGCTGGCGCGCACGATTTTGCCCCAAGGGTTGTACACTCAGTTTTATTGGACAGTCAATGCGCGTGCGCTGATGCACTTCATCAGCCTCCGAGCGGACACAGCCGCGCAATGGGAAATCCGTCAATACGCCGAAAAGCTCGCCGAGGTTTTCAAACAGAAGATGCCCTGGACCTGGGACGCTTATGTCAGTCTCGCCTGGAAGGGCAATAATCCAGAGATCAAGAAATAGTTTTTAGAAACTTCAACTGAGTATAGCTTATCTTTATTTATTCTTCTTCTGTTTCTTTCTTCCAATATGCGAGTCAAACCAATCGAGCATACGAGTGAGGCGATCGACGCGATGCTTGGGCTCGCCGCTGCGCGAGAGTTCGTGCCCTTCTCGGGGATAACGAACAAAAACTACTTCTCGACCGAGTTTTTTCAGGGCAATATACAGTTCTTCGGCGGTATTGATCGGTGCGCGGAAATCTAAGTCTCCGTGCTTGATGAACAAAGGCGTCTTAATATTTTTCACATACGCAATGGGAGAATGCTTCCACAATAATTCGGGCTTGTCCCAGGGAAACGCATCAAACTCCCACTCGATGAGCAATGTCGCATCGCTGCATCCATAGAATGAAGTCAAATTGTAAACGCCGCGCTGCGAGAAAGCGGCCGCAAAGCGATTATCGTGTCCGATGATCCAAGCGGTCATAAAGCCGCCATAGCTCCCACCGGTGATGACCATTTTTTTTGTGTCGATGTAGCCGCGCTTCACGACTTCATCGACGCCGAGCAACATGTCTTGTGAGTCTTCGGTGCCCCAATTGAGATGGATCGCGTCTTTGAATTTGTAGCCGTAGCCGTCCGAGCCGCGCGGGTTGCTGGCGAAGACGACATACCCGGCCGAGGCGAACGTCTGCCATTCGTGCCACATCGTGCGTTCGCTGGGGCTCCACATCACGTGTGGGCCGCCGTGAATCTCGACGGCCAACGGGTATTTTTTCTTGGGATCAAAATCAGCGGGCTTGAAGAGCCAGCCGTGAATCTTTACGCCGTCAAAACTCTCGTACCAGATTTCTTCGACCGGCGCTACTTTTTTCTTCGCTAAAAATTCTTTATTGATGTGCGTGAGGCGTTTTTCTTGTGAGCCGTCGGAGCGGGCAGTGAAAATATCCGAGGGCGTCGTCGGAGAGGCGAGCATATAAGCGAGCAAGCTCGTGTTTGAAACATCGAGAGCTTGAATCGAGCGATTGTTGCCGACGAGCTTTTCGATCTTGTCGTCGACAAGCGTGACGTTCCAAATGCTCTGCTCGCCGCGATCGGCACAAAGAAAATAAATAGACTTGCTGTCGTGACTCCAGGCGGGTGAGTTTACGCTGCGATCCAGTTTTTCTGTTAAGTTTCGTGGAGTTCCGCCCTTGGCGGGAAGTACCATTAGATAGGAGTTCTGAGCCGAGGAGCGCTTCTCTGGCGTCATCACATAGGCAATATGCTTGCCATAGGGAGAGGGCTTGGCTTCTACTCCTCCGCCGGTCGTACGAACGACCAATTGAGGCTTGCCGCCTTTGATTGAAAGGCGCACGATGTCAACAATCGTATTGTTGTCCGTATCGCCGACGCGCCGAACGCTCGCTAAAAGCGTCTTGCCGTCAGGCTCCCAAGCAGGAGCTACGTAATCAAACTCGCCATCGGTCAAACGCGTTGGCTTGCGCTCTTTATCATTCAAATCCAGAAGATAGATATGGGTTTGGCGGTCGTCCAAATAAGAAGTACCCGTCCGATAGATGAAGCGAGTGATGACGCGCGGGTCGGCTTTCTCTTCTTCTTTCTTCTTACGTTCTTCGTCGAGGCGCTTCTTGGCCGCTGCGTCTAGTTTTGCAGAGCCGTTCTTGCTCTCGTTTTCAGTTTGGCGTTCTTCGGCATTGGTATCCGATAAGAAGAGCAGCTTTGTGCTGTCGGGAGACCAAACGGGATTATAGGCCCCATTGAGCATACGCGTCAGTTGGACGGCCTCGCCGCCGTAGGCATCGATTAAGTAAATTTGTGGTTTTCCGTTGCGCGTCGAGACAAAAGCCAGTTTGTTGCCATTCGGAGCCCAGCGCGGCGAGTGGTCTTGCTTCTCACCAATCGTGAATTTTTGGGGCTCGTCGCCCGCCGTCGTGACCAGCCAGATGGCGCTCTTATACGAATTGTTCTCATAATCCGGCTCTTGCTGAACATAAGCAATGGTCGAGCCGCCGGGACTGATGCGCGGGTCGCTGACCACTTTGAGCTCATAAAAATCTTCTGGAACAATACTTGAATTTTCTTTAGAAAGCTTGGTCTTGGCGCTGGGCATAGGCCTCCTGTAAGCCAAAGTGACTGGTTATTTTGCTAAAATTTTCTTATTCGAGAATGTTTAGAAATTTTTTTGATTCTCTTAGTTTTTTGAATGCCTCGTTGGTCTTGAAATAGCGCACGTAAGCGGGGCGGTCTTTTTTGCTCAGCGTGAGTGCTTTCTTGGCTGAGTTTATGGCTTTCTCCAAACTTTCTTGTGAAGCGAAGTAGACGGCGAGCCCGACGTGCATAGTCGGATGTTTGGGCCAGGCTTTGGCTCCGCGCTTCAAGAGTGTTAGCGCTTTTTCGGTTTCGTTGCGCGAGAGATGCAGGCGCGTCGTGTTGAAGTACGCTGAAGGCAGAGCGATAGTGAGTAAGCGACGTAATTCAGCGATGGGCTTCTTGTGGTCATCGACCCGAACGTCTACCAGTTTGTCGTAGAAACCATCGAAGACCGCATTTTGACGGACAACCAGAATGGACCCGGCTTGCTGTCCGCGCGAGTCGCCGCCGGCCTTCTGAGCGGCTTCGAGAGCGGCCATCAAGCGTTCAGGCAAGAGCCCCTTGGTTTTTTCAAAAGCCTTGCCCATGTCTGTGACGACTTTTTCACGAACTAGAATATTACCCTGCGCAGCCCAATTCTTTCCGCGCGCATGCCCAGCCCAGGCCAGACATTCTTTTCCCGTATGTTGAGCGATTCTGCCCTGAGCGTCAATGATCGCCGCTTGGCGGTTTTCTCGCAAAGCATCTTCGGCGAGCAATTTTTGCAATGCTTGCTCGGCGCTCAGACCTTGGGCCAACAGCTCAAGCCCCTTCGGTCCATACGAGAGATTGCTCATCGCCTGAGACGCGATCGCGCCCACGCCCGCCTTGGCCGAAGGGACCACGGCGCCCGCGCGAAACGCGCGAGACTGGACGCCCACGCCCCAGTTTCCAAGCTCTGGGTCATGCGCAACGATTGAGAATGTCGAGTAATAATTCAAGATATTCACCCGCTATTTAAGGCCTATCTTAGCGATTGTTCGCTGTTCATGCCAATGTGAAGAACTGAAGTCACTCTTTCTAAAGCGGACCACTGCCGTAACTCTAAAAGGGGACAAGTGTCGAAAGAGCCAGTGCCCCTAGTTATCGCTTAGATGGGTAGGCCCTTTTAGAATCGTCATGCACTCGCGAAAGGAGTCTGCACGATGAAGATTCTCTCTACAATGGTGATTGGTGCTTTTGTGATCTTAGGCCTGGCTGGCTGCGCTCAAACCCCTCCGACGACTCAATTAGACAGTAAACAGACCTTGGTCACTCCAACGCAAACCCCGACTACTACTGAAGTAGCTATCTATCAGAAGCCGGGAAAAATTCAAGGGAGCACCAGCCCGGATGCCACTGGGATTATGACGAGCAATCGATTTTATGTCGTCGTCATCAATAAAGAAATTCCCGAATTGAACAGCATTGCTCAACGAATTGCGTCGCGAGTTAATGCTTCGAAAGTGAGCTTAATGTCGGGAATAAAGGGGTTTTCGCTCACGACGCCTGGCTCGGTCTTGACGAGCGATATCTTGCGCGACCCGGATATTAAGCTCGTTCTCTTCGGGGGAAATGTCTATACGCCGCCCGCCGTAAATAAAGCTATCACTAAACCAGAGGCAACCAAGAAAACAACGAGTAAATCAAAAACGACAGCAAAGAAGACAACGCCGACAAAGAAAACAAGCAAATCGTCGAAGCCGACTAATAAGAAGAGTTCTGCTACGACAAAGAAGAAGAATAAGTAATCGGGCACTGCCTGGCTGGCAGATGCGCTGCCGGCTTCAGCTTTGACTAAAAATCAGAGCTGAATGCTGGCAGTTAGTTTTTTATGGGAAAAGTTTGGATTTCCAGCCCCGTCGGTAGAGCACTCTCATTGAGCGCTCGACGAGCTTTGCAATCTTCTCGCTATAGGGATACCAAAAGGGCTCTTTTCTGAGTCCGAATCGGTCAATCAAGACGGTTTGAGGTTGACAAAATTGGCGAATCCCCCACTCGCCGTGGCGTCGCCCAAGGCCGCTTTCTTTCATCCCGCCATAGGGTGCCTCGATCGCCATATAATTCGCAATACAATCATTCACGCAGACGTTGCCCGCTTCGAGCTGTCGAGCCAAGTGGACGCCTTGTTTCTTATTTTGGGTCCACACGCTCGCCCCAAGGCCATAGATCGAGTCATTGGCTAAAGCCAAAGCCTCTTCTGCGTTTTTCACTTTCACTATGGGAAGCACAGGGCCGAACGTCTCTTCGCGCATAATAGCCATAGAGTGATCGACATTGACTAAAACAGTGGGTTCATAAAAGTAACCGGGAAATGTTGCGTTGCGCTTGCCGCCGGTCAATATCCGAGCGCCCTTCTTCACGGCGTCTTGGACATGCCCTTCGACGATCTCTATTTGTTCTGGCATGGTCATCGAGCCAACGTCTACTTGGCCATAGGTGCACTCGGTTCCTTGGCGCAATTGCCTTGTTTTGGCGACAACTTTTTCGACAAATTTATCATAGATCGATGCTTCAGCATAAACTCTCTCGACTGAAATACAGAGTTGGCCGGAGTTAGAAAAAGCACCCCACACACAGGCGCCGGAGGCGCGCTCTAGATCTGCATCGCTGAGGACGATCATTGGGTCTTTGCCGCCCAGTTCCAGTAAGACGGGAATGAGCCGTTGCGCGGCGCGCATCGCTACTTTTTTGCCCGTCTCGACCGATCCCGTAAACGCGATCATATCGCAAGTGTCTACGAGCGTAGCTCCCGTTTCTCCGTAGCCACACAGGGTTTGCATTACTCCATCGGGCAATCCAACTTCGCGAAAAACACGGCTTGCCAGCAGCCCCGACAGAGGCGTTACTTCCGATGGCTTGATGATGACCGTATTACCTGAAACCAAGGCAGGGATTGCTTCACCAAACGTAAGCGTAAACGGATAATTCCAGGGTGAGATAATCCCAACTACACCCAGAGGCTGATACGACACATAAACCCGTTTGTTCTTGAGCAAATGCAAGGAGCGATGGTCATTTTGCAGAAATTTTTCGGCGTTCTTGGCATAGAAGGTGAGCGCGTCGCAACAATAGAAAATTTCGGCTAACAAGGCTTCAGTCCGGGGCTTCCCCGTTTCAGAGCAAATAATATCGATGACTTCATTTTGGTGATCGATGAGCCAGTCGCGCGCAGCATAGAGATATTCGACGCGCTCATGTAACGAGCATGTTTTCCAATTCAAAAAAGCGTTCCGCGCTTTGGCCACCGCGTGATGCACTTGGGTTGGAGAAGCAATTGGAACTTGGCCGACTTTCTGCAAAGTTGCCGGGTTGATCACATCTATGAACTGCTTCTGAGCCGGCGCTTCTTGAACCATCGTTCCTCCTCGAAAATCTAGTGAATGCCCAACTCTTGCATGAATTGCATGATCTGTTTGGTGACGAACTCCGGCTGTTCGATGGACGCGATATGGCCTGCATCCGGGATGGGCACTAACTTGGCGTGCGGTATCCGGGCGCGGATTTTCTCTGATTCTTCGAGCGGTTGCGTCGTATCGTGCTTTCCGACCAGTACCAGAGTGGGGATATCGATTTTCTCTATCTGATCTAAGAGAGAAGGGCGATCAATGACGGCGCGACTGACTTGGAGAACGCCATTCACTGGCAGTTTGCTGAATCGCTCTTTGTGCTCTTTGACGAGCTTGGGCTGCTCGCGCAAGAATTTTTCCGAGAACATAAAGGGCAGGACCATATCGGCCAGTTCGGGCGTGATGCCGATTTCTTGGGCTGTCTGAATCAGCGCTTCGTACTGATACTTTTTCCCTGGATTTTCTACGTCAGCCGAGGTGTCGATGAGCACCAATCCCTTTAGGCGCTGAGGCTCTTGGAGTGCGATCCGCAGGCCGATCATGCCGCCCAGTGAAAGCCCAACAAAAACGTAGCGCGCATAGCCAAAGTGATCCATCACCTTGATAAAGTCGTTAGCAATTTGATTGAGTCTCAGCTCATTGATGGGGGCAGTGGATTCACCATGCCCGTGCGTATCGATCGCAAGCACTTGGAAAAATTTTGCTAGTTCACTGATTTGATGTGCATACATCTGACGGTCAAATAAGAGAGCGTGAGAAAAGAGAATCGGAAAACCTCTCCCTTGCGCTTCGTAGGCCAGCTCGACTCCATTGATTTTGATGCGGGGCATGGCACCTCTTTCTGTGTGCGCTCATTGTACTCGTGTCGCGCGTCTTTGACAATTTGAGTAAGACGGAAGCCTGAGTTAAGATGAGCCCATGGGGTGAGAGATGTGCAGATCAAGCGCGAGAATACGCTCATGAGTTTAATTGCTCGCTGGGTCGTGACCACGGGAGCCGTTTGGGTCACGGTCTTTCTCTTGCAGAATCAAATGATAACCGAGCGATTGCCTGAGCCGAGGTTTATCATCTTGGCTGGATTAATTTTGGGATTACTCAATGCGCTCGTGCGGCCGTTGGTCATTGTCTTTACTTTGCCCTTAACGTTGCTCACTTTTGGGTTGTTCATCTTTTTAATTAACGTGGGGATGCTCTGGCTCACCTCAGAATTAATTGGCGAAGAATTTCGCTTCAAGAGTTTTGGTTGGTTCTTGTTGGCCTCTCTCCTGATTAGTTTGGTGAGTGCCGTGCTCAATCGGCTTGTCACCGGGCAATCGAACATTACGATTACCACGACAACTCGAAAGAAGTGAGCCCTCATTGACCACTTCATGGCCCCCATCTCCGGCTCTTCCCCCGTTCTGACGAACAGGGGAAGAGAGATCGTTCCTCTCTCTCTTAACGCAGTAGAGAACAACGAAAACCTCCCTTCTCCTGTCAGTTAAGACGGGAGAAGGATTGGGGATGAGGGCCAAAGTTTTGGGGGCCATCCGCTACTTCAGCGGGCGGCCGCCTTTTAATTCGGCTTTGCGATGCGGAAAGGGCTCTTTGCGTTCTTTTTCCAAACGATTGACGGCCTTTGCGAAGGCTTCTTCGGCAAGCCCCGCCAGCGTAAGACCCGGCGTCCAGTAGACGGCATTTTTTACACGATCGATCAAATCTAAGGGCAAATGCACGGTCAATCTCTCTTTGACAACTCGTAACGAGCGCTCGGTTGTCTTTTCAAATTCTGAGACCGTAGCAAGAGGACGCTGCGTCGCGCGCGGGTCGGGCACCACGGCATCGAGTGGGTTGTCACCAATCGTTCTGCGTTTAACCATAACGAAAGCTAGCTCCTTTCTTGTTTGATGACCGCCTTGGCCAGAGCGCGATAATCCGCGGCTCCGTAACTGCGACTGTCATATTGGGTGATCGGTTGTTTGAACGAAGGGCACTCGGCCAGCCTCACGTTCTCGCGAATGACCACGGGGTAGGCGAGCTTGCCAAAGCGCGCGCGAAGCTGCTCGACGACTTCTTGGGCATGGCGCGTGCGAGCATCGACGCGGCAGGCAAGGATGCCGGTGATCTGTAAATCGGGATTGAGCCGTTCTTTTGCCACTTCGACGGTCTTGAGGAGTTGAGCCAGTCCATTCAGCGCCATCACATGAGCTTCGACTGGGACCAGGACTTCGTTCACGGCCGTCAGGGCGTTCACCGTCAGAATCCCCAAGCTGGGTGGACAATCGATCAAGACATAGTTCCATTTATTGGTAGAGATATTTTGCAAATTTTGTCTCAAGATGGTTTCGGCTCCGACTTCGCCGGCCAGTGCTTTCTCGGCACCGACCAGCCAAGACGAGGCGGCCACGATATCGACGTTCGGAGTCTCTGTGGCTTGGATGAGATCGGCCAGTTGGGCATTGTTGGTGAACATGTCCAAGAGGCCGCGCCCAGAATCTTGGGCCCCCAGCCAGTGCGTCGCCGAGGCTTGAGGGTCTAGATCAATGAGCAAGACCCGTTTCTTTTTTTCGCCCAGCGCCGCGGCCAAGTTCACGGCAGCGGTCGTCTTGCCCGAACCGCCCTTCTGGTTGGTAATTGCGATGATGCGCATAGAAATACTCCCGTTTATGCTATTATAGTTTTTTTCTCTGTTTCTCAAAATAATGCAAATGCTCCTGTTTTGTCAAATTTTGGCTATGATGTGCGCTTGCTCTCTCTGGTGCTTTTCTCGATAATCGAAGATGAATGCTAATTTATTTAACTGAGAATGGGATCAGGAGGAAATGTGCTGAATGATAAAGTTGGAATTGTCTTTGGCATTGCGAACAAACGCAGCATTGCTTGGGCTATCGCGCAGACACTAGATCGAGCGGGGGCGCGGCTGGCGGTCACGTTTCAGAATGAGCGCCTTGCAGAAAATGTGCGAGAGCTGGCAACACAGCTCAAGAATCCACTCCTCTTGCTTTGCGATGTAGGTCAAGATGCACAGATTGATGCCGTTTTTGAATCAGTCAAGAAAGAATTCGGGGGGCTCGATTTTTTCATCCATTCGGTGGCGTACGCTCCGACTGAAGACTTGAAGGGAGCATTCCAAGAGACCTCGCGAGCCGGGTTTGGAGTGGCTCATGATGTCAGCGCTTATTCTTTGGTTGCGTTGGCCAAAAGAGCTGCTCCGTTGATGGAGGGGCGCGGCGGCAGCATCGTCACCATGACCTACATTGGGAGCGAACGCGTGATGCCCGGCTATAACGTGATGGGTGTAGCAAAGGCCTCGCTCGAAGCGGGCGTGCGTTATTTGGCTCACGAGCTTGGCCCAAAAAATATAAGAGTGAACGCGATTTCAGCCGGCCCGATCAGGACCCTGGCAGCCAGTGGCGTGGGCGGCATTTCGAAAATGATCCAATATGTCTCGCAGTACGCTCCCTTGCGACGAGGCACCGATCCAAGCGAAGTGGCCGACACGGCTCTTTTTTTGTGCAGCCATTTGGCGCGGGGCATTACCGGAGAAGTGATCCATGTTGACAGTGGCTATCACGTGCTTGGCATTACGGGACTTGGCAGTGAAGAGAGCAGCGCTTAAAAGCGAATCTGAAAAACGGGTGCCGTCCAATTCCAGTGCATTTTTGCGCTAAGCTTTTCGTCCTTGAATTTGGCTCCACTCTCAAAAGCAAGGGTCGCCATCAACGAGCTCAACATCGGAGGCCAGAAGACCGTGATGAGCGTATTGATAGGCTGAATCCAGGGTAGCAAAAAATCAAACCCGGTGCGTTCGATAAACAGCTCCGCCATTCTATCTAAGAGCAAGGCCACCAAGACTCCAGAGAGCGCCCCGGCAAGGCTCATATTGATGGTGGCGCCGATGCTGCCATTGATCCCATGGACGAGGCCATCCAGCAAAATCGCAGTGCTAACACCGACGGGGATGCCGACTACATAAAACGCATAACGAAAGAAGATTGTGCCCACGCCTTGACAGAGGGCTTTTTCAGGGCTAGGGTTTTCTTCTTCCGGGCCGCAATAGAGAAAAACCGTCAAGCGTTCCATGGCTGGGCCGGTCAATAAGCCCCCCACCGTGCCGGCCAGCCACTGCTCCATAAAATAATCGCTGGGCTGGCGGGCTTCGTCTGCCTGGGCGGGCAGGGCAAAAAATCCACAGATCGCCGTGACAAAAAAAATTGCGAAAAGAGAGAAAGATGTTTTCATAATTTTGATTTGTATCCTACTCTTTTAGCAAGTAGAAGCATCTCCGGCAAGTCCGTCTGTTATAATGAAGGCAAAATAAATGGGAAAGAATCCTATGAGCTTGGCTTTATCACGCGAACAATTTGAAGAGTTAGTCTGGCAAGAAATTGAAAATCTGCCTATGCCGATTAAGAGTCGTTTACAGAACGTGGTCGTGATTATCGAAGATTTTCCCAATGATGAAATGCAAACTGAATTTGATGATGAAACGCTCTTTGGTTTATATCAAGGCGTTCCACTGACGGAACGCTCGGTCTTAAATGTAGAAACCGAACCCGATCTGATCTATATTTTTCAGAAAAATATCGAATCGGTGTGCGAGACCGAATCCGAAATTCGCGATGAAGTTCGTACGACGGTGATTCACGAAATTGGCCATTATTTTGGGCTCGATGAAGCCCAGCTCGACGTTTTGGAAAAAGAGGATCACACTTAAGCTAACTCGATCAGGCGATGGGCTGACTTCCCTATGGTCTTGCCCCATTGATCGATGCTTATTCCCAGAATTATCTTGTTCTTTCTGTCAAACAACTCTAGCTGTAGTTGCAATTGCAAAGAGAGTTTTTGGCGCTGGCAAGTGTAACGCGCATCGGCAACTTGTTGGTTTAGATAAATCTGATTTTTTTTGACTAGCACTTCCAATGCAGTCTCTGGGTCATCGATAAATTTAATATCCAATCTTATTTCATAAGTAGGGCGCAATGGCTTATAGAATTCTATGTTTGCAAATAAGCTTTCTTTATTTTTTCTAATTTGAATTTGTTTAATGCCGTCATAGCCACGAAGATGAGAGAGCAAACTTTGCGTTCTCAAGTCAGCAAAAGCAAGGATTTCACCGCTTGAACGATTTGTATAGCTGAGCAGGGGTACGTGGCCAAAGAGCTCATTAGGACGAGCAAAGGCGACTAAATGAGCATCTGTAATCTTCAATTGAGTCTTATACAATTTGATGGCTACATATTTTTTTTGCGTTTCTTCGGGGCTTAACTGGACACTCTGCCATACTGTGTCAAGAGTAGTTATATATGGAGGCAATTGCAGGGCGCGATCAAGGTGCTTGCCTCGAGGCAGAGGCCAATAATGCCGATGAACGAGATAAGCAAATCGATCTTGATGAGCCAACTGAAAATTTTTTTCTCTGACTTTAAGATTTTCCAACGCAAAGAGCGCAAAAGCGTTTGCCGCCCAGTGGTCGTCGTTGAGGTCATTGGGGTGAGGCAAATAAAGCTTTGTGGGTTGTAGCTTAAGAAATATCTTTTGCAAATCGTTTAGTAAAGCTTGCCCGTTATATGGCGCACCAGGAAACAGCGCATGTGAGTAGGCAACACGATCAACTTGGCTGTACCAAGAGCGAAACAGACTTTCGTTACGCCAGTACTGTTGCCATAGAAACGCTAACCCGCGATCAGGATAGCCAAGCAAACAAAGATTTGCTTCTTTGAGTCCTAAATAAGCAAGCGCTTTTACGGATTCAGCAAACCGTGCTTCTCCCAGCTTGAGAAAATTTCGTTGAGCCAAGACGCCAAGACGTTGCGCATCTCCACTGGTGAGCAAAACAACGTTTACTTTGTCGCCCCTTATTAAGTGTTGCTGAATAACTCCGCCACATGCCAATACCTCATCGTCAGGGTGGGGAGCCAGTATCAGGACTCGCTCAGGCTGAGTTGGGTCTTCAGCGGCGTGCAAGGGCATACGCCGGCAGAGCAAGTGTCAAGACCTCTTCGATCTCCTCGACGAACTCAAAACGCATCTGGTCTTTCACGTTTTGGGTGATCTCAATGAGGTCTTTTTCATTGCGTTTGGGCAAGATCACCGTTTTGATGCCGGCTCGATGAGCGGCGAGCATTTTTTCACGAATACCGCCAACCGGGAGGACTTTCCCGCGTAAGGTGACTTCTCCTGTCATCGCCAAGTCGGCACGTACAAGCGTATCGCTGAAAAGCGAGGCGAGGGCCGTCACGAGGGTCACGCCCGCCGAGGGTCCGTCTTTAGGGATGCCTCCTTCGGGCACGTGAATGTGCACATCGTAGTCGCTAAAAGGCTCCATCTCAATGCCGTGTTTTTCGCCATTGGATCGCAAATAGCTCAATGCCGCTTGGGCCGATTCTTTCATCACATCGCCCAGCTGTCCGGTGAGGATGAGGCCCCCCTTGCCCTTCATGCGAGTGGCTTCGATGAAGATAATGTCGCCGCCGGTTGCTGTCCAACTTAATCCAATGGAGACGCCCGATTTGTCTAAGCGTTCGGCCAACTGTGAAAAATATTTTTGTGGACCTAGCAGAGTTTGAATTTCTTCCGAGGTAATCACATGTTTGCCATGAGGTTTGTCTTCGACAATCTTGGCCGCGATCTTGCGGCACACAGAGCCGATCTCGCGCTCCAGGTTGCGCACTCCCGCTTCGTCGGTGTACTCGCGAATGAGGCGCTTGATCGCTTCTTCGCTGAATTCAATCTGTTGTGTTTTGAGGCCATTTTCGCGAGTTTGCTTGGGTATTAAATAACGGATCGCGATTTGCAATTTTTCTTCTTCGGCGTATCCGGGCAATTCAAGCACTTCCATGCGATCGAGCAAGGGAGCGGGAATCGAATGCAGGACATTGGCGGTCGTCAAGAAGATCACTTTGGAGAGATCGAACGGGACATCCAGATAATGATCGCTGAAGGTGCTGTTTTGCTCAGGGTCGAGTACTTCAAGAAGCGCTGAAGAGGGGTCACCCCTAAAATCGGAACCCAATTTGTCGATCTCATCCAAGATCATAACGGGATTTTTTGAGCCCGCCCGCCGCAAGCTCTGAATAATACGGCCGGGCAATGCGCCTACATAGGTGCGGCGGTGACCGCGAATTTCGGCCTCATCGCGCACGCCGCCCAGGGACATGCGCACAAATTTTCGTCCGAGCGCGCGGGCAATGGATTTTCCTAAAGAAGTCTTGCCTACCCCCGGCGGCCCTACCAAACACAAGATCGGGCCTTTCATATCGCGTTTGAGTTTGAGGACGGCTAAATATTCAATAATGCGTTCTTTGATTTTGTTCAAATCATAATGGTCTTCGTCTAGAATTTGTCGAGCTCGCTTCAAATCAAGCTGATCGCGTGTTTGTTTCACCCACGGTAGCTCTACCAGCCAATCTAAATAAGTACGGGCGACGGTGTATTCGGCCGAACTCGGGTGAATTTGAGCAAGACGATCCAGCTCGCGCCAGGCTTCTTTCTCGACTTCCTTTGGCATTTTGGCGCGTTTGACCCGCTTGCGCAGTTCTTCTACTTCGGGGCCTTCTACTTCGCCCAATTCTTTCTTAATCGCTTCCATTTGCTCGCGCAAGTAGCGCTCCCGCATGTTTTTCTCTATTTCGTCTTTGACTCGAGTATGGATGCGTGAGCCGACCTCAAGAATCTCAATTTCTTCTTCGAGCAATCTGAGAATAAAACCCAAGCGTTCTTTGACGTTCAGAGTTTCGAGGGCTTGTTGTTTGCCCTCCACTTCCAAATCAAGATGGCTGATAATGAGATCCGCCAATTGGCCCGGGTCATCGACGTTCATGACTTGGGTCTGGGCTTCGGTCGGAGGGTTGACCATCATCGAGAGCACTTTTTGGAATTGACCGTTCACGCCCTTGATGAGCGCTTCGAGTTCGATATCGCGCTCGATCACCGATTCTAAAGGGGTAATTTCTGCGATTAAGTAAGGGGCCGTTTTGCTGAATGACTTTACTTGAAAGCGAGCCAGCCCCTGCACCAAGAGCATAATCGTATTTTTGGGGTAGCGAATCATGCGCAAAATTTTGCAAATGGTGCCATACTGATAAAGATCATCCGGCCCTGGCTGCTCTTGGGCCGGATCGCGTTGAACTAAAACACCCAAGAGTTTGTTGCCCGCCGTGACGTCATCCACCAATTTGATAGAGTTGGGCCGGCCTACGGTGAGCGGGGTCAGCGTGAACGGGAAAATAACCGTATTTTTTAAGGGAAGAATGGGCAATTCCGCGGGCAACTCATCCCGTTTGACTTCGACCACTTGGCCTTCTGGTTGAGTTAGTTGATTCTGTTCAGGAGCACTCATGCTTTAGGTAGCACCACCTTCAAAAATCCATCGGCATAACGGGCGATCAGTTTTTCAGGTCGGACGGGTTTATAAATTGTAA
>Ga0247727_10007957_pt1 | contig 19887 bp, 15 predicted proteins | sample WisWelCaveWW1625_FD_202498 | JGI IMG/M metagenome (GOLD analysis project Ga0247727, IMG submission 202498) | Biofilm microbial communities from Wishing Well Cave, Virginia, United States - WW16-25 | ecosystem: Environmental > Aquatic > Deep subsurface > Groundwater > Cave microbial mat | place... | reverse complement strand
ATGTCGAGGTCTTTTGGTCCGTTACGAGAAAAAGTCAAAAAACTATCTTGCGCTTCTTCAATTTGCTTGTGCTATGCTCTGGTTCCGTAGATTAGCCCAGAGTACCTTTTGAGATAATTACTAAGTCCCTATCGCAAACAAACCAGAGAGTATTTGCATATCATTCAAAGCACCAATCTCGAAGGCTTGATGATTTACACCAAAGGCAAACTGGTCAAAGAAGCAGGTGTCGAGACCTATTATTTTCTCATTTCATCCAAGAAAGCAGTATGACCATGAACGACAAACTTCAAATCAAAATTTGTCCAACCTGTGGCAGTGACAAGATTCGGCGCGTGGCGCGCGATATTACCCGAAAATACAAGGGGCGGACGTACGTCGTTCCCAAGGTGGAGTTTTACGATTGCCCGAATTGCGGCGAAAAGGTCTATGACCATGAAGCAATGCTGAAAATCCAGTCGCACTCGCCCGCCTATCGTAAAGCCAGGACATTGGCACCCGCCCAACACAGACGCTTCAAGTCATCTAAAAACGCGCCTGCATCACCCACATAAATACGATCTAAAGGATTCTTGTGGCTTCTTTTGACCATCATCAAGAACATTTTGAGAAATTGGTTAAATGGCTGGGGAGCAGGGGAATTGAGTGAAAGAAGTAACGATACGCAATATGCTGTCACATTCGCCCCAATTTTCTAATCGTATCCGCGTCGGCAGCTTGATTGGCTTGGTCATCTTGATCTTGGGCGGGATATTTCTTGTCTTACAAAGGATACTCACGGCTAAACGAACCAACAATACCATCCCAACCGTTGCTTACTGTGACCTGATTGGTGATCCAAAACGATACGATCAAGCAACAGTACGAGTCAGCGCGACTCACGTGGTCGGTTTCGAGTGGTCGTACTTGATGGATAACGACTGTCCAGAAGAGACTTGGACGATTTTGGTTTCAGAGGATCCAACCTGTTCTGTTGATCTACCAACGCCAATTTTGCCGCTTGATTGGCGTGGTGGAACGCGTAATGTCACAGTTGTTGGTCGCTTTAATGGTGAACGTGGAGGGTATGGTCACTTGGGTCAATATCCTTATAAGTTTGATGTCATTTGCATTGAAGAGGTTGGTCGATTCACCCCATGGGATCAACCATAATATATTTACCCAAACAACTTCCCCAGCCCCTTTCCCCCAGTCTTCTGCAACATCTTCATCGCTGGGCTAAAGCCGCTCGCTCAGTCCATGGAATCCCTTCGGGCTGATGAGCGAGTCGGCTTCCAGCCGACTTTCACGAACTGAGGCAGGACTTTAGTCCGCCGAACCATGCGACCCTGCAACTACCAAACTATCTCAACCGCTTCGCGCAACTACACTACCCAAACAACTTCCCCAACCCTTTCCCCCCAGTCTTCTGCAACATCTTCATCATCTTCTGCGCTTCGCGGAACTGCTTGATCAGACGGTTTACATCCTGCACTTCCATGCCTGAGCCAGCCGCGATGCGCCGTCTGCGTGAGGCGTTTAAAATATCGGGGTCGCGTCGTTCCTTCAAGGTCATCGAACTGATGATCGCTTCCGACTGTTTGAAATTCTTTTCGATATCTTTCGGGTCAATCTGACGCGCGGCTTGTCCCATCTGCCCAGGCAGCATGTCCATGATCTGCGCCAGCGGTCCCATTTTTTTCATCTGCTTCATCTGGTCGAGCCAGTCTTCGAGTGAGAACTGTCCCTTCACCATGCGTTCAGCAGATTTTTGCGCGGTCTCCTGATCGAACGCGGCTTCGGCTTTTTCGATCAAGCCGATCATGTCGCCCATGCCCAGAATACGCGACGACAGCCGCGCGGGGTCATACGTTTCGAGGGCATCCAATTTTTCACCCGTGCCGATAAACTTGATCGGCACACCCGTCACCGAACGGATCGAGATCGCCGCGCCGCCGCGCGAGTCGCCGTCCATCTTCGTCATCATCAAACCCGTGATCGAAACATTATCGCGGAATCCCTGTGCGATATTCAACGCTTCCTGACCGATCATGGAATCGACCACGAGCAGAATTTCCACAGGCGGGACTTTCGCCACGATGGACTTTAACTCGTTCATCAGCTCCGCATCCAACTGCGACCGACCAGCTGTATCCACGATTATGACGCCGAATCCACCCTTTTCGGCTTTCTCGAAGGCGCGCTTCACCAGTTCAGGCGGCTTGATATTCAAGTCTGACTCAACGGGGACATCTATCCGCTCGCCAAGTTGTTGCAATTGCTGAACCGCCGCGGGACGATACGGGTCACCTGCGACGAGCATCACCCGCTCCCCTTTCGAGCGAAGCATCTTTGCTAATTTGCCAGCGCCCGTCGTTTTGCCTGAGCCTTGCAAACCAACCATCATAATTACATGTGGTTTTGCGCCTTTGAGATTCAACGGGGCAGGTTCACCCAACGTTTGAATCAATTCTTCATTGACGATCTTGATGACTTGCTGACCCGGTGCCAACGCTTTCGATACTTCCGCGCCGACGGCACGTTCGCGCACGCGCGCGATAAATGTTTTGACGACGCTGAAATGCACGTCCGCTTCGAGGAGGGCAAGGCGCACTTCGCGCATCGCCGCGTCCACGTCCGCTTCGGTGAGCTTGCCGCGCCGACGAAGTTGGTCGAAGACCTGGTTGAGGCGTGAGGTGAGGTTTTCGAACATAATTTATTCCATGTCATTGCGAGGAGCCGTTCTTTGGCGACGAAGCAATCTCCAACTCGATGAGGGGATTGCTTCGTCGGGAAGAGCACCCTCCTCGCAACGACATGTTAATGGATTCCTTTTCAGTGTAGGCGAAGATTGTAGTGTGGAAGCAGATTGAGGTCAAGTGAGAGACGTTGCACTTCATCCCTCGCGCTTCGACTGCACTGCGTTCCGCTCAGCGCGAGGTGCTTGCTTGACAATCCCTTCTTCACAAAGTAAAATTCCGCACGCTTAACAACAGAATATCGCCGAGATAGCTCAGTTGGTAGAGCACGCGACTGAAAATCGCGGTGTCCCCAGTTCGATCCTGGGTCTCGGCACTCTCGGTCAGAAAGATGGACCAAGAACGCGGGCGTAGTACAGTGGTAGTACGTCTCCTTGCCAAGGAGAAGGTCGTGGGTTCGAATCCCATCGCCCGCTCAGTAATTTAACATGGCGTCGTGGCCAAGTGGTAAGGCAAGGGTCTGCAAAACCCTCATCACGGGTTCAAATCCCGTCGACGCCTCTATACGATTTGCGATTAATGGATTTACGATTTTTGATTGACGCCACGAGGCGTCTTTTTTTTCGCCATCACGGGTTTCCCGCAGGGGGATGATACAAATCCCGTCGACGCCTCTATACGATTTGCGATTGACGATTTCAGATTGATGATTAATTGACGCCGCATGGCGTCTTTTTGTTTTGTTCATTTCTTGATATGATTCTCGGCACAGGAACATTGACTTCGCCGTATAATGGTTTTGTTCGTTGTCCTTCTGGATATGATCATCTTTTTGAAACGAGATTGGATTCATGAAAATTTTGTACGTTGAAGATGAAATTGCACACGTGGTATTAACCCAACGGACTCTTGAGGATAATTTCCCCCACGCGTTCGAACTGCTTCACGCCGAAACAATTTCTTCGGCGCTCAACATCCTCGATGCAAATTCGGATATTGATTTAGTTCTGACAGATTTACGATTGCCGGATGGAACTGGGCTGGACTTGCTAGACAAAGTCAATTTACGCCATGATCCTCCAGCGGTTGTGCTTGTCACGGGCCAAGGGGATCAGGAAAACGCGGTAGCCGCGCTGAAGGCAGGCGCGGCGGATTATCTCGTAAAGCAAAGCGATTATTTGCATCGCCTGCCGATTGTGATCAGCAACGCGGTGGCTCAAAACCGATTATTGCGCGAGCAGGCGGCTTTACGTGAGGCACAGGTCAAATATCAAGCGCTCGTGGAACAAACGCCCGCCGTTGTCTTCCTCGATGCAACAGATGATGCAGAAACCACGCTATACATCAGCCCGCGCGTGGAGGAGCTAACAGGATACACCTCGGAGGAGTGGCTGGCAGACCCCGATATTTGGGTGAAGCATCTGCATCCTGATGACCAGGAACGGATCGCAGAAGCGGAGGAAGGAACGCATAAAAAGGGGCAACGCTTCCAGGAGGAATATCGCTTCATCCGCCGCGATGGGCGCGTCATTTGGATCAAGGAAGATACAAATCTTATACGCGATAGGGACGGGAACCCGCTTTACTGGCAGGGCATTCTTCTGGATATTACAAAAGAAAAAGAATCACAGGCAGCCATTCAAGAAAGCGAGCAGAGGTTTCGCCGCATTTTTCATGCATCCCCCATCGCCACTTGTGTTGTTACTCTGGATACCGGAAAATTCATTGACGCAAATAAAGCTTTTCTTGATCTGGTCGGGCTTTCTCTGGAAAATTTAATTGGGCAAACTTCAGTGGAGTTAGAGTTTTGGAATAGCGGGCAGGATAGAGAATCGTTTATCCGTGATTTGGAAATAAGCAGATCGTTGCAAGGCATCGAGATCCAATATAAGAATGTCCCTAACGGGCCGAAGGACACCGTGGCATATTACGAGGTGATTGAGCTTGGCGGGAAACCCTGTGTTCTGGCAATGTTTTATGATGTCACCGAACAAAAAAAATCCCGGGATGCCTTGCAAGCCGAGCGAGATTTTGCTCTCCAGGTCCTCAACAATATGGGGCAGGGACTGACTGTTACCACCGATGACAGGCGGTTCGAATACGTGAATCCGGCTTACGCGCAGATTCTGGGATATGGACAAGATGAAATTGCAGGCAAGACTCCCGCAGATTTTACTTCAAAGGATAATCTTTCTGCTCTGGAACAAGAGAAAGAGCGCCGCAACGAAGGGATTATATCCACCTACGAGTCGACACTTGTACACAAGAATGGCCATGAAGTGCCTGTAATCATCACTGGGGTTCCAAGATGGCAGAACAACAGGGTGAATGGTTCGATTGCGGTTATCACCGACCTGACCGACATCAAACGAGCGGAAGAATCTCTGGCAAGGCAGGTAAAGGAGTTAACCATTCTGCATTCAGCCGCCACAGCCGAAGCCGAGATTGCAACTTCTGAAGATGCGGTGATAGAAAAAATAACGAATATCATCAGTCAAATCTATTTAGAGGTGTGCGGGATTCTCTTGTTAAATGAAGCAGGGGACATACTTACGCCACATCCGTCGTATCTGGGCGCTGACGTATCCAATTGGAGGGATGGTTATCCGATCACGGAAGGCATAACAGGCAAAGCGGTTTTGCTTGGAAAACCACTTCGCTATGCCGATGTAACCCGGGAACCTGACTACATTGAAATCGCATCAGAAACTCGCTCGGAACTTTGTGTGCCGATCCGAGTCAATGAGCGAATTATAGGGGTCTTGAATGTTGAAAGCAAAAAGCCGGATGCGTTCGATGAAGGCGATGAAAGGTTTCTCAACACCATCGCGGGCGGGCTTGGAAGCGCATTGGAAAGAATCCGGCTTTTTGAAGCGGAACAAAGGCGCTCCAAAGAGCTTGAGTCTCTCTATCAGGCTACAAAATCACTTACTCAAAGCCTGAAACCGGAAGTCATCGCAGAAAGCTTGATCTCAACCATGGATGAACTGCTGGGATATGAATTCGCTTCTGTTTATTTATTGGAAGACCAGAGTCAACTTTTGGTCCCGCTGGCTATCAGCCAAAAAGCACAAAATCTGGATATTTACGAAAAAGATATGGAGATTCTCCATAAGGAGAAGCGGTCGCTGGGGCAGGGTATTATAGGCTGGGTTGCTCAGCATGGCCGATCAATTCGCTCTGGCGATGTAAGAAAGGAACCACGCTATCTTCCCATAATAAAAAATATCGAATCTGAACTATGCGTTCCATTGGTCGCGAGGGGTAAAACCATCGGGGCAATAAATATTGAAACAACAAAACCTCACGCTTATACCAATGGGGATGAAAACCTTCTCACAGCGCTTGCCAACTCAGCCGCTATTGCGCTTGAAAACGCCCGTCTTTATAACGAAACACAACGACGCGTACAAGAGCTGGAAACCATCAACCGGCTTTCCTCCTCCCTGCGAACGACACATTCGCAATCCGAAATGCTCGACACCTTTTTAGATGAAACCCTCAATTTGTTGGGAGAGGAGAACGGATCGGTCTGGCTCTACGATCCTTCCCGCAACATGCTTGTCCAGCGCGCGGCGCGCGGCGTTGCGAGAAACGTCAAATATAAGGAACTCATACCGACGGACGGGGTCATTGCGCATGTATTTCAATCAGGCAAAGTTTATAGTTCTGCAAATCTGAGAGACGATCCGTTGGCCTTCAAACCCAACCTCGATGTGATCCTACCCGGCTATGGGGGCGTTTGTATTCCCATAAAATCCACAGCAGGGACGCTGGGCGCGATCTTTATCCAAATGGCGGCCAATCATCAAATCACGGAGCAGACCAGCCTTCTGACGACGCTGGCGGAGATCATTGGGAACTCGATCCATCGCGCAGAATTGTTCGAACAAAGCCAGGAACAGATCCACAGGTTGACGACACTCCGAGATATTGACTCTGCCATCGCCTCCTCCACAGACCTGCGCGTGACTCTGAACATCCTGACCGATCACACGCTCAAACACCTCAAAGTGGACGCGGTGGACATCATGGTATATCGTCCTGAATTGCAAAGCCTTACCTATCTTTGCAGTGCGGGATTCGAAACTCCCTCCCCATCCCGCCCAATGGTTCGAATTGGCGAGGGGTTGGCGGGGCAGGTTGTTATGAAAGGAAGAATCGATCACGTCACTGACCTGAAAAACTCCAGCGAAGCACAACGCGATCCCATGTTAGTGCGAGAGGGATTCGTCACATACATCGGTGTTCCACTGGTCGTCAAGGGACAGATCAAGGGGGTGTTTGAGGTTTTCCATCGCTCAACGCTTTCACCCAATGCGGAGTGGATGCAATTCCTGCAAACGCTGGCGGGACAAGCCGCAATCGCAATTGATAATTCACAGCTCTTCGATAATTTGCAACGATCCAATCAGGAACTGACACAGGCATACGATACAACGCTCGAAGGCTGGGCGCGCGCGCTCGAGTTGCGCGACCGCGAGACCGAGGGTCACACAAGGCGCGTCACAGATTTGACCTTGCGCCTTGCCAGCTACATGGGAATCAAGGAAGATGAGATGGTGAATATCTATCGCGGCGTATTGCTCCATGATATTGGCAAAATGGGTGTGCCGGATCAGATCTTGAGAAAAACCGGTCCTCTCACCGACGCGGAATGGGCGGAGATGCGGCTCCACCCTCAATATGCCTTTAATTTGATTTCTCCCATCACGTACCTGCGTTCTGCGCTGGATATACCGTATTGCCATCACGAACACTGGGATGGAAGCGGGTATCCGCGCGGTTTGAAAGGCGACCAAATTCCTTTATCGGCAAGAATATTTTCAGTTGTGGATATTTGGGATGCCCTGTTGTCGGATCGCCCTTATCGTAAAGCATGGCCCCGCGACAAAGTGCTTGACTACATCAAGGATGTTTCAGGCAAAATCCTTGACCCAAAAATTGTGGATACTTTTTTGATACTGATTGCAAAGAGCGAATCAGAACCGGGATAGCGAATGCTATCCCGGTTTCATTTCCTACTTACGTCAGTTCGGGATAAGCACCGATCTCTTATTTTGGACGCTGATGAACGCAGAAAACGCAGGTTTTTTTTCTTTTTTATCAGCGTGAATCAGCGTTTTCACTTGCACCTAGCGCAAGTGCAGGTGTCTGCGTCCCGATTCACTAACCCGAATTCACGTTACTTGACTCGCAGGAATTTCCGCTTGCCTACTTGCAAAACACCAGAGTGCGGGAATGGCGTATCTCCCTTTTCGATAGTTTCCCCATCCAAACGCACGCCTTTTTGATCGAACAAACGACGCGCCTCCGATTTGCTGGATGCCAACTTCGCGGCAAGGATGACATCCAACACCGTCTGACCGGATTCCAACTTGTACTCAGGCATTTCGTCTGGAACTTCCTTTTGCTGGAAGGTCTTGACAAACGCCTCTTCCGCGGACCTGGCGCCTGCTTCGCCATAGAAAATGGATACAATCTCACGCGCCAGACTCATCTTTGCGTCGCGTGGATGCGTTTTTCCGGAGGCGACATCTTTTTCAAACGCATCAATCTCCTGCGGGCTCCAACGCGTGGCAAGGCGCAGGTATTTTCCCATCGCCAAATCCGGAATGGACATCAACTTGCCGTACATGTCATCCGCGCCGGAGTTGATCGGCACGATGTTCCCAGTGGATTTCGACATGCGTTGCACGCCATCGGTGCCGGGCAATATACCCGTGATGATTCCAACCAGCGGTTTTTGCCCCAATGCTTCCTGCAATTTTCTTCCCGCGACAATGATATTGAACAATTGGTCCGTGCCGCCCACTTGAATATCTGTCTGCATGGCGACTGCGTCGTAGCCCTGCATCAAGGCATAGAAAGTTTCGTGCAGGTAGATCGCCTCTCCCTTTTCGAGGCGGTTGGCAAAATTCTCGCGCGCTAAAAATTGTTGCACGGTAAAGTTTTGACCAAGTCGGATCAAATCCACCAATGAAAGTTCGCTCAACCATTCGCCGTTATACCGGACTTTCGTTTTCTTATGATCAAGAACGCGAAAAGCCTGTTCGGAATACGTCTGCGCGTTTTCAGTAACCTGTTCCTCGGTGAGTATCGGGCGCGCCTTATTTTTATCAGAGGGGTCGCCCACCAACGCGGTGTAACTCCCGATCAAAAAAGTCACTTCGTGTCCCAAATCCTGAAACTGACGAAGTTTACGCATGGTGATCGTATGACCCAAATGCAAATCGGTTGAGGTTGGGTCGTAGCCGCAATACACACGCAAGGGTCTGCCCTCTTTTTGCGCGTCGGTCAATCGCTGGCGCAACTCAGCAGTCATCGCTTTTTTCAATTCTTCGTCACCGTATTCGGTGCCTTGCATTAATAATTCAACTTGTTCTTCGATGTTCATTCTGCCTCCTGTAGGATAAATTGGCAATTTATCCTACACTCAAAACAAAAACGCGCCCTCGATGATGTGGGCGCGTTCGATCACACATCGCAATGTCTATGGATGGGTATAATAATACTTGTTGACGGAATTCATGCCAGACATGCGCCAATTATACAACATCACTGCCCAAGGTTGAAGGTGAACGACCACGGACCCCTGACGGTGTAAAACTCATCACTGTAAACGATTTGCTCCGCCTCTTCCTGCGACATGGCGTCTGGTCTGCTTAAGATTTGCATCACCTGCACCCCATTCGAATCCACGCAACCTAAAACAATGGCGATGCCGCGTTCATCCAGCGTTTGTTGAATTTTGGGCATGTAGATGATGCAATAATCTTCGGCGCGCGGCGGCGCGGCAATGGCGTCCACGGTAATTGCCACATTGGAGAGGTCGGCGTCCGGCGGCACGTTGAAGAATGACAGGGTATCGCAACGCAAACCGGATTGTCCTTCCACCGGCTCCTGTACACTCAGCAGGGTGGAAGCGAAGTCCAGGTTAACGCTATCGGCATATTGCAAACTCGCGCCCCAAATTGTCCAATCGGATCCATCAATCAACGTGAAGCACAATTCCACATGCACTTCCTTGCCGTCACGCCAGGCGCGATTCGCGCTGACGTTGATCCCGCTCGAAGTTTGGAGGGGAGCCACAGGCGCCGATTCAACCAACGGGTAGGATGGGTCAACAATTCCCGTTGGCAAAGGCTGGTTGACTCCCTGCGGAAACCCAAGAGGCGCACAGGCAGTCCCCAGCAAACATAACAAAGTCAATCCACGATTCATGGCTACTCCTAATTCTTCAAGCCAGTAAATTGGTCAGTGCGTCTTCAAGTGTACCAAACTGAAATTTGAAACCTGATTCGAGCAGTCGTTTCGGCTGGGCAAAACGTCCCTCGGTTAGCAGGACGCTCATTTCGCCCATCGCCATCCTCAACAGGAAAGATGGGATGTGAAACCAGTATGGGCGATGTAACGCTCTTGCAATCTCGCGCATGAAATCCGCGTTGGTTGTGGGTTCGGGCGAGATGAGGTTGTAAGGTCCGCGTGCGTGTTCATTTTCAAGAAGAAAGCACATGGCGTTGACATAATCTGAGACGTGAATCCAATTCATTGCCTGACTGCCCTCGCCAAATCTGCCGCCAAAGAATAATCTCACTGGCAATGTCATGAGAGGGAATAATCCGCCGCGCCTGGCAAGCACAACCGCAGAACGAATGACGACTCTTCGCACTCCGAGTTCTTCGATGGGTTGAGTCGCGTTCTCCCATTGGACGGTGAGTTGACCGAGAAAATCATTCGCGGGAGGAAAGGATTCATCTGCAATGCCATCGCCGCGCAAGCCGTAACGATTGATGCCGGAGGTTTGCAGAAAAATGTTCGGGCGGCGCGACGCTTTCTCAAAAGCCGAAACAAGCGCAAGTCCGGGAAGGACGCGTGAGTCTGCAAATCTCTGCTTCTGGCGTTTTGTCCACGGACCATGGTCCAGCCCATATCCTGTGAGATTCACAACCGCATCCATTTCATTGACAAGGTGACTCCATCCGTTCGTTGTATAGCCATCCCATTGAATGTGGTTGGGTTGCCTCGGCGCGCGGCGGGTGAGAACGGTTACATTGTGATTTCTGGCAAGCAGGGATTCTGAAAGCGCCCTTCCCAGAAACCCCGAGCCGCCAGCAATCAGCACGTTCATCAAAACTCCTCTATCAAGATCATATCACTATGAACCGTGACTTTTACGAATTCAAAAAATCAGCAGTATAATCGTGCCTGTTATCGGAGACAGAATGCTTGAGCCTGTGCTGGTATTAAACGCCAACTTTGAACCGATCAACGTCTGTACGACTCGACGTGCGGTCGGTTTGCTCCTGGCAGGCAAAGCCGATATGGTGATGAACGGTCGCGGACACATCCGAACGGTGAGAGTGTTGATCCCGCGCCCGTCAGTCATTCGGCTTGAAGCCCAGGTTCATAAGCCGCGTCCGCACGTCAAATTGACGCGGCGTGAAGTCTTCCGACGCGATCATTATACCTGTCAGTACTGTGGAAAGCGCGAAGGGAGTTTAACAGTGGACCACGTCATTCCGCGGCACATGGGCGGCGCGCATGTGTGGACGAACGTCGTGGCGGCGTGCCCGCATTGCAACCACAAAAAAGGCGGCAGAAAAGTGGATGAAGCCCACATGCGCTTGACTCACATCCCGAAGGAACCGCCCGCCAATGCGGCTTATATTTTCGGCAGGCATTTGAATGAATACAACGAATGGGAACCGTATATTGCGGGATGGTAAATCCCCTCACCCCTAGCCCCTCTCCCAAATTGGGAGAGGGGAAATGTTTTATATCTCAAAGGTCATGAAATCCTGCGCCACAATGACTTCGCCCTTGAATGTCTTGCGGGCTTCGGCGGCAATGTCTCCTTTTGCAAATCGCCCTGTTGGGTAGTGGATAAGATATAACTTTCCCACCTTGGCTTTGGTGGCGATCTCTCCCGCCTGCTCTGCCGAAGAGTGACCGAACGTCGCGCCACCCGCTTCGTGGATGAGCACATCCGCGCCTGCCGCAAGGCGGACTGTTTGGTCGCATGGCTCGGTGTCGCACGAGTATGCCAGGACCTGGTTGTGTTCCTTACATTCCACACGCAAACCAATCGTGGGGATCATATGGTGTACTGGCGATGATTTAACTTTGAAATCATCACACTCAAGAACATGCGCCATTTCCGCTTCAGGCAGACGGTAAAAACCAACGGGGAAGAAATTGGGCCATTCATCCCAGCCATAAAATCCCATCAGGTCCTCGAGGCGATCCATGGTGTAATGCAAACCATAGATATTGATGGGCTTGGTATGCCCCATCAGCCACATGTCCATGAGGAGAAGCGGGATTCCCGCCACATGGTCGGGATGAAAATGCGTGATCACAATGTCGGTGAGGGCATTGAAATCCACACCCGCCTGCTCCAATCGGACCACGGGCGTGCTGACGCAGTCCACAAGAATCGTGCGTTCCTTTCCAACGATAACCAGGTGCGTATTCTCGTGGTCTTTGGTGGGCACTGCATTGGACGAACCCAGGATAATTACTTTTGGCATTGATGCCTCGTTGTTATAAATATGGGAATGCCAGCTTAATCAACACAGGAGTTAAATAAACTTCGATAACTGCCGCAACCGCGAGGAATGGCACGACAATCCCGATAAACACGCGAAACCAATCCGCCAGTGAAACGAGTAAAACCTCCCCCAGGCCTTTATCAGGTTGAGGCGTAACGAGTTGCGCCCCCACCTTCAACATCGCGGCAGTGGCAAGGAATACGGCAGACAATTCAAATATACCATGCGGCAAAATGCCTGCGGCAAACGTCAGCCATGGTGAAAAACCAACCAGGCTCGCCGCGCCCAACACGCCTCCCACCAGCCCGATGTTGACAAGGAACAAGGTTAATCCAAGTGTGCCAAAGGAAACCAACCCCAGCAAAAGAAACGTGACAGTCGCTCGCGCGTTGTAGAAAAATAAAACCGGCGCTGGGAGTTGTTCACTCAACAAATCCAGGCTTGTCAAATTTCCTGCAACAAGTTCCCTGAACTCGTCAACCCTGTCCGGCGTAATGTCAATGTAGATGGGGACATTTACAACGACCCACACATAACTCGCAATCCCCGCCAGCAGGGCAAGGACAGTCACGATCAACAATGGTTGCCTCAATTGCCTCAATGTAATTGGCAATTCCCTGCGATACCATTCAGAAATAGACCTCGCATCCCCCACAAAGCGATTACGGAATTTGCGTCCGATCATTTTGATGTTCAAATTATCAATTTCACGGCCCAGCAAATACTCGCGCCGAAAGTGTGAAAGTCCCAGGCGAACGATCATGCCTGCAAGCAGGGTAACGCCTGCAATCGCATACCAGAGCACATCCTCATTTCCCCAAAAAATCAGCACCGTCTCTCCTTGCATAAGGAAAGCAACCGGCACAACCACAAAAGAGGCAAGCAGGTTTGCCGCGCGGATCGTTGTCGCCTGCACCGAGATCACAATGGCAGAACTTACCATTAACACGGCATGGGCGAAGGTGAGCAAAAAGATCAGCGTGAGCATATACGCGCTCGGGAATTCAACCGAACGACGCGAGACCAGGATCAGATAAATCACGATGGATGTATAGCTAAAGACAAGCGGGGTTGTGACCCCTACCAGTAATTTACCCAAATACATGTGGCGGTCTTCAAGCGGCGAGCTCAACAAAGGTTCGATGGTACCGCGTTCTTTTTCGCCCACGAAAGATTCAAGCGCGACCACTAGCGTAAACGACAAAGGAAAGAATCCGATGACCAAAACTACAAATGGGATCAGGCTATCCAAAATTAGTTCGCCGCCAAAACGATTCATGAAAGTGACCGCTTGTCGTGTGGTGTCATCCGCGATAAACGGAAACAACGAAATCAACAGGAGCATCGGAACAACAATGCGCCAGTCGCGGAACTGGTCAAGAAATTCACGCCGCGCCACCATCCAGATCGCGTCAAAGTTACGCCGCATACAACACCCCTTGAGCATCCGCCATTGTCTTCAAATACACCTGCTCCAATTTTCTTGAGACTTCGTGAAACGAGACCAGCGGCGCGTTACGGGATGTGAGCGCGTGCACGAGTTTTGGATTCGCAACCTGCGGCGCTTCAATCCTAAACCGGAGGCTGGTTGCGCTTCGAGAAACCAATATCACCCCTGGGGGTAAATCCAACTCATCGGCGTCGAAAGCCTCGGCAAAATTCGCTTCATACTCAACAGCGCCCAGCACCTCGCGCTTCAATTCATCCAGCGTGCCGTTCAACAAAATTTTTCCACGATAGATGATCGCGATCCTGTCTGCCAGCGCCTCTGCTTCGGCAAGATTATGTGTGCAGATGATGATCGTTCGTTGCGATGATCGCAGCCGCGCAATCTCATCGCGCACAAGCCGCGACGATTCGGGATCCATCGCGGAGGTCGGCTCATCGAGCAGCAACACGGCTGGGTCATGCATCAACGCCCGCGCCAGCGCCAGTTTCTGTTTCATTCCCTTTGAATATTCACCGGTGCGCCGCCGCGCTGCCTCCGTAAGACAGAAATATTCCAACAGATAATCGCTTCGTGATTTTCTCGTGTTTGCGTCAAGCCCATACGCCCTGCCGAAGAATTCCAAATACTCGATCGCCGTCATCCGCATGTAGAGACCGTGCTGTTCGGTGAGCACCCCCACATTCGAGCGAATCTCCTGCGGATTCTTCGTCACATCGTAACCAGCCACGCGCGCCCACCCTCGTGTTGGACTCAATAACGCCGTCAACATGCGGACGGTGGTCGTCTTGCCTGCGCCATTCTGCCCAAGCAGTGCAAGAATCTCTCCGGGTTGGACGTTTAGGGTAACGCCATCCACTGCCCAAAATTCATTATTGAATTGTTTGCTCAAATCGTTTGTTTCGATCATCTCGTTTCCTGTTCACCATCAAGTATCAGCCAGCATAGCCACTGCTAATTTTACAGTCAATCAGACAACAGTCCCCCTGCAAAATTGATAACAGAGTCCCCTCTCCCTTTGGGATATTGTGCCCTTTAGGGTAGAGGGTTAGGGTGAGGGCAGGTGCGACTGCGACGCACTTGCGGCAGGAGACCCGCGATGCCGCAGATACAATGCGAAAGCCGAACACACTGCGACTACAGCCATGATGGTCTGGTTGATGTTGATGCCGCCGACCATCGAAGCATCGAGCCGCAAAAAGTCCAGAAAGAAACGGATGATTGGGTACGAGATCAGGTACAGGAGGAAGATGTCGCCCTTCTTAAGCCGGTCGGCGAATCGACGCGAAATCCATAAAAGGAAAAACATGTTTGCGAAGTTCAACAAGGATTCATACAAAAACAACGGATGATAATATTCAACGTCGAAGTAATCGGTTAATCGGCGCGCCGGCTCGATGAAAATTTTCCAGGGCAGATTCGTCGGCGCGCCGTACAATTCCTGGTTGAAATAATTTCCCCAGCGGCCAACCGCCTGCCCGAGCGCAAGACTTGGCGACGCAATATCCGCCCACTCGGCAAAACTGAGTTTGTATTTGCGCGAGTAAAAATATAAAACAATCGCGCCGCCGATGACGGCTCCCGGAATTCCCAAGCCGCCTTTCCACACTGCCAGCGCATCGAGCGGATGCGAAAGATACCACGCGGCAGTCACCCCGGTGGATGGCGGCGGCGTGAGGATATGCCAGATGCGCGCTCCGATAATCCCGCCGATCAACAGGTATATCAGCAAATCCCACACGATTTCAGATTCATGCCCGCGGCGTTTGGCTTCGCGTGTCGCCAGCCACGCGCCAGCCACCGCGCCAAGCATGAGAATGACGCCGTAAAAACGCAAGGTTCGTTCCGCGCCAAACAGAATGAAATGAATCCCGTCAAATTGAAAATCCATTATGAGTTGCCTTTCAAAGCAGCTTGCATCTTCTCATGTGCCTGCTTGCGCACAAACCAGATCCGTTGCAAGGCGGTGATATTTGCCAATACCGCAATGATCGCAAGCCCAATATTAAGTTGGTTGAATAACAAAGAGGGGGCAAGCACAATATATCTTTCCGCGCGCGTGAGCAAGCCAACCTTTGCCCCATAACCCAAACCTTCGGCGCGCGCTTTGATATACGAGACCAGCACAGACCCTGCCGCCGCGCCGAAAGTGAGCATTCCGCCAAGCGGTTCGCCTAAATTGAGGAAGTTATATAGCAAGCCCCCATAAATAATTAATTCCGAATATCGGTCGCTGACAGAATCAACGAACGCGCCAAAATCGCTGGATTCGCCGCGCAGGCGCGCCATGGTTCCGTCAAGCGCATCAATAGGAGTCATGAGCAGGACAAAAATGCCGCCGGTTACCATCTCGCCGCGCGCCAGGTAATACGCGCCGACAGAATTTCCGATCATCCCCAGCAGGGTCATCATATTTGGGGTTAAGCCGAGGCTGTTGAAAAACCTTCCCAGGGGGTCAAGCACCCACTTAAACCATAAACGCAAATAATCGGTAAATGTTTTTCGTTCGCTGGCTGATTTTTCCATTGCAATCCTTTTACGCGCTGATGTGGGTAATCATATCAGGAAAGTTATTCTTAACTCACCTTCCGCAGTATGCGATCCCGAAGGGATGGGATGATTCTAGTTTTGATGCCAACCTCGGAAATAATCCCGAAGGGATGATATGATTTCACACAAACCCATGACATCCCTTCGGGATTGACAAAAACATTCCGAAATCTATAATCGTTTCACTCCTTCGGAGTTTTTCCTGCGTATGGTTAGTTCTTAACTCACCTTCCACAACGTCATTCTGAACGAAGCGACACCTGCACCTGATGCAATTGCAGGTGAGAATCTCTCCGATTGCATCAGAGACCCTTCGTGGCGCGAGGCGCCACTCAGGGTGACATGTCTACGGTTTATTCCCATTCAACTCGTCTTCATCCATCGTACCCAGCAACACATCACGTTCCTTCCCTCCTCCCAGCGAGGGACCTACAACACCCATCTCCTCCAACTGATCGAGCAAACGCGCCGCGCGCGGATAGCCAATTCGCAGCCGTCTCTGCAACAACGAGGCTGAGGCGCGTTGACTTGATCGAACAATGGATACTGCCTGCTCGATCAATCCTTCGTCTTCATTTTCATCCGGCTCTGTAAGCAGTTTTTCCCATGGCGCCGATTGGTCTGTTTCTTCCACAGTTTTTTGCCAGTGTGAGATCAACCGCTCGATTTCCATGTCCGTGATCATCACGCCTTGCGCGCGGATCGGGTTGCCAACCTCCGGGTTCAACATCAACATATCGCCGCGCCCAAGCAGGCTCTCTGCGCCGCTTGTATCCAGAATCACGCGGCTATCCACACCAGACGCGACAGCGAACGCCAAACGCGCGGGGAAGTTGGCTTTGATCAACCCCGTCACCACATCTGTTGATGGGCGTTGAGTCGCGACGATCAAATGAATGCCCGTCGCGCGCGCCATTTGCGCGAGACGGACAAGGTTATGTTCAGTCTGGTCAGGCGCAGACATCATCAAGTCTGCGAGTTCGTCAATCAACACCACGATGCGCGGGAGCGGTGTTCCATCTTTCTTACGCGAGAGGCGGCGGTTGTATGTTTCAAGATCACGCGCGTGCGCGGCTTCCAACAAACGATAGCGATGCTCCATTTCAACGACCACCCAGCGCAACACGCCAAGGATGCGGTCAATGTTCGTTTCAACTTTTCCATACAGATGAGGCAGTCCGTTGAATCGCAACAACTCCACCATCTTCGAGTCGATCATCACCATGCGCAAATCTTCGGGCGGGTTGTTCATCGCCAAACACGCCGCCAGCGCGGTGACACAAACGGATTTACCTGAACCCGTCGCGCCTGCAATCAACAGATGCGGCATACGCGCAAGATCAGCGACCAAAGCCTGACCTGACACATCGCGTCCGAATGCCAACGCGAGCGGCGCGCCAATTTTATGAAATGAATCCGTCTCAAGAATGGAACGCATGCGCACAACGGCGGTGTGTGTGTTCGGCACTTCGATTCCGACATACGGCTTGCCGGGAACCGGCGCTTCGATTCGCAATCGCTCCGCTGAAAGCGCGAGCGTCAAATCTTTTTGCAACGACGCGATCTGCGCAACGCGCACCTTGATCTGTTGCGCTTCCTCCTCCGTGTTACCAGGTTTTTTCATGAAACCAGGTTGCACCGCAAATTGTGTCACAGTGGGACCCACGCGAAAACCGATGACGGTTGAAACGATTCCAAATTCGGCAAGGGTCTTTTCGATCATGCCAGCGGTTTGGTTAATCGTCCGTTCATCGGGGCGCGCATTTTGATCCGCGAGCAAAATATTCAGCGAAGGCAGACGCTCATCACGATTACGCGGCGCAGACGGCTTTTTGTCCTGGTGGTCTGATGCGCGCAGGGATTTGCGGAATTCAGGAGGCAACGCGGGCGACTGCTTTTTACGCGGTTGACGCGCGCGCTTCTCCACTTCCGCTTCTTTCTGGACCTCGGGCTGGGTGACTGTTTCAACAAGCGGATTCTCACCTGCGAGCCTCAACAACAATCGTTCCAGCACAGCCCATAGCCCGAAGCCGGTCATCATCGCGAGAAGCCATAAAATAAATAACAACAAGGTTCCCCACAGCTCTCCCAGCCCCCAAAACAAGGTGGCAATTCCCCAGCCGACGCGCCCGCCATCGGCGCCGGCTTCCGCTCGGAGGAGGGAATTGCCTCCGATAGCGGCGAGCAGACCCAAAGTCAGGAAGGAAGCGAGTTCAAGCGCTATCAGTCTGCTCCAGCCGAGAGGAATCCCATCACGGCGAAGAATCGAGAATCCGCTGTATCCAATTGCAATGACAACCAGATACGCGCCCCACCCAAACCATAATGAAATTAAATCAGCCCAGGGAGTTAAGACCATGCCTTCGGTGTAACCGCCGAGAGCGAGAAGGGACATGAGCGAAACCGCGATCAAAAAGACGCCGAGCGCATCGCGGGCGAAACGACCGAAGTGTTGGTTGAATCGCGCAAGCCGATCCAGCCAGTCGTTGCGCGCTTCGGGTTCGTTGGGAGGTCCTGAGACGGGTCTTTTTTGCATTCGTTTTGTTTCGTATCTTAAGAGTACCACAATGCCTAGCCACAGAGTTCACCGAGTGCATTGAGAAAAACTCATTTTTCTCTGTGATCTCTGTGGCTAAAGGCTGCGCAAGCGATTTATTAATACTGTCTAACTCGACCCCTCGCTCTGTTCCATATCGAGGATCGCGCGCGCAACGGCTTCCACCGCCACGCGTTGCTTTCGATACAAATCCGCTTCAGACATGGCAAGCCTGCCCGCCACTTCGCGCACTTTCCTTCCTTCGATAAATTTCATTTCCAAAATGTTGTAGAGAATCCACTCGCTCGTAAAGCGGCGGTCCCCATCGGGCTTGACCTGATCCACTGCCTTGCGGAGCAACGCGCGCAACGCATTCGCGGCGTTCCCTTCATATTCTTCCGCAAGAATTTGAACGATGCGCAATTTCATCAACGGACTGTTCGTCAACTTCGGTCCGCCCCAGTAATGCGTGAGCGCGTCCTTTACCCAATCTGCCAAATCTGATTCTTCGGGCATGGGTTCCGTGAGTAGGCTGGCTCTTGTATCGTAGCGACCCATAGCGCGCATCCGCTGGAGCATGTCAATTTGCGGCTGTAAATCTTCGAGCGAATGAAAGACGCGTTGTTGCAGTAAACGATCTTCAAGCGCGAGCGCGGCTCGATCTGCAAGCAACCAGAGCGCGTCGCGCTGATCCCTGTCCATTGGGCGATCTGCCTTGCGGGCGATTCCTAGTAAACCAAGCAACGGGGGGATTTCGTCGCGGTCGCCATTTCCTTTTCGCTGGCGGAGAGGCAAAATCCAAAAATTGCCCCAGGAATATTCATCCCGCTGACCCTGACCGTTCAAATGCAAAACCTGCAACGCTTCATCAAGGTTCTCGTTTTCAAGCAGGGCGCGATTTCCCGCAACGACGCTCAACGACAACTCCTCCCCATCCAACGCGGCGACGAAGGAACACGGCGATTGCAAATGGTCGCGCACAGCCGCAAGCACCGTTTCAAGGAATTGTTGCAAGTCGCCGCGCGTCAACAACCGCTCTTCGATATTTTGCAACAACTGAAGTTCTGCGCGATCCCGTCCATAGAAGAGGAATCGCTCCCACAACGGGGAAAACAAAGTCAC
>Ga0247727_10007956_pt1 | contig 19888 bp, 19 predicted proteins | sample WisWelCaveWW1625_FD_202498 | JGI IMG/M metagenome (GOLD analysis project Ga0247727, IMG submission 202498) | Biofilm microbial communities from Wishing Well Cave, Virginia, United States - WW16-25 | ecosystem: Environmental > Aquatic > Deep subsurface > Groundwater > Cave microbial mat | place... | reverse complement strand
CGGCTGCTCGCGTGGCTGGCGGAATTTTTTGCCTGCCTCATCGCCCTGGCAGCACTCCTCGCACACACGCTCCGCGCGAGCCCAGATTCCCGACCAGCCTGAGATCAGAGTTCTTCACGGACGACTGAGGGCCCAATCTGCAGCGAGCGCCGCTTGCGTAGCGGCCTACCTCGTCTCATCCGCGGCGCGCTTGTAAACATCGTCGGAGCGCACGATGTCGTCCTCGCCAAGGTAGCTGCCAAGCTGCACCTCGATCAGCTCGAGCGGCGTCTTGCCTGGGTTCTCCAGCCGGTGCCATTGGGTGGCGACGATGTAGACCGACTGGTTCTCGTGCACGAGCTTCTCCTCGCCGCCGACCGTGACCTTGGCGGTGCCGTGCACGACCACCCAATGCTCCGACCGATGATGGTGCATTTGCATGGAAAGCTTGCCGCCCGGCTTCACATGCAGGAGCTTCACCTGGAAGCGCGGTCCGATGTTGAGCGTCTCAAAATAGCCCCAAGGACGGTAGTTGCGAACCTGGGTCTCGTGCTCCTTCCGCCCGGCCGCTTTGAGTTTTGCGACCACCTTGGCAACGTCTTGCGCCATGGACCGATCGGCAACCAACAGCGCATCCGGCGTATCGACGATGACGAGGTTGCTGACACCGATGGTCGCAACCAGCGACTGCTCCGAGTGGACGTAACAATTGCGGGTTGCTTCGAGCAGGGTATCGCCGTGCACGGCATTGCCTTCGCGATCGTGGGTGCTGAGCTCCCACAGCGACGACCAGGAGCCGACATCGCTCCAGCCTACATCGATCGGCACCACGGCTGCCAGGCTGGTCCGCTCCATCACTGCGTAGTCGATGGAGATATTCGGCGCCGAAGCAAAGCCCTCAGCGTCAAGCCGCAGGAAGTCCAGGTCGTTGGCCGCGCCGTCCAGGGCCCGTTTGGCCGCGGCAAGGATGGCGGGTTCCAAGCGTTCCAACTCGCCCAGGAAGGAATGCGCTCCCAGCAGGAAAATGCCGCTGTTCCAATAGTAGTTGCCTGACGCGAGATAGTCCGCTGCCGTCCGCTGATTTGGCTTCTCGGTGAAGGCGCCGACTGCGAACGCGCCGTCGAAGCCGGTCAGCGCCGCGCCGCGCCGGATGTAGCCATAGCCGGGGTGTGGCGCGCTCGGGGCAATGCCGAACAGCACCAGTTTGCCGGCGGCGGCTACCTCCGCCGCCTTTTGCACAGCCGCAACGAAGCCCTGTTCATCCTTGATGACGTGATCGGACGGCATGACGGCGAGAATGCCGGCCGGATCGTTCCGTTCGACGAGGAGCGCGGCGACGGCCACCGCCGGCGCCGTATTGCGGGCCATCGGCTCGAGCACGATGGCGCTGGGGCGGATGCCGGCGCGCTCGGCTTCGTCCTTCACCAAAAACCTGTGGTCGTTGTTGCAGACCACGAGAGGCGGCGGGAAGCCGTCGCGCGCGCCCAACCGTTTGAGCGCGGCGGCGAGAAACGTCTCCGTTTGCGCGTCGGAGAAGCGAATGAACTGCTTGGGATACATGGCGCGCGACAGCGGCCATAGGCGCGTGCCGGAACCCCCGGAAAGAATGACTGGATGGATAGCAGCCATAAGTCGGATCTCCGCAGCGTTACGAGCCTTAGCAAAGCTGCGGATTCGGCTCAAGAATACTGTGCTGCGCGCCACAGTTTTCTTGCCGGTGATCTAAGGGCCATGTTTGCTTACGGATTGCCACCCGCAACGCTGTTGCAGGCGATTCGCGAATCGAGCAGCTGGCGGCCCGAGTGCTCGCACGCCCGGACCGATGGGCGGACCGGTTCGCCGGTGCCCCTCGAATGCCTAATGAGCGACTGTGCGCGGCGCGCGATCCGCCGACTGCACGCGCCAGATGGCCGGCGGCACGCCAAGCACACGCTTGAACGCGCGATTGAAAGCCGCCTCGGACTCGTAGCCGGCCTCGAAGGCGATCCTGGCGAGGGGCTCGTGCGAGGTCCTCAGCCGTTGCGCGGCAAATCTTATTCGCAACTTGGCGAGGTAGCGCATCGGAGGTTCGCCCATGATGCGCGTGAACCGCTCCGCAAAGGCGGAGCGCGACAGGCCGGTCACGTCTGCCAGCTCATGCGTCGTCCAACGATGGTCTTTGCGAGCATGAAGCAGGGTCAGCGCCCGCCCTACCACCGGATCGCGCATCCCGGCAAGCCACCCGCGCTGGACCGGCGGCAGCGAATCCACGTAGCGTCGCACCGCTTCCATGAACAAGCATTCGGCAAGCTGCGCGAGAATGGCTCGGGAGCCGGCGCGCCCTGCCGCCATCTCTTGTGCGGCAAAGCGCAGGGAGCTTTCGATCCAGTCGCCGGAGGCTCCCTCTCTCACATCGAGCTTGAGCACGCTCGGCAGCATTTCGATGAGCGGATCATCGGGCATATCGGTGCCGAGAAAACCGCAAATGATGTGCGTGCGTGCGCCGCCCCCACCATGTTCGATCCGAACCGTGTTGCCACATGCGCAGGGCAGAACCAGTTGCCTGCAGTCGACCGCCTCGACCTTCAGATCGCTACCGAGCTTCAGTCTTTCATTGCTCGGGAAGATGACAATCTCTCCCGCTTCGACGCAGATCGGCGGCTGCTCTGCGAGCTGGATCAGCACTCGGCCATGAGCGACGTAGTGATAGGCGATCACACGGGCCGGAAGGGGCATCTGAAACAGGCCGGCTTCATCGGGCCCGATGGCGGTTGCCTTCACGCACCACGGTGCCGTGAACTCGCAGTCGAGAAAGACGCCGCCGGTGAGACGCATCGTGCGCAGCGCATCGAGCAGCGCGTTCATGAGTGGGTTCCCTGCCTTCCGGCGGATCGATCAAGAGATTCGGCGCACCGGCCATTCATCTGCCACCCGTGCTCCTATACAGTCAACATATCACGGATGTTCAGCAAGGGCAGCATGGCCAAGCGGGTGGCCAATGTTGATAACATCGGCTCTCGGGTGTAATGGCATCGTATTGCAACCTCGCACCGGGGTTGCCGGCTGGACGGAGGACATACTTCTTACAGGAGACCGCAAGCATGACACTGAGAATTGGTGATAGCGCACCGGATTTCGAGGCCGATACCACCGCAGGCCGCATCAAGTTCCACGACTGGATCGGCAATTCGTGGGCCGTGCTGTTCTCGCATCCCAAGGACTTCACGCCGGTATGTACGACCGAGCTCGGCTATATGGCCAAGATCAAGCCCGAGTTTGACCGGCGCAACGTCAAGATCATCGGCATCTCTGTCGATCCGACCGACAGCCACGCCAAGTGGGCCAACGACATCAAGGAGACGCAGGGACACGCGCCGAACTACCCGATGATCGGCGACCCCAAGCTGGAGATTTCAAAGCTGTATGGCATGCTGCCGGCCGAGACCAAGGGCACCAGCGAGGGCCGCACGCCCGCCGACAATCAGACCGTGCGTAACGTATTCGTGGTCGGGCCGGACAAGAAGATCAAGCTGGTGCTGGTCTACCCGATGACGACGGGGCGCAACTTCGACGAGGTGCTGCGCGTGATCGACTCGCTCCAGCTCACCGCCAAGCACAAGGTGGCGACGCCGGTGAACTGGAAAGACGGCGAGGACGTGATCATCGCGGGCTCGGTCTCGGACGAGGACGCCAAAAAGACCTATCCCAAGGGCTGGAAGGCGCCCAAGCCCTACATCCGCATCGTGCCGCAGCCGCGCTGACGAGGCAGCGCGATTGCTCAGGAGCGCGGCTGCCCGCCGCGCTCCACGCTTCGCCCGCGTGCAACTCTTGGTGCCATGGAGCAGCAGCGCGAACGCGTCTAACTGTGTGCGCGAGTGCGCCTCTGCCATTCGTCGACCGCATCGCCCATTGTCTTGGGAGTGCCGTCCTTGAGCCACGTCATGAACGACCGATCGAACTTGAAGCGAAGGCCGCAGTGTCTCTGGAAGAACCTGCGCACATTCTGAGTATTTCGATACGACGCCGTAATCTGAGTGTTGCGAGCGATAGGATCGCTATGCCAATCGAAGGCCTTCACGGCATCCCCCACAAGCTTCGGAGTTGGCTTCGCACGGACCGTACGCGCAAGCGTGCCCCATTGTGGTTGGCACGGTCAAAGAGACTCCAAAAAAATGGCCCGAGCCGCGGTCGGCCGCTTGGCCGTGGGCTTGGGTGGAAAATCTACGTGCGGCGCCTATGTTAGAGCAATCGTGTGCGATCCCTCGTGGAGGCCACCATGATATTTCGCCAGCTCTTCGATCAGACATCCAGCACCTACAGCTACCTTCTCGCCAGCCGGCACGGCGGGGAGGCGCTGATCATCGATCCGGTGCTGGAGCGGGTCGACCGCTACCTGCAGCTGGTCACGGAACTCGACCTCAAACTGGTCAAGGCGGTGGACACGCACATCCACGCCGACCACATTACGGGCCTAGGTGCCCTGCGCGACCGCACTCACTGCATCACGGTTATGGGCGATATGGCCAAGGTCGACGTCGTGTCCATGCGGGTGACGGAAGGCGACAGGATTACGATCGAGGGGCTGGCGCTCGACGTCCTGTACACGCCCGGCCACACGGACGATTCCTACAGCTTCCTGATGGGCGACCGCGTGTTCACCGGCGACACGCTGCTGATCCGCGGCACCGGGCGCACCGACTTCCAGAACGGCAGCGCGCGTGCCCAGTACGATTCCCTCTTCAACAAGCTCCTGAAGCTGCCCGAGGAGACGCTGGTGTATCCGGCGCACGACTACAAGGGCGACACGGTCTCCACCATCGGCGAGGAGAGGCGCTACAACCCGCGTCTACAGGTGACGTCAATCGACGCGTACGTCGAGCTCATGAGCAAGCTCAACCTGCCCAACCCGAAGATGATGGATGTGGCCGTGCCGGCCAACATGCGTGTGGGGCTTGCCCAGGACGAGATCGCCAGGAAGGGTTGGGCGGTCACGCCCGCGCAGGCCATGGGCTTCGTCGGCAAGGCCGATATGGCCCTGATCGACCTGCGCGAGCGCGGCGAGCGCGAGAAGCACGGGGTGATCGCGGGCTCGCTGCATGCGCCCTATCCGGACCTGGAGGCGAACATTGGCAAAGGTGGTATGCTGCATGAGCTGGCGAGCGCAACGAACAAGCGCATGGTGTTCTATTGCGCCTTCGGCGAGCGATCGGCGATGGCGGTACAGGCGGCCCAGGATGCCGGCATCACGTCGGCCTGCCATATCCACGGCGGCCTCGATGCCTGGCGCAGGGCGGGCGGGCCGCTGGTGCGTTGAGCTCGCGTCGCGCCAGCCGGGGTGGTCGGGCTCGTCAGCCGGTTGGACCCGCGTTGGGGAAGAACTGCTGCTCGCCGTTGATCTGGAACGCCTTGATAGCGCCCTGCCCCTCGGGCGACAGCACCCAGTCGATGAATGCCTGCCCCTCGACCTGCTTGACCCTGGGGTGCTTGGCCGGATTCACCAGGATGATCCCGTATTGGTTGAAGAGCTTGCGGTCGCCCTCGATGACGATCCTGAAATCGCCCCGGTTCTTGAAGCTCGACCAGGTGGCACGATCGGTGAACACGTAGGCGCTCATGCCGACGCCCGTATTGATAGTGGCGCCCATGCCGGTGCCGGCCTCGCGGTACCAGGTGCCCGATGCGGCCTCCACGTCGACCCCGGCCTCCTTCCACAGCCGCAACTCGGCTTTGTGCGTGCCGCTGTCATCGCCGCGGGATACGAATGGCGCCCTGGTGGCAGCGATCTTCTTGTAGACGGCGACTACATCCTTGGATCCGGCACTACCGGCCGGGTCCTTGGCCGGACCTACGACAACAAAGTCGTTGTACATCACCTCGAACCGCTTCACGCCCCAGCCATCGGCGACGAATTTCTCCTCAGATGCCTTGTCGTGCACGAACAGCACGTCACCGTCTCCGTTCTGCGCGTTCTTGATGGCCTGGCCGGTGCCGACCGCGACCACACGCACCTCGATGCCCGTCTTGGCGGTGAACAACGGCAGGAGATGCTTGAAGAGGCCGGAGTTTTCCGTCGACGTCGTGGACTGGACGAGGATGTATTTGCCTGTCGATTGCTGCGCTTGCGCACCCTGATCGACACCCGTGACGACGACAAGGCCAAAGGCGACCGCCCCCGCCAACAGCTTGAGCGCACGCATTCTCGAGCCTCCTCCTCCGTGCCGGCGGCAATCGCCGCCAAGGGTAGAAAGCTGCACTCAGCACAGAAAGCAGGTCAATATGAAATCAGAACATATTGGTGCACAGCGGTTCGGGTGGCCAGAGGCCCTGAATCGAGAGGGTTGAGCGCAGGCGGCCTGTTGCCGTAACGCGGGGCGAGCTATTTTTTGCCTTCGCCGCTCCGTCCGCGGGGGAGGTAGCCGGGAGCCGAGACGACAGAATTCGCCCTGCCCCGCGTTACGAACTAGCGGCGGAAGGGCGGCGCCTACAACGCGCTGTAGCCGCCACTGGGGACAAAGTCGACGTACGACGCGGGCTCGATCAAACCAAGGCTCGTTTTGCAAGGTGGCCGTTTGGCCATACATGCCCTCGCCGCCAGATTTCTGGCCGGATTCGGCTCACGCCTTCGTTCAGCCACCGCCGGGAGGCAGCCTCCGCGCCAACGTTGCACTGGAGCCGCTGATCGGTGGTTAGCCATACATCGATTTGGCTCCGTTCGCGGGGTTGCGTCTTGAACCACGCTGTGAGGACCACGCTTATGCCCGAGGTGTTTCGCCTGTTGGGAGCGGCGGCGGTGGCCGTTGCGTTGATATCCGCATTGGGCACTTTGGACCCGGCGAGCGCGCAAGCGGTCACAAAGCAGGTCAAGCTCACGGAGAAGCAGGTCGAAGGGTTCATAGCTGCGCAGAAGAAGATGGCCGCAGCGAAGGTCGATGCCGAGTTCGAGTCGATTGCCAAGCAGCACGGCTTTGCCAGCTTGGATGAGCTTGACGACGTCGAGGCCAACATCCTGCTTGTCATGGACGGGATCGATCCCCAGAGCAAAGCCTTCGCCGAGCCTCCCGTCCAAATCAAGCGCCGGATCGAAGAGATCAAGGCCGACAAGTCGATGCCGGAGACGGAGATGAAGCAAGTTTTGGACGAGTTGAACGAAGCCCTGAAGAACGCGCAGCCAATTCAGTTTCCAGCCAACATCGAACTGGTCAGGAAGTACTACGACAAGATCCAAGCCGCTCTCCAATAGCTGGCGGCTGTGGTCTATGGCGGCACAAGGTGCGACGCGAAGCTGCCCGTCTGAAGTTGAGCATGGTCGATTGTGCCCATCCAGTGCAGTCACCGACAGGCGCACTTCCGAACGCCGGTCCAACGTGTTACAAGCCCGCGCCAGTCGGCTGTTCGGTGAGACCAAGGTGCGGAGCCGTGCACAATCTCCGAGTCCGAACACAAGGGGCCCGTAGCTCAGCGGTAGAGCATCTGACTTTTAATCAGGTGGTCGTTGGTTCGATCCCAACCGGGCTCACCAAGCAATCAGTTATCAGGGTTTTGGGTGGCGAGAGGCTCAATGCCCCCTGTCGCAAGCCCGCCGCAAACGGGCCGCCGATATCCCGCAGGCCCGTGCAGGCGCTTATGCCAGCCTTGCCCCAGCCACCCTCAAAGCGAGCCGCCGAGCCACAAGGCAGTGAGCACTGTCAGCATCACCGCAGCGACAGCCGCGGCGCCCATAAGTTGTTCGTCGAGAAGTCGCATTTTGCCGTCTCTCACGCATATACTCAACTGCAGGTAGATTAACCGTTGATTGCGACAATCACAACTAGCTAGATCGCCCAGCACTCGATTGAGGGTGCTGTCGGCGGACGGCACGCGCCTATTTGCACGCATGAGTGGAAGCTGCAAGCGCCGGTGAGACGGACAGGTGATCGACGGCGCGTCGGGTCTCTGATAACTCGGCTCTCGAGCAGGCACAGCGCTGGAGGCATCCGCCCATGAAGGCCATGTTAAGCAAGCGGGTTGGCGGCCCGGATACGCTGGAGCTCGAGGAACTGCCGGACCCCGCGCCGCGCCCGGGCGAGGTGGTCATCGCGGTCAAGGCGTGCGGGGTGAACTATCCCGACGTTCTCATCATCGAGGATCGCTACCAGTTCAAGCCCGCGCGGCCGTTCGCGCCGGGCGGTGAAGTGGCCGGCGTGGTGGAGAGCGTGGGAACGGGCGTCGCCGGGTTCAAGCCGGGCGATCGCGTCATCGGCTCGTGCATTGCCGGCGGCATGGCCGAAAAGTTGGCGATCGAGGCGGAGCGCTGCATCCCGATGCCCGCGGCCATGCCGTTCGACGAGGCGAGCGCGCTGGTTCTGACCTACGGCACTTCGATCCACGCCCTCAAGGACCGGGCTAGGCTGCAGAAGGGCGAGACCCTGCTGGTCCTGGGAGCCGCCGGCGGCGTCGGGCTGTCCGCGGTCGAGCTCGGCAGGGCGATGGGTGCGCGGGTCATCGCGGCAGTTTCTTCGGAGGCAAAGCTGGCGCTGGCCAGGAAGCATGGCGCCGACGGCGGCGTGGTCTATCCTCCGGGTCCCTTCGACAAGGCCGGCGCCAAGGCGCTGTCGGACCTCTTCAAGGGCGCGTGCGGCGAGAACGGGGCCGACGTGATTTACGACCCGGTCGGCGGGGACTATTCGGAAGCTGCACTGAGGTCGATCGCCTGGGAAGGCCGCTTCCTGGTCGTCGGCTTCCCAGCCGGCATCCCCAGGCTGCCCCTCAACCTGACGCTTCTCAAGTCGTGCCAGGTCGTCGGCGTGTTCTGGGGCGCGTTCGCGCGGCGTGAGCCCAAGGCCAACGCGGCCAACATCGCCGAGCTGATGCAGCTCTACGCCAAGGGGGCAATCAAGCCGGTGGTTTCGGAGCGCTATCCGCTGCCCAAGGCGGCAGCCGCCATCGCCAGGCTCGCCTCCCGCAGCGCCATGGGCAAGATCGTCGTGACGATGGACTGAGCCGCCATGTCCGTCGTCACGCGATGGTGGTGGATCCGGCATGCGCCGGTGCCTGACGGCGGCCGCATCTATGGGCAGAGCGATCTCAGCTGCGATTGCAGCGATGCCGAGATCTTCGCCATCCTGGCGGGCGAGCTGCCCGCGAATGCCATTTGGGTGACGAGCAACCTCGTTCGCACCAAGGAGACGGCTGCCGCGATCCTCGCGGCCGACCCGGCCAAGTTTGCCGGTGTCGAGCCCCGGGCCTTGCCCGAGCTTGCCGAACAGCACCTGGGCGAGTGGCAGGGGCTCGATCGCAAGGCCTTCTATGCCGCACGCCAGGTCGGCACGCACGCGCTGTGGTTCGCGCCGGCCGATGAGCGCCCGCTGGGCGGCGAGAGTTTCGCGGACCTCGTACTGCGTGTGGCTCCCGCCATCGACCGACTGAACGTTACGCACAGCGGCAAGGATATCGTTGCGGTGACCCACGGCGGCACGATCCGCGCCGCGCTGGGGCTGGCGCTGGGGCTCAACCCCCAGGTAGCGCTGGCCTTCGCCACCGAAAACTGCTCGCTGACCCGGCTCGACCACCTTTCCGCCGGTGAGGGAAGGGGGCTGTGGCGGGTCGTGGCGGTCAATAGGCGTCCCTGGTCTCGTTCGCCGGCTGCCCAGGCGCTCGGCCACAACCTCGTCACCATCGACAAGGCATGAGGAGGGGCTTCGTGTGAGCTTGCCTGCCCTCGGACTTGCTTCGATGCAACGAGGGTGGTTGGCGCGGCCCCGCGCATAGTCGGCCCAAACGCCGCCGCCGGTGGTTTCGGCGAGCTTCTTGGGCGGGGTTCACGGAAGGCGCTCGCGCGCGGTTAGCCAAAAAGGCCGGGTGCCTGATTGGCGCTGTGCCGGGGGTGGCTGTTCCCAACCCTACCATGAATATCCGATGAACGGCCCTATTGGCTGACATTCACGTATCGGCGATAAAGTGCGGGGCGGGGCGGGGTGGTATGGCTCAGGGGGACAAAGCGACCACTGATTATTGTGATCGCTGCCGAATCGCCCGCAACCGGCGCGCATCTGGCAACGTCACTGCACCATCGCGACAAGCGATGCAAGGCGGTGGCGTGCGCTGGCGAGGACCTTCGGAAGGACTGCCTGTCTGGCAGCCCAGCCCTTATCCCATCTTTCTTGAGAGGTCGACGGATATGAAAGTGATGTCGGTCGAGACGGCGGAGGGTACGCGATCCGAGAGCCAGAACGGTACAACGGCCCGCCCGGCAAGCCAGCACATTTATTTTCCTCTGATCGCACTTGCGGCATTCGGCCTCTATTGGTCTTCCTCTCTTCTTCTCGAGGCGCGTAACGGGACGACGCATTTTGGTGCCGATACCTGGTTTTACGGGGAGTTGGCCAAGGGAAACGTTTTCGATCGGATTGCGGACAATTACTATCTTGACCGGATCTTCCGGTTCCACCCGACCACGGTCGTTATGGCGGCGGGCTGGATGAAGATCGTCGCCCCCCTCACTCCATGGATTGCGCCGCAGTATCTATTCAAAGCCATGTTTGCCGCGGTGGGTGCGGTTGGAGTATGGGCGGCCATGTGGGCCTTCGCGGCGGTCGTTCCGCGCCGCTATGCAACTCTCTGGGGGGCTATCTATGCCACCTCGCTCGGTGTCTGGTATTTCTCCAGCATCGAGGAGTCGAAAGTCGTCACGGCCACCCTAACCGCGCTCTATATCGCCACCTATCTGCATCTGCGGCAACGCTGGACGACGCACGGAGCCGTGCTCTTGACGGCAATCCTGCTGCTCGCCTGCCTAAACGAGACCGTCGCCGGCTTTCTGCTCATTATCCCGATTGTCGACACGCTGGTGCAGCGGGGTTGGGACTTGCGCCACGGCCGGTGGATCGCTCTGCACGGGCTCGCTGGTCCCGTTGCCTTGGCCATTCTCGAAGGCCTTATGCGCGGGCGAACCGGGGCCGCAGGAGCGCATCCGGAAGGGGCCAATCACTTCAGCATGCTTATCTGGTACATGTCCCAGAACGATTATAGCCCAGCGGGCATTTATTCGTTCCTGGTGAATTGGTTTTTTTTCAATATCGCCGCGCCAAGCCTCGATGCGTCCAATGCGCCGTCCGCCGACCCCGACGACAAGGAGTTCTTCGATGCAGCGCTGACAAACTATTTTTCCTCACCGGTGTCAGCCAGCTTGGTCGTGTTGTTTGCCGCTATGCTGCTCGCGATTCTCCTGCCGCGGTACCGTACCGAAAGTGCTGGCAACGTGGCCAGTATCCTCCTTGCCCTTTTGGCCTATGCCCTGGTCCGCGGCGCGTTTTTCCTCGTCTTCATTCCGGGGGAGCCCCTTCTCTTCAGCCCTGCGGTAACGCTGGCGCATATGCTCATGATCGGCATCCTGTTTATGGCCTCGAGTTTTCCAGCGAAGCACGTGCTTCTTGCGGGGCTCGCCGTGCTATTGTTCATCACCAATGGGGCGTTCGTCATCGGCCGGTAACGCAGTTTGGGGTAGATTGTCCGAGCCGAGCGCTCTCTCTCACAGCACGATCTCGCCGCGCACGAAGGCTTGCGCCTCCGGGCTGCGAGGCTGAGCGAGGAATTGATCGCGGGGCGTGCGCTCCACCAGTCGGCCACGGTGCAGGAAGGCCACTTCATCGGCGAGACGGCGCGCCTGTCCAAGATCGTGGGTGATCAGGACGATGCCCACCCCCTGCGCGCGCACCTCGGCGAGGAGAACCTCGATGGCTGTGGTCGCGGCAGGGTCGAGCGCCGAGGTGGGCTCGTCGAGGAAGAGGATTTCGGGCTCGGTTGCGAGGGCGCGCGCAAGGGAAAGGAGTTGCTGCTCGCCGCCGGAGAGCACGCGTGCCGGCGCTTGCGCGAGATGTGCAATTCTGCCGCGGGCAAGCGCGGCGTGGGCCTGCTTGACGCGCTGAGGCTTTGGTATGCCAGCGACGGCGAGCGCGTAGGTCACGTTCGCCAGCGCCGATCGGCGCAAGTGCACGGGCCGCTGGAACACGAAGCCGAGCCTGGGCGCGCGCCGTCGATCGGGCGGCGCCCCGGCCCACGTGACGCGGCCGGCCGTGGGCCGCACGAGACCCGCCAGCACACGCACGAGTACGCTCTTGCCGGCGCCATTGGGACCCATCAGCACCAGCGTGCCGCGCCCGCCGATCTCAACGTCGAGCGCGTCGAGAATGCGGCGGCCGCCGCGGTCGACCGTGAGACCTTCGCCGCGGATCGGCAGGATCGCCGCCGTGTCCGATGAAGCGGCCCCGCCCAACGTAGGCAGTCCGCCCCGCTCAGGCATAGGCGGTGCGGGTGGCGGTCACCCTCAGTCCCAGGACCAGGGCGTTGATCATGACGGCGATCGTCAGCAGGATCAGGCCGAGGCCCAGAGCCAGCGCCAGGTCTCCCTTTGATGTCTCGAGAGCGATCGCCGTCGTCATGACGCGCGTGACATGGTTGATATTGCCGCCCACGATAATGACGGCGCCGACCTCGGCGGAGGCCCGGCCGAAGCCCGCCAGCAGCGCGGTCGCCAGGCTGAAGCGCCCGTCCCAGATTAGTGTGGGAACAGCGCGCAGCGGCCCGACACCCAGCACCCGCAGTTGCTCGTCGTACTCATGGCGTAGGTCTTCAATGGTCTGCCGGCTGAGCGCGGCAATAATCGGCGTTATCAGCACGGTCTGCGCGATGATCATGGCCGCTGGGGAATAGAGCAATCCGAAGCCGCCCATCGGCCCGGCGTTGGACAGCATGACATAGACGATGAGGCCAACGACGACAGGGGGAAGCCCCATCAAGGCATTGATCATCAGAATTGCCAGTCCGCGCCCAGGGAAATTGGCCATGGCAATGAGGGCCCCGATCGGAAAGCCCAACAGCGCCGCAAGGCAGGTGGCAGAGATGCTGACTCTGAGAGATAGGAGGACGATCTCGGCCAAATTGCCATCGAGGGCGGCAATCAGCCGGAAGGCTTCAGCAATGGCAGAGGCAAAGTCGTGCATGAAGTTGCAACCCCAGGGCCGGGAAGGTGTGCGCAATAGTGCTTCGGCTCAATCGAGGGGTCAAAGGGGGAAATCAGAACGACCTCATGCATAGCCGTGCAGTGCGATTGCCGAGCGCCGATTTCGGATCATGGTCGCAAGACCTCCGCTGCCTTCTCCTGTTCGAAGCTACCAACATCGCTGCTACCGGCTCCGAAAAGGTGAGGCCTTGCGACCGAGCGCAGACTAGGCGAAGGCCGATGTCAGGTTGAGCTGGGCGATTACCCAGGTTGCTATCCCTTCCCGCGCTAGTCCGCGGGCGGCCACCCAGGGCACCATCGGCCGGAGGACGTGCATGCAAGTTGTACCCGGACGCAGATTTGTCTGTTGAACCCGACGCCCGCCTCCGAGATGCCGTCGTGGCACTTGGGCACGTGTCTGCCCATCTCGAACGGAAGGTGCCTAGCCGATCTGGCGCCGGCTCGCTGGGATGCGGTTCGCCAGCACCTTGTCGATGCGCCGCCCGTCGAGATCGACGACCTCGAAGCGCCAGCCGTGCGTTTCCACGAACTCGCCGGCGGTAGGAAGACGGCGCAGCTCGGCCAGCACGAAGCCGGCAACGGTCTGATAGTCGCGCTTGCCGGGCAGGCCGATGCCGAGCTGGTCGGCCATCTCGTCGGCGGGCATGGCGCCGGCAAGCAGCCACGAGCCATCGTCCCGCGCCACGGCATGGGGCTCGGCAACGCCCACGTCGGAGCGGAACACGCCGGCGATGGCCTCGAGCACGTCGGCCGGTGTGACGATACCCTCGAAGTGCCCGTACTCGTCGTGGATAAGACCCATGGGCACCTCGGCGTCGCGCAGCGTCTCCAGGACATCGAGGGCGTCCGTCGTATCGGGAACGATCGGGGCCTGGCGCACGTGCGCCCGCACATCGAGCGGCGCATCGGACAACATGGCGACGAGCAGCTCGCGTGCCCTAACCACGCCAATCAGATCGTCGGGCGAACCATCGCCGACGGGCAAGCGCGTATGCGGGCTGGCGAGCACCCGTACCTTGACGTCTACTGCGTCGGCGTTGACGTCGATCCAGTCGACGTCGGTACGTGGGGTCATCAGACCGCGTACCGGGCGGTCGCCGAGCCGCAGCACCCCGGATATCAGTTCACGCTCGCCCGCCTCGAGGACGCCCGCGCCTTCCGCCTCGGCGATCAAGCCCTTGATCTCCTCCTCCGTCACAGTGCTCTTGGGCGGCTGGCGCTGGCGCAGCAGCCAGAACACGGCTCTGGTCGATACATCGAGCAGCCACACTGCCGGCGCGGCAACGCGTGACAGGGTGGTCATCAGCGGCGCGACCAGGCAGGCGATGGTTTCCGCGTTGCGCAGCGCGAGGTTCTTTGGCACCAGCTCGCCAACGATCAGCGAGAGATAGGTGACGGCTGCGAAGACGGCGATGTAGGCCAGCCAGCCGGCGGCAGTTTCCGGCACGCCCAATTGCACGAGGTAATCGGCGAAATTGGCCGTCAGGGTTGCGCCGGAGTACGCGCCCGCAGCCAGGCTGACGGCGGTGATGCCGATTTGCACGGTCGACAGGAAGCGGCCCGGGTCGGCGGCGAGGGCAAGCGCCCGGTTGGCACCGCGACGGCCCTCGGCGGCCAGCGTGTTGAGACGGGAGCGCCTGGCCGAGACGATGGCGAGCTCGGACAGCGCAAACACCCCGTTCAGGACGACGAGGGACAGTACAATGGCAACTTCGAGCACGGAACCATCAAGGCCGGCTCGCTCAATTTCACCGGTCCTCTCCTCTGTGGCAGGGCGGGAAGGGAAACAGAGTTGTTCCGCTTGGTCAACATGCCCTCCGGCAATGTGCGCGGCGCCAATGGTTGCCTTGCCCGGGAAGGGACTCCAACAGACATTTTGTCGGCCGGCGCAACGGAGCAAAAGGAATTCCACAGGGCGTGGAGTGCGACGGCGCCGGGCTGTTGCAAGCATCGCCCCCGCTGGTTGTGCTTCTCGCGCGGCCGATCGGAGCCTTTCGAGAGCCCGGCCGAACAAGAGACGCCGATTCGCCGGCAGCAGCTCGTCGGCGTCGTCGCGCCCCTGAGGCTGCGCGTCCTGCAGCGGCCGCCTTGCGATTGGGGGCCCCTCCTGCGGCAAGCCCTGGTGCCGGGCTTGCCGGCCCGCTTGCCCGCGCTGCAAGCGCTCCGCCACGCACGCAGGAGTTTAGGCACACACGCTGCAATTTGGGCATAATGCCCGGCGTAGCTGTCCGCACCATTGCGTGGCAGACGGCCGGGAGGACGCCGATGCCCCACATCGAGGTTCGCGATGTCACGCTTACCTACGACACGCCGGCCGGCCGTGTCACCGGCGTCGAGGCGGCGAGCTTCGCTATCGAGCCTTCCGAGTTCCTGTGCCTGGTCGGTCCCTCGGGTTGCGGGAAGTCGACGCTACTCAACATCATCGCCGGGTTCATGGCGCCCACCAGCGGCGAGATCCGCATCGGCGGCAAGGTTGTCACGGGCCAGGGGCTCGACCGCGGCGTCGTCTTTCAGGATTTCGCCCAGCTTTTCCCCTGGCGCACGGCACTTCTCAACGTTGCCTTCGGGCTGGAGATGAAGGGCGTGCCGAAGAAAGAGCGCGAGCAGGCGGCGCTCGAGCAGCTAAAGCTGGTGAAGCTGGAAAAATTCGCTCACGCCTATCCGCACCATCTCTCGGGCGGCATGCAGCAGCGGGTCGCCATCGCCCGTGCGCTGGCATACAATCCCGCTGTGTTGCTGATGGACGAGCCGTTCGCCGCGCTCGATGCACTCACGCGCGACGACATGCAGCGGCTGCTGGCGGACGTGTGGCGCGAGACGCGCAAGACGGTGGTGTACGTGACGCACAACGTGGCCGAAGCCGTGTTTCTCGCCGACCGCGTGGTGGTCATGACCCCGCACCCCGGCACCGTCAAGACCGAGGTTTCCATCCGCCTGGCCCGGCCCCGCGACCCGCTAAGCGTCGAATTTCTCGACTATCAGAAGGAGCTGTTGCGCCACCTCGGCGACCGGACCGCGCACGCCTGAACCAACGGAGGAGGAAACCACATGAACAGCAGGCAAAGCATCAACCGTCGGCAGTACCTGGCTGCGTCGGGGGCCGCGACGCTGGCAGCCACCTTCGGCCTTCCCGTGGCGGCGCAGGCGGCCCCCATCCGCCAGGGCTATCAGACCAACATGTGGGGCATGCCCACCTACTATCTGCTGCGCTCGGGGGCGCTGGAGAAGCGCGGCATCAGGTTCGAGGAGTTCGCCGTTCCGTCCGGCAACCTCACCATGCAGCAGATGGTGGCGCGGCAGGTCGATCTCGGCACCTACGCCGGCCCTTCCTTCATCCTCGGCCACGACAAGGGCAACATCGTCGGCATTGCCGTGATCGAGCACGTCGGCCGCACGGTGCGCATCATGGCGCGCAAGGAGCTCAACCTCACGAGGGTGGAGCAGCTCAGAGGCCTTAAGATCGCCAACCAGACGGGCTCCTCGATCGGCAACATCTTCGTCGACCAGATCGGGCCGGCGGCTGGCCTCAAGCGCGGCGATTACCAGGAAGTGCGCATGGACGTGAACAACATGGTGGCGGCGATGGCTGCCAAGACTGTGGACGCCATGGTCAATGTCGAGCCCTACAACTCTATTGCCGAGGCCGAGGGCATCGCCGGCACCATCATGGATTTCTGGAACGTCGACAGGATGCCGGTGTTCATGGCTGCCACTGCCGAATTCGTGGCCAAAAGCCCCGACGCCGTCGTCGCCTACCTCAAGGCTTGGCTCGACGTGGCGCGCGATTTCAAGGAGCGGCCGAACGTGGTGGCTGACGCCATCTACCGCTTCTACGACGGCAAAGGCTACAGCATGTCGCAGGAGACGTTCCGCAAGGCGCTGGCCACGGTCGATGTGGAGCCCGGCTTTCCGTCGGATCTGCGGCCCTACATGCAGGCCCACGCCGAGGTCCTCCTGAAGGAGAAGAAGATCGCCGCCATTCCCGACTGGAGCATAGCGCTGCGACCCGAGTTCATGGAGCGGGCGCGCACGGGGACGTGAGGAAATATCATGCTCTCCCCGCACCTCTTGGGTTGGGGAGAGCTCTCTCGCCGGGGTTCCATTGGGAGCTGCTCATGGTATCCTTGCGCTGGAGTCGAACATGCCGAAGGCGCCCCGCATCATCACCGATCCCAGGATCATGATGGGCAAGCCCGTCATCGAGGGCACGCGCATCACCGTCGAGCTGATCCTGACGCGCCTCGGCGAAGGCCGGTCGGTCGACGAAATTCTGACCGAGTACCCGCATCTCACGCGCAAGCAGGTCTCGGTGGCTATCGATTACGCCCGCGACCTCGTCTCGCACTCGGCTGAAGCGGCCGAGTAGCGCGTGCGGCTCCTCATCGATGAGAACATCTCACCGATCATCGGGGATGCGTTGCGGGCCGCAGGGCACGACGTGCGTGCAGCTGCGGTCGCATGCCCGGGGGCGCTCGATGAGGAGCTGGTTGCCTTGGCGATCGCGGAAGCGCGCATTGTCGTCAGCGAGGACAAGGACTTCGGCAATCTTGCCTTCAAGCAGGGCCTTCGCCCGCCAGGGCTCATCCTTGTGAGATTGCCAAGATGCCTTCCGGCGGAGAAGGCCGCGCGACTGGTGGTGGTGCTGAAGCGCCAGAGTGCCAACGATTGTATTCTGGTGATCGAACCTAGGCGGATCAGGCGTCGACCACTGACTTAGAACTTGGAGGGACATGCACATGTACGAGCCCATCGCACGCAACTTCAAGCTGCTCGCCCACCACGAGCTCAACGGCTTCGGCGGCATGGGCGAAGGCATGTCGATCCAGATCGCCAGGGACGGCCGGCGCATCCTGTGGCTGGCGCACGAAAGCGCGCCGAAGAACTTCACCGCCGTCGACGTGGCCGACCCGCGCGTGCCCAAGGTCGTCGTGCAGACCGACCTGCCGGCGAGCCACATGCGATCGAACTCGCTCGAGACGGTCGGCAACATCATGGCGGTGGCCTACCAGACGCAAAAGCACGGCCAGAAGCCCGCGGGCTTCGAGCTGTTCGACATCTCCGTGCCGGAGAGCCCGAAATCGATCGCCTACGTCGATGCCTCCGGCCCCGGCTCGCGCGGTGTGCATCAGTTGTGGTTCTGCGACGGCGAGACGGTGCACATGGCGGCCGGTGCGCCCGATTTCGTGGCCACCAACCCGCTCGATGACCAGTTCTACCGCGCCTTCGACGTGCGCAATCCCTCCAAGCCCGTGGAGGTGAGCCGCTGGTGGATGCCGGGCACCCGCCAGGGCGACAAGGAGGCGCCACCGCAGCGCCACAAGGCGCCGCGCTACGACAAGGGCTTCCGCGCGCACAACACCAACGTCTATCCGCAGCGCCCGGACCGCTGCTACCTCGGCTACATCGACGCCGGCATGTACATCCTCGACATCTCCGACAGGGCGAACCCCAAGCCCTTGTGCCGCTGGGACAACTCCCCGCCATTTTGCGGCTTCACCCACACCGTGCTGCCGCTATTCGAGCGCGAGCTGCTGATCGTCACCGACGAATCGGTGGTCGACGATGCCAAGGACTGGCCGAAGCTGATCTGGATCATCGACGGCCGCGACGAGACCAATCCGGTGCCGATCGCCACCTGCCCGGTCGACAATGTCGAGGACTACGCCCGACGTGGCGGCCGCTTCGGCGCCCACAACATCCACGAGAACGTGCCGCTGCCGACCTCGTGGCATTCCGACCGGATCATTCTCGGCACCTTCTTCAACGGCGGCCTGCGCGCCTACGACATCGCCAACCCCTACCAGCCGCAAGAGGTCGGCGCGTTCGTGCCGCCGGCGCCCAGCGGCGCATCCACGGGCGCCATCCAGCTCAACGATGTTTTCGTCGACGAGCGCCAGATCGTCTACACCGTCGACCGCCACGCCGGCGGGCTCTACATCCTCGAGATGGGTTTCTGATCTGTGCAATTCCCGTTCGCAGGCGGGACCGCAGCTGTCCTGGTCCCGAGGGCTTCTCGCTAACGGCGGGCCCACGAGGGCGAGGTCGGTCGCGCTCGCGACCATGGAGCAGGAGACGATGGCGATGCAGGGTGGCGGGTTCCTCGCGATCTGGAGTGATGTCGAGGCGAGCATGGAGACCGACTACCTTCATTGGCTGACGCGGGAGCACTCGGCTGAACGCATCGGCGTCGAAGGGTTCCTGGCGACGCGGGTGTTTAAGGCGCTCGGGACCGACATCCACCGGTTCTTTATTCTGTACGAGTTGGAAGGGCCGCAGCTCCTGGGTGGGCCCGACTATTTGGCACGACTCAATGCTCCCACGCCTTGGTCGCAGCGAATCATGCCGATCCTCGGCAACTTCGTTCGCGGTGGCGGCCGCCAGGTGGCTTCGGTAGGTACCGGCCAGGGTGGCGTTATTGCCGCAATCCCGCTTCATGATACTCCCCCGTCAGATGGAGCAAGGTTGGCCGCCGATCTCGCAAGCTCGGATCGCATCGCGGCCGTGCGCGTCTTCGAGACGGATCAAGCAAGGACGTCGATCCAGACGCACGAGAAAAGTATGCGGGCGGATGATCGCTCTTTCGCAGGGCTACTGCTGATCGAGGGTTTGGACCAGGCGGCTGTTCGCACAGCTGTTGAACGGCTCGTAGCCATGGTGCCAGCCCTTGGCGTGGCTCGTAGTATGCCGCTGTACGCCTATCTCTACGGGCTCGATCGCCGCCAGCTACGCTGAATTTGGCATGCGAAGTAGTCGACGGGTTGGTCGCTCCTCAATCTCCAGAGCAACGTCCGCATCTTCACAAAGTTAGTAAGCATCCGGCCAAGACCGCGGGCAGCTGCGCCTGATCGGGCGTGTCGGTGCTTGCGTGCCTTGCCGCGGCAATCAGGCGGCCTGCGCATTCTGTTTACGTGCCGCCTTCCATCGCCACGGTAG
>Ga0247727_10007955_pt1 | contig 19899 bp, 19 predicted proteins | sample WisWelCaveWW1625_FD_202498 | JGI IMG/M metagenome (GOLD analysis project Ga0247727, IMG submission 202498) | Biofilm microbial communities from Wishing Well Cave, Virginia, United States - WW16-25 | ecosystem: Environmental > Aquatic > Deep subsurface > Groundwater > Cave microbial mat | place... | reverse complement strand
GGCGTAGGCGATCGCGGTCGTCCACAGCTGGTCGGTGGCGACGAACAGGATCTGCCCGACCAGCAGCTCCTTGAGCTGCTCGCCGCCGTGCGGGTTGTCGGCGAGCAGCAGGATGCCGAGCGTCGCGGCCAGCACGAACGACACGCCGATCAAGGCCTCCTGGATCGCCGGGAACCGCTCCTCGCTCCAGGTCAGGAGCAACGCACCGCCGAGCGCGGCGGCCAGCGCCGCGACCTGGACCACGAACGGGTGCTCGCCGAGCCCGGCGCTGTGCGCCGCGATCACGCCCAGCCCCGCGATCTGCGCCACCGCCAGGTCGATGAAGATGATGCCGCGCGCCAGCACCTCGCGCCCGAGCGGCACATGGGTGGCGAGCACCAGCAGGCCGGCGACGAACGCCGGGCCGAGGATCGACGCATCGAGGCCCGCGAGGTCCATCACCCACCTCCCGGTGGCAGCGCGCCGAGCAGGCTGTCGAGCATCGCGTCGTAGAGCGAGGTCAGGTCCTTCGCGGCCGGCACGGCGCCGATGGTCTGCGGCACCAGCAGCGCGCGCGCGCCGGTGCGTTGCGCCAACCATTCGGAGGGGCGCGCGTCCTCGTAGCCGGAGCGGACGATGCCGCGCACCGGCTGCGACTCGAGCCCGTCGAGCAGCTGCGCGAGGTGGGTGCTGGAGGGCGGGATGCCGGGCTTGGGCTCGAGGAACCCGACGACGTCGATCCCGAGCCAGGCCGCCAGGTAGGGCCAGGAGTTGTGGTGCGCGACGAAGCGCTGGCCCGCGAGCGGCGCGGCCCGCGCCGCCCAGCGCGCCAGCTGCGACCGCCAGCGCTGCTCGAAACGCTGCGCGCCGCGCGCGTAGTCCGCGGCGTGCGCGCCGTCGAGCGCCGCCATCCGCTTGGCCAGCGCCAGGGCCACCGGGATCAGGTTGCGCGGATCGGTCTGCAGGTGCGGGTTGCCGTAGGGATGGATGTCGCCCAGCGCGCGGTCGACCGCCGTCGGCAGCTCGAGCATCGTGACCGCGCTCGCCGCCTCGAAATAGCCCGCGGCGCCGGGCTGGACGCGTGGGTTGGCGGCTTGGCGCAGGAGCATCGGCAACCAGCCGACCTCGAGCTCGGCGCCGGTGCAGACCAGCAGGTCGGCCGAGCGCAGCTTGGCGATCAGGCTCGGACGCGCCTGGATCTGATGGACGTCCTGGCGCCCGGTGGTCGCGGCGTAGGCGGACACCAGGTCGCCGCCGACCTCGACCGCGAGCGCGGCCCATTCGGGTTCGCAGGCGAAGACCTTGAGCGCGGCCTGGGCCGGGAGCGCCGCGACCAACGCCAGCGCGATCGCGAGACGGGCGGGAGCGCTTGCCATCTCGTCCTCCTCAGTACTGGTGAGCGCCGTGGGCGCCGAGGCTCGCGACGTACTGCAACACGAGCTGATGGTCGGTCGCGGGCGATGACCCGTCGCGCGCCAGCTGCAGGCGGATGCGCGAGAACTCGGTGTGCGAGTAATCGACCATCAGCGTGGTGCGGGTCGGCGCGTGGGCATCGTCAGCGAGCCCGATCGGCGCCGACAGACCGGTCACCGCGTTGTCGGCGCTCAGGCGGTCGTAGCGCAAGCCGACGCGCCATTGCGGGCGCCACCTGTAGACCGCCTGGGCGTAGAGGCCGTCCTGCTCACCGGCGTAGGCGCCGGCGTCCGGGAGCGAGGCCGACGGGAAGCGCACCTCGAGGTCGCCGGATTCCTCGCGCTGCAGCCACTCGGCGCTGAACACCAGGCTGCGCGCCTGGTAGTTGCCGTCAGGCGACCACTTCCAGACGAAGTCGAACCCCCACAGCCGGCTGTCGCCGCTGAACGCGACCTCGGGCTCGACCGCCGGATCGTCGACCTCGATCGTGCGGCCGACGGCGCGGGCGTCGACCCGGCTCGCGCCGAGCTGCCACGAATGGCTCGCGCCGAGGTCGCCGCCGAGCTTGGCGAACAGCGTGTGGCTGCCCTTGCCGCCGCGGTCGCGTCCCGCTGCCGGGAACGACTCGCCCGACAGCGCCTCGAGGCCGAGCTCGAGGTACAGGTCGGTGGGCGCGACCCAGCGCAGCTGGACGCCGGTGTCCTTGAGGTTGCCGGCGAAGAACGCGTCGTAGGCCACCGGCGCGTCGGCGAAGTCCCAGGCGTGGGGGTGCTTCTCGTTGAGGTAGCCGATCCGCGAGAAGAACTTGCCAGCCTTGACCGTGAAGCCGCTCGGCAGCGCGAGCGTCTGGAGCCAGGCTTCCTCGAGCTCGATGACGCCTTCGCCGCCGTCCTCGGCGATCGCCGCGACCAGGGTGCCGTAAAACCACTCGTCAACGTTGGCGGACACGACCAGCTCGGCCTCGCTCAGGGCGAAGCCGCGCTCGCCGGGCCCGACCTCCGGACCGAGCTGGAAGCCTGGCAGCTGGTAGGCCGCCGGATCGTTGCTGTGAGAGGCGAGGCGCGCGTCGAGGATCAGCGACAGCGCCGGGTTGAGCGCGTTGCTGGTCAGCGGCTGGGCGCCAGCGGCGAGCGCGAGCAGCGCCGCGCACAGCGCGGGAGGACGCAGGTTCGAGGTATCCATCTTTCCGGTCCCTGACGGGCCACGCGCCCGGCGCGCCGTGCGGCGCGGGCAGGTGCGGGCGGGGCTAACGAGCACGCGCGGCGGCGTGCGACCCGAGGCATCAGGCGGAGGACGGCGGTCCGCGGTTGCGTTCGATGGTCGCGACGCGGAGCGGCGCGGTGCCGAGGGTCGGGGTCGGGGACGGCGCGTCGTGCGCCACGTCGAGCGCGAGCGCAGCCAGGGTCGGCAGCGGCGTCGCGACCTTGGCCAGCACGCACTGCTCGCAAACCTGGTGCGCAGTCGGCCACAGCTCGTGCGCCACGAGGTGGGCTTGGATCGCGAGCTGGGCGCCAGCGACCGCGGTCGCCAGCGCGAACAGCATGACGCGGACCCGCGCTGCGCTGCGCGGCGGCCGGGACGGGGGCTGCGGGACGCTTTCCATCGTGCGCCAGAGCCTAGCGCGCAGCGCCAGTCGGCGCCACCGCCGCCAGGCGGCGCAGCATCAGCTTGGCCATCTCGCGCTGCATCGACTCGAGCAGCACGCCGGCCTCGCGCTGGCGGGCCAGCACATCGGACGCGTCGAACGGGTAGTCGCGGCGCAGCTCGAGCGTCTGCAGCTCGAGCAGCGTGCGCTCGCCGACCCGGACGTCGAAGCGGACCCGGAACGAGATCTCGTACTCGAGCGGCCGGCCCTGGGCGCTGATCGACAGCACGCGCTGCTCGGCGACCGCGTCGTGGACTTGCAGCACCGCGCTCGCGGTGCGCGGGTCGTCGGCGACCTGCGCACCGGTGAGCTCGATCTGTTCGGCGAGCTGGCGCCGCAGCAGCGGCTCGTCGACCGGCACCACGAGGTAGGTGCGCGCGAACGCCGCAGCCAGCGCCGGCGCGCCCTGGAGGCGGAAGCCGCAGGAGGACACGGCCAAAGCCGAAAGGGCGAAGGCGAAAACCAAGAGCGCTGCGCGCGGCGTGGCCTGGAGCAGCGCCCTCCCCCCTTCGTCGTTCGCCTTTCGCCTTCCGTCTCGTCTCATACGACCACGTTCACTAGCCGCCCGGGGACCACCACCACCTTCTTGGGCAGCTTGCCCGCGGTGTAGCGCTGGACGTCGGGGTTGGCGAGCGCCGCCGCCTCGATCGCCGCGCGCTCCGCGCCGACCGGCACCACTATGCTGCCGCGCAGCTTGCCGTTGACCTGGACCACGAGCTCGACCTCGTCGCGCGCCAGTGCCGCCGGGTCGGCGACCGGCCAGGGCGCGTCCATCGCCAGCCCGGCGCGGCCGAGCGCCTGCCACAGCGCCTGCGCGAGGTGTGGCACGAACGGCTGCAGCACCAGCGTCAGGTGCTCGAGCGCTTCCTGCCTCACCGCCCGGCCCTGCCCGCCTGCATCGTCGACCGCGGGATCGTGCCTCTGGAGCGTGTTGCAGAGCTCCATCACCGCGGCGACCGCGGTGTTGAAGCTCATCCGCCGGCCGACGTCATCGCCGACCTTGAGCGTCGTCTCGTGCACGGCGCGGCGCAGCGCCTTCTGTTCCGCGCTGAGCGCGGACGGCGCGAGCGCCGGCGCCGGGCCCTGGGCGAGCGTCTGGACGACCTGCCCGTGCACCAGCTTCCAGACCCGCTTGAGGAAGCGCGACGAGCCCTCGACGCCCGCGTCCGACCACTCGAGCGTCTGCTCCGGCGGCGAGGCGAACATCATGAACAGCCTGACGGTGTCGGCGCCGTAGCGCTCGACCAGCGCGTTGGGGTCGACGCCGTTGTTCTTGGACTTCGACATCGTGCCGAGGCCCTCGAACGTCACCGGCTGCCCGTCGGCCTTGAGCGTGCCGCCGACGACCTGGCCGTCCGGATCGCGGATCGGTTCGACCTCGGCCGGGTTGAAGTACTGGACCCGACCCTCGGCCGGGCGTCGGGTCCAGATGTGGTTCAGCACCATGCCCTGGGTCAGCAGGTTGGTGAACGGTTCGTCGACCGTGACCAGCCCGAGGTCGCGCATCACCTTGGTCCAGAACCGCGCGTACAGGAGATGCAGGATCGCGTGCTCGATACCGCCGATGTACTGGTCGACCGCCATCCAATGCTGGGCGCGGCCATCGACCATCGTCAGCGCGCCGGCCGAGCAGTAGCGCAGGAAGTACCACGACGAATCCACGAAGGTGTCCATGGTGTCGGTCTCGCGCCGCGCCGGCGCAGCGCACCTCGGACAGGCGACGTCGACGAACGCGCGGCACTTGGTGAGCGGGTTGCCAGAACCGTCCGGCGCCAGGTCCTCGGGCAGCACCACCGGCAGCTGGTCGTCGGGGACCGGGACCGCGCCGCACTTCGCGCAGTGGACGATCGGGATCGGGCAGCCCCAGTAGCGCTGGCGTGAGATGCCCCAGTCGCGCAGCCGCCACTGGGTCCGCTTCTCGCCCCGGCCCTGGGCGGCGAGGTCGGCGGCGATCGCGTCGACCGCGGCGGCGTAGGCCAGGCCGTCGTAGCTGCCGGAGTTGACGCAGCGTTGGTCCTTGGCGCCGTAGGACTCGCGCCAAGCGGTCGCGTCGTAGTCGCCGTCGGCCACGCTCACGACCTGCTGGATCGGCAGGCCGTACTTCAGCGCGAACGCGAAATCGCGCTCGTCGTGGCCGGGCACGCCCATCACCGCGCCGTCGCCGTACGACATCAGCACGTAGTTGCCGACCCAGACCGGGAGCTGGGCTCCGGTCAGCGGATGCTCGACCATGAAGCCGGTCGCAACGCCTTTCTTCTCTTGGGTCGCGAGCTCGGCCTCGGTCATCCCGCCGTGCCGGCACTCCGCGACGAACGCGGCGAGCGCCGGGTCCGAGCGCGCCAGGTGCAGCGCGAGCGGGTGCTCGGCGGCGATCGCGACGAAGGTCGCGCCCATCAAGGTGTCGGCGCGGGTCGTGAACACCCACAGCTTCTCGGCCTTCCCGTCCAACGCGTACGGGAACGCCAGCCGCACGCCGACGCTCTTGCCGATCCAGTTCGCCTGCATCAGCTTGACGCGCTCCGGCCAGCCCGGCAGCCCGTCGAGCGCGCCCAGCAGCTCGTCGGCGTAGCGCGTGATGTCGAGGTAGTACATCGGGATCTCGCGCTTCTCGACCAGCGCCCCGGTGCGCCAGCCGCGCCCGTCGATGACCTGCTCGTTGGCGAGCACGGTCTGGTCGACCGGATCCCAGTTGACCGTGCCGGTCTTGAGGTAGGCGATGCCGGCATCGAGCATCCGCAGGAACAGCCATTGGTTCCAGCGGTAGTAGTCGGGCCGGCAGGTCGCGAGCTCGCGCTCCCAATCGAGCGCGAAGCCCAGCCGCTGCAGCTGGCCCTTCATGTAGGCGATGTTGTCGTAGGTCCAGCGCGCCGGCGGCACGCCGTTGGCGATCGCGGCGTTCTCGGCCGGCAGGCCGAACGCGTCCCAGCCCATCGGCTGCAGCACGCGCTTGCCGTTCATGCGGTGGTAGCGGGTCAGGACGTCGCCGATCGTGTAGTTGCGAACGTGGCCCATGTGCAACTTGCCGGACGGGTACGGCAGCATCGACAGGCAGTAGAACTTCTGGCGCGACGGGTCCTCGACCGCGCGGAACGCGTGCGCCTGGTCCCAGGCGCGCTGCACTGCGGGCTCGATGGTCTCGGGCCGATAGCGGTCGTCGTGTGGGTCGTCGCTCTGGGTCATCGTCGGGTTCGGTCCCATCTCGGTCCGGATCGTCCTCAGCCTCGCCGGCCGTGCCACCAGGCCGCGGCCAGCAGCAGCGCGCACAGCGCGAGCAGCGGCGCCTCGCGCAGCCGCGCGTAGGGCGTCAGCCCGGCGCGCGGTCGCACGGTCACCGTCAGCACCGCCGGCTCGAACTGCGGCGCGCGCCCGAGTTCGCGCCCGTCGTGGTCGAACGCGGCGGTGATGCCGGTGCTGGTCGCCCGCAGCAGCGGCCGACCGGCCTCGCGCGCCCGCAACCTCGCGATCTGCAGGTGCTGGTGAGGGCCGATCGAATCGCCGAACCAGGCGTCGTTGCTGACGTTGACCAGCAGCTCGGCGTCGGGAAGCGCGGCCATCATCGCATCCGGGAACGCATCCTCAAAGCACACCGAGACGCCGAGCTTGGTGCCGGCGACCGCGAGCGGCGGCTGGTCGGGGGCACCGCGCTCGAAGTCGGCGTAAGGCAGGCTCATCAGCCGCAGCCAGTCGCGCACCCAGGCCGGCACCGGGAAGAACTCGGCGAACGGCACCAGCCGGCGTTTCGAATAGAACTGCGGCTCGGCCGCGGCGACCGCGACCGAGTTGTAGTAGAGGTCGCGCGCGAGGTCCTGGCGCAGCACGCCCATCACCAGCGGCGGCCGGCCCGGCGCGGTCAGTTCGTCGAGGTAGTCCGTGGGCAGCTGGTGCCACAGCAGCGGCAGCGCCGCCTCGGGCCACACGATCAGGTCGACCTTGCGGATCGGCAGCGTCAGCGCGCGGTAGCGCAGCATGGTCTCGAGCGCGTGGTCAGGGTCCCACTTCAGGTCCTGGGCGATGTCGGCCTGGACCAGCGCCACGCGTCGCGGTGCGCCGGTCGGCTCGGTCCAGCTCTGCGCGGCGAGCGCGGCGCCCAGCACGAGTGGCGCCGCGCCCAGCACCAGCGCCAGCAGCGCGCGCCGGTCGCGCCAAGCGGCAGCGGCGCGCAGCGCGGCGGCTGCGAGCAAGGCCGCGAACGACAGGCCGTGCACCCCGACCAGCGGCGCGAGCGCGCCGAGCGGCGCCTCGGCGTGGGCGTAGCCGAGCGAGAACCACGGGAACCCGGACAGTAACCAGCCGCGCGTCCACTCGACCAGCGTCCAAGCGGCGGGCACCGCCACCAGCCAGCGCCAGGCGCCAGCGGGCGCGAGCCGCGCCGCGAGCCAGAGCGCCGCGCCGTGGTAGAGCGCCATGATCGCGACCAGCGCCGCGAGCACCAGCAGCGCCAGCGGCAGCGGCGCCTGGCCGATCGCGTACAACGAGTTCCAAAGCCACAGGATACCGACCCCGAACAGGCCGGCGCCGAACGCCGCGCCGATGCGGAAGGCGCGCCCGTCGCGGTCGGCGAGCGCCAACAGCGTCGCGAGCAGCGGCGCCTGGACCCACCACAGGCCGAACGGCGCGAAGCAGGCGACGCTGGCGACGCCGAGCGCCGCGGCCAATGCGAGCCGCGCGCGTGACGTCAGCGCCCGGTCGAACGCGCTGCGCACGAGGCTCATCGAGCACCCATTGCGAGGGAAGGAGGCGGCGGCGCTGCGCGAAGCGAAGGGCCGCGGGGGATCGACGCATCCCTCGGCATCAGCCCCGCTGCCGCGACCCCCTTCCGAGGAAGGAGGTGAGAAGGCCTGCTCAAGCGCGACCGTCCGCGAGCACCGTGACCTCGAACAGGTGGGCGCGACGGTTGTCGGCGCGCAGCACCCGCAGCTGCAGGCGCCCGAGCTGGGTGCGCTCGCCGCGCCGCGGCACGTGGCCGAGCGCCGCCGCAACCGCGCCGCCCAGGGTCTCGACCGCGCCGTCGCCGAGCTCGACGCCGAACGCGGCGTTGACCGCGTCGAGCGGCGTGGTGGCGTGCACGGTGTAGCGGCCCTCGGCGACCTGGACGATCTCCGAGCCCTCGTCGACGTCGTGCTCGTCGCCGATCTCGCCGACGATCTGCTCGAGCACGTCCTCGATGGTGACCAACCCTGCCACGCCGCCGTACTCGTCGACCACGATCGCCATGTGGTTGCGGTTGGCGCGGAACTCCTTGAGCAGCACGTTGAGGCGCTTGCTCTCGGGGATGAAGATCGCCGGGCGCAGGTACTCGCGCACCGCCAGCTCGCCCTCGGGATCGGCGGCGAAGTGCCGCAGCAGATCCTTGGCGAGCACGATGCCGGTGACCTGGTCCTTGTCGTCGCCGACCACCGGGAAGCGCGAGTGGCCGGACTCGACCACCACCCGCAGCACCTCGCTGCGCGGCGCGTCGCGCTCGATCACCACCATCTGGGCGCGCGGCACCATCACCGCCCGGACCTGCATGTCGGCGACCGCCAGCACGCCCTCGAGCATCGCCAGCGCCTCGGCGTCGAACAGCTCGCGGCGGCGCGCGGCGCGCAGCCCCGCGACCAGCGCCTCGCGGTCGCGCGGCGCGCCGCGCAGCGCCTCGCCGAAGCGCTCGATCAGCGAGCGGGTGCGTTCGTCCTTGCGGCGGTCGCGGGTCATCGCCGCTCCTCGATCAGGTAGGGGTCGGGGTGGCCGAGCGCGGCCAGCACGCGGCGCTCGAGGCGCTCCATGCGCGCCGCGTCGGCCTTCTTCAGGTGGTCGTGGCCGAGCAGGTGGAGCGTGCCGTGCACCACCATGTGCGCCCAGTGGGCGGCCGGCGGCTTGCGCTGGGCGCGGGCCTCGGCAGCCACCACCGGCGCGCAGATCACCAGGTCGCCGAGCAGCGCCGCGCCGCGCGGCAGCGCGGTCAGGGCCGGGAACGACAGCACGTTGGGCGCGTAGTCCTGGGCGCGCCAACGGCGGTTGATGCGGCGCGCCTCGGCGCGACCGACGATGCGGATCGCGAGCGCCGCCGCCCGGCGACGGCGCGTGGCGGCGAGCGCGGCGAGCGCGGCGCGGCGCAGCGCCGTGGCGCTCGGTACTCCTGCCGCACGCGAAACGTCATCGATGGCGAGGCGAAGGGCGAAAGGCGAAAGGCGAAGGCTGGAGGGTCTCGCGACGCCTTCCCTCTTCCGCCCGTGGCCTTTCGCCTTTCGACTCTGGCTCACGCGTTGCCCGCCTGTTTGCCGTGGCGGTCGTAGGCCTGGACCACGCGCTGCACCAGCGGATGGCGCACCACGTCGCGGGCCGAGAAGAAGGTGAACGAGACGCCGTCCACGCCGCGCAGCACCTCGACCACCTCGCGCAGCCCGGACTTGATTTGGCGCGGCAGGTCGACCTGGGTGACGTCGCCGGTCACCACCGCCTTCGAGCCGAAGCCGATGCGGGTCAGGAACATCTTCATCTGCTCGGAGGTCGTGTTCTGCGCCTCGTCGAGGATCACGAACGACTCGTTGAGGGTGCGGCCGCGCATGAAGGCGAGCGGCGCGACCTCGATCACGTGGCGCTCCATCAGGCGCGCGACCCGCTCGAAGCCCAGCATCTCGTAGAGCGCGTCGTACATCGGCCGCAGGTAGGGGTCGACCTTCTGCGCCATGTCGCCGGGCAGGAAACCGAGCTTCTCGCCCGCCTCCACTGCCGGGCGCACCAGCACCAGGCGCCGCACCTGGTCGCGCTCCAGCGCGTCGACCGCCGAGGCGACCGCCAAGTAGGTCTTGCCGGTGCCGGCCGGGCCGATGCCGAACGACAGGTCGTGGTCGCGGATCGCGGCCAGGTAGCGACTTTGGGCGCGGCCGCGGCCGCGCACCGGACCGCGCAAGGTGTTGACCACGATCGGCTCGCCGAGGTCGGGCTCCGGTCCCGGCGCCTCGCCGCGCTCCGGTCCCTCGGCGCCGGCCTCGACCAGCGTCAGGTGCACGGTCTCAGGCGTGATCGCCTCGCGCGCCGCGCGCTGGTAGAGGCGCTGCAGCACTTCGGCCGCTACCCGCACCGTGTCCTCGGCGCCGATCACCCGGAACGCGTTGGAGCGGCTGTTGATCTCGACGCCCAGCCGGCGCTCGACCAGGCGCAGGTGCTCGTCGAACTGGCCGCTCAAGCCCACCAGCCGCTCGTTGTCGAGCGGCTCGAGCGTGAAGTCGATGGTCGAAGCGCCGGTCGCCACGGTCAGGCGGTGGCCGCGGCGCGCAGACGCCCGCGCAGCGAGTTGGGCCGGACCTCGGTGACCACCACCTCGGCGAAGCGTCCGATCAGCTGCGCGGGGCCCGCGAAGTTCAGCCAGCGGTTGCACTCGGTGCGGCCGGCCAGCTCGCGCGGGTCGCGTGTCGAGGGCCGCTCGACCAGCACCCGCTGCGCGGTCCCGACTAGCCGCTGCATGTAGGCCTGGCCATGGGCATGGATCCGTGCCTGGAGACGCTGCAAGCGCTCGCCAGCGGCGGCCTCCGCGCCCTCGTCGTCGAGCGCCGCGGCCGGCGTACCGGGGCGGCGGCTATAGACGAACGAGTACGCCTGGTCGAGCTCGACCTCGTCGATCAGCCGCAGGGTCTTGACGAAGTCGGCCTCGGTCTCACCCGGGAAACCGACGATGAAGTCTGACGACAGCGAGATCGTCGGGCGGACCTCGCGCAGCCGGCGCAGCTTGTGCTTGAACTCGAGCGCGGTGTAGCCGCGCTTCATCGCCGCCAGGACCCGGTCCGAGCCCGACTGCACCGGCAGGTGGAGGTGGTTGGCGAGCTTCGGCAGCTCGGCGTAGGCCTGCACCAGCGGCTCGGAGAACTCGAGCGGGTGCGAGGTGGTGAAGCGGATGCGCTCGATGCCGGGGATGCGATCGATGGCGCGGATCAGGAACGCGAGGTCGGCCTGTCCGCCGTCGGCGAACGCGCCGCGGTAGGCGTTGACGTTCTGGCCGAGCAGCGTGACCTCGAGCACGCCCTGCGCAGCGAGCGCCCGCACCTCGGCCAGCACCGGGTCGAACGGCCGGCTGACCTCCTCGCCGCGGGTGTAGGGCACGACGCAGAACGAGCAGTACTTCGAGCAGCCCTCCATGATCGACACGAACGCGGTCGCGCCCTCGGCGCGCGGCGGCGGCAGGTGGTCGAACTTCTCGACCTCGGGGAACGAGACGTCCACCACCGCGCGCCGCTCGGCGCGCGCCGCGTCGAGCATCTCGGGCAGGCGGTGCAGCGTCTGGGGGCCGAACACCAGGTCGACGAACGGCGCGCGGGCCACGATGCCCTCGCCCTCCTGGCTGGCGACGCAGCCGCCGACGCCGATCACCACCGCAGGATCGGCGAGCTTGAACGGCCGCCAGGTCCCGAGCTCGGAGAACACTTTCTCCTGCGCCCGCTCACGCACCGAGCAGGTGTTGACCAGGATCACGCTCGCCTGGGCCGGGTCATTGGTGAGCTCGAGGCCGTGGCTGGCCTTCAGCACGTCGGCCATCTTGGCCGAGTCGTACTCGTTCATCTGACAACCGAAGGTCTTGATGTAGAGCTTGCCGGACATCTGCGCACCGTAGGGGCGCGCATTCTACCGCGCGCCCCGCGAGGCCCGGAAACGCGGCCGGGCGCCGTGCCGAGCCAGCGGCACGGCGCCCGGTCGGGGTCGGTCAACGCAGCGCGGCGTTGGCGTCCAGTTAGGCGCCGAACTTCTTGAGCAGGTCGAAGGCCGCGCGATCGCCAGCGATGCTGAAAATCTTGAGCGCTTCCTTGCCGGTCGCGCTCCCCTCGCCCTTGAGGGTGCCGCTCCACACACTGCGCCCCTCGGCGTCGGTGACCGCACAGGTCATCTCGATCGCGAAGCCGTCCGGCGGCCAGGTCAGCAGCGCCGAACCCGACGAGCTGCTGGTGAAGGTCGGCGCGAACACCAACGAGGCGCCCTTGGCAGCCGCCTGGCTCGGCGCGTCGAGCGCCACCGGGCGCGGGGCGCCTCGACCGAGGCGCATCACAACCACCCCGTCTTGCGCAGCCGCCACCAAATCCAGAGGTCGGCCGCAATCATCAGCCCCAGCGCCACGGCGTAGCCGTAGCGCCACTCGAGCTCGGGCATGTGCGCGAAGTTCATGCCGTAGACGCCGGCGACCAGGGTCGGCACCGCGATCAGGCCGGCGTAGGCGGCGAGGCGTTTGAGCACCTCGCCTTCGGAGACCGTGATCAACGCCAAGTTGACCGAGATCGCGGTGGCGATGGTCTCGCGCGCGACCTCGATCGACTGGTTGATGCGCACCAGGTGGTCGGCGACGTCGCGGAAGTAGTCGCCGAGGTTGGTGCAGACCGGCGGCACCCGGCCGCCGTAGAGCTTGCTCGCCCCGTCGAGCAGCGGCGCCACCGCGTGCTTGAGCACGGTGAGCTTGCGCTTGAGCGCGTAGAGCGACTCGATGTTGGCGCGCGCTGCGCCGCCGCTAAAGATCTTGTCCTCGAGGTCCTCGAGCTCGGTCTCGAGCTGGTCGAGGATCGGGAAGTAGCGGTCGACCACCGAGTCCATCAGCGCGTAGAGCACGAACGCCGGGCCGTGCATCAGCAGCTCCGGCTCCTGTTCGCAGCGAGCGCGGACGTCGGTGAAGCCCCGCTCGGCGCCGGTCCGGATCGAGACCGCGAAGTTGTGGCCGATGAACACCATCACCTCGCCGACCGTGAGCTCGCCTTGATGGAACTCGACCAGGTGCAGCACCGCGAACAGCTGGCTCTGGAACTCGTCGATCTTGGGGCGCTGGTGGCCGTGGCGCGCATCCTCGACGGCCAGCGGATGCAGCTCGAACTGGTCCTGCAGGTCGGCGAGCTCGAGTTGCGACGGATCCTTGTAGGCGACCCAGACGAAGCAGCCCGGTTCGGCCAGGTACGGCCGGATGTCGCCCTCGCCGATGTCGGCGAGCTTGCGGCCATCCTGGTAGGCGACGCAGTTGATCAGCATCGCATCAGCCCTGGATGATCCCGCGCCGCTCGAGCAGCGCGACGACCCGTTCCAGCTCCTGCTCGACGCTCAAGCCCACGGTCGGGAGGCGCAGCTCGGGCGACTCCGGCGCCTCGTAGGGCGCGCTGACGCCGGTGAACGAGGCGACCTCCCCGGCCCGGGCCCGCTTGTAGAGCCCCTTCGAGTCGCGCTGCTCGCAGACCGCGAGCGGCGTGTCGACGAACACCTCGAGGAACTCGCCGTCGTCGACCAGCGCCCGCACCAGCTCCCGCTCGCGCTTGAACGGCGAGACGAACGCGGTGATCACGATCAGCCCGGAATCGACGAACAGCCGGGCGACCTCGCCGATGCGGCGGATGTTCTCGACCCGGCCGGCGTCGGAGAAGTCGAGGTCCTTGCTCAGGCCGTGGCGGACGTTGTCGCCGTCGAGCAGGTAGGTGTGGTGGCCGCGCCGCCACAACTCGTGCTCCAGGGCGTTGGCGAGCGTGCTCTTGCCCGAGCCCGACAGGCCGGTGAACCACACGATGCAGGGCCGCTGCTGCTTCTGGCCGGCGCGCTGCGCCTTGCTGACCTGGTGCTCGTGCCAGGTGACGTCGACTGCGCGGTCGGGCATGGCGCGCGCGACCTCGGCGACGATCATGCCGGCGCCGAGCGTGGCGTTGCTGATCAGGTCGATTACCACGAACGCGCCGGTCATCGGGCTGCGCGGGTAGGCGTCGAACGCGATCGGCTCGGTGAGCACGACCCGCGCCCGGCCGATGTGGTTCATCGGCAGTTTGGTCGCGGCGCGCTGCTCTTGGGTGTTGACGTCGACCTCGTGATGGATCGCCTCGACCGTGCCGCGCGCGTACTTGGTGCCAAGCCGGAACAGGTAGGCCTTGCCGGGCGCGAGCCCGGGCTCCGCCATCCACACCAGGTCGGCGTCGAACTCGCGGCCCAGGGTCGGGGCGCGGTCGGGATGGACGATGAGGTCGCCGCGCGAGACGTCGATCTCGTCGGCGAGCGTGACGGTCACGACCTCGGGCGCCTCGGCCGCCTCGACCGCGCCGTCGGCGCCCAGCAGCTGGGCGACGGTGCTGGTCCGCTTGCTGGGCAGCACCATCACCCGATCGCCGCGCTTGATGGTGCCGGCGGCGAGCGTGCCGCAGAAGCCGCGGAAGTCGGGGTGCGGACGGTTGACGAACTGCACCGGCAGGCGCAGGTCGGTGAGCCGCACGTCGTGCGTGACCTCGGTGCGCTCCAGCACCTCGAGCACGGTCGGGCCCTGGTACCAGGGCAGGTTCGTGCTCCGCACCACCACGTTGTCGCCGGCCAGCGCCGAGACCGGCACCACGGTCAGCTCGTTGAAGCCGAGCTGGGCCGCGAAGCCGCGGTAGTCGCGCTCGATGCCCTCGAAGGCCGCGCGCGACCAGCCCACCAGGTCGAGCTTGTTGACCGCGATCAGCGCGTGCTTGATGCCGAGCAGCGAGCAGATGAACGAGTGGCGTCGGGTCTGGGGCAGCACGCCCTTGCGCGCGTCGATCAGGATGATGGCGAGGCTGGCGTGGGAGGCGCCGGTCGCCATGTTGCGGGTGTACTGCTCGTGGCCCGGGCAGTCGGCGATGATGAACTTGCGGACCTCGGTCGCGAAGTAGCGGTAGGCGACGTCGATGGTGATGCCCTGCTCGCGCTCGCTCTGCAGGCCGTCGACCAGGAACGACAGGTCGAGCTCGCCGCCGGTGGTGCCCATCCGGGCCGAGTCCTTGCGCAGCTGCTCGAGCTGGTCGGAGAACACGTTGCCCGAGTCGTAGAGCAGCCGGCCGATCAAGGTCGACTTGCCATCGTCGACCGAACCGCAGGTGATGAAGCGCAGCAGCGACTGCCGCTCGCGGGCCTTGAGGTAGGCCTCGATGTCGGTGGCGATCAGCTGCTCGGGCGCGGCGGACACTAGGCCTCTTCCATCAGTAATAGCCCTCTTCCATCTAGAAGTACCCTTCGCGCTTCTTCTGCTCCATCGAGCCGGCGCCGTCGTGGTCGATGACCCGGCCCTGGCGCTCGGAGGTCTTGGTCAGCAGCATCTCCTGGATGATCTCAGGCACCGTGGTCGCGGTGCTCCGGACCGCCCCGGTCAGCGGGTAGCAGCCGAGGGTGCGGAAGCGCACCACCTCGTCGCGGACCCGCTCACCGTCCTCGAGCGGCATGCGCTCGTCGTCGCGCATGATGAGCGTGCCGTGGCGCTCGACCACCGGCCGCGGCTTGGCGAAGTACAGCGGCACCACCGGGATCCGTTCGAGGTGGGTGTAGTGCCAGATGTCGAGCTCGGTCCAGTTCGAGAGCGGGAACACCCGGATGCTCTCGCCCTTGTTGATCCGGCCGTTGTAGAGGTTCCACAGCTCGGGGCGCTGGTCTTTGGGGTCCCAGCGGTGGTGCGCGTCGCGGAACGAGTAGACCCGCTCCTTGGCCCGCGACTTCTCCTCGTCGCGGCGCGCGCCGCCGAAGGCGGCGTCGAACTGGTGCTTGTCGAGCGCCTGCTTGAGCCCCTCGGTCTTCATCACGTCGGTGTGCTTGCGCGAGCCCGAGCGGAACGGGTCGATGCCCGCCGCCAACCCCTCCTGGTTGACGTGGACCAGCAGCTCCACCCCCAAGCGCTTGGCGGTCGCGTCGCGGAACGCGATCATCTCCTTGAACTTCCAGGTCGTGTCGACGTGCAGCAACGGGAACGGCGGCTTGCCGGGCGCGAAGGCCTTCATCGCCAAGTGCAGCATCACGCCGCTGTCCTTGCCAATCGAGTAGAGCATCACCGGCCGTTCGAACTCGGCGGCGACCTCGCGGATGATGTGGATGCTCTCGGCCTCGAGGGCCTTGAGCTGGGTGAGGGACTTCATGTGCGGCTCAGGGAGGAGGCCCGGTCCCGTCGCGGCGGGACCGGGACGCCATCGCCATCAGAACGGTATGTCGTCGTCGTCGAAGCCGCCCTCGGGGCCGCGCGCCGCGGCGCCACCGGCCGCAGCCGCGGGCTTGCCCGCAGCGCGCTCGGTCGTCTCGTTCGGGCCGCGCTCGCGCGGCGCACCGCCGCCCTCGCGCTTGCCGAGCATCTGCATCTCGTCGGCAACGATCTCGGTGCTGTAGCGGTCCTTGCCTTCCTTGTCCTGCCACTTGCGGGTCCGCAGCGAGCCCTCGATGTAGATCTGCGAGCCCTTGCGCAGGTATTCGCCGGCGATCTCCGCCAGGCGGTTGAAGCACACCACGGTGTGCCACTCGGTCCGCTCCTGCTTCTCGCCGGTCTGCTTGTCCTTCCAAGTCGCGGTCGTGGCCATGCGCAGGTTCGTCACCGCGCCGCCCGACGGCATGTAGCGCACCTCCGGGTCCTGCCCGAGGTTGCCGACCAAGATCACCTTGTTAACCGAAGCCATGGCTGCTCCTTGACGCCTAGCGTCTGTGCATCAACGGTCATATCCGTGTCCCGACCCGGGACGCGGGCGGTCATTCTAATCGAAGCGGTCGCAGGGCAGGCCCCGTCGCGGCGGCGGCGTCCTGCGACGGCGCCACGCGTCGCCCGCCAGCGGGCTCCTACAGGGGAACCGCGGCGTTCACGCCGCTCCTACCGGCCGGGGGAACGGGAGCCGCGGCGCCACGCATCGCCCGCCAGCGGGCTCCTACGGGGGAATCGCGGCGTACACGCCGCTCCTACCGGCGCGGCGCTAGCCTGCATCGTCGGCGACGATGCGGTTGCGGCCGGCGTGCTTGGCGCGGTACAGGCGCCGATCGGCCGCGGAGTAGAGGTGGTCCCAGTCGTCGCCCTCCTCCGGGTAGATCGCGACGCCGCCGGAGAGCGAGAGCGCGAACGGCCGGCCAGCCTGCTCGACCGCGAGCCCGGCGACCGCGAGCCGCAGCCGCTGCGCGGCCTCCAGCGCCTGGGCCCGGTCGAGCTCGGGCAGGATCACCAGGAACTCCTCGCCGCCGATCCGCCCGAGCGTGTCGCTGCCGCGCTTGGTGCCGGCCAGCGCCTCGGCGATGCGCTTGAGCGCGGCGTCGCCGGCCTGGTGGCCGTGGGCGTCGTTGATCTGCTTGAAGTGGTCGGCGTCGAACAGCGCGACCGCGAAGCGCCCGTAGGCCCGGTCGGCGCGCGCCTTCTCGTCGGCCAGCCGGGTGAGCATCGCGCGCCGGTTGGGCAGCCCGGTCAGGACGTCGGTCAGCGCCATCCGCTCCAGCTCGTGGCCCATGGCGCGGACCTCGATCCACACCAGGCCGAGCGTCGCCGCCACCAGGCACACCAGCTGGGCGATCGCGTAGAGCGCGATCAGCAGGTCGGCGCGCTCGCGGTCCCAGGAGCCGCCCAGCGCCTGGGCGATGCCGATCAGCCGCGCGTTCCAGACCAGCACCGTCAGCACCAGCGTCCCGGTCAGGAACAGGACCGCCGGGCGCTTGGGGCCCTCGGGCGCGCGCAGCAGCTGGATGATGGCGAGCATGAACAGCCCGGATGCGAACAGCGTCGGGATCGCGATGTCGAGCCACAGCCCGTAGCCCTGCCAGTGGTTGTAGGCCAGGCCCGCGACGCCGGCCGCGATCCCGAGCGCGTACCAGCGCCGGCGCAGGTGGAGCGCGGTGTGCTGCAGCAGCGCCGCGGTCGAGAACGCCGACGACAGCAGGATCAGGCCGTTGCCCAGCACCTGGCGCAGCGGCAGCGGCAGGGTCCCGACCAGCGTCAGCAGCGCGCCGACCGCGAACGCGATCAGCGCCCATCCCCACTGGCGCAGGGTCGGACTCGGCCGCTCGCCGCGCGACACGGCCAGGCACAGCACCCCGAGCACCAGGTGCATGGTCAGCAGGGCGAGCGTCAGCAGTTGGGCGCGGGACATGCCGGCGAGAGACTACCAGCCGCGCCCCAGGCCCGTCCGCCGCCCATCGTGCGGCGCGGGGCGGCGGCGCGGTCGGGGGAAGCAGCGGTAGGACATGCCGCGACGACGACGGGGTATCGCTCCTGCGACCGCGGTCGGTCGTACTAACATGGGAGTCACATCTCAAGCCCCACGCCGAGGAGCACACGCCATGTCGAAAGGGATGGACCGCAAGAACGAGACGAAGAAGCAGCCCGCCAAGACGCTCAAGGAGAAGCGGGCCGCGAAGCAGGCCAAACGCAGCGAACGCGGCCGCTGAAGGGGTCGATGCGGCGGCGCGTCGCATGCCGCGCTGCACGACCCGCGGCGCGACGCTGATCGGCGCGTGACGGGATCGGTCGGGACCTCAGCGGCCGCTGGCCCCGACCGGACGCCAGGTCAGGGAGCCTGGGCTGCCGCGCAGCCGCGGCGCGATGCGCCACGCGCCGCCAGCTCCGCCGCGGTCAGGCCGGCGAGCCTGCGGAAATCGGGGCCGATCGGCGCGCGGGTCCGCGGGTCGGGCGCGTCGCAACCGCCGCTCAGCCGCACCGCCGCGGCGGTGGCGGCCGCGGCGGTGGCGGGATCGAAGGCCGCCATCAGTTGCAGCCAGGCGTCGGCGTGGGGCGCGCTGTCGGCGACGATCCGCAGCGGCGCGCGCGGATCGATGCGCTGCGCGGTCCAGCGCACCCCGGCGTCGCCGAAGGCGTTGGCGGCCTCGCCGAACAGCGCGTCGCCCGACAGCATCCCGCCCAGCATCACCGCGTAGCCGTCGTTGAACGACAGCCGCACCCGCCGCCCCTGCTGGGTCCAGCGGTCGCCGGCGATCGAGCCATCGGGCAGGCGGCGCAGCGTGCCGTCGGTGCGCAGCTCGAGGCGCTCGACCGCGACCGCGCCGTTGGTGGCGACGCTCACCACTTCCCACAGCGAGCCGCCGAGCCGCGGCGCTTGACCGACCCCGCCTTCGACCGCGACCGTGTCGGCGAGCGTGCGACGGAAACGCTCGGGCAGGCCGGGGCGCTCGCCGCCCTGGTAGGCCGGCACGGTCGCGACGCGCTCGGCGAGCGTGATCACCTCCGCGGCGGTCAGGCCGTGGACGCGCTTGGGGTCGAGCGGCGTCTCGCGCGGCGGACCGTGGTCGAAGGCCGCGCGCTCGTGCGCGACCTGCACCAACGCGACCTCGAAGCGCGCGCGGGCCTCGCCGGCGAGCTCGGCGCGCACCGCGGCGAGCGAGCCCTGGTAGGTCGCGGGATCGGCCGCCTCGAGCCGCGCCGCCGCGGAGGCGACGCCGGCGAGCAACGCGGCGAGCAACGGCAACAGGCGGAGCATCGGGGTCCCGGATGACCGAGGGGTCAGGGATTCTAGACGGACCGAAGGCCGAGAGCCGTGGCGCAGCGCACTAGCGTTGCGAGGATTTCACATTCGGCGCGTCGCCGGCCGGTAGGGGACCCGCCGTGCCGGGTGAGGTAGCGGTTTGGAACGCCAGGATGCAGGTAACCCGTCCATCCACATGAACGGCCGGGCCTACGAGCCGGAGCTGGGGAGGTTCGTGAGCGCGGATCCGCTGGTGCCAGGTCCCGGGATGTCGCAGGCGTTCAACCGCTTCAGCTACGTGCTCAACGGCCCGCTGTCGTTGCGCGATCCGAGCGGGTTCGCGCCGACCGGTGCCAGCCTTCAGACGACGCGCTACGTGTGGGACGGCGGCGGCGCGATGCCGGGGCAGATGGCGAGGGAGAAACAGAGCCTCGATCTATTCCCATTCAACTACATGATCCGAGTCCACAACGGTTTCAGTTTCGACCCGAGCAAGACCGTGCTGCCGGAGGTTTCAGTTGGTTGTAATGCGTATTGCGCGTTGATGCGACGCACGTACACGCACGCGATGTCGATCCACGCTTTGGAATTCCTGCGAGGTCAGCAACGTGACCGTGGCTGGCCCCCAATCTTCGGACGGTGCGTAACCTCAGACATCGCCATGTTATGCCGCCTTCTGTCGTTCTAGGAAATACGCTGAGGCCGGTGGCTTATACC
>Ga0247727_10007954_pt1 | contig 19899 bp, 19 predicted proteins | sample WisWelCaveWW1625_FD_202498 | JGI IMG/M metagenome (GOLD analysis project Ga0247727, IMG submission 202498) | Biofilm microbial communities from Wishing Well Cave, Virginia, United States - WW16-25 | ecosystem: Environmental > Aquatic > Deep subsurface > Groundwater > Cave microbial mat | place... | reverse complement strand
CCAGGACCCCCTGGGCTCCGCCACCACGCCGGAAGTGATCATCGCCTCGCCGGCGGTTTCCCGGGGCCGGGTGTACGTGGTCTCGATGGAGGCCCTCTACGCCATCGGGCAGAAGACGGCCGGGACGCCGGATCCGCCGGCCCCCAGGGAACCGGCGCCGGCGCCGGGCGCCGCCGTCGCACATATCCAGGTGATACCCACAGAGCTGCTGCTGAAGCCGGGCGGCGCCGCCCGCTTCCGGGCCCGGCTCTACGACGCCCAGGGGCGCTTCCTGCGCGAGGAGCAGCCGGCCTGGTCCCTCGAGCAACTGAAGGGCGCCATCGGCCCTGGCGGGCAGTTTGCCGCTTCCGCCGACGCCGTGGCTCAGGCTGGGTTGGTAAAGGCCACGGTGGGTTCGGTGGCGGGCGCGGCGCGGGTGCGGGTGGTCCCGCCGCTCGACTGGAGCGAGAACTTCGAAGCCGCCGCCGGGGAGGCGCCGCCGCGCCACTGGATCAACGCCACCGGCAAGTACGCGCTTCGGAATCTGGACGGCAACAAGGTTCTGGTGAAGCTGGCCGACAACCCCTTCACCAAGCGGGCCAGGGTATTCATGGGTCCTGTGGACTGGCACGACTATACCGTGGAGGCTGACTTCCGGGCGGACGAGAAGCGCCGCCAGATGGGCGACGCCGGGGTGGTGGCGGAGCGCTACCAGCTGGTGCTGTTCGGCAATCACCAGCGACTGGAGCTGGGGCCCTGGCAGCCTGAAACCGAGCGCACCGTCACGGCGCCGTTCGCCTGGAAGGCCCACACCTGGTACCGGCTGAAGCTGCGGGTCGAGAACCTGCCCGACGGCAAGACGCGGGCCCGCGGCAAGGCCTGGGCGGCCTCCGAACCCGAGCCCGCCGCCTGGATGATCGAGATGATCGACTCCATTCCCAACCGCCAGGGGAGTCCCGGCATCTATGCCGACGCCCCCTTTGAGGTCTTCTTCGACAACCTGAAGGTGACGGCCAACCCATGACCAGAAAACAATTCCTGTATGGCTGCGCCGCGGCCCTGGTGAGCGGCCGGCGACTTCGGGCCGGCGACCCCGGCACCGGCGATTGGCCCATGTGGGGTGGCACAGCCGACCGCAACATGGTCTCCAGGATGAAGGGCCTGCCCTCCAGCTGGGACATCAACACCAAGAAGAACGTCAGGTGGGTGGCGGCGCTGGGCTCCCAGACCTACGGCAACCCGGTGGTGGCCGGCGGCAAAGTCCTGGTCGGCACCAACAACGAAGCGCTGCGCGACCCCAAGGAACCCGGCGACCGTGGCGTCGTCATGTGCTTCCGCGAGAGCGACGGCCAGTTCCTCTGGCAGATCACGCACGGGAAGCTGGCCGCCGGGCGCGTCAACGACTGGCCTTTCCAGGGCATCTGCTCCTCGCCGATGGTGGAGGGCGACCGCGTCTACTATGTTTCCAACCGCGGCGAGGTGGTTTGCGCCGACCTCAACAGCGGCAAGGCGCTCTGGAAATTCGACATGATGGAGGAGGTCGGCGCTTTCCCACACAACATGTCCAACTCCTCGCCGGTCTCCTTCGGCGACCTGATCTACGTTTCCACCTCCAACGGCCACGACGAGAGCCACGTCCATATCCCTTCGCCCCGGGCGCCGGCCATCATCGCCTTGAACAAGAAGACCGGCAAGCTGGTGTGGGAGGAGAACTCGGTGGGCGAGCGGATCCTGCACGGCCAGTGGTCTTCGGCCGCCGTCGGCAAGATCGGCGGCGTCGACCAGGTGGCCATCGGGCAGGGTGACGGCTGGATACGCGGCTACGAATGCCTCAGCGGCAAGAAGCTGTGGGAGTTCGACACCAACCCCAAGGACTCGGTGTGGCCCAAGACCCGCAACGAGCTGATCGCGACGCCCATCATCTGGGAAGACAAGATCTATGTTGCCAATGGGCAAGACCCGGAGCACGGCGAGGGGCTCGGGCACCTCTACTGCATCGACCCCACCAAGCGCGGCGACATCACCAAGACCGGTCAGATCTGGCATTACGAGAAGATCCGCCGCTCGGTCTCGACCGGGGCCCTCGACGACGGCCTGCTCTACTACCCCGACTTCAGCGGCTTCCTGCACTGCCTGGATGCCCGCACCGGCAAGGCCCTCTGGACCCACGACCTGCTGGCGGCGGTGTGGGGATCGCCCCTGGTGGCCGACGGCAAGGTCTACCTGGGCGACGAGGACGGCGACGTGGTGGTGCTGGCGGCTGGCAAGGAAAAGAAGCTCATCGCCGAGATGAACATGGGCAACTCCGTCTATGCCACGCCGGTGCCGGCCCACGGGACCCTGTTCATCGCCAACCGCAACCAGCTGTGGGCCATCGCGGAAAAGCGCTGAATTGCTGATTTGCCACAGAGGCACAGAGGCACAGAGAAAAACAACTCACCCGATACTCTCTGTGTCCTCTGTGCCTCTGTGGCAAATTGGTATGACGTCGTTTGAGTATCAGCCCCGCACCAGGGTTATCTTCGGCGCCGGCTCGGTTGACCGGTTGGGCGGGCTGGCCAGGGAGCTGGGATTCCGGCGGGCGCTGCTGGTCGCCGACAGGGGTATCGTGGCCGCTGGGCGCGTCGAGGAGGCCGGCAGGCTGCTGGCGGCGGCCGGCATCGACTCCCTCTCATTTCACGACTTCGACGTCAACCCGGACTCGGCCATGATCGAGGCCGGACGCGCGTTCGCCGACGGGCAGGGCGTGGATTCCATCATCGGCCTGGGAGGGGGCAGCTCGATGGACTGCGCCAAGGCCATCAACTTCGTCCTCACCAACGGCGGGAGCATCCAGGATTACTGGGGCTACGGAAAGACCACGCGGCCCCTGCTGCCGATGATCGGCATCCCCACCACGGCCGGCACCGGCAGCGAGGCCCAGTCCTATGCCGTCATCTGTGACGCCGCCACCGGCGTCAAGATGGCCTGCGGCGATCCGACGGCGGCGTTTCGCATCGCCATCCTGGATCCGCGGCTGACGGTGTCGCAGCCGCCTGGGGTGACGGCCACGGCCGGTTACGACGCCATCTCGCACGCCGTGGAGACCTGGGTGACGACAAAACGCAACCCGCTATCGGAGGGTTTCTCGCGCCAGGCCTGGGAGTTGCTGGACTCCGCCTACGAGCGAGTGCTCGAGGAGCCGGCCGACCTGGAGGCCCGCTCCACCATGCTGCTGGGATCGCACCTGGCGGGGATGGCGATCGAAAGCTCCATGCTGGGCGCCACCCACGCCTGCGCCAATCCCCTGACGTCGCGCTACGACACCATCCACGGCGTGGCCATCGCGGCGCTGCTGGCCCACGTGGTGCGGTGGAACAGCGCGGAGGTGGGAACGCGCTACGATGAGCTCGACCCGGATCTGGCGGCCCGGCTGGAGCGGCTGGCAAAGGCCGGAGGCCTGGCGACCCGCCTGGGCGCCTTGGGCGTGCCCCGCCAGGATCTTCCGTTGTTGGCCCAGGAGGCCGCCGCCCAATGGACCGGGCGCTTCAATCCGCGGCCATTCGATGCCGCCGCAGCCCTGGAGGTGTACGAGTGCGCGTGGTGAGCTTCTTCCTGCTGCTGGCCGCCGCCGCCCAGGCGCAGCAGACGCCCTCCGACCAGTGGCCGCAGTTTCGCGGCAATCACCAGTTGACCGGCGTCTCGTCCTCGGTTCTTCCCAAGACCCTGAAGCTGCTGTGGACCTACGAGGCCGGCGAGCCGATCGAATCCTCGGCCGCCATCGTCGACGGCGTGGTGTACGTCGGCACCCAGGCCAGCGAGCTGCTGGCCATCGATCTGGCCACAGGGAAGCTGCGCTGGAAGTACAAGACCAAGGAGGGCATCGGCGAGTCCTCGCCGGCGGTAGCGGGCGGGGCGGTTTACGTGGGGGACCTTTCCGGCCTGTTCCACGCCGTGAATGCCGCCGACGGCAAGCCGCGCTGGACTTTTTCGACCGGCAGCGAGATCAAGTCCTCTCCGGTGGTGGCCGGCGACAAGGTCCTGATTGGCTCTTACGATGAGCACCTCTACGGCTTGAACGCCGCCCGCGGATCGGTGGCCTGGAAGGTGCAGATCAACGGCCCGGTGCACGCCACGCCGGCGGTGTGGGAAGGAGTCACTTTCCTGGCCGGTTGCGACGAGGTTTTTCGCGCCGTCCGCATCGCCGACGGCCAGGAGGTCTTCCAGATCGATTCCGGCGGCTACACCGGAGCGTCGCCGGCCATCACGGGCACGGCCGCCTACTTCGGCACTTTCAACAACCAGGTGCTGGGCGTCGACCTCAAGGCGCGCAAGATGCTGTGGCGCTATGAGCACCCCGAAAGGCAGTTTCCCTTCTACGCCTCGGCAGCCGTGGCCGGCGGCAAGGTAGTCACCGGCGGCCGCGACAAGCTGGTGCATTGCCTCCATGCCCGCACCGGCAAAGCCCTATGGACTTTTACTACCCGGGCGCGCGTGGAATCCTCTCCCGCCATCGCGGGGGACCGCGTCTATGTCGGCTCCAATGACGGACGCTTCTACGTGCTCGACCTCAACACCGGCGCCAAGGTGTGGGAGTTCAACGCCGGCGCCCCGCTGTCGGCTTCTGCCGCCATCGCCCAGGGCCGCATTGTCATCGGCTCTCAGGACGGCAGACTGTACTGCTTCGGCTGAGATCCGATTTCGTATAATGTCGGTAAGAGGGACCCATGGCCTCCCAGACCTTGAAACCTGGCCTGTCCAGCCTTTACGACGAGGATTTCGCCGCCTGGGCCTTTGAAACCGCCCGCCTCATCCGCGAGCGCCGGTTCGAGGAGATCGATGCCGAAAACCTGGCGGAAGAGGTGGAAGACATGGGAAAGAGTCAGCGGAGCCAATTGGAGAACAGGCTTGCCGTTCTCATCTCCCACCTGCTGAAGTGGAAGTTTCAGGTGGGGAAGCGCTCCAGGAGTTGGCAATCGACCATTGTCACCCAGCGAATCAAGCTGAGGCGCCTGTTGAAACAGTCTCCCAGCCTCCGTCCTCGGTTAAGCGATACCATTCGAGAAATCTACGACGATGCCGTGCGGGTTGCCAGCGTCGAAACGGGCCTCGCCGCCGGCTCCTTTCCCTCCGACTGCCCTTTTTCGCCGCAGCAGATCCTGGAGGAGGATTTTCTGCCATGAGCACCCAGAACCTGAAACCAGCCGTTCCCAAGCTCTACGACCAGGACTTCGCCGCCTGGGCCTTTGAAACCGCCCACCTCATCCGCGAGCGCCGGTTCGAGGAGATCGATGCCGAAAACCTGGCGGAAGAGGTGGAAGGTATTGGAAAGAGTCAGCGGAGACAGTTGGATAACAGGCTCGCGGTTATCATCTCCCACTTGTTGAAGTGGAAGTTCCAGCCGGCGAAGCGCTCGAGGCGTTGGGAATCGACCACTTTCACCCAGCGAATCAAGCTGCGGCGCCTGTTGAAAGACTCTCCCAGCCTCCGGCCTCGGTCAAGCGATAGCATTCGAGAAATCTACGACGACGTTGTGCGGATTACCAGCATCGAAACGGGCCTCGCCATCCGAGATTTCCCCGCCGAGTGCCCGTTTTCGCTGGAGCAGATCCTGGACGACGATTTTCTGCCATGAGCGCCCAGACCCTGAAACCGGCCGTTACCAGGCTTTACGACCAGGACTTTGTCGCCTGGGCCGAGGTGACCGCCCATCTGATCCGCCAGGGCCGGTTTGACCAAATCGACGCCGAGGATCTGGCGGAAGAGGTCGAGTTCATGGCCAGAAAAGACAGGCTCGAAGTGCGAAGCCGGCTCAGGGTGCTGCTGGTCCATCTGTTGAAGTGGAAATGCCAGCCAGCGAAGCGATGCCGGAGTTGGGAATTGACGATCGATACGCAACGAGCCAAGCTCCAGGATGCCTTCGAGGAGTCTCCCAGCCTGCGGCGCGGGGTGCAAGAATCTATCCAGCAGGGGTATCTCAGGGCCGTGCGTCGGGCCGGCCTGGAAACCCGCCTTGACGCCCGGGCCTTTCCCTCCGAGTGCCCGTTTTCGGTGGAGCAGATCCTGGACGAGGATTTCCTGCCATGAGCACCCAGACTCTGAAACCCGCAGCCACCAAGCTCTACGAGCAGGACTTCGCGGCTTGGGCGGAGCAGACCGCCCGCCTGATCCGCCAGGGCCGTCTGGACGAAGTCGACCTTGAAAACCTGGCGGAAGAGGTGGAAGCGATGTCCGCAGGTCAGAAGCACGAGCTGCGAAGCCGGCTCCGGGTGCTGCTGGTCCATCTGTTGAAATGGAAGTTCCAGCCGGCCAAGCGCTCCGGGAGCTGGAAAACCACGATCGGTGACCAGCGAGACGAACTGCAGGATCTGCTGGAGCAGTCACCCAGCCTGCGAGTCACTTTGGGGGACGCTATCCCACAGGTCTACCGTCGCGCGGTTCGGAACGCGAGCCTGCAGACGGGCTTGTCCCCTGGAGCTTTTCCATCGGAGTGCCCATTTTCCACGCTGCAGATCCTGGACGACGATTTCCTGCCCGAATAGGCGGGGCAGCCAGGCTTAAGCTGGAGGGCCTATCTGTCCCTGAGATGACCCGCCGTCAGGTCTTCGCTCAAGATCGACGGACACCACTTGGCCTCAATGTGCTCGACTACCAGCTCGGTGCCGCGCGCATGGCTGACGAACGGCCGCTTGCGCGGATCGTACATGGCGTCGGTCAGGTCCCGCGCCAGCACCACCTGGAAGCCGAGCCGCGTCATCTGCCGGATTCCAAAGGAGCGGTTGAGGATACAGATGTTGGTGTGGACGCCCATTAGGGCAATATTGCTGATGCCTTCCTGCTTGCAGAAGTTGTAGATCTCCTGGCCGTTGTCGCTGACGCCGTCAAAACCGATGATGTCGATGGCCGGGTGCTGGCGCGTCCAGGGATATGGGCCGTTCCATTTTTTGGGGATCGGATCGTCGCATTCCTCGGCGTCATCGATCGGGAAGTTCCGCGACTCGGCGGGCTCGCGCGGGCAACGGGCCAGAATCGGCGTGGCAGACGGAGCCGTGGGCGCACGCTGCATTCGCTGTCGCCAGGGCGTTCCCTCGTAGAATTTCATGGTGTCGCTGGGAGCGTGAATGATCATCACACCCAGGCTCCGGGCGGCGCTGATCACCTGGTTCATCCGCGGCGCCATGACGGCCACACGTTGCGCCGACAGGTTGCAGGTGTGAGCGTCCCACATATCGCAGATGATGATGGCTGTCTGAGCGGCCTCCCAGCGCAACACCCGTTCGGAGACCCGGACCTTATCGCCGCCGGGCGGCTGGTCTCCGCGCCTGCGAGCCCGCAGGCTGAGCGTTCCGGGGACTTTGGGCCGATTGGGCGCCGCAGCTTCGCGGCCCGCTTCCGGCGCCTGCGCGGCAACCGCCGCCAGGGCTCCGGGCAACATCTCGAGGAAAAATCTTCTCCGCATGAGCCTCCTTATTTGCTCCAACCTTACCATTTCACCGCAAAGCCCGCAGCGCCGCGATCGAGCGGCGGGGGACGTCCCTATGCAGTCTCGTTAGTTTGAAGCAATGCAAGCGAGCCACCGCGCTTGAGTGTCCTAGCGCGGGAACACGAGAGATCGTCAAGTTGATTACTCCTTTTCGTGATATGAACCCAGCTTCGTTGAGCTCTCTAGCCAAACCGGGCCGCTGGGGCTATGGAACGATGTGGTGGGTGTGGGACGCACCGGCCTGGAACCGAGTGGTCAGCGGGCCTCTCGACGCCGGCGGCGTCACCAAGTACGACGCGCCGGCCGTGCTGGACTTGCTCCGTGGCCGGCTCGATCGATTGGCGGAGCACCTTGACGCTGACCCGGCGCTGGTCAATCAGCGATTCCCCGAACTCGACTGGTCAGTACGGGCGCGCGTCGCCTCACACTGCAAGGAGCGACGCTGCTCCACGTAGCCGCGAGGTACGGCAATCTGGAAGCGGCCATGCTGCTTCTGGATCGTGGGGCGCAAGTCGATGCGCGCGCGACGGTGGATGAAGCCAGCGTCGGCGGGCAGACGGCGATCTTCCACGCGGTGACGCAGTTCGGCGGGCAACGAACGTACGATCAGGCTATCGACGACTAATCCGGAGCGGCTCGTTTTCTCTGGAGCGGCTCTTGAGCCACATTGACCCTGGACCGCCAGAGGAATCCGAAGCTTTCGTACACGCCATCTATGGGCAGCGCCGCATTGACGTCGCCTCCGACCGCAACGGCAAGACGGTCGTTGACACAGAAGTCAGAAGTACCTCGCCAAAGTGGCGGCGCCGGGTTTTCGGGTGGCGCGCGACACCACCCACATCAGCAAAGCGGAAATCACCGTCATGGGCACTACCGGCATCAACCCCAACACCGAGGCGCCACCGGCGGTACGGGCCAGAACCTCGAACCCGCCGGCCGACCAGACGACGGTAGGGGGACCGGGCGGAGGCGCCGGCGCCAGGGCCTGGAACACCGCCACGCCCACCAGGGCGGCGGCGGTCCACAGGGTCGAAGCCAGGGCGCCCCATTTGGTGCTTCCCTTCCAGTAGAGCGCCGCCACCAGCAGCGGCGACAGCGCCGCGTAACCGGAGAACCCGTACTGCACCGCCAGCTCGAAGATGTTCTGCGGAAACTTCAGGGCGAAGATGTAGGCAGCAATGGTTGTGCCTACAACAAAAGCCCTGCCGGTAAGCACCTGGACCCCCTCGCCGAAGCGGGCCTTGCCCCCGTAATGCGCAAAGACGTCCTCGGTGAACATGGTGGACAGCGCCAGGATCTGGGAGTCGGTGGCCATGACGGCTGCCAGGACGCCGGCCCCCAGCAGGCCTGCCAGCCAGGCCGGAGCGTAGCGCCCCAGCAGCAGCAGCACCACGTCGTCGGCGCCCATCTGCCGGCGCAGCGCCTCGCGCTCAGCCGGCGACAGCCGCGCTCCCTCGGCCGCCAGCACCCGCCGGGCCTCCTGCTTCTGCCGGATCTCGGGGATGTCAGTGGCGCGGTTGGCCGCCACCCCCAGCAGCACGCAAGGAAACCAGATCGCCAGAATGCACAGCGGGTAGCACACGATGGTCCGCTTGAAATGCTCCAGCCGCCGGGCCGTCAGGCAGAAGATGGTGATGTGGGGAAAGGCGATGGAGGAGAGCGGGATGAAGGTGTAGCTGAAAAAGGCCAGCCCAGACACGCGCTCGCGGGTGAGCAGCGGGGCGGTGGCCGGGGAGGCCAACAGGTCCTCCATGGCCTGCCGGAATCCGCCCATACCCTGTCCGATCACCGCCAGGGCGGCCGCCCCGAAGGCAAGGAATAGCGTCGTCTGGAAGGTGTTGACCCAGGCGGTGCCCCGCATACCACCGAAGAAGACGTAGCTCATCACCACCAGGGCCACCAGGGCCCCGCCGGCCCAGTAGGGCACCAGGCCGCCGCTCAGGGCCCGCAGCGTCGCGCCGCCGCCCATCACCCCAATGACGATGTAGGGCACCAGCAGGACCGCCTGAACGGCGAAGATCACGGTCCCGATGTGGCTGGTCTCCCAGCGGTCGCGGAACATCTGGACCGGCGTCATGAAGCCGTGCTGCTTGCCGAGCGTCCACACCCGCGTTCCGATCAGCAGCAGCGACAGCGGGATCACCAGGCCCGACGACGACGACATCAGCCCGTAGGTCACGATGCCATTGTGGAAGGCGTGGCCCGAGGAACCCAGGATCGTGAAGGCCGTCATGTTGGTGCCGAACAGCGCCAGCAGGAACACCAGCGGGCCCAGGGCGCGGCCCGCCAGGAAGTAGTCTTCGGCCTGCTCCGCCGAGCGGCGGAAGGCGAAGATGCCGATGTAGAAGACAACGGCCAGGTAGAAAAAAACGATGATCGCCGGGATCATGGTTGCGGCTGCGAGGGCCAGCAGTAGCGCACCAGCAGCCAGAAGAGCAGGGCCAACGCCACCGAGTACAGACCGTGGTAGGCCAGGCCAATGGGCAGAAAGCCCAACAGCATGGGCCGGGCGCTCGACCAGAACCAGAAGTCCTGGTGCAGCGCGTAGACCAGCAGCACCAGCGTCGCGATGAGCAGCCGCGTCATTCCTCCCCCCGGTAACCTGCCGTTGGATTCCAACGTAGTATCTCTCGGCGAGGCTTGTGCCGCAACCGGAATCGGCGAGTTCGGCTGGGAGGCCGGCCCGGGTTGGGCCGCCGCTTGGCGACCGCCATCGCCGGCTGGCGCAATTTGCTAGAATCGGGAGAGTTTGATGGGACGTTCACTCCAGGGGTTGGTTGTCACGCTGTGCCTGGCTGGCGGGCTGGCGGCCCAGACCGCCGGCACCATCACGGGCCGCATCCTGGATCGGACCGGCGCGGTGCTGGCAGGGGCGAAGGTTGCCGCCCGGCATGTGGAAACCGGCCTGCGCCGGGAGGCCTCCAGCAGCGACGAAGGCCGCTTTGTGCTGCCGGCACTGCCGGCGGGGGCCTATGAGATCCGGGCCACGCAAGCGGGCTTCCGCGCCGTGGTGCGCAAGGGCGTCCAGTTGACGGTTGCCGAAACCGTAGTCGTGGATCTGGTGCTGGACGTGGGCGCCCTCGACCAGGAAGTCACCGTGGAGGGCCGGGCCTCCGGCGTCAACACCGAATCGGGCGAGCTGAGCTATCTGGTGAGCGAGGACGCCATCCGGGAGCTGCCCCTGAACGGCCGTAATTATACCGACCTGGCCCTGCTGCAACCCGGGGTGGTCGCCTTTCCGCACCGCGACGGCGGCTCGGTCGTCGCTCATGGCCTGGGCGTCAGCATCAACGGCCAGGACCCGCGCTCCAACGTCTACCTGCTCGACGGCACCCCGCAAAACGACTTCACCAACGGTCCGGCCGGAAGCGCCGCCGGCACGGCGCTCGGCATGGAGACCATTCGCGAGTTCCGGGTCGAGGTCAACAGCTACGGCGCTGAGTTCGGTCGCAGCTCAGGCGGCCAGATCACCGCCCTGACCAAGAGCGGCACCAACGATCTGCACGGCAGCCTTTACGAGTTCCACCGCAACGACAACCTGGACGCCCGGAACTTCTTTGACCCCTCCCGCAAGCCCGAGTTCCGTCGCAACCAGTTCGGCGCCACCGTGGGCGGGCCTCTGCGCCAGAACTCTTCCTTCTTCTTCTTCGGCTACGAAGGCCTGCGGGAGCGGCTGGGGCGCACCGTCACCACCGTGGTGCCCGACCTGGCATCGCGCGGTGGGGTGATTCCGGATCCGGACCGGCCGGGCCAGACCACCACCGTACCCGTGAATCCCCTGGTTCGGCCCTACCTGGACGAATTCCCCCTGCCCAACGGCCCCAACCTGGGCAGCGGCCTAGCCAACTACATCTTCGGCTTCGAGCAGCGGCTGACCCAGGACTTCTGGCAGGCCCGCTTCGACCAGAACCTGGGGCCCCACAGCCAGTTCTTCGCCCGCTATACCTACGACAACGCCGATCAGCGCCTGCCGACCGACTATCCCCAGTTCCCGCGGGCGTTTCTGTCGCGGAACCAGTTCGTGACCGCCGAGTACCGGCACACACTCTCGCCCCAGACGCTGAACACCTTCCGCGCCGGCTTCAGCCGCACCCGCATCGGCCAGGACGTGGAGGCCAACCTTTCCCGGCCGCTCCAGACGTTCGTGCCCGGCCGTGACCGCATCGGCAACATCGACATCGGGGGCATGCCCCGTTTCGGCCCCCAGACCTCCGTCAATGTATCGCTGATTCAGAACGTGTTCACCTGGGAGGATTCGCTGGAGCTGATTCGCGGCCGCCACCTGCTCAAGATCGGCGGCCTAGCCGAGCGCTACCGGGACAACCTCTTCAACCCCACCTTTTCCCTGGGGGTGTTCACTTTCGGTGGCTTGAGCGACTTCCTGCGAAACGTGCCCCAGCGGTTCCTGGGCCTGACGCCCGACGGAGCTCTCGACCGCTACTGGCGCTTCACGCTGTTCGGCTTCTATGTCCAGGACAGCTTCAAGTTTCGCCCGCGCCTGACCCTGAACCTCGGGCTGCGCTACGAGTTCGCCACCCAGCCGCGCGACATTTACGGCCGCGACTCGGCGTTGCTTCGCCTGACCGACACGGCGCCCACCCCGGGACAGCTCTACCAGAACCCCACCTACCGGAACCTGTCCCCGCGAGTGGGCTTCGCCTGGGACGCGACGGGAGACGGCAAGCTGGCCCTGCGCGGCGGCTACGGCCTGTACTTCAACACCAACAACCAGCAGAACCTGATCGTCACCATCACCAACCCGCCGGCTACGCCTCGCATCTCGATCGCCAACCCCACCTTCCCGGCGGCGCCGTTCGCCAGGGGTCTTGGCAATACCATCCGCCCGGTGGAGTGGAACCTCAAGAACCCCAACGTGCAGGTGTGGAACCTGAACGTCGAGCGGCGACTGTGGGGCGACACGGTCGCCACCATCGGCTACGCCGGCTCCCGCGGCATTCACCTGCTGCGCTCCGGCGACGTCAACCTCCCGGTTGCCCAGCGGCTCCAAGACGGGACCATCTTCTTCCCGGCCGGCGCCCCCCGCCAGAACCCGGCCTTCACGACCATCGAGCTGAAGCGCAGCGACGGCAACTCCTGGTACAACGCCCTGGTGCTGGAGCTGCGCAAGCGCTGGAGCCAGGGGTTCAGCCTCCAGTCCTCCTACACCTTCGCGCGCAACATCGACACCACCCAGGCCTCCACGTTTTTTTCCGACGCCACCAGCGGCACTACCTCGGCCTTCCCGGAGTTTCCCGGCTTCAGCTACAACAAGGGGCTGGCGGACTACCACGCCAAGCACAACTGGGTGATGAACCTGTTGTGGCAGGTCCCCTGGGCCGGAGGCCTGCGGGGCGCCTCCGGCAAACTGCTCGACGGCTGGCAACTGGCGGCCATCTCGCAGGTGCGCAGCGGCAATCCTCTCACGGTGTTCGTGCAGCGGAACCGCTCGCGGTCCCAGTGGTCGCCGTCGCTGGGTCCCGGAATCGGCTTCGACCGCCCCAGCATGGCCCCGGGCCGCACCCACCAGGACGCCGTCATCGGCCGCCCCGACGCCTACTTCGATCCTTCGGCCTTCGCGCTGCAACCGGCCGGAACCCTGGGCAACCTGGGCCGGGGGGCGCTGATCGGCCCCGATCTGGGCAACCTGGACCTGGCGGCCATGAAAAACACCCGCTGGTCCCGCCTGGGCGAAGGGACCAACCTCCAGTTCCGCGTCGAAGCCTTCAATCTCCTGAACCGGCCCAACTTCGGCCCGCCGGCGCTGCTGGCTTTCACCGGCGACCGCGACAACGAGCGCCCGCTCGGCTCGCTGGGCCGCATTCGCTCCACCATCACTTCCTCCCGGCAGATCCAGCTGGGCCTGCGAATCTCGTTTTGAGGCAAAAACAAATGACCTGGCTCCTGTTCGTATTGGGCGCCGTGCTGTCTTGGGGCGCCTACGGCCCCACCTTGCACAAGGGACAGGTGGCGCTGGGCAGCCCCCTGCGGGCCCTGCTCTGCGTCGGGGTGGCCTACTTCCTGATGGCGGTGCTGGTGCCGGCCGGCGTGCTGGGGTCGCAAGGCGGCCTCAAGGACTTCACCGCCGCCGGCTCGCTGGCCGCCACCGCCGCCGGAGCCCTGGGGGCCCTGGGCGCCATCTGTATTATCTGGTCCTTCCGGACGGGCGGCTCGCCGGTCTACGTCATGCCGCTGGTCTTCGGAGGCGCCCCCCTGGTGAACGTGCTGGTCTCCACAGCCATGCATCCTCCCAAGTCGGCGCCGAGCCCCATGCTCTATGTCGGCTTCCTGCTGGCGGCTCTCGGCGCCGGGATGGTGTTGTACTACAAGCCGGCGTCGTAGAGGCGGGTCCTCGTGGTACCATGGCGGCGTGGTCGGGCGGACGGTATCCCATTACCGGGTGATCGAGAAGCTCGGGGCCGGGGGGATGGGTGTGGTGTACCGCGCCGAGGACACGCGCCTGGGCCGGCAGGTGGCGCTGAAGTTCCTCACGCCCGAGATGTCGAAGGACCGGCACGCGGTGGAGCGATTCCAGCGGGAAGCGCGGGCGTCGTCGGCGCTGAACCATCCGAACATCTGCGCCATTCACGACATCGGCGAGCACGAGGGCCAGCACTTCCTCGTGATGGAGCTGCTGGAGGGCGAGACCCTGCGGCAGCGGCTGGAGCAGAGCCGGATGGCGGCCGACCAGTTGCTGGAGGTGGCCGCGGAGGTGGCCGACGCCCTCGACGTCGCCCACGCCGGCGGGATCACGCACCGGGACATCAAGCCGGCGAACATCTTCCTCACCCGGCGCGGCCACGCCAAGATCCTGGACTTCGGGCTGGCGAAGCTGGCGGGGCCGCCCGAGGCCGGCCCCGATGCCGCGACCGTGACGGCGCCGGAGAAGTTGTCGACACCGGGGGCGGTGCTGGGGACGATCGCCTACATGTCGCCGGAGCAGGCACGGGGGCAGGAGGTGGATCACCGGACGGACCTGTTCAGCTTCGGGGCGGTGCTCTACGAGATGGCGACGGGGAAGACGGCGTTCGGCGGGTCGAGCACCGCTTTGGTGTTCGAGGCGATCCTGAATCGGACGCCGGCGGCTGGCTCGGACGTCGACCCGGAGCTGGCCCGCATCATCGGCAAAGCGCTCGAAAAGGACCGCACGCTTCGGTACCAGCATGCTTCGGACCTGCGCGCGGACCTGAAGCGGCTGGCGCGGTCGACCGGGACGGCGACGGCGGCCCCGGCGCGGCGGGCGTGGCTCGGGGGGTGGCGGCGCTGGGCGCTGGCAGCGGTGGTGGTTCTGGGGCTCGGCGAGCTCGGCGTCTGGATGTGGTTCGGTTCCCGCAAGCCGGCGCCGGCATCGCGCTCCGAGTGGGTGCAGCTCACCAATTTCCCGGATTCGGTCACCCAGCCGGCGCTCTCGGCCGACGGCCGCATGCTGACCTTCCTCCGCGGGCCGCTCACCTTCATCGGCCGCAGCCAGGTGTACGTCAAGATGCTGCCCGACGGCGAGCCGGTCCAGGTTACTCGCGACGAGCTTTCCAAGATGAGCCCGGTGTTCTCGCCCGACGGCTCCCGCATCGCCTACACGGTACTTGCGACCAGCAGCAACTGGGATACTTGGGTAGTGCCGGTGCTCGGTGGCGACCCCCAGCCCTGGCTCCCCAATGCCTCGGGTCTCGTCTGGATCGACCGCCAGCATCTGTTGTTCTCCGAGATCAAGCGAGGCAACCACATGGCGATCGTCACCTCGCTCGAGAGCCGCGCCCAGAGCCGCGACATCTATGTCCCGGCCCACGAGAGTGGGATGGGCCACCGCTCGTGCCCCTCGCCCGACGGCAGGCCGTCACCGCGAGGAGGGGCCCATTACCGGAGGTTTCACACGGGGAGATTGTCCGAGAGCGCGCTGCGAGAGGATTGATGAGGACGGCTGGCGGCCCATCTTGTAAGGGCCACGATTTGGTGGCATCATAGAATCTGGACTGGTATTCTCAAGATGCGGAGGTGTGCGATGGACAAATCAAATGACCCACGCTATAACTTTGAAGCCAACCCAACGGTGGACGAACTCATCGCCCAGCAGGGCAAAGGCCCCATCAAAGACCCCAAAGTACTCCTCGGTGATTTCTGGCCCGAGGACGAGCCCGTCGAAGAGTTCCTGGCTGCCCTCGATGAGTGGCGTGGTCACAACAAATCCGACCGCGCGGCATGAGTACAGTCGTTGTTGATACCAACGTAGTTTCCTATCTGTTCAAGAGCCATCCGATAGCCTTCCAATACCTTCCGGACCTTGCGGATCGGACCCCTCTGATCTCGTTCATGACTCTCGCGGAGTTAGAACGTTGGGTTTTGGAAGCGCGCTGGGGCGACGCGCGCCGAAACAAGCTGCGGGAATACTTGGAACCCTTCGTCGTACTTCCGTATGACCGCGCGCTCTGCACAAAATGGGCCGAGGTAACCGTCGCGGCCCAGGCGAGCGGGCGGCGGATTGACTGCGCCGACGCCTGGGTCGCGGCCACGGCCCTGCTCTCCGGCGTGCCGCTAATCACCCACAACCGCAACGACTACCTCGGAGTTCCGGGACTGACGCTGATCTCCCACGGCTCGTGACGCCGCATCAACCTTTCAACCTGTGTTCCGGCACTTCCGTTGCGCCCAGCGGCGCCAGCTTTTTACCGGCCGCGCAGCTCGCGAAAAAGGTACCAACGCCACCGGTCCGGTGCGTGACGGGTTTGGGGTTGAGAACCGGTGCTCCTTCGAAAACCCTCGATCTTTCAGTCGCCTGCCGAACACATGCTGCGGCGGTTTGGAGCCTCCGCCGGAAATGACCTGGGCAGCACGGTATGACCCGGATGTCCACGGCGATCTGGCGTCCCTTGGGGGCTGCCGAAGCGGCGCGGGTGATGAGAGCAATCGATTCCCGGGTTCACAGGGGAGAACCAGACAAGATCGGCAAGCCTCTGGCGGGCAGCTGGCAGCGTGCCGCCGGATACGCGTCGGTGCTACAAGAATCGTTTATCGGGTAGACAGCCGGCGACAGAATGTCTACATCTTGGCCGTCGGACCGAGACGGCGCGAAGAGGCGTACCGTCGCGCGGGAAAACGGCATCTCTGATCCGAAAGGGCCCGCCACAGGGATCCTCTGTTCTCTGGGCCTGTAGCTTTTCAGCCCTTTCTTGACGCCAGGATCAGCCGCGGGGATCCCAGCCGGAACGGCTCCCGCCCGGTGGAACCGTAGGCCGCCAGGGTCTCGAGACCAACCGCCGCCAGCAACCGCCCGATCTCACCGGCAGTGTAGATCATCTGCGAGGCCGGCCGGGTCTCCGACACGCCGCCTCGTATAAACGTATAATCAATATCCAGGCGGCTCTCGGCGGCCTGGTACCGCCGGTCGGCCAGGAACAGGATGTCGTCCACCTGGAACCATTGACGCTCCTTGAGCGCCGGCAGGAGCGCTTCGGCAACGGCGCCGTAATCGAGCACGAACCGGGCGCCGGGCTTCAGCGAGCGGGCCAGCGCCGCCAGGAACTCCACCGTCCCGGCGTGATCCAGGTAGCCGAAACTGTTGCCCCAGCAGTAGCCTCCATCGAACACGGAATCCCACGCCAGGCGGCGCATGTCGGACTGAATCCATTCCACCTCCATGCCGGCGGCCGCCGCCGCGCCTCGGGCCGCGGCGATGTTCTCACCAGAGATGTCGACACCTGTCATCCGGCAGCCGCGCCGCCCCAGTTCCAGCGCGTGGCGGCCGTGGCCGCAGGGCATGTCCAGCAGCCGGGCGCCAGGAGCGGTCTCCAGCTCCTGCCACAGGAAATCCGCCTCCGCTCCGGTCAGTTCCGGCTCGACCGCCCGCCGCCAGCAATCCAATGCGATGCCGTGGAAGAAGCTCTCGTACCAGGGGCCGGGCATGACGCGCGACAGGCAAGAATGCCTGTGTTACCGGGCCCGCTTGCCGATGGCGTAGACGTGCTTCTCGGTGCGCAGGAAGATCTGCCCTTCGGAGATGGCCGGCGAGCTGAGCATATACTCGCCGAAGGGGTTCTCGGCCAGGACCTCGAACTGCGGGCCGGCCTTCAGCACCGTCGTCAGCCCTTCTTCATTGCCGACATAGATCTTCCCGTCGGCCAGCACCGGCGAGGAGCTGTAAATGGCCGGCTTAATCCGCTGGCCGCCGTAGAACTCCTGGCCGGTCTTGGCGTCCAGGCACCAGGCGATGCCGCGGTCGTTGATGGAGTAGAAGTACTTCCCATCGGTCACCGGAGTCGGCACGTCCGGCCCGGTGTTGAACGCCCACAGCTTGTGAGACTGCGAGATATCCCCGCGTCCCCCGGCCTTGAAGGCGATCAGCGGCCTCACCCGAGTGGGGCAGTAGATGATGCCGTCGAACACCACCGGCGAGGCGATGATGCGGTAGGCGGGATTGTTGTCGGCGTTGAACCCGGTGCCCCGCCATAGCTCTTTCCCGGTGGCCAGGTCGTGCCCGGTGACGGCGTCGCCCCCGGTGACCACCAGCTCGACCGTCTTGCCGTAGCGAAGAACCGCGGGGGTGGTGTAGGAGTCCGGCGACTCGTGGATGGCGTCGGTTGGCCGCTCCACCCGCCACAGGGTCTTGCCCGTTTTCTTGTCGAGGCGCAGGATGTAGGACGGCTCGTCGGTCTTCATCCCGTGCAGCACCTGGACGAACAGGGAATCCTCGTGGAGCAGGGGCGAGGAGCCGTAGCCCCAGTTGAGCCCGAACTTGCCGTACTCCTTCTGGATGTCCCGCGCCCAGATCTGCTTGCCGGACAAGTCGAAGGCCTTGAGGATGCCGGTGCCGGTCAGGACCCAGATGTTGCTGCCATCGGTGACCGGCGAGGGCGACGACATGTTCTGCTTGTTGATGCGGTAGTTCCCACCCGCCAGCGGTCCTTTCCAGACGACGGCGCCCTTGTTGCGGTCGACGCACCATAGCTCCAGGTTGTCGCCGTCGGCCACGTTGAGGAAGATCTGCTCGCCCCAGACGATGGGGGTGGCGCCGGAGCGGCTCGGCATGGCCAGCTTCCAACTGACGTTTTCCTCGGTGGTCCAGCGTAAGGGCAGGTTCTTTTCCGGGCTGATGCCGTTCATGTCCGGCCCGCGCCACTGGGGCCAGTTGCCGGCCCAGAGGGCGACCGCAATCAAAGATAACAGCAGGGTTCGAGACATGGCGGCATTATACCGCGGCGGTAACACAGCGCGGCTCCGCCGCAAGTTGTCAGTTGTCAGTTGTCAGTTGTCAGCCCCCAGCAAGGCTGAATACTGACGGCTCACTTACGTCACGAATCTTCGCGGCGAGCGAAGATTTGCGACGTTAGTAGTACAGGCAGGAATGTCTGTGCCACAGCGCGGTACAATACGGCCAGGCGATGATCGGGCAAACGCTGGCTCACTACCAGATTGAGGAGAAGCTCGGGGAAGGCGGTATGGGCGTGGTGTACCGCGCCCTGGACACCCACCTGGACCGGCCGGTGGCCATCAAGGTGCTGCGCGCCGGCGCGGCGGCCGACCCGGAACGCAAGAAGCGTTTCGTGCAGGAGGCAAAAACGGCCTCGGCGTTGAACCACCCCAACATCGTCCACATCTACGACATCGACAACGCGGCCGGCGTCGACTTCATCGCCATGGAGTTCGTCGACGGCAAGACGCTCGATCACTGGATCGGACGCAAGGGTCTCGATACCGCGAGCGCCCTGAAATACGCCGTGCAAATCGCCGACGCGCTGGCCGCCGCCCACGCTGTCCCTCTCATCCACCGCGACATCAAGCCGGGCAACATCATGGTCACCGAGGCGGGCCACGTCAAGGTGCTCGATTTCGGGCTGGCCAAGCTGGTGGAGCCGGCCACCGATCAGGACCGCACCGCCACGCTGGGCCAGACCCCCCGAACGCAGGAAGGAATCATCCTGGGGACGGTGGCCTACATGTCGCCCGAGCAGGCCTCCGGCCGCAAGCTCGACCCCCGCTCCGACATTTTCTCCTTCGGCTCGGTGCTCTACGAGATGCTCACCGGCCAGCGCGCGTTTCAGGGGGAAAACCAGATTTCGACGCTGGCGGCCATCCTGAACAAGGAGCCCAAGCCGGTGAGCGAACAACTGGCCACCGTGCCGCGCGACCTCGAGAGGGTCATCAGCCGCTGCCTGCGCAAGGATCCTGCGCGGCGCATCCAGACCATGATCGACCTGAAGGTGGCGCTGGAGGAATTGAAGGAGGAGTCCGATTCCGACCGCTTGTCCGCCGCTTTCCCCGCCCCGCCGCCGGCGCGCCGGTTTTGGCCGGCGATCGCCGTCGCGGCGGTGATCCTGGCAGCGGCCGTGGCGGTTGTGGTTTGGCTGCGGTCACGCGCCCCGGCGCCCACCGAGAGCCTGGTTCTGACCCGGCTCACCTCGGACTCCGGCCTGACCAGCGATCCGGCAATCTCAGCGGACGGGAAGCTGGTGGCTTACGCCTCCGATCGC
>Ga0247727_10007953_pt1 | contig 19899 bp, 20 predicted proteins | sample WisWelCaveWW1625_FD_202498 | JGI IMG/M metagenome (GOLD analysis project Ga0247727, IMG submission 202498) | Biofilm microbial communities from Wishing Well Cave, Virginia, United States - WW16-25 | ecosystem: Environmental > Aquatic > Deep subsurface > Groundwater > Cave microbial mat | place... | reverse complement strand
CCTTGCGAAAATATTTCTGAGCCAGAATGTCGATGGCCAATTGAGTCCACTGCTCGGGCACATCAATGTTGTCGAGCTTGAACACAACGGACCCATCGGGATTCCTGATCTCAGAGGAACGCTTCACAAACTGAATCCCTTCATAGGGACCCTGCCCCTTCCGAGTAAACCGACGTTCGATCCTCACGTCATCCCTCCTTGCCTGTCGCTGCGAATATCAACCGACCCTGCCGTCGCAGGCATCACTCGTTAGAGCGTTTCAGAAAAAAAACAGCGAATACCTCAGGAAACGAGATATCCGCCTATCTTATTGATATTTCTATGTTAAATAGACTGCCTGGTTCACGGTTCAGCCACTGATGAGTACAAAACCCCTTCATCACGCCTCTCCGTAAGCACCAAGACAGTTAGTAAGCCGGAAGGATATAAAGTTGAGGGCACTATAGGCCCAAATATTGGGCATGTCAAGGATATTTACACTATATATAGTGGTTTTTTTGTGGATAGCTTGAAAAAGCTGTGGATAGCGTAATCCGCGCTTAGGGAGCGGAGAGACGCACGCTCGCGGCTGCCTTTATTAACAGAAATGGGTGTTGATTGAAGGTGGATTTCGAGTAAACGGAAAAAACTACCGCTTGAGGGTCGAAACCAATCGCCCGAGTTTCACGGTCGCCTCTTCGACCCCTTCAACAGGAATAAACCTGGACGCAACACCGACCACGACGACTTTCTGCTCCAGCACATGGGATTCGAACAGAGAGAAGAATCCGAAGTTGCGCCGCTGGGTATATTTCTGCAGCACCAGCCCAATAAGTTTCGGTCCCTGGGTCGCGTAGAGGCCATGCATCAGCGTGCGTTCCTGCTCCGAGAGGGATTGATCCATCCGCGCGACCGCCAACTCGAGTTGCACCTGGAGAAACGCCCCGTAATCCTGCGAGCTCGGATTGGTCAAGGCCAAAACGACGCACAGTCCCAGCAGGCTTGCCACAATGGCGAGTTTGATATTGCTCACAGCTCTTCCATTCTCCACGATGGACTGGCAGGCACACAGGGCATCATGCCGCCCGTCCTGCATCGAGTCAAGGCGCGTTGACAATTGCGCGTCAGTCGCCTATCGTGCGCGCAACGATCCTGGCGCATCGAACCGATGAGGAGGAGCTGCCATGTACGTCTGGAGCAAGAAAATCGTCCTGGGGCTGCTGGCTGCCTTTGCCATACTGATCGGCGTCTTCTTTTTAGAGGGCCCCGGCACCGCAGCGAGCCACCTCAAGAGCCATACGACGTTCTGGATCACCCTGAATTACGCCGGCCTCGTCATCTGGCTTTTCGTCTGGATGATCGATCAGGCCAACGCACGCGGGAAAAACGTCTGGCTGTGGCTGGTTCCGTTCCTGCTCGCTCCCCTGCCCACGCTCGTTGGATACATTCTGTACCTGCAGCGCAAGGTGGCATGATCCGTCGGACGCGGGATTTCAAGTCGGCAGGTGGCGGCGTAATCGCCAGACGACCCACAGGCCCGGCAGCGACGCCAGGATTGTCACGAAGAAAAATGCCCCCCAGTCCAGCGCTTCGACCAGCTTCGCGGCCGGCACGCCCAGCCAGATACGGTTGAGCGATTCCAGAGACGTGAGGAGCGCAAACTGCGTCGCCGTAAATCGGTGGTCGCAGAGCGACATGACCAGGGCCACGAACGCAGCGGTGCCCATCCCCCCGGCCAGATTTTCAATCACCACTGTGGCAATCAGCATCTCGTACTGCTTGCCGGTCAGCGCCAGCGCGACGAACGCCAGATTGGACAGGGCCTGCCCCGCGCCAAAGACCAGCAGCGATTTCGCCAGACTCCACCGCGTCATGGCCACCCCGCCGATCATGGCTCCGAGAATCGTCGCGCCGAGGCCGATCCCTCGCGCCACCCCCACATCCGTTTTCTCGAATCCCAGACCCTGGATGAGAAACGGCGTCGTGAGGGAGGCGGCAAACGCGTCGCCAAGTTTATAGAGCAGGAGCAATCCGATCAGCGCGACGGCCAGCGGCCTGGAGAAAAATTCGGCCAGCGGTCCCCACACCGCCTCGGCCATGGTGGCTGGAAGAGCGGGCGGCGCGTCCGGCTCCGTGCAGAGGAGAATCGTCACGAGGCCGATCGTCATCAAGCCGGCCATGGCGAGATAGGCGCTCGGCCACCCGAGCGCCTGCGCGACAAACAACGCGGCCGATCCGGCCGCCAGCAGCGCCACGCGATAGCCGGCCACCCAAATTGCCGCGCCGAGACCACGTTCCTGAGGCTGCAGGAGATCCGTCCGGTAGGCATCGAACACAATGTCCTGCGACGCGGATAGAAACGCCACCAGCAGCGCCAGGGCGCCCAGCAGCGGCAGCGCATCCCGCGGGCTCGTCGCCGCCATGGCCAGCACGCCTGCCATGAGCGCGATTTGCGTCGCCAGCATCCAGCCCCGCCTCCGCCCCAACCAGGGCGGGACGAGCCGGTCCATGAACGGAGCCCACAGAAATTTCAGCGCGTACGGGAGGCCGACCAGCCCGAACCAGCCGATCGTCGACAGATCGACGCCTTCGTCCGTCAGCCAGGCTTGCAGCGTGCCGGCCGTGAGCGCCAGCGGAAGCCCGGATGCAAATCCCAACGGCAGCATGACGCCGATACGGCGGTTATGGAGAAATGCCAACGGAGAAGATGGCGTCACTCGATCTGCGGCAGGCAGGCCGTCAACCCGCATGCGTCATGCCGGTTCACTCAGCACGATTGGCCGTTGAAGGTGCAGGGCTTGTAGCGGGACAGATCAAAATCAATGTTCTCCTGGTAGACCCGCTCGTTGCCGTTCACGCCGTCCCGTTCCGGATCGTTCCACATCGTGTGGTTCCACCAATAGAACAGCGGTTGTGGCTCGGTATAATACACGGGATTCCCGTAATTGCTTCGCGCATGCTCCATGACCGACCGGCCGGTGATGTAATCCACGACGCCGTTGCCCTTCAAGGAATAGAGCATGATGAACAGCCGGGACTCGTGATCGTAAATCTCGTCCGTGCGCAGGCTGGTGTCCGGCTCGACCGGCAGATTGTCTTTTGAGAAAGCGGCGGACGCACCGACAGACGACAGCACCAGGCAGGCACACACACACCAGATTCTTGCGCCCACCATCCGTGCACCCCCACGCATGACCGGCAAGATACGTCAAAACGGAGCGCATGGTACCACAGCCCCTCCTTGCCGTCCATGCGCTCTCCTCCCTATAATAGACACATGACGACCGGACGACCACGCGCCTCCCTGCACACGCTCGGCTGCCGCCTGAACCAGGCGGAAACGGCGCTGCTCGCCGACCGTTTGAAGCAAGACGGTTATCAGATCGTGGATTATGGACGGCCGACCGACCTGCTGGTCCTCAACACCTGCTCGGTCACCGACGAAGCGGAACGGATGTGCCGGTATGAGATCCGACGGACATTGCGACATTCGCCGCAGGCTTTCGTGGCCGTCACCGGCTGCTATGCCCAGACCGGCGTCGAGGCGCTGCGCCAAGTGCCCGGCATCGACCTGATCGTCGGTAACCAGCACAAGATGTCGCTGCCCGCGCACCTGCCGTTGCCGGCGGCGCTCAAAAAACAACCGGCTCCGTCCCTGCTCCACACAAAAACACTGGACCGCAACGATTTCACGATGGATGGAACCGGCGACTATGATTCCAAGCGCGCCAACCTCAAAATCCAGGATGGCTGCAACTTCATGTGCTCCTTCTGTCTGATTCCGTTTGCCCGCGGGCATGAGCGGAGCCGCCGGATGGGCGATACGATCCGCGAAGCGGAAGCGCTCGTGGCACGCGAGCACCGCGAACTGGTCCTGACCGGCGTGAACATCGGCCGCTACGAGCAGGATGGCCACTCGCTGCTCGATCTGATCAGGCAGCTTGAACAAATCGACGGGCTGGATCGAATCAGAATCTCGTCCATCGAGCCGACGACAATTTCAGATGAGCTTCTGGAGTATATGGCGACCTCGGCCAAACTCTGCCGGCATCTGCATCTCCCTCTGCAAAGCGGCGACGACGACATCCTGCGCGCCATGAACCGGCGCTACACCGTGCGGGGCTACACGGCGTTCGTCGACAAGGCGATCCGCCTGATGCCCGATCTGGGACTCGGCACCGATGTACTGGTCGGATTTCCCGGTGAAGGCGACGCCCAGTTCGCCAATACGCTCGCGGCGGCGACCGACCTGCCCTTTTCCTACCTCCACGTGTTTACCTATTCGAAGCGGCCCGGCACAGCCGCCGCCCGAATGGCAGGAACAGTCCCCTCAACGACCATCACGTCGCGCAGCAAGACGCTGGCCGAACTGTCCCGCGCCAGGCGCCTGGCCTTTTATCAACGCTACATCGGGCAGACGGTTGAGGTATTATTCGAAACGAAGGACGATGCGGAACGCTGGACCGGCCTCACGAACAATTATATGCGCGTCGGCGTAGCGGCCAGCGATGACCTCACCAATCGGCTCGCGCCAGCCGTGATCGAGGGAACCATGGACGGCCTCGCCGTCGGGAGGATGCTGCCATGAGAGCCTTACTGATACTGACCGCGTGCCTCTGGATAACACTCGGCGCCACAGCCTGTGGAACCGGAGGCCCGCCTCCACCTATCGACGGTCCGTTCGACGGGATCTGGACCAGCCCCCACCTCGGATATGACTTTCTGTTGGATGGCCGCGTGGGCAAGGCGATCAGTTCAAGCCGGGCGACGATTCACAGAGGCGACCAGGTATTTCAGATGGTGGCGATCGACGACGATATGCGTTTTAGCGGAAAGCAATTGCTGTCGGACGACACCTGGCACGAATTTATCGGCGAGCTGAAGGCCGACGGAAAAATCTATTGCAACGACGGGAAATCCTCCTGGGTCCTGGAGCGGAAGCCCTGATGAACCTCGTCAAGATCGATCGCGCGCATCGCGTGCACATCGAAACCTTCGGCTGCCAGATGAACGAGTACGACACCGAACTCGTCCGCTCGCTGTTGAAGGCCCGCGGGTTCGCCTTCACCGACGACCGGGAACGGGCCGACGTGATTCTGATGAATACCTGCGCGATCCGCGAGCACGCCCACAGCAAGGTGTATGGCCATCTGGCCGAGTTGAAGGCCCTCAAGCGGCAGCGTCATCTCGTCGTCGGCGTGCTGGGCTGCATGGCGCAGAACCTTAAGGAAGAGCTGACGGACGCAGAACCGCTCGTGGACGTGCTGGCCGGCCCGGATGCGTACCGGCGCCTGCCCGATCTCTTGATCCAGGCGATCGAAGCTCAGGAGCAGGGCCTGAAACAGCGGGGCCTGGCCGTCGAGCTGTCGGAATACGAAACCTATGACGATATCCTGCCCGAGCGGACGGACGGCGTGAATGCCTGGCTGGCCGTCATGCGCGGGTGCGACAATTTCTGCAGTTTCTGCGTTGTCCCCTACACGCGCGGGCGTGAGCGGTCGCGCGATCCGCAGGGCGTCCTCCGGGAAACGGAACAGTTGGTTGCGCAGGGATACAGGCAGGTCACGCTGCTCGGACAAAATGTGAATTCATACCAGTTTGGTGATTGGGACTTCGCGCGTCTCATGACAGCCGTCGCGGACGTGCCGGGCATCGAGCGGGTCCGGTTCACCTCGCCCCATCCCAAGGATTTCCCTCCGGCCCTGCTGGACGCCGTCGCCGGCCATCCGAACATCTGCAAGCACATTCACCTGCCGCTGCAATCCGGCAACGACCGGATACTGGATGTGATGGGACGGTCCTACACGCGAACCGAATACCTGGACCTTGTAGACGGCATCCGGAAGCGCAATCCCGAGATCGCCCTGACCACCGATATCATCTGCGGTTTTTGCAACGAGACAGAGGAGGAATTCCTGGACACCTACAGGCTCGTGCAGGATGTCGGCTTCCATGCGGCGTACGTCTTCAAATACTCCGAGCGCAAGCACACGATCGCCGCCAGAAAATATCCCGATGACGTGCCGGAAACGGTCAAAACCGACCGGGTCGTCAGGATCGTCGACATGCAGACCGCGATTGCGTTCAGGATCAATCAGGAGATGATCGGTCGGACCATTACGACGATGGTGGAAGGCGATGCAAAAAGATCGTCGTCCCAGTGGAAAGGACGAGCCGATAATAGCCTCACCGTTGTTTGGGAAAAAGACGGATCGCGCGCCAGGCCCGGCGACCTCGTGCCGATTGCCGTCTCACGCGCCTCGGTGACGACTCTATTTGGAAAAGAAGTGCCGGCCTGACGAAAGAGAACTAGTAGCGGCGCAACGCCGGCCTGGGAAGATTCCATAACGTCAGACTAATCGCCTGCCACAGTTCATCCAGCGTCTCGTTCAAATCGGGGGCCGATTTCGCGACCAGTTTGACGGCAAGACCAGGCGCCGCCGGTTCCGACACTCCGCCCAGCACCGTGCCAGGCCGCGCATCCAGAATTTCCGCAATGTTCGCTTCGACCTGTTTCCATCGCCCGGCATCCACCCCATCGCCGATCAGATAAAGAGAGCCGACATAATCCCACGCCGCTGCCTGTCCGACGCCGTGAACAGCCGGCGCCAGGGCATAGCGTTCCAGCACCGACTGTCCAGACGCCGTCACAATCATGATTTCGTTCTCAAGGCTCGTGAAGGCCCAGCGTTCGCCACGCGCCACCCTCCCCGACGCGATCGCATCCCAGAGCAGCACCGTCGCGCCCGGCGCCAGAGACACATGAATGGTTTGCTTGAACAGCGAGCCGGCGTATGGAATCGTCACGTCGGGCATCCATTCGAGAATCGCGCCAGAGCCAACATTCAGATCGACCGTCTGCACGGCCGTTTCGCCAAGCGACCGGTAGACACGATTGGCAGAGGGAGTTGAAAAGAGCACGTGCGCATCGGGGCTGAGCGCCGCCCGGACCGACAGCCGGTCGCCGCCGACCAACCCGCCCGAAGGATTCACCAGCGGTGTGTAGAGACAGGCGCTGTCGTCGAGCTGAATGGGCGGAGAGAAATGCCAGGGGCTGCAGCAGCGGGACTGCGTCAGGACGGTTCGAGCGCCCTGCCGGACATAGCCCAACACGAGTTCGCCGACCCGGCCGATATCGGCCGTTTCCACGACAACATGCGACATGTCACGCGCCATGTTTGACGCCACACGCAACAAGTTGCTCGACCCACTCGACGACGTGATCCAGCCCCTCGCCGCTGTGGAGGTTCGTAAAGATACACGGCAGGTCGCCGCGCATCTTTTTGCTGTCCCGATCCATGACAGCTAGGTCGGCCCCGACGTGCGGCGCCAGGTCGATCTTATTGATGACCAGCAGGTCCGAGCGCGTGATGCCGGGCCCGCCCTTCCGGGGAATCTTGTCGCCCGCCGCCACGTCGATCACGTAGATGACCTTGTCGACCAGTTCGGGACTGAAGGTCGCGGCCAGGTTGTCGCCTCCACTCTCGACGAACATCAGCTCCGTGCCGGGATGGCGCTTCAGCAAGTCGTCCAGCGCTTCCTGGTTGTGCGAAGCATCTTCACGAATCGCCGTATGCGGGCAGCCGCCCGTCTCCACGCCGACGATCCGATCCGGCGCCAACACTCCGCGCCGCGTCAGGAATTCGGCGTCTTCCTTCGTGAAAATGTCGTTGGTCACAACGGCGATGCTGTACCGGTCTCGCAATTTCCGGCAGAGCGATTCGACGAGGGCCGTTTTCCCGGAACCGACCGGCCCGCCGATGCCGATGACCGGAATGCCGCGCGTGCGCGCCTTCGTCGAACGGCCACTTCCCCCCAGATGTTCATCGCCACGATGCATGGAACTGTTTCCCTTTCGATCAGGACCTGAACAGCCGGGATTCCAGACGGCTGTGCCGCATGGTATAAATGTCCTGCACCGGCGACCAGGACGTCATCGTCGTATCCGGCGCCTGTCCGCTCAACTCCGCAATCAACGGCATCCACCCATCCAGCAGGCGCTGCCCTTCGCGCTGGCCGATCGGCAGCAGCTTGAGCGCGGCGGACATCAAACCGGTGGCCGTCTGGTATAAATACGCCGCCACGGCATCCTCCCGGTTCCATCCTGATGCGGCCAGAACAAGCCCCAGACTTACAGCCAGGTGGCAGGGTGTGCGCTCCGCTTCAACCGCGGCAAGAAACTCCTGCAGGAGCGGACAGCCCTCAATGTGTTCGGCCGCTATTCGAATCACCTGCCGCCCCATCTGACGGCTGGCCAGCCGCGAATCCCGGCCTATCTTCATTGAATCTAATTCCCAGTCCGCCGCGATCGCCTCGCGCCACGAGCCTCGCGCCTGAGCGTCCCACGCCCTTGCCACCGCCACAGCCTCGCGCCGGCCCATGCCATGTCGCAGCAGGTCTTCGACGTACTTCGAGAGATCATCCGCGTTGCGAACTGTTCCACCCTGCACCGCCGCTTCCAATCCGGACGAATAGGCAAACCCGCCGGACGGAAAAAAGCTGTCCACAAACCGGAGCCCCTGAATGAGCGACAGTGTGTTCATGCTGCTAGAATAAAAAATATCGTTGTGCCATCGGAAGGACAGCCAACGGCTCGCACTTTAATATCTGCCCATCTGCCCGCACCACATACGTCTCCGGGTCCACTTCAATGCGCGGCAGCGCATCGTTTAGTTTCAGATCGCGCTTACCGATGCCGCGACAACGCTTCACCGCCGACAGGCGCTTCTGCAAACCCAGCATCTTGGGAACTTCGTGATCGAGCGCGGCGCTGGAGACAAACGTGAGGCTCGTCGTGAACGGCGCGCGGCCGAAGCTCCCGAACATCGGCCTGGTGAGAACCGGCTGCGGCGTTGGAATGGACGCGTTCGGATCGCCCATCGCCGCTGATACGGGAAAGCCGCCCTTCACGACAATTTCAGGCTTCACGCCGAAGAAGGCCGCCCGCCAGATCACCAAATCGGCCAGCTTGCCGACTTCGACCGATCCGACTTCATGCGCGATGCCGTGCGTGATTGCCGGATTGATCGTGTACTTGGCCACATAGCGCTTCGCGCGGAAATTATCGTGATACTTGCCGCCGTTCTTGCCGTCCTGCGCCAACGCGCCCCGCTGCACTTTCATCTTATGGGCCGTCTGCCAGGTCCGGATGATCACTTCGCCGACACGCCCCATCGCCTGGGAATCCGACGACATGATGCTGATCGCGCCCATGTCGTGCAGGATATCCTCCGCCGCGATCGTCTCGCGCCGGATGCGCGACTCGGCAAATGCGATATCCTCCGGTACACGCGGATTCAGGTGGTGGCAGACCATGAGCATGTCGAGATGCTCATCCATCGTGTTCACGGTAAAAGGCATGGTGGGATTGGTCGAGGACGGCAGTACGTTCGGTTCACCGCACACCTTGATGATATCGGGCGCGTGGCCCCCGCCGGCGCCTTCCGTATGGAAGGAATGGATCGTCCGGCCGGCAATGGCCTTGATCGTGTCCTCGACGAAACCGGCCTCGTTGATCGTGTCCGTGTGAATCGCCACCTGCACGTCGTACTGCTCCGCCACGTCGAGGCAGGTCGAGATTGCCGCCGGCGTCGTCCCCCAATCCTCGTGCAACTTCAGCCCGATCGCGCCTGCTTCAACCTGTTCTTTGAGCCCATCCTGAAGTGATGAATTGCCCTTGCCGAGAAAACCCATATTGATCGGAAAGCCGTCCGCCGCTTCCAGCATCCGGTGAATGTTCCAGGCGCCGGGCGTGCAGGTCGTGGCGTTCGTCCCTGTCGCGGGGCCTGTCCCGCCTCCGATCAGCGTCGTGAGTCCGGCCGAGAGGCCTTCGTAAATAATCTGCGGGCAGATGAAATGGATGTGTGTATCAATACCACCGGCCGTCACGATCTTCCCTTCCGCCGAGATCACCTCGGTGCCGGCGCCGATTTCCATTCCTTTCGTCACGCCCGGCATCAAGTCGGGATTGCCCACCTTGCCGATGCCGACGATGCGGCCGTCGCGGATGCCGATATCCGCCTTCACGATGCCCCAGTAGTCCAGGATGATCGCATTCGTGATGACCACATCGAGCGCGCCGTTCTTCCGCGTGGCCGAAGGAGACTGCCCCATGCCATCGCGGATGACCTTCCCGCCGCCGAACTTGGCCTCCTCGCCCGGCACTGTCAGATCTCGTTCGATCTCGATGAGCAACTCCGTGTCGGCCAGCCGGATGCGATCGCCGACCGTGGGGCCGTAGAGGTCCGCATATTGGCGTCGTGGAATTTTCATCGCGACGCTCCTGTCTGCATGAAGCCAAGCTCGGCCGCTTTCGCCAGCGCCCGCGCGCGGACTTTCGGATCATCGAGTTTTCCACCGGTCAGGCCGTTGATACCGTAGACGATCCGGTTTCCGCCGAACGCGACCAGCGTCACGCTCTTCTCTTCGCCCGGTTCAAACCGAACCGCCGTTCCGGCCGGTACTTGCAAACGAAAACCGAAAGCCTTTTCACGATCAAAGCGCAAAGCCCGGTTCGCTTCGAAGAAATGGCAGTGCGATCCAACCTGGATAGGCCGGTCGCCAGTGTTGGCGACCATTATCTCAACCAGCTGCCGGCCTTCCAACGCGACAACATCGCCCTGACCCAGCAGCACTTCCCCAGGGATCACATCAGCCGGCTGGAGAAACCCTGCTGAACGGCTCTTGCCGGAGGATTTCCCCTTGGACTTTCCCTTCGCACGCTTCGCTTTTTTCTTCATGACAGCCTCACGATGAAATCAGAATAAGCATAATCTTCAATGCACTAGCTCATGTATCGCTTTAGCGGATCGGCTGATGGACTGTGACCAGTTTTGTCCCGTCAGGAAAGGTGCCTTCAACTTGCAGCTCAGTGAGCATTTCAGGTACGCCGGATTGGACATCCTTGCGGCTCAGCAGCGTTGCGCCGTAGCTCATCAGGTCGGCCACCGACCGTCCATCACGAATGCCTTCCAGAATCTCGGCGGTCAGGTAGGCCACCGCCTCAGGATAGTTGAGCTTCAGGCCCCGCTCCTTGCGGTCCTTCGCCAACTGCGCCGCGACGTAGATGAGAAGTTTTTCCTGTTCCCGTGGCGTGAGATGCATATCAACTCTCCTGGCAATAGGCGCGTGGCGATAGGCTATAGGCAAGAGTCGAGAATATTATTTCCCGGCCTATTGCCCATAGCCTATAGCCCATTACCCCGTGTTTTACACGACCAGATGCTGTTTCACTTGTGCTTCACTCAATTCGGAAGTCTTGCCGGATGCGACTACGGCTCCTTTTGCCATAATCACGTACGCATCGGCAAGGCGCGCGGCGAACTGAACGCCTTGTTCGACCAGCACGATCGAAAAACGTCGTTGACTTTTAAAGCCGATGATGACGTCTTCGATCTGTTCGACCACCGACGGCTGAATGCCCTCGGTCGGCTCATCGAGCAGCAGCACGTTCGGCTTGAACAGCAACGCGCGTCCGATTGCGAGTTGCTGCTGCTCGCCGCCGCTGAGCACACCGCCCGGCCGCTCCAGTATCTGTTTCAACTTCGGGAAGAGCGTGAAGACTTCTTCGAAAGCCGCCTCTTCCGGGGTGTGATTGGCCGATGCCGGTCTGGCCCAGAAACCAAGCCGAAGATTTTCCCGCACGGTCAGATGCGGAAGAATCTCTCGCCCCTGCGGCACATAGGCCAGCCCGCGGCGCACCCGCCGATCCGACGACTCGTCGGTTACATCCGCTCCTCCCAAATGAATCTGCCCGCTTCTGGCCTTCAACAATCCCATGATGGCCTTCAGCGTCGTGGTCTTGCCGACGCCGTTCCTGCCCATGAGGCACAGCACCTGCCCCTGCTCGACCTCGAACGAGACGTTCCGAAGGATATGGCTCTCGCCGTAGTAGACGTTGAGATTATCGAGCCGGAGCATGAGATTCCTTCTGTCGGCCCAGGTAGATTTCCCGCACGCGCGGATCGGACTGGACCGTGTCCACCGGCCCCTCGCACAACACCATGCCTTCATGCAGCACCGTCACTATTCGCGCAATCTGCCGCACGAACGCCATGTCGTGCTCGATCACGATGATCGCGTGTTTCTCCGCCAGCGACTGGAGCAGCACACCCGTCTGCTCCGTCTCCTTGTCCGTCATGCCGGCCACCGGTTCGTCCACCATGATCAATTGCGGGTCCTGCAGAATGACCATGCCGATTTCGAGCCACTGTTTCTGGCCGTGCGAGAGCGATCCAGCCCGCTGATGCGCGCAATCGCCCAGTCCGATGTTGTCGAGTGTCTGCCCGATCCGCTCACGCTCCGTCACAGAAGACGTCCCTAGCAGCGTGGCCACGACGCCCTTGCTCTCCCGCTTCAACGACAAATCGAGGTTTTCCCGCACCGTCAGGTTGCCATAGATGGACGGCGCCTGAAATTTTCGTCCGATGCCGAGCTGGACGATCTCGTGTTCAGGCAGCGGCAGCAAGTCCACATCCTTGCCGAAGATCACGCGTCCCTCGGCCGGCTTCGTTTTCCCGCAGATCACATCCAGTAAGGTCGTCTTGCCGGCGCCATTCGGCCCGATGACCACGCGCAACTCGTTATAGTTGACGATGAAGTTCAGGCGGTTGAGCGCCTTGAACCCGTCATAGTCCACCGTCACGCCTTCGAGATAAATGATGGAGCCGCGTTCAGCCACAAAAGCCTCGTGACGCGTGACGCGTGATGCGTGACAAATTCAGCCCAAAACTCTTCACTGCGATCTAGCTTTCTGATTCTGAACGAGCTGTTGATTTGCGAACCCACAACCCGCTTGCCGTCCACTTGTCCTTCATGCGCGCAAACAATCCAACCAGCCCGTCCGGGAACAGCAGGACGACGGCGATGAACAGTCCGCCGAGAAAAAACGGCCATAGTTCTGGGAAATAATTGGTCAGCACGCTCCGCGCCCAATTAACCCCGACGGCTCCCATCGCCGCGCCGATCAGCGTCCCGCGCCCCCCGACTGCCACCCAGATCACCATTTCGAGCGACGGCAGCACACCGATCTGCGCCGGCGTGATGATGCCGACCTGAGGAACATAGAGCGCGCCGGCCAGACCGGCCAGCGCGGCGGAGACGACGAAGACGAACAATTTATAGTTCGCCGGCGAATAGCCGGAGAACAGCACGCGCTGCTCGCTGTCGCGGATCGCCACCAGCACCCGACCCGCCCTCGAACGGATGATCCACCGGCACACCACATAGGCCGCGCCCAGACACAGCACGGTGAGAATATAGAGCGCCCGTTGCGTGCCCGGCTCGCTCAGCCGGAATCCAAGGATCTGCTTGAAGTCGGTCAGGCCATTGGTGCCGCCCAGGTTGGTTTCGTTGCGATTGAAGACGAGCCAGGCGCAGAGCGCCAGGGCCTGCGTGATGATGGCGAAATACACGCCCTTGATCCGGCTGCGAAAGGCCAGAAACCCGAACAGGAACGCAAAGAGCGTCGGCACCAGCACGGCTCCCGCCAGCGCGACGCCGAAGCTGTAGAACGGTGTCCAGAACAGCGGCAGTTCCTTCACCTGGTTCCACACCATGAAATCCGGCAGGGCGCTGCCGTAGACGCTTTCCGTACCAATGGTCAGCATCAGGTGCATGCCGATCGCATAGGCGCCGAGGCCAAAGAATACGCCGTGCCCGAGACTGAGAATGCCGGTGTAGCCCCAGATCAGGTCCAATCCAAGCGCCAGAATCCCAAAACAGAGAAACTTCCCGAAGCGGTTGAGCGCGAAGTCGGAGACATGGATCCATGACTCCGGGTCCGGCAGCACGTTCAACACAGGCAGTCCGACCAGCAGTACGAAACCGGTCAGCCAGAACAACAGGCCTTCACCGGCTTGACGTTGTCCCTGTTCAGTTACAACCGGCTCTGCCATGAATCACCCGCACGCGACCCGTAATCCGTGATCCGCGATCCGTTGTCCATAAGCACGTCTGTGGCCTTGAACGGTTCATGGTTCACGCATCACGTCTGTGACGTCCCCTACGCATCAGCATGGCGACCTTTCATAGTAAAGAGCCCGGACGGACGGCGTTGGAGGAAGAGCACCACGAGCACCAGAATCAGCACCTTTCCATAGACCGCGCCGAAACTCGGCTCGAGCAATTTATTCAACCCGCCGATACCCAGCGACGCGACGATCGTGCCCATCAGCTTGCCGACTCCCCCGGTCACCACCACCATGAACGAGTCCACGATATAGTTCTGCCCCAACCCCGGCTCGACGTTCCCGATGAGCGTCAGCGCGCAGCCGGCCAGTCCCGCCAAGCCGGACCCGAACGCAAAGGTATAGGCATCCACTTTCCTGGTTGGAATGCCGAGGCACGAACTCATGTCACGATTCTGCATGACGGCGCGGACCCGTAATCCCACGCCGGTCCGGAAGAGCAGAAAATAAATCCCGGCCACGCAAAGAACCGAAAGCGCAATGATGAACAGCCGGTTGTACGGCAGATAGACCCCGATCATGACCTGCGCGCCTCCGCTCAGCCAGCTTGGCGCCACCACCGACGTCAGATCGCCGAAGTACACGCGGGCAGCCTGGATCAGCACCAGACTGACGCCCCAGGTCGCCAGCATGGTCTCGAGCGGACGGCCGTAGAGAAACCGGATGACCGTTGCCTCCAGGATCAGCCCGCAGAGCGCCACGACGCAAAACGCGATCGGCATGGCCACAAGAAAATAATAGTCGAAGGCGCCGGCCGGAAGATACGCCCTGAAGCACTCCTGCGTGACGAACGTGGCGTAGGCGCCGATCATCATCAACTCGCCGTGGGCCATGTTGATGACGCCCATGAGGCCGAAGACTATCGCCAGCCCCAGCGACATGATCAGGAGGATCGAGCTCAAGCTGATCCCACGGAAAATGGTCTCGAAGACATTGGCCCAGGAGGCCCAGATGTCGATCTGTTCGATGGCGGCGCGCGCCGCGTTGGCCAGGGCTTTCTGCTGATCCGTCGCGTCCATCGCACCGGCCTGCTGGATCAACTCCTTGAGCGCCGGCACGGCGTTCGGGCTGCGCAGCTCACCAAGCTTGGCCGCCGCGTTGATTTTCGTATCCGGATCATCGAAGGCCAACCTGATCAGCGCAAGCGATTCTTCGAGGGTATACCGCACCCAGCGGTTCGGCTCACCGGCCAGCGCGGACTCCAACCAGGGGATGACGACAGGTTTCCCAGAACTCCCCAGATCGGCAGCGGCGGATCGGCGCCGGTCGGAATCGGGGCTGGAAAGATTGGCCCGGTTCTTGAGCAAATCCATGAGCGGCTTGATCGCCAGCCGCACGGACCGATCGGCATTGTTGCGAATTTCTTCGAGTTTCGGCAGGAGGCTGGGATCGCCCTGCTCGCTGAGCGCGAGCACTGCCGCGTCCTGTTTGGCCTGATCGCTGCTCGACAGATCGGCCAGCGCCTGGTCGACAAAAGACAGCGGAGGGGCCGCCGTTGTTCTCTGTGGCCCCTCCGCTCCGATCGCCTGCTCCACTCCACCCAGCAAGACTGCTGCGAGGAGCACGATACACTGCACTACATTCATTACTTCTTCTGGTAGGTCCCCTGGTGCTTGATCCAGTCGCACCCCTTGTCCGGACTGGTGTATTCGCTCCAGGGTTCCGGCTTCACCAGACCTTTCGAACGCGAGACAATCTTAAACTGACCGTCCTTCAGAATCTCGCCGATCAGGACCGGCTTGTTCGTGTGATGGTTGGCCTCATCCATCTTGATCTTGCCGCCCGGCGCCAGGAATTCGCTCCCATAGACCGCCTTGCGGACCTTGTCCACCTCGATTGAGCCGGCCTTCTCCACCGCCTGCTTCCAGATGTAGACGCCGAAATAAGCGGCCTCGATCGGATCGTCCGTCACGCGCTTCTCGCCGTCCGGCAGGTTGTTCTTCTTGCAGTAGGCTTTGAAATCGGCGACGAACTTTTTGTTCTGCGGCGCATCCACGCTCTGATAGTAGTTCCACGCCGCCAAATGCCCGACCAGCGCGCTGGTATCCATCCCGCGCAGTTCGTCCTCCGCCACGCTGAAGGCCATAATCGGCGCATCCTCCGCGCGGAGCCCCTGGTTGGCGAACTCCTTATAGAACGGCACGTTGCTGTCGCCGTTGATCGTCGAGATCACGCAGGCGCCGCCGCCGGCCGCGAACTTTTTCACCTTGCCGACGATCGTCTGATAATCCTGGTGATGGAATGGGGTATATTCTTCCGCAATATTGGCTGCAGGAACTTTCTTGGCCAGCAGCATCGCGCGGAGAATCTTGTTCGTGGTTCTCGGATACACATAGTCCGTGCCGAGCAGATAGAACTTCTTGAACCCGCCGCCCTCCTTGCTCATCAGATATTCCACCGCCGGAATCGCCTGCTGGTTCACCGCCGCGCCGGTATAGAACACGTTGCGCGAGCACTCTTCGCCCTCGTACTGCACCGGGTAGAAGAGCAGCCCGTTGTTTTTCTCGAAGACCGGCAGCACGGATTTCCGGCTGACCGAGGTCCAGCAACCGAACACGACCGACACCTTGTCCACCAGCAGCAACTGCTTGGCCTTCTCGGCGAACAGGTCCCAATTGGAGGCCGGATCCACCACGACTGGTTGAATTTTTCGGCCCATCACTCCGCCCTTGGCGTTGATCTCCTCCACCGCCATCAACACCGTGTCCCTCAGCGACACCTCGCTGATTGCCATCGTGCCGCTCAGCGAGTGCAGGATGCCGATCTTAATCGGCTCCTTGTCCGCCGCGTAGGACAGGGCCCATCCTCCCAAATTGCCCAGCAGCGCGGCCACGCCCGCGCCGGCCACCACCCGCCCGCTCTGCGCCAAAAACTCCCGGCGGGATGGACCGGACTCGGCAGCCACCGTTGCCTCAGCCGCTTCTCTCACGAGATCGTCCTTCTTTATGGATTCATCCATTGGACTCATATCAGGCTCCTTTTCTTCGATTACAGTTGAAAGTTTCTCAAGTCGTAATGTCATCAAGTCCAAAGACTTTCGACTTGAAGACTTTCAGACCATGTCTTTGTCAGAAGTTGTACCAGAACGACATCATGAAGTTGTCGCCCTTGTACTTGTCTACACCTGTGGACCATTCCGTCATCATGTGGTTCCATTCCAATCCACTATAGAAATCGCCCCACCAGTGGCGGACGGCCGTGGCGTAGAACCGATGGTTCAAGAGATATTGCTGGTCCGAAGGTATTCCCGCAGCCGCCGCTCCTTTCAAGTCTGAATTGAGCGGGTTGTCCCAGCCATAACCGGCCACGAAAGTGTAGTCTTTGTTGAGGATGTAGTTTAACTCGCCCCATCCAACGAACGTTCGGACCGGCTTCCCCGTCGCTAAATTCAATCCCTGGGCGAAGCGGAAGAATTCAACGTCCAGAGCCTGCCCATACCCGATCTCACCGACAAATTTCAGTTTTGACGTGATGGGAGCCACAAGCTCGGCACCGACGAGGTATGAGTTGATGTCCCGCCCCGGAGGAAATATCGACGCGTTCTGAGCAGTGTTCGAACCAGTGGGCGCCGAGCGGTAATATCGGTAAGCGGCATTCAACGCCGCCGTGAAGCCTTCATTGCTCCCGGTCCCGTTATAGGCGAACCGAGTGCCGACGTACGGCATTTTGACCGGATCGTTGAATGCGTTCTCGGAACAGGCAAAGTTGCCGGAGTTCGCATTACCTGTGTTACATGTTCCCGAGAACGCCCCCGCTCCATTTCCGGTATAGGGCTGCCGCTGTGTATAGGGGTTGATTGCCGAGAGGCCACGCTCAAATCTCATGACTGTCAACAGTCCCTCCACATTGTCGTTAAACTTGTGCCGCACAGTGATTTGCGGGAGACGTTGCCAGAGATTGCCGTTATAGCCCATGATCGAGAAGTCCAACAGATTGGGCAGTGTTCCCATGATCGGTACCCAATCCATGCCGGCCGTGATGCTGGTCTTGTTGTTGTTCGGCGAGTACTTCATGTAAGCCAGACGCAGACGCGGCGAAAGGTTGCCCGCATTGTCCGTCTGCGAGTAGAAGTCCGCCTCGACCACGCCGGTCAAGTTGTGCGTTCCGTCCGTCCGATCGCCCCGGATGCCGAACACGCTGTAGCGTGGGTTGAAGGTGCTCGATGCGTTGCTGCTTTTCCCGGCCGCCGTGGCATATCCGTTGAATTGCCCCGGGTCCAGCGGGTTGGTATTTCTGGTGCTATAGATCACATCCAGCTCGATGCGGCCATAGGGGGTGATGCTGCCCTTGCCCTGCTCTGAAAATATCGGGCTGATGCAGCCGCCGCAGATAAGTTTCTCTGTCGCCTTGTCTTCCGCAAACACCGGCGGTGCGATCATCGCAAGTACTGCCAAGAACATCCACAGGCCGAAGCCTGTTCGTCTCAACACATTCATCTTTTGGTCTCCTCCGTGCCGTTTGCCGTCTGTGCAGTGCATGACCGGAGGGCCTTCCGAGCAAAAAAAACGCCCTTCCGATCCTCCATGGACCAAAAGGACGTCATTGTCCTTGCATAACCCAGGGATCGCGGACGCCGTTGTCCCTCTCCCCAGCCGAATAACGATGCCCTTATATCAATCCCAAAAACCTCTGTCAATCATTAGTTTTGGCTCTCAGCCGCCATTGGCTTGTGCTAGACTACGCCCGCGATGCGACAATTAAAAATGGTGCGCACATCACTTGCTCTCACCCTGATGGCCTGCGTCATCACCATATCGGGGTGTACATCATCACCGCGCCCGGAGTTGACGATCCACGACAGTCCGCGCGGCACGGTCTATCTGGAACGAATCCAGGACTCGTCGTTTCAAGCCACGCATCCAACCACGCTGGAACTCAGCACGATCGCGCGCGCGCTGCGCGGCATCCATGTCCGTGACGACAAGAACGCGCTTCAGGCGCTGTTCGCCTCCCAGTCCGCCACTGCGCGTGTGTTCACCGACGAGGACGCGGACTTTCTCGCCCCGTTGATTGCCATCGCCATCGCCAAGGCCACGCCGGACCAGCGGATCGGGTTCCGGATTATCCAGGTTGGCTCCCCGTCGTATACCCAGAAGGAAGGCGCCGGCTTCGGCTCCTCCGAACCGCCACTGACCCTTGCGCCGAAAGAAACCACGGTCGGGGCATTCTTCGCGCACGGCCGCTCGTTGCACATGAGCTTGACCCAGTATCGGCGCAGGCCGATAAAACCGGATGTGATCGGCGGGCCCAACCGCCACTACCCCGATCTGACTGGATTGGATCGCCGCGAACTCGTGTTTCTCCCCAAGGAAGCACAACGACCGGACACCTACCAGGTGGGCGAGGCTGATTCCCCCACGCTGGTCATCGATTACGAACTGCTGGCCAAACTTCCGGATCAACCTGCTCCGGCTGCGCCTGCACCGGCCGCAGCAAGCCCGGCTCAACAACCGGCCGCAACTGCGCAGGAAGTAGAAGCGCTCAAGAAGGAACTGCAGGAGATCAAGCGGCAGTTAAACGAGCAGCAACCCAGGAAAGAAACTCCGAAGCAATAAGGCACACCCTCGCCCGCGCCATAGAGCGCACTTTCCCTCAGCTGACTTCGATCAGTTCTTTATTCAGCAGCACGACGTTGCGCGAGTGGGGCTCCCGGAAGTTCATCCGGCAGTAGCAGGCATAGGTCACGTAGGTGTCCTGCAGGCAATATTCGGCGATCTCCTTGCTCTGCGCCCTCGCCCACATCTCGGCCACCTGTTTGCCGCTGCCGGACTTCGTCTCGACGTTCAGCGCGCGCGCCAGCACGTCCAGCTTGGCCCATCCACGCATATCCCAATTGCTCCAGACCGCCATCGTGTCGTAGACCGGCTCGGTCCTGAACTTGGCCAGTGAAATCTCAAACGGCGGTTTCACCTGATGGATGACCGAGCGTTTTTTGATGAACGGCAGATCAAAA
>Ga0247727_10007952_pt1 | contig 19900 bp, 13 predicted proteins | sample WisWelCaveWW1625_FD_202498 | JGI IMG/M metagenome (GOLD analysis project Ga0247727, IMG submission 202498) | Biofilm microbial communities from Wishing Well Cave, Virginia, United States - WW16-25 | ecosystem: Environmental > Aquatic > Deep subsurface > Groundwater > Cave microbial mat | place... | reverse complement strand
CCCAGTACATGTTTCTCGATTCCAACGGCGACGCCGCCCACACCGCCGCCGATCTGCTGAACACGAACAGCACAGCGACGCCCGTGAGCCTCTACCTGATCACGAACGAGAACCGCGGAGGCGGCGCGGCCGAGTGCAATACGCAGGACGGCGACCTCACCATCAATTCCTACGGCGTCGCCCTTCAGGCCTCGGGCGGCACGGTGTCGTTCACCGGGTTCGCCAACGCGCGGACGGAGATGGCGACCGTCCTCCAAGCGATCACGTCGAACACCGTCGACTTCACCGCCGGATTCGGAGGCGGCACAATCAATCCGGCCGGGAAGTACGTTCTGATGACGGGGACGATCACCGGCGTGTCCGGGGCGCCCACCATCAACATTATCGCGGACAGCCCGCTTTCTACCGGCTCCGGCTTTACCAGTTTCGGAACGGCTTGCTCTGGTAACGACTTCGACAACACCTACAAGCTCGTCGGAACGACCGTCGGCACCGGCGACTGGACCGACGTCGACGGCCTGGGGCCGGCGCCGGGCGGGAACCTCGACCCGGTCATCACCGCGCCCGCGACCGTCAGCGGAACCGAGAACACGGCCGTCTCCGTGACGGGCTCCGCGTCGGACGCCGACGGCGATAACGTGACGCTCTCCCAGACCAACAACGCCCCGTTCCTCGCGGGCCCGGCCTCGGCCGGCCCGGCCCTGAACCCGAGCATCACCCTCACCGGCACGCCGAACTTCAGCCAGTCGGGCAGCTACACGATCAATTGGAGCGCGACCGACGAGACGACGGGGAGCGACGTCGCGGCCACGGCGCTCACGATCGCGAACCTCAACCGGAGCCCGGTCATTACCGCGCCGGCCACCGTGAGCGGCACGGAGAACACGGCCGTTTCCATCACCGGCTCCATGGCGGACCCCGACGCGGAGAACACCGGTCTTTTCCTCGGCCAGACGAACAACGCGCCCTTCCTGGCCGGCCCAGCGAACGCGGGCCCGGCCGTGAACCCGAGCATCACGCTCACGGGCACGCCGAACTTCAACCAGTCCGGGTCCTACACGATCACCTGGAACGGCATCGACGGAGCGGGCGGGAGCGCCACGGCGGCGACGGCGCTCACGATCGCCAACCTGAACCGGAATCCGGCGATCACGGCTCCGGCCACGGTCGGCGGCACGGAGAACACGGCCGTTTCGATCACCGGCTCGGCCAATGATCCCGATGCCCAGCAGGTGACCCTGTCGCAGACGAACAACGCCGCGTTCCTCACGGGCCCCGCTTCGGCCGGCCCCGCGACGAACCCGAGCATCACCCTGACGGGCACCCCGAGCTTCACGCAGTCGGGCAGCTACTCGGTCAACTGGAGCGCGACCGACGGCGCCGGCGGCACGGCGGCGGCGGCGACGGCCCTCACGATCGCGAACCTGAACCGTGTGCCGGCCATCTCGGCCCCGGCCACGGCGAGTGGCGCGACCGGCGCTTCGATCTCCGTAACCGGCTCCGCGACCGATCCGGACGCTCAGAATGTGACGCTGTCTCAAACGAACAATGCGGCGTTCCTGACAGGGCCGGCTTCGGCCGGCCCCGCGCTGAACCCGAGCATCACCCTTACGGGGACCCCGGGCACCGCCGGTGGCTTCACGATCAACTGGAGCGCCGCCGACGCCAACTCGCCGGCCGGAACGGCCGCCGCGACGACGGCGCTGACGATTACCACCGGCAACCAGGCTCCTGCCATCACGGCGCCGGCGACGGCAAGCGGCACGGAGAACACGGCCGTCTCCATCACCGGGTCGGCCATCGACCCCGATGGCGACAACGTGACCCTGTCGCAGACGAACAACGCGGCGTTCCTGACGGGCGCCGCTTCGGCCGGGCCGGCGCTGAACCCGAGCATCACGCTCACCGGCACGCCGAGCTTCACGCAGTCGGGGAGCTACACGATCAACTGGACGGCGGCGGATGACGGCTCGCCGGTTCTCACCTCGACGGCGGCCACGGCGCTCACGATCGCGAACCTGAACCGGAATCCGGGCATCACGGCCTCGGCGACGGTGAACGGCACGGAGAACACGGCCGTTTCGATCACCGGTTCGGCTTCCGATCCGGACGCGGAGAACGTGACCCTGTCGCAGACGAACAACGCGGCGTTCCTAGCGGGCGCGGCTTCCGCCGGCCCGGCGCTGAACCCGAGCATCACGCTCACGGGCACTCCGAGCTTCACGCAGTCCGGCAGCTACACGGTCAACTGGAGCGCGGTGGACGCCTCGACGGGCACCGCGGCGGCGACGACCGCCCTCACGATCGCGAACCTGAACCGGAACCCGGCCATCACGGCTCCGGCCACGGTGGGTGGAGGGGAAGGATCGCCGGTCTCGATCACCGGTTCCGCGACGGATCCGGATGGCGACAACGTGACGCTGTCGCAGACGAACAACGCGCCATTCCTTACGGGACCTGCCTCGGCGGGCCCCGCGTTGAATCCGAGCATCACGCTGACCGGCACGCCCGATCTGACGCAGTCGGGGAGCTACACGATCAACTGGAGCGCGGTGGACGCCACGACCGGCACCGCCGCGGCGACGACGGCCTTGACGATCGGGGACTTCAATCAGAATCCGGTCATCGTGGCTCCAGCCTCGGTGAGCGGCACGGAAAACGCGGCGGTCTCCATCACCGGCTCGGCGACCGATCCGGAAGGTCAGACTGTCACGCTGTCGCAGACGAACAACGCGCCGTTTCTGGCGGGCCCGACCTCGGTCGGCCCCGTGGCGAATCCGAGCCTCACGCTCACCGGCACTCCGAGTTTCGCCCAGTCGGGTAGCTACACGGTCAACTGGAGCGCGACGGACGCGACGACGGGATCGGCCACGGCGACCACGGCGCTCACGATCGCGAACGTGAATCGGAATCCGGCCATCACCGCTCCGGCGACGGCCAGCGGCACGGAAGGCGTTCTGGCGTCCATCACCGGCTCGGCTTCCGATCCGGACGCGGAGAACGTGACACTGTCGCAGACGAACAACGCCTCGTTCCTGGCGGGCCCGGCCTCCGCGGGCCCGGCCCCGAACCCGAGCATCGCGCTCTCGGGGACTCCCAACTTCAGCCAGTCGGGCAGCTACACGGTCAACTGGAGCGCGACCGACGCCACGACCGGTACGGCCGCGGCCACGACGTCGCTCACCATCGCGAGCGCGAATCAGAACCCGGCGATCACGGCCCCGGCAACGGTCAGCGGCACGGAAGGCAATCCCGTGTCGATCACCGGTTCCGCCTCCGATGGGGACGGCGACGACGTGACCCTATCGCAGACGAACAACGCGGCGTTCCTGGCGGGCCCGGCTTCGGCGGGTCCGTCGGCGAACCCGAACATCACGCTGGCCGGCACGCCGGACAATTCCCAGTCCGGCAGTTACACGATCAACTGGAACGCGAACGACGGAACGGGCGGCACGGCGGCGGCCGTCACGACGCTCACGGTCGGCAACTTCAACAATCCGCCGACCCTGGACCAGCCGGCCGGCATGGCAGTCGACGAGGGGCAGACGGCGACGCAGCAGCTCACGGCCAGCGATCCGGACAGCGACCCGCTCACGTTCTCCAAGGTCGGAACGACGCCCTTCTTCATGTCGGTCTCGGGCGCGGGCTTGGTGACCCTGGCTCCCGGGTTCTCGGACGCCGGTAGCCATACCGGCACCGCGCGCGTCAGCGACGGCAGCGCCGGGGACGAGAAGTCCTTCTCGATCACGGTCAACGACGTGAACCGCTGCCCCGTGGCGGACGCCAATGGTCCATACACGGGCGTCATCAACATCCCCGTGAACTTCGACGGATCCGGGTCGTCCGACGCGGACGGCGACGCCTTGACCTACGCGTGGGATTTCGGCGACGGCGGCACCGGCACCGGCGCCACCACGTCGCACGCCTACACCGCCGGAGGCGTGTTCAACGTCAACCTGACCGTGTCCGACGGCGACGGCGCCTGCGACAGCCAGGACCAGACGACGGCCACCATCGTCACGGAGTTCCAGGCGAACGTCTTCACGACGGGCGGGAACAACACGACGAGCCTGAACTCCGGCAAGCCAACGACGTGCATCCAGATCGAGCCGGTCAACGGCTCGTTCGCCATCTCCGACGTGGACCTGACGTCGATCAAGATGGTTTCGAACGGCACCGGTTCGGTGTCGGAGATCTTCGCGATCGGCACGAAGACCTCGGTGGACGGCGACAAGAACTCAAACGGCACGACCGAGATCCGCGCCTGCTTCAGCAAGGTGGACCTCCGGCTCCTCTTCTCCAGTCTCCCGGCGGGCCGGAACATGGTCACCGTGGCGATCGAGGGAAGGCTTTCGACCGGCGGCGCCTTCCGCGGCTCCCTGGTCCACGTGGTGAAGGCGTCGGGCGGCGGGTTGGCCGCGAGCGTCTCGCCGAACCCGCTCAATCCGGAGACGACGATTTCGTTCCAGACCCGCACTCCGGGCCGGGTCGACGTGAAGGTTTACGACATCGCGGGTCGCCTCGTGAAGGCGCTGCTCGACGAGTCGCGCGAGGCGGGATACCACGACCTTCGTTGGAATGGCACGAACCAGGCGGGCGCGAAGGTAGCGAGCGGGGTCTACTACTTCCGTCTCGCGACGCCTGACGGCGAGGCCGTGAAGGCGGTGACGGTTCTCAAGTAACCGTCGATAGCATCAACGAGACATCCCTCGTCGAGGGGGATGAAACGCGGGGCGGCGCCGGACGGCCGCCCCGTTCTCGTTCGGCCCACACCGGTCACCGGCGCGATTCGGCTCCGGAGAGTCGCGCGGCGACGGAGGCGGCGAGCGGCGTTGCGACGCACGCCGCCTTCCCCTCGCGAATCACCGCTCCGAGGATGGCGTCGGCCTCCGTCGGGCGGCCGCGCGCCACGTCCTCCGCCATGGAGGACCGGTTGGCGGCGGTATCGCGGAGCAAGGCATTCAGGGAGGGAAGGGGATCGTACGGGGCGCTCAAGTGCCCGCGCGCGGCCCCCACGGCCACCGCCTCCCGCGCGAGCCCGGCGGCCAGCTCGTGGAGCGCCGGCGTGTCGAGGAGCGCTCCGTTCGGGAGCGCGTGCAGCGCGGTCACCGGGTTCACCGCGACGTTCAGAACGAGCTTTCGCCAGAGCACCTCGCGGCCGTCGGGGGCGCCCACCGCGCGGAGGCCGGCGGCGGCGAAGAGGCGGACCGCCGCGTCGGCGGCGAGCGCGGCGTCCGGCGTCCAGGCGGCGAACACCGTACCGCCGCCGGTGGAGGTTCGAAGAGCGCCCGCGTCGTCACGGTAGGCGCCTAGTGTCGTGGCCCCCGCGACGAGGGGTGTCGGGGGGAGAAGGCGCTCCAGGGCTTCGAGATTCCCCCAGCCATTCTGGAGCGACACGAACGGCGTGGCCGGAGCGTCTTGGCGCAGCGCCCGCGCGAGGTCGGCCGCCGCGTTCGCCGTCTGATGCGACTTCACGCATAGAAAGAGGAGCGCGGCGGGGAAGAGCGCGGAGGGATCGGTCGTGGGCTCGGCGTCGGGCGCCTCGCGGGCAAGGGCCGCCGCGCGGCGCTCGTCTCGCACCAGGACACGCACGCGAGCGCCGGAGCGGGGCAGACTCATGGCGAGGAGGGTCCCGAGCGCCCCAGCGCCGACGATGGCGATCGATTCACGCTCCCGACCCTTCTCCACCACGCCCTCCTCGCTTGACCGACTCTCGTGGCCCGCCTAGTGTTGGCCCTGTCGGCCGCCACACGCGTCGCGGCCGCCACACGCGTCGCGACCGCCGCGCACGCGATCATACCGCGAATGAGAGAGCCCGTGCTCCGAGCCGTCATCTTCGATTACGGCAACACGCTCATCGGAATGGATCCCTCCACGCCGTCAGCGCGAACCGACTACGCGGACGTCGTGGCGCGCCCCGGCGCCGAGCGATTGGCGGCACACCTGGCCGCGACGGGGACGCTGAACGGACGCGCCGGGCGATTCATCGATCGGTTCCTCGAGATTCGGGAGCGGAATCGTCTCACGGCTGAGCAGACCGGACAGGAGATCACCGCCGAGGCGTCGCTGGCGGAAGCGCTGAGCGACGAGAACGGCGCCTCGCTCCCTCCGGCCGCGATACGAGGAGCCGTCGCGGTCTACTTCTCCGCCGAGGAGGAGCGGATCGTCGCCCTCCCCGGTGCGCTCGGGACGCTAGAATCGCTCCGAGTCGCCGGAGTGAAGGTTGGGCTCCTGTCGAACGCCACCGACGGCCGTTACGTCGAGCGGGTGGCCGTGCGGCTCGGCATGCGGCCCTACTTCGACCTGTTCGTCGTGTCGGCCGACATTGGGGTTCGGAAACCCCGTGCCGAAGCGTTTCGCTCGTTTCTCGACCGCTGGAGCGTCCCGGCTCCGTCGATCGCCATGGTCGGGGACTCCCTCTACCATGACGTCGACGGCGCGAACCGGCTCGGGCTCTACTCCATCCACTTCACGCTGATCTCGAACCCGGGGGACCCTCCGCATGCGGGGAAGATCGTCCCGAAGGCGAGCGTGGGGTCGCACCCGGCTCTGCGAGAGGCGCTGGAACCGCTCCTGAACGGAGATCTCGACTCCCAGCCCGCCTGACCCCTCGACATTCCTGACCTTCCAGGGCAAACTCAGTTCCTCCTTCGCTTCGCCCCCCGCTGGCCTGTTCACCCCCCCGTCTCGGAGCCCTCATGCTGGCGCGCGTCTGGTCGTGCGCGACCGTCGGGATCGACGGCGTCTTCGTTCACGTGGAGGCCGACCTCGGGGTTGGGCTTCCCTCCTTCACCATCGTCGGCCTTCCCGACCCGGCGGTCCGCGAGAGCCGCGAGCGCGTCCTGGCCGCGATTCGAAACTGCGGCTTCGAATTTCCGGCGCGTCGCATCACGATCAACCTGGCGCCCGCGCACGTGCGTAAGGAGGGGGCACGCTTCGATTTGCCGATCGCGGCCGCCATCCTTCTCGCCTCGGGGCAGATCCCCCGTGGAGCGCCGATCGAGAAGGGAGTTCTCACCGGGGAGCTGGCGCTGGACGGGGGCGTGCGGCCGGTGCGCGGGCTCCTGGCGGTGTTGACCGCGGCGAGACGTGAGGGGCGAGGTCCGGTCTGGATCCCGCGTGCGAATCGGGCCGAGGCCCGGGCGCTCGCGGAGGTCGCGATCGTTCCGATCGGTTCCTTGCGAGAGCTGCGGGGCGAGGACGTGGAGAATGGTGACGGCGCCGGGGCCCTCGACGCGGCCGACACCGAGCCCACTCCCGAGCCGACCGCCGATCTCTCGGAAGTGCGCGGGCAAGCGCTCGCGCGCCGAGCGCTCGAGATCGCCGCCGCCGGGGGCCACAACCTTCTCTTCATCGGCCCGCCAGGGGCAGGGAAGACGATGCTCGCCCGGCGGCTTCCGGGGATCCTTCCGCCGCTCACCACCGAGGAAGCGGTCGAGGTCGCCACGATCCACTCGGTGGCCGGCCGTTTGCCGCCCGGCGCGCCGCTGTCGCACGCGCCTCCCTTTCGCGCGCCGCACCACACCATCTCCGACGCCGGGATGGTGGGCGGCGGGCGGGGTCCGCTGCCGGGCGAGGTGAGCCTGGCCCATCGCGGCGTCCTCTTCCTCGACGAGCTACCGGAGTTTCGGCGAAACGCCCTCGAAGCGCTTCGCCAGCCGCTCGAAGAAGGAACGATCACGGTGGCGCGTGTGGGAGCGGCAGTGCGCTTTCCCGCATCGTTCTCGCTCGTCGCGGCCATGAATCCCTGCCCCTGCGGATTTCAGGGAGACTCGCGGCACGCGTGCCAATGCGCCCCTGCGGCCGTCGAGTGCTACTGGTCCAAGGTGTCGGGGCCGATGCTCGATCGGATCGACCTCATCCTCGAGGTGCCGGCGGTCCCGATGGACGACCTGTTTGCCGGCGATACCGGCGAGTCATCGGCCGCGGTACGGGCACGTGTCGTCCGCTCGCGGGCGCTCGCGGGGGCACGGACTCCCACCGAGGCGAGGAATGCGGCCTTGACCACGCGCGAGCTGGGTCGGGTAGCGCCGCTGGATGCGGATTCGAGGCTACTTCTCAGGAGAGCGGCGGAGAGGTTCGGGGTCACCGCCCGTGGTGTGGTCCGCGTACGGCGCGTCGCGCGAACGATCGCCGATCTCGTGGGCTCGGAACCGGTGAGGGCCGAGCATGTCGCGGAAGCGCTGCAGTATCGAATGCCTAAACGATGAGATTGCGGGGCACTGGCCCGAAGGACGTCCCCGCAGTGCTTGGCCCCGGAGGATTCTCAGCTCACACCCCTAAACCGGAATGCCTTCCACCACGCTGACGGCCGACGCCGTCGGCACCACGCGGTTCAGCCGGAATCCGGACTTGCCAAGCAGCGACGCGTATTCTGCTTCCGTTCGTTCCTGGCCCCCTGGAAACACCAGCATGACCATGTCCATCACCTTGCCAAGGTGCGGCGTGTCTCCGGCTGGCAGCACCGTCTCAACGATGAGGAGGCGGCCGTCGGACTTTATGGCTCTCCGGCACTGGCCGAGGATGGCGGCACACTCGCCGTCGTTCCAGTCGTGGACGATGTGGGACATCACATAGGCGTCGGCCCGTGCTGGGATCGTTTCGAAGAAATCGCCTGCCTCGATCGTCACGCGACCCTCTACGCCGCGTGCCTTGAGCAAGGCCGGCGCGTCACGCACAACATGTGGCCTGTCAAACAGGATGCCCCGCGGACCGGCATGACGCGACAGGATCTCGGCCAGCATGTTGCCCGTGGCGCCACCCACATCGACCACGATCTCGAATCGGGAGAAGTCGTACGCCTGAGCCACGGCCGCTGGCTCCGCCCCGTTAAAGCCGACCATGGCCTCGCTGAAGAGTGAGGCCTGTTCCGGATTCCTTGCCAGGAACTCAAAGATCGGCATTCCCCAGGCTTTCGCAAATCCGCTCTTTCCAGTCTCCAGCGAATACGGTAAGTGCTCCCAGGCGCGCCAGAACGATGGGCCGCAAAACGAGATCAGTGTGGCTCGCGCCGAGCCGGGCGCACCAGTCCTGAGCGCATCCCCCAGAGGCGTCAGCGCGAAACGCTGGCCGTCTCGCTCGGTCAAGATGCCAGAGCCGGCCAGGCTGCGCATGAAGCGATGCAGGGTCGGCGCATGCAGATGCATCACTTGGGCCAGTTCCGCGGCGCTCTTCGGTCCAATCGCCAACTGATCGGCGAGGCCCAGCTTGGCCGCGGCGTACACCACGGCGGACACCCATGACGCTGTGCCCATCTGAATCAATTGGGCGTGCGGTGGCAAGGCCTGTGGCGTGGTCTCCTCGCTCTCACTCATGCGTCGATCCTCCGCATCCGGGTTGCCCAACGCCCAAGCTCAGCGGCGCGACTGCCGAATGTGGGCACGTCCGCTGGAGCGCCTTGTTGGGCACGTCATTTGTAGCTGAACATCGCCAGCGCGACCATTTCAGCGTTGCGCGGTGTCGCGGCTTCAAACCCGTAATAACTGCCGTACTTCGGCCGCAGCGCGGCAGTTGCATTCTCTGCCACGGCACCCAGCCAAGCAGGAAGGAAGGCGGTGTGGGCGTTGACCTTCGCGGCGTCCACGCCCGCACCCCAGGCAACCTCACCCAGCGCTTTGCCCACCGCCTGTTTGAGGTCGCCCAGGAACATGCGGTAGAACTCGATGTCCGCCCTGGCGCCGACATTGCCGTGTCCGCCGTTCAAGTACGTCCAATCGAGCTTGGCCAGTTGCTCCAGGTTGGCCTCGTAATAGGCGAAGCTCTCCGAACCCGCGAAGTCCCAGAAGGGCGGTTGATCGGGGTTCACCAGGTCGGGCAGGTGCGCCACCTTTTCGCCGGTGAGCAGCCACACGCCGTGGTCATCGGCATGCGCAGCCCGCGCGAAGCCATGCAGTGCAACGGTCAACTGCTCGAACTTGAAGCTGCCGCTTGGCCAGGCCACGGTTTCGGTGGGCTTCGGCAGCGCGCTCTTGAGGAAGGCCATCTTGGCCGCGGTGGCTTTCGATGCGATGATTCTCAGCTTCACGCCGGCCTTGGCGGCCGCCTCGGCAAAGCCCTTGGCGTCGCCGATGTGGTCGGCGTGGTTGTGCGAGTACACCATCGCCGTCACCGGCAGCTTGGTGACCTCGGCAATCGCCTTGCTGATCTGTTCGCCTCTGCTTTCGAGGGGATCGAACAGCAGCACGCCGTTGTCGCCGACGTAGAAAAGGGTGCCGTAGTGTTGACGCTGGAACCAGTAGGTGCGTTGTGTGAGGCGTTGCAGCACATAGTCCTGGGTGTTGTTCCGCGTGTAGAGCTGGCCGATCTTCTCGCCGGGCTGGAGCGCGCGCGTGGCGGACGGCTCGACGTAGATCGCCTGCACCGTGGAGGGCGCTGCCGGCAGTGGAGTTACCTGCTCAGCGGATGCGGCGTCACTCAGGAGCAACAACAACAGGCTAACTGAGACTCTGTGGAAAAACGACTGCTTTGCCATGGTCTTCTCCATCCCTTGTTCGATGAACGCTCTTCGTGGAAACGCCGCCGGAGACGCCTAACGCTCCGCATAACACGCAGCAGGCGAGCGCGGACGCGCGCTGGCCCGAACCCGACGCCGCGGGCTCATGCGGTGGTTATGCCGCTAGTCCCCTTCAGCCTCAGGTAACTGCGCGCTGCTATGTTCGTGCAGCACCTTCCACTTCCCGACGGACTTTTCGAGCACCATCGAGATGGCACCGCGAACCTGAACGTCACCCCCAGCCGCATGGAGCGTGATGGTGCACGGCGCAACAACCAACGCGTAGCTGGTACCCAAAAGGTCCACGTCGATCGTGCCGATCGAAATCTTGAACTGACCCTCGGACCCGACCACCTTATCCACGTCGGCCCGGACAGCCTCCCAGCCACGGACAATCTCTCCCATGGAGATGGAGCTGACGCCGGGTTTGCGACTGACCATCTCCATTTGGACACTCGCGTCCACCTTGTTCTGCGCGTCGATGTACGACTTGACGAACTCCTGAACCTGAGTGCGTCCAGCGTCCGTTGCCCCCAGCACCGGCTGCGAAGCCAGCAGCGCGATGATTGATACGACTGAGACTCGTTGCCAAGTCATGTTCAGACCCTCCCTACTTCACGCGGTTGTGAACTGGCCTAAGTGCGTCCAGATGCTCGTGGATCTCCTAATACCGTTTGTCGGATGCCAACGACAGAAAGCAGCATAGCGCGCCCGTCCATCGGCGGGCCGCGCAGCGCACCCCGACCACGTCGCCGAGGCCCCGCAGTACCGGATACCAGACGCTTAGCCGGCCGCGGCTAGCGGTTCGGCAATCGCCGCTCCGCGACACTGGCCACGACGAGTCCGAGACCCGCGTGAAGAAGCGCCCTCTGATAGACGCCCAGGAGCCCCAGCGCATCCAGGGTGGTTGCCAGCTTGGTCGAGCCGAATAGCCGACAAGCTCCTCGGTCGCCCAAGAAGGGAAGTATCGTCCACATTCGACGAGTGTGGAAGTAGGGCTCAAGGAGAGACCGCAGCCGGCCGGGCGTCAGCCACCGTTCGATGGGCTGCAGTCCTCCGGCGAAACGCTCGAAGCGTTCTGGTGTCCAGTACGACACGTTCCGAGCGTTGGTGGTTATTAGGATGAGGTGTCCTCCTGGCGCCAGGAGGCGCGCGACCAGCTCCATGAAGCGAACCTGATCGTCCATGTGATCGATGACCTGCACGCTGACGACAATGTCGAAGGATTGGCTCGGCAACTCCACGTCAAACAGATCTCCGGCGACGAATCGGATATCCGGGTAGAGTGCTTGGGCCCGGCGGATGGCCAAGGGAGACAGATCCACCCCCACGGTCGGGCCAAAACGACCGAGAATGCTTGTAAGCCAACCCGTGCCGCACCCGAGGTCGAGAATCCTTGGCGTGCGCTTACGGATCATCCGGAGCCCATCGAGGACCGCGAGAGCGCGCTCCAGCTGCCAGAGATTCGCGTACGCGGCATCCGCCCAGCGCTTGTCGTAGAAGGCACGCTGGGCCTCGATGTCAGGCGCCATGAGCCGTCACCGTCGACGATGGACCGTGGCCCGAACTTGTCGTGAACATGAATCTTCTCATCATGAAGGGCCGGCACTTGCCTCGCAACGGAGAAGCCGGTTGACTTCGGGGTACGGAGTGGATAGCGTATCGAATCATGAGGAGAGAATCGATGAACTCTATGCCCCAAGCGAACTTACTGACCCAGAAGCCCCCCCCGAACCCACGCCGCTCGACCCGGGCGCTCGGCGCCACGGCCCTGGTCCTCTTGGCCCTGGCCGGATCGTCGGGCGCCCAGACGCCGCCCGCGGGCGAAGCCCCGACGACGCAGAACGTGCCTCGGCCGGCGCCCAAGCCGATGTCGGTCGAGGAGGCGCTCGAGTTCACCAAGAAATCGCCGAAGGATACGAACGCGTGGCTGGCGCTCGGCACGGCCTATCGGCGAGCCCACCGCTACGCCGATGCCGCCGCGGCGTTCAAGAGGATGACAACGGTCGACCCGACCAACTCGACGTCATGGGTGAGCCTGGGGGCGACCTACATGGACATGCGGAAGGATTCGGACGCGAAAGTCGCGTTTCAGAAGGCGTTGAAGATCAATCCAGACGATGCCGCCGCCCACTACAACCTGGGCACCTACTACATGACGCTCGGCCGGCGCGACGACGCGCTCGGCGAGTTCAAGCGCGCGGCGAACTCGAAGCCCCCGGTGGCCGACGCGTTCGTCAGCATCGGGCTGATCGAGGCGGAGACGGGGATGCTCGACAAGTCGATCGCCTCCTACAAGCACGCCCTCTCCCTCGACTCGACGAACGTCCGCGCTCTCTGCAACCTGGGGAACGCCTACTACGGCCAGGGGCGCCAGGCGGACGCGACTGCCCTCTACCGCAAGGCGCTCCGCCACGAACCCGAGAACCAGGAGGCGATCTACAACCTCGGCGTCGCCTTCGCCGACGCGGGCATCTACCAGTCGGCGATCTCCTACTGGCAACGGGCGGTCGGCATCGACTCGCTTTCCGCCGTGGCCGAAACCGCCAAGAACAGCATCCAGGTCTTGCAGGAGTTCCTGAACCAGCAGAACCCGGCGATGCCCGCGAAGCCGTAGTCGGGCGAACCGCGACCCTTTCGGCGCGCCACGCGCCGCGGCGCTACCCAGGGAGGCTCGACCGATGCACCAACGGAGTTGGCGAATCTCGGCCCGCGTTCCCGCCGCCACCGCGACGCTCCTCGCGCTCCTCGGAACGGGCTGCTCGAGCAGCCGCCCGTCCGATTCGCCCGCCATCGGGAACGGCGCCGCCTCGAGCGCGGGCGTCGCGAACGAGGCCACCGGTTCCGCGGAGAAGCACGTGACCGCCGGCACCGACATGCTCCGCCGCGGCCAGCTCGACGAGGCCGAGCGCGAGTTCCGACTGGCCCTCGAGATCGACCCGAACGACAAGGACGCTCTGGCCGGATTGGGGCAGGTGCAGGTGCGGCGCGGCCAGTACAGCGAAGCGCTTCCGCTCCTCGAGCGGGCGACGAAGGTCCCCTCGCAGATGGTTTCGGCGTTCCGATCCCTCGGCGACGCGCATCTCGCGCTCGGCGAGATGGAGAAGGCCGCCACGGCGTACCGCCAGGCGGTCGCGCTGGCGCCCGAGGACCTGGGGCTTCGCCTCTCCCTCGCACGTTCGTTGATGGAGGCGGGCGACTACGGCGAAGCCGCCTCGATCTGCCGCCAGTCCCTTCGCTATGTTCGAAACTCGCCTTCGGGCCAGGCGCAGGTGCACCGCCAGCTCGGAGAGATCGCGTCGCATGAGGGGAAGGCGGCGGACGCCGTGTCCGCGCTCTACAAGGCGGCCGAGCTGGATCCGCGGGACGTCGAGATCGCCCGGTCCCTGGCCACCGCCGCGGCGCGCGGCGGGCTCTACGCCGAGGCGGCCGCCGCGTGCCAGCGCGTGCTCCATCTCTGGCCGCTCGACGTGGGAGCGAAGAAGCAGCTGGCCTGGGTGAACTTCAAGCTCGAGCGCTACCCGGTGTCGATCAAGCACTACGAATCGCTCGGCGATTCCCTGGGAACCGTCGACCGCTATTATCTGGCCCAGGCTTACGCCAAGACCAACAAGACCGACCGCGCCGTGGAGCTCTTCCGAGCGGTCGTTCGCACGGACCCGCAGAACTACAAAGGGGTTTATTGCAACATGGCCTACGCCTATTACGACGCGACCCGGTACCAGCGGGCCATCGAAGTCGTGAGGGAGGGCCTGTCGGGCGACAGCGCCAACACCTGCCTCAAGTTCTGCTGGGCGCAGGCGCTCGACAAGCTGGGCCGCCACGAGGAAGCGATTCCGGTCTTCGAGGCGGCGCAGGCGGATCCAGCCTATACCGAGAGCGCCCAGCGGGAGCTGGAGCGCCAGCGACGCATCGTGCGACTCCTGAAGACGAAGGAGAAGGCGAACTGATGTCGCGTCCTACGACCCGTAGACAAGGAGGTTCGATGTTCCGGATGTCCATTCGTGGCATGGTGGGGATGACGACCGCGGGAGTCCTGCTCGCTGGGGCGGCCTATGCCGCCGATCCGCCGGCGGGCGCGGCGAAATCGGCCCCCGCGAAGGCCCCGAATCCGACGGCCGCCACCGCGAAAGCCGGATCGGCCGCGGACGAGGTGGCCGTGATGGAAACCTCGAAGGGCACGATGGTGATCGAGTTCTGGACCAAGGACGCGCCGCTGACCGTCGGCAACTTCAAGAAGCTGGCTCGCCAGGGGTACTTCGACGGCACCGGGTTCCATCGCATCATCAAGAACTTCATGGTCCAGGGCGGCGACCCGAAGTCGAAGAATCCGAAGGCACCGGACCTGGGCACCGGGGACCCGGGCTACAAGATCAAGGACGAGTTCAACGCACACCGGCACGAGAAGGGCGTCTTGTCGATGGCGAACAGCGGCACGCCGAACTCGGCGGGCTCCCAGTTCTTCATCATGCACGGCTCGGCCCCAAGCCTCGACGGGGGCTACACGGCCTTCGGAAAGCTGTTCCAGGGCACCGACGTGCTGGATCTCATCGCGAACACCCCCGTCGGCCCGAACGCCATGATGAACGGCGAGATGTCGAAACCGCTCGAGTGGACCACCGTGAAGTCGGTCCGCATCACGCCGCGCGCCGCGTGGCTGGCGAAGAGGGAGGAGGCGGGAAAGGCGGCCGCCACGGCGAAGGCCGCCGACGCCGCGAAGCTGGAGACCGCGAAGGCCGCCGCCGCCGTCAAGGTGGAAGAAACGAAGAAGCAGGCGATGGCCATGAAGGAGAAGATGGCCCGCGAGAAGGCCGCCGCTGATTCGGCTAGGGGCGTGAAGTAACACGTTTTCGATCGATCGGTACGAAGCCCACGGGCCGGGCGCCTCGATTGCGCCCGGCCCGCCTCGTTTGATATCCTAGAGGGCGTTGCCTGCCCGCGATCCTCACCGGGAGACTCCTCGATGCCCCGCATTTACCTCGACTACAATGCCACGACCCCGTGCTGTCCGGAGGTGGTGGAGGCCATGCTGCCCTATTTCCGGGAGCAGCCCGGCAACGCCTCGAGCGTTCACGCCTTCGGCCAGGAGGCGAAGGGGGCGATCGAGGAAGCGCGAGGGAAGGTCGCGGCATTCCTGAACGCCGCGCCGGCGGAGATTGTCTTCGCGAGCGGCGGCACCGAATCCGACAACATGGGCATCCTGGGCGCGGCTCGCGCGCTGGCGGACAAAGGCCGCCACGTCGTGACCAGCGAGGTGGAGCACGACGCGGTGCGCCATGCTTGCGACGCCCTGGAGCGGGAGGGCTTCACCGTGACCCGCGTCGCTCCGCAAGCGAACGGCCGCGTCTCGGTGGAATCGGTGGCCGCGGCCCTTCGGCCCGATACCACGCTGGTCTCCATCATGGCGGCGAACAACGAAACCGGGGTCATTCAGCCTACGGCGGAGATCGGCGCGCTCTGCGCGTCGCGCGGCATTGCCTACCACGTCGACGCCGTCCAGGCGGCGGCGAAGCTTCCGATCGACGTGAAGGCGTGGCAGGCGACCCTGGTCACGATCACCGGACACAAGTTCTATGGACCCAAGGGGGCGGGCGCGCTCTTCGTGGCGCGCGGATTCCGCCCCGCGCCGCTTCTCTTCGGGGGCGAGCACGAGCGCGGTCGACGCGCGGGAACGGAAAACGTCCCCGCGATCGTCGGGCTTGGCCGCGCTTGCGAAGTGGCGCAGGAGGAGATGAAGGCGGCGGTGCCGCGTCTGACGGCGCTGCGCGACAAGCTGGAAGCGGGCCTGATGGCCGCTGTCCCGCACGTCGTGCGGCACGGCGACGGCGCGCCGCGGGTCTGTAACACGTCGCACCTGTCGTTCCGGGGCGCGGAGGGAGAGCACCTGATCCTCTCGCTCGACATGAAGGGGATCGCCGTCTCCGCGGGCTCGGCGTGCAAGGCCGGTTCCTCGCATCCCTCGAACGTTCTTCTGTCGATGGGCGTCCCTGCCGACGTGGCGCAAACCGCCGTCCGATTCAGCGTCGGACGTTTCACCACCGAAGCCGAGATCGACCAGGTCCTGGCCGTCGTTCCGCCCGTCGTCCAAAAGCTCCGCGCCGGATCTCCCACCTTCGCCGCCTGAGGCGGGAAGGACTTCCGATGAACGTGCTCCCATCTACGCCCTCGACGATTCTCGTCGCCATGAGCGGCGGGGTCGACAGCGCCGTCGCCGCCGCCCTCCTTCGCGAAGCGGGCCACACCGTGATCGGCGTGACCATGAAGCTCTGGTGCTACTCGGATGGGCCTTCTCCCAGCCGCGGTTGCTGCACCCTGGACGCCATCGAGGACTGTCGCGCGGTCGCCCGTCGGCTGGGGTTCGCGCACTACGTCCTCGACATGGAATCGGAGTTCCGCGAGCACGTGATCGAGGACTTCGTGGGCGAGTATCTGGCGGGCCGCACGCCGAATCCCTGCGTTCAGTGCAACAACTGGCTCAAGTTCGGCGAGTTGATCCGCCGCGCGGAGGCGTTCGGGTGCGACTACGTGGCGACCGGGCACTACGCCCGCCGCGGCGTGGACGGCCAGGGGCGCGCCACGCTCCTTCGCTCCACCGATACGTCGAAGGACCAGTCGTACGTGCTTTGGGGGCTGGCTCCCGCCATCCTGGAGCGCGCGATCTTCCCGATCGGCCATCTCCGAAAGGAAGACGTGCGGGCCCGAGCGCGCGATCTGGGGCTGGGCGTGGCCGACAAGCGGGAGAGCCAAGACATCTGCTTCGTCGAGGGAAAGCGCTACCTCGACTTCCTGCGCGAGCGTTTTCCGGAGCGGCTGGCCGCGTCTCCGCGCGGAGCGGTGCGTGACGCCTCGGGACGCGCCTGGCGGGAGCACGACGGCGTCCACGCGTTCACGGTCGGACAGCGTCGCGGCCTCGACGTCTCCGCGGGCGTCCCGCTCTACGTGACGAAGATCGACGCGGCGACCGGGACGGTCGAGGTCGGCGAGGAGACGGCGCTCTACCGCCGGGAGGCGCGCGTGGAACGAGTCTCCTATCCGACACCGCCCGGCGCCGGCGCCACACGGCCGCTGAGAGGCGCCGCCAAGATCCGCTACGCGCATGCGCCGGCGGCCGCCACCTGGACGCCCGACAGCGCCGGGGAAGCGACGGTCCAATTCGACGAGCCGCAGCGAGCCCTGACCCCGGGGCAGTCGCTGGTCCTCTACGACGGCGACCGCGTGGTCGCCGGAGGCGTCATCGCCCGAGTTCCAGACGCGTGAAGGACGGCCCGCCGGCGAGCGAGAACCGCCTCGCGCGCGAGAAGAGTCCCTACCTCCTCCAGCACGCGCGCAATCCCGTCGACTGGTTTCCGTGGGGCGAGGAGGCGTTCGAGCGCGCCCGCACGGAGGGGAAGCCGATCTTCCTCTCCATCGGCTACTCGACCTGCCACTGGTGCCACGTCATGGAGCGCGAGTCCTTCGAGTCGGAGGAGATCGCCGCCATCCTGAACGAGCATTTCGTTCCGGTGAAGGTCGATCGGGAGGAGCGCCCCGACGTGGACCACGTCTACATGACGGTCTGCCAGGCGCTGACGGGGAGCGGCGGGTGGCCGCTGACTCTCTTCCTCACCCCCGAACGGGAACCCTTCTTCGCGGGCACCTACTTCGCGCCCGAGTCGCGCTTCGGCCGGCCGGGGCTGCGCGAGATCCTCTTTCAGATCGCGTCGGCTTGGGAAAGCCAACAGGAGAAGGTGGTCGACGCGGCGTCGCGGATCACCCAGGCGATTCGCGAGCAGCTGGGCGCCACGCCGGGCGACACGCCGGGAAACGAGACACTGCTTCTCGCCTTCGAACAGCTCTGGGGGCGCTTCGACGAGGAGCATGGCGGTTTCGGGACGGCGCCCAAGTTCCCGACCCCGCATCAGCTCTCGTTCCTCCTTCGCTGGTGGAAGCGCTCGGGAGACGGGCGCGCGCTGGAGGCCGTGGACCGGACGCTTCAGGCGATGCGACGCGGCGGGATCTACGACCAGGTCGGGTTCGGGTTCCATCGCTATTCGACCGACCGGGAATGGAAGGTCCCGCACTTCGAGAAGATGCTCTACGACCAGGCGCTCCTTCTCCTGGCGTACCTCGAGTGCGCGCAGGCGACCGGGGACCGATTCCACGCCGCCGTGGCCCATGAGATCGCGGCTTATGTGCGGCGGGACCTGACGGGTTCGGGCGGCGCGTTCCTCTCCGCAGAGGACGCCGATAGCGAGGGGGAAGAAGGGAAGTTCTACGTCTGGTCCGCCGAGGAGCTGCGGGCGATCCTTGGGCCGGAAGACGCCGAACTGCTCGGCGAGGTCTACGGTGTCGAGGAGGGGGGCAACTGGATCGACCCCGCTCACGGCGGGCGGCCCGGCACGAACATCCTTCATGTGACGGGGGACGTGGGCCAGGTCGCGGAGCGCCGCGGCCTCGACCCAGCGACGCTGGCCCGCCGCCTCGATGGCGCCCGCGCGGCGCTCCTCGACGCGCGCTCGAAGCGGGTGCGGCCGCACCGGGACGACAAGGTACTCACGTCATGGAACGGCCTCATGATCGCGGCCATGGCTCGCGCGGCCCAGGTGCTCGGCGAGCCGGCCTACGCGGCCGCGGCGGCGCGCGCCGAAGCCTTCCTCCGCGCGAGCGCTCGGCGGGCCGATGGCCGCTTGCTCGCCCGCTGGCGCGACGGCGAGGCGGCGCATCTGGGGTATCTGGACGATTACGCGTTTCTGGCCTGGGGGTGCCTCGAGCTCTACGAAGCCACCTTGGAACCGGAGTACCTGGCGGAGGCGCTGCGCCTGGTCGATTCGATGAACGCGCTCTTCGCGGACGAGGCGGAAGGCGGCTACTTCTTCAGCGGGTCGGACGCGGAGCCGCTCCTGACGCGCGCCAAGGAGGTATACGACGGCGCCGCTCCATCCGGGAACTCGGTCGCGGCTCTGGTTCTCCTGAAACTCGCGCGGATCACGGGCGACGGGGCTTACGAAACTCGTGCCGAGAAGCTCTTCCGGGGCTTTGCCGGCGGTGTGTCACGGATGCCGAGCGCGCACGCCCAACTGCTCGTCGCGCTCGATTTCGCCCTGGGGCCCTCGCGGGAGATCGTGCTGGCCGCCGACCAGAACGACCCTCGCCTTCACGATCTCCTGGCGGCCGTGCGCCGCCCGTTCCTGCCCAACAAGGTCGTGCTCCTCCGCCCCGCGGCAGGCGAAGGTGGCCCGCTCGCCAGCCTCGCGCCGGCCGTGTCCGCCCAGGTGGCTCGGGGCGGCGCGCCCACCGCCTACGTCTGCGAGCGCTTCGCGTGCCGGGAGCCTGTCACCGACGCCGCATCGCTCGCGCGGCTTCTGGCCTAGCGCGGCGTTCCCCGGGCGCGGTTCCTGCGCCCGCCGCCTCCCGGTCGAGAATCGCCCG
>Ga0247727_10007951_pt1 | contig 19901 bp, 20 predicted proteins | sample WisWelCaveWW1625_FD_202498 | JGI IMG/M metagenome (GOLD analysis project Ga0247727, IMG submission 202498) | Biofilm microbial communities from Wishing Well Cave, Virginia, United States - WW16-25 | ecosystem: Environmental > Aquatic > Deep subsurface > Groundwater > Cave microbial mat | place... | reverse complement strand
GTTCGCCCGCTACCTGAAATCGCGGAAGAATGCCTGACGCCGGGAAGGCCTGGGCATTCCTCGAGGCCTCGGACCCGATCGCGAGCGCCGCGGAAGTGCAGTCCGCAGTGCGGCGACTGGCCGTCGAGATCGAGCGAAAGCTTTCGAAGAAATATCCGCTGGTCCTCGCAGTGATGGGCGGCGCGGTGGTGTTCGCCGGGCAAATCCTGCCGCTGCTGCGCTTCCCGCTCGACTTCGACTACGTCCACGCCTCGCGCTACGGCGCGATGACCCGCGGCTCCCGGATCGAGTGGCGCGTGCGGCCGCCGGCGCTGGTGCGCGGCCGCGCGGTGCTGGTGCTCGACGATATCCTCGACCATGGCGAGACCATGCACGCCATCCGCAGCGGGCTGCTCGAGCTCGGGGCAGAGAGCGTCCAATGCGCCGTCCTGGTGGAAAAGATCCTGAAGGAGAGCAAGCCCATCGTTCCTGACTTCGTCGGCCTGAGAATCCCCGACCGCTTCGTCTTCGGCTGCGGCATGGACGCGAAGGGCTTCTGGCGCAACCTGCCGGAAATCCGCGCGATGAAGGAATGACAATGCCGGCCATAGGCTAATGCTCGCGATCATCGGCGGCAGCGGCCTCACCCAGCTCGCCAACCTCGAGGTCGGCCGGCGCAAGGTGGTGCGCACGCCTTACGGCGAGCCCTCCGCCGCGCTCACCTTCGGGCGCATCGGCGTGCGCGACGTGGTGTTCCTCGCGCGCCACGGCTACGGCCACACCATCGCGCCGCACGAGGTGAACTACCGCGCCAACCTCTGGGCGCTCAAGGAGTCCGGCGCGGACCGGGTGGTCTCGGTGGCGTCGGTCGGCGGCATCCGCAACGACATCTGGCCCGGCACGCTGGTGCTGCCGCACCAGGCCATCGACTACACCTGGGGGCGCGCCGCGACCTTTTACGAAGGCCCCGGCGCGCCGGTGAACCACATCGATTTCACCGAGCCCTACTCGCGGGGAATGCGCGCCAGCCTGCTGCAGGCGGCCGCGGCATGCGGCGAGCGGCTGATGGACGGCGGCGTCTACGCCGCCACGCAGGGCCCCCGGCTCGAGACCGCGGCCGAGATCAACCGTCTCGAGCGCGACGGCGCCGACGTCGTCGGCATGACCGGCATGCCGGAGGCGGGGCTGGCGCGCGAGCTCGGCCTGGAGTACGCCGCGATCGCGGTGGTCGCCAACTACGCCGCCGGCCGCGGCGACAGCGAGCGCGCCGTGCCGCTCGACAGGATCGAGACGGTGCTCGACGAGGCCATGGGGCGCGTGCGGCGCATCATCGAGAAGCTCTGCGAGCAGAAATGAGGAGCGCGCATTGATTCGTGACGTGCTGCGCATGGGCGACCCCCGGCTTTGGCAAAAATCTCTTCCCATAGAGAAATTCGGCACACCTGAGCTGTTCGAGCTGCTGGCCGACATGCGCGACACCATGGCGCACCTCAACGGCGCGGGCCTCGCCGCGCCGCAGATCGCGGTGCCGCTGCGCGTGGTGATCTTCGGCGTCACCGCCAACCCGCGCTACCCGGACGTCGAGCCGGTACCCGACACGGTGCTCATCAACCCGGTGCTGACGCCGCTGGGCAGCGAGGAGGAGGAGGACTGGGAGGGCTGCCTTTCGGTCCCCGGCATGCGCGGCTGGGTGCCGCGTTTTCGCAGACTCAGGTATGCGGGCCTCGACGAGCAGGGAAAACGGTTCGAACGCGAAGTCGAAGGCTTCCACGCCCGCGTCGTGCAGCACGAGGTCGACCACCTCGACGGCGTGCTCTACCCGATGCGCATCCGCGACTTCACGCGCTTCGGCTTCAACGAAGCGCTGTTTCCCGGGCAGGAGCTGCCGCGGGAAGAGTGAGCTCGTTCAACAGGTCCTGCTCGAGCTGCAGCACGGTCTTCGGGTTGCCGAGCGCTTCGCCTGAGATCAGGAACACGTCCTCGGCGCGGTCGCCGAGGGTGTTGATGCGCGCGGTCTGCAGGCTGACGCGGTAGCGGGCGAGGGTGCGGGCGACGCCGTAGAGCAGGCCCGGCCGGTCGGCGGCGACGATGGTGAGGACCTGGTAGGCGCCGCGCTCGTCGGGCCGGATGTTCACCGCGGGCGAGATCGGGAAGTGGCGCACGCGGCGCGACAGGCGCCCGCCGCGCGGCGGGCCGAGTGGCGCGTCGGACTGCAGCTCCTGCGCCAGCTCGGACTCGATCATCGCGATGCGCTCCTGGTAGTGGGCGTCGCGCCCCTGGCCCATGACGACGAAGGTATCGAGGGCGTAGCCGTTGCGCGTGGTGTGCACCTTGGCTTCCATGATGCTGAAGCCGGCGCGCTCGAAGGTGCCGCAGATGCGCGCGAACAGCGCCTCGCGGTCGCGCGTGTAGACCATGACCTGCAGGCCTTCGCCGAAGGGCGCGAGCCGCGCCTTGACCACCGGCTTTTCGGCGTCGACGCGGTAGTGCAGGTTGCGCGCGTGCCAGGCGATCTCCTGCGCGTCGTGGCGCAGGAAGTAGGCGGTGTCGAGGCTCGCCCAGAGCTTGTCCTTGACGCTGTCGGAAAGCGCGTAGAGCCGCAGCAGCCGGGCGGCCTCGGCCTGCTTTTCGGCCAGCGCCGCGTCGCGCGCGAGCGGCTCGCCGGTAAGCACGCGGCGGGTGGCCCTGAACAGATCCTCGAGCAGCTTGCCTTTCCAGGCGTTCCACACCCTGGGGCTGGTGCCGCGCACGTCGGCCACGGTGAAGAGGTAGAGCGCCACCAGGCGCCGCTCGGTGCCGACCAGCGCGGCGAAGGCCTGCACCACCTCGGGGTCGTACACGTCCTGCTTCTGCGCCGCGTGCGACATGGCGAGATGGCGCTCGACCAGGAACTCGACCAGCTCGCCGTCTTCCTTCGCGATTCCATGCCTCTTTGAAAAACTACGCACATCGGCGCTGCCGAGCTCGGAGTGGTCGCCGCCGCGTCCCTTGGCGATGTCGTGGTAGAGCGCCGCGATGTACAGCAGCCAGCGGCGCTCGAAGCCGCTCATCAGCTCGCTGCACAGCGGGAACTCGTGCGCGAACTCGGGCATCGTGAAGCGCCGCAGGTTGCGCACCACCATCAGGATGTGCTGGTCCACCGTGTAGACGTGGAACAGGTCGTGCTGCATCTGTCCCACGACGCGGCCGAACTCCGGCAGGTAGCGGCCGAGGATGCCGTACTGGTTCATGCGGCGGAACTCGTGCACGATGCCGCGCGGCTGCTGCAGGATGTGCAGGAACAGCAGCTTTGCTGTTTGATTTTTCCTGAACTTTCCATTCACCAGCAATCGTGCTCGCCACAGCGCCCGCAGGGTGCGCGCGGTCATGCCGCGCAGGTCCTGGTGCTGCATCATCAGCAGGAAGCACTCCAGGATCGCGCTCGGCTGGCGCGCGAAAGTGTTCTCGTGCTTGACGTGCAGCAGGCCGCTGCGCACCTCGAAGCGCTCGTTCAGGGCCCGGGGCGGCGTGTCCGGCCACGGCGCCAGCCGCGCCTCGAGGTTCTGCATCAGGATGGCGTTGAGCTGCGTCACGCCCTTGGCGGTCTGGTAGTAGCGCTGCATCATCGCTTCGCTGGCGCGGCGCGACGGCGTGTCCTTGTGGCCGAGCTGCGCGGCGAGCGCGGCCTGCAGGTCGAACACGATGCGGTCCTCGCGCCGAGCGGCGAGGTAGTGCAGGCGGATGCGAAGGTCCTGCAGGTGCGCTTCCAGCCGGGCGAGCTGGCGCGACTCGCCGCGCTCGATCAAGCGCTGCGCCACCAGGTCGCTCCAGCGCCGGCCGATGCGGCTCGCGCGCGCGATCCACTGGATGGTCTGCAGGTCGCGCAGGCCCCCGGGGGCCTCCTTCAGGTTCGGCTCCAGCGAGTAGGGCGAATCCTGGTGCTTGGCGTGGCGCTGCTCCTGCTCGAGCTTCTTCGCCTTGAAGAACGCGACCGGGTCGCAGCTATGCTGGAACTCCCGCGCCAGCTTTCCGAACAGGGCCTTGCTGCCCGCCAGGAATCTCGACTCGAGCAGGGTGGTGCGGATGGTGATGTCGCCGGCGGCGGCCTCGACGCAGCCCTCGAGGGTGCGCACGCTGTGCCCGATCTCGAAGCCGATGTCCCAGAAGCGGCCGATGAGGCGCTCGAGCGCCTCGCGCTCGCTTTGCGCCGGCTCCCTGGCGAGCAGCACCAGGAGGTCGATGTCCGAGCTCGGATAGAGCTCGCCGCGCCCGTAGCCGCCGGTGGCGACCAGCGCCGCGCCGCTCGACACGCCGGTCTCGCCCCACAGCGCCTTCACGGTGCGGTCGACGAGCCGCGTGTGCTGCCGCAGCAGCGCGCGCGGGTCGGGCCTCGCCAGGTAGGAATCGCGCAGTGCCTGCCGGGCGGCGGCGACTTCGCCGCGCAGGTCGAACTTCATGGCGCGGGCGCGGTGCCCGCCGAGCGCGTCAGCACTTCGAAGCCGGAGCCGGTTACCGCGACGGTGTGCTCCCACTGCGCCGAGAGGCTGTGGTCCTTGGTGACGATGGTCCAGCCGTCGGCCAGCTCCCGGATGCCGGGCTTGCCGGCATTGATCATCGGCTCGATGGTGAAGGTCATGCCGGGCTCGAGCGGCAGGCCGGCGCCGGCCTTGCCGTAGTGCAGCACCTGGGGCTCCTCGTGGAACTTGCGGCCGATGCCGTGGCCGCAGAACTCGCGCACCACCGAGAAGCCGTGCTCCTCCGCATGGCTCTGGATCGCCGCGCCGACGTCGCCGAGCCGGGCGCCGGGCCGCACCTGCCGGATGCCGCGCCACATGCACTCGAAGGTCACCTCGACCAGGCGCTTCGCCTGGATGCTCGGCTCGCCGATATAGAACATGCGGCTGCAGTCGCCGTGGAACCCGTCCTTGATCACCGTGATGTCGATGTTGAGGATGTCGCCCGCCTTCAGGACCCGCTCCCCGGGAATGCCGTGGCACACCTGGTGGTTCACCGAGGTGCAGATCGACTTGGGGAACGGCTTGTAGCCCGGCGGCGCGTAGTCGAGCGGCGCGGGCATCGTGCCCTGCACCTTCACCATGTGGTCGTGGCACAGGTCGTTCAGTCTTCCGGTGGTGACGCCGGGGCGCACGTGCGGCGCGACGAAGTCGAGCACCTCGGACGCGAGCCGGCCGGCGATGCGCATGCGCTCCAGCTCTTCCGGGCTCTTCAGGACCACGGCCATTCGACTGATTATGCTAGAATTTCGGGCTCAAATCTTCCGGTGCGGCCGACCAGGGTCCTCGAGTGAAAAATTCGGGGCAGGTGCGCACCGCAGACCCAACCCTAAGGAGAAGCTTGAGTGTCGGTAACGATGCGTCAAATGCTGGAGGCCGGGGTCCATTTCGGACACCAGACCCGGTACTGGAACCCGAAGATGGCGCCGTACATCTTCGGCCACCGCAACAAGATCCACATCATCAACCTCGAGACGACCCTGGCGCTCTACCAGGAGGCGCTCAAGTTCGCGCGCCAGGTGGCCGCCAGCCGCGGCATGATCCTGTTCGTCGGCACCAAGCGCCAGGCGCGCGACATCGTGCGCGAGGAGGCGCAGCGTTGCCAGATGCCGTTCGTCGACCACCGCTGGCTCGGCGGCATGCTCACCAATTTCAAGACCGTCAAGCAGTCGATCAAGCGCCTGAAGGAGATGGAAGCCATGGCGCAGGACGGCAGCTTCGAGCGCATCGCGAAGAAGGAAGCGCTCGGCATGCAGCGCGAGCTGGCCAAGCTCAACCGCTCGCTCGGCGGCATCAAGGACCTCGCCGCGCTGCCCGATGCCCTGTTCATCATCGACGTCGGCTATCAGAAGGGCGCGGTGGCCGAAGCGGTCAAGCTCGGCGTGCCGGTGATCGGCGTGGTCGACACCAACCACTCGCCCGAGGGCATCGGCTACGTGATCCCGGGCAACGACGACTCGAGCCGCGCCATTCGCCTCTACGCCCGCGGCATCGCCGACGCGGTGCTGGAAGGCCGCAGCCAGGCGCTCGAGGAGGTGGTCGCCGCCTCGCGCGACGAGTTCGTCGAGGTGAAAGAGGATGAGGGCGCAAAGTAGATTGAACTCCGATTGATCCAAAAAGGGGCTTCGGCCCCTTTTTTTTAAGGAGTGTGAAAGGAATGGCAGAGATCAGTGCCGGCCTGGTGAAAGAGCTGCGCGAATTGACCGGGCTCCCCATGATGGAGTGCAAGAAGGCGCTCGCCGAGACCGGCGGCGACCTGAAGAAGGCCGAGGAGCTGCTGCGCATCAGGAGCGGCGCCAAGGCGAGCAAGGCCGCGAGCCGCATCGCCGCCGAAGGCGTAATTGGATCTTTCGTCTCGGCGGATGCCAGACTCGGCGCCCTGGTCGAGCTCAACTGCGAGACCGACTTCGTGGCGAAGAACGACGGTTTCGTCGCGTTCGCCAGGTCGCTCGCCGAAATCGCCGCCGCGCGCGACCCGGGGGTGGCGGAAGAGGACAGGCGCCAGAAGCTGGTGCAGAAGATCGGCGAGAACATCACCATCCGGCGCTTCAAGCGCCTGCGGGCCGGGGGCAAGCTCGCGCTCTATGTTCACGCCGGAAGCAGGATCGGCGTCCTGGTGGACTACGAAGGCCCGGAGGAAGTCGGCAAGGACGTCGCTATGCACATCGCGTTTGCCAGGCCGGCATACATGAACAAGGCAGAGATTCCCCAAGCGACGGTTCTAGAAGAGAGAAAGATCCAGGAGGCGCGCGCCAAGGAATCCGGAAAACCCGCGGAGATTGCGGCCAAAATGGCCGAGGGCGCGCTCAACAAGTTTCTCAACGAGAAAACGCTGCTCGGGCAGCCGTTCATCAAGGACGACAAGCAGACGGTGGAGAAGATGCTCGCGGCGAAGAAAGCGAAGATTCACGGCTACGCCTTCCTCGTGGTGGGCGAGGGCATCGACAGGGCCGGGACGAGCGTCCACTGACTCCCAAATACAAGCGCATCCTGCTCAAGCTGTCGGGGGAAGCCCTGATGGGGGACGACCCGTTCGGCATCAACCGGCAGACGATCGAATCGATCGTCGCCGAGGTCGCCCAGGTGTCGCGCATGGGCGTGGAGCTCAGCGTGGTGATCGGCGGCGGCAACATCTTTCGCGGCCTCGCCCCGGGCGCCGCCGGCATGGACCGCGCCACCGCCGACTACATGGGAATGCTCGCCACGGTGATGAACGCGCTCGCGCTCTCGGACGCGATGCGCCAGGCGGGCATCGCGAGCCGCGTGCAGTCCGCGCTCAACATCGAGCAGGTGGTCGAGCCCTACATCCGCGGCAAGGCGATCCGCTACCTCGAGGAGGGCAAGGTGGTGATCTTCGCCGCCGGCACCGGCAACCCCTTCTTCACCACCGATACCGCGGCGGCGCTGCGCGGCAGCGAGATGGGCGCCGAGATCGTGATCAAGGCGACCAAGGTCGACGGGGTCTACACCGCCGATCCCAAGCGCGATCCGCGCGCCGAGCGCTACGCGAGGATCAGCTTCGACGAGGCCATCGCGCGCAACCTGCGCGTGATGGACGCCACCGCGCTCACCCTGTGCCGCGACCAGAAGCTGCCGATCGCCGTGTTCAGCATCTTCAAGCCCGGCGCGCTGCGCCGCGTGGTGCTCGGCGAGGACGAGGGAACTTTGGTTCACGTATGATGGCGGGGAGGTCATCATGGTGATTGCCGATCTCAAGAAGACCACCGACCAGAAGATGGACAAGAGCGTCCAGGCGTTCAAGGCGGACCTCGCCAAGGTGCGCACCGGCCGCGCCCACACCGGGCTGCTCGACCACGTCACGGTGGACTACTACGGCGCGCAGACGCCCCTCAACCAGGTCGCCAAAGTGGTGCTGATCGACGCGCGCACCATCGGCGTCACCCCGTTCGAGAAGAAGATGGCGCAGGCGATCGAGAAGGCGATCCGTGACTCCGACCTGGGGCTGAACCCGGCGGCGAGCGGCGAGACGGTGCGCGTGCCGATGCCGGCGCTCACCGAGGAGCGGCGCAAGGAGCTGATCAAGGTGGTGCGCCACGAGGCCGAGAACGCGCGCGTCGCGGTGCGCAACCTGCGGCGCGACGCCATCCACCAGCTCAAGGACGCGCTCAAGAAGCACGAGGTGTCCGAGAACGACGAGCGCCGCGCGCTCGACGAGATGCAGAAGATGACCGACCGGCACGTCGCCGGCATCGACAAGCTGCTGCAGCAGAAGGAAAGCGAGCTGATGGCGGTATGAGCTCGACGCAGGAAATCCCGCAGCACGGCGAGGTTCCGCGCCACGTCGCGATCATCATGGACGGCAACGGCCGCTGGGCGCAGGGCCGGCGCCTGCCGCGCATCGCCGGCCACCGCCGCGGCGCCGAGGCGGTGCGCGCCACGATACGCGCCTGCGCCGAGCGCGGCATCGCGTACCTGACGCTGTTCGCGTTCAGCTCCGAGAACTGGCGCCGCCCGGCCGAGGAGGTGGCGCTGCTGATGAAGCTGTTCAAGAGCGCGCTGTCGGACGAGGTCGAGAAGCTGCACGCGAACGGCGTGCGCCTCAGGGTGGCCGGTGACCTGCGGCGCTTCGACCCGACGATCCGCAAGCTGATCGAGCAGGGCGAGGCGCTGACCGCGGCGAACCGGCGCCTGACGCTCACCGTCGCCGCCAACTACGGCGGCCGCTGGGACATCCTTCAAGCCCTGAACCGCCTGGTGCAGGAGAAACCTTCGCAAGCAGAGATCCTCGAAGAGCATCTTTCTCCCTATCTGGCCATGAGCTACGCGCCCGAGCCCGACCTGTTCATCCGCACCGGCGGCGAGCAGCGCGTCAGCAACTTCCTGCTCTGGCAGCTCGCCTACACCGAGCTCTACTTCACCGACACGCTGTGGCCGGATTTCGACGCCGCGGCGCTCGACGCGGCGATCGCCTCGTACCGCGCACGCGAGCGGCGCTTCGGCCGCACCAGCGAGCAGCTGGAGCAGTCGAAGCGCGCCGACGTCGCCTGACGAACATAGTCAACCCGCGTTCGCCCGAGCTTGTCAGGCGGTTCGGCACCGCGGCGGTGCTGATCGCGATCCTGCTCGCGGCGCTGTTCCTGCTGCCGCGCGCCGGGGTCGCGGCGCTGATGGCGCTGATCGTCGGCATCGCGGGCCTGGAATGGGCCCGCCTGTGCCGCCTGGGCGATCTTCCCTCTCGGCTGTACGCCGCCGGGGTCGTGGCCGCGATGGCGGGCCTGTTCATGGCCGGCTGGCATGAACCCGCGTTCATCGCCGCAGCGGCTTTCTGGTTGGTTGCCGTGCCGCTGTGGCTGTGGCTCGGGATGAAGCCGCAGCACTCGGCGGTGCTCGCCGTGGCCGGCTTCTTCGTGCTGGCGCCGCCGGCGCTCGCGGTGGTGGCGCTGCGGCCGCTGGAGGCGCTGCTCGTGCTCGGCGTCGCATGGATCGCCGATACCGCGGCCTATTTCGCCGGCAGGCGCTGGGGGCGTCGGCGGCTCGCCCCGGCGATCAGTCCGGGCAAGACCTGGGAAGGCGCGGCGGGCGGCCTTCTGGCCGCCGCCGCCTACGCTATGATTCTCTCGATACTTCTCGCAGGGGTCCAGGGTACGCGGATGGCGGCTTTTCTCGGCGCTGCGGCGCTGCTCGTCATGGTGAGCATAGCGGGAGACCTGTTCGAATCCGCGGCCAAGCGGCAGGCCGGGGTCAAGGACAGCGGCGCGATCCTGCCGGGGCACGGCGGCATGCTCGACCGCATCGACAGCGCCACCGCGGTGTTGCCGGTGGCGGCACTGGTGGTGCCTTTTCTCAAATGAACCTCACGATCTTCGGCGCGACGGGTTCGATCGGCGCGAGCACGCTCGACGTGGTTGCGCGCCATCCCGGGCGCTACCGCGTGTTCGCGCTCACCGCCAACGGCTCGGCCGCGCCGCTCCTCGAGCTCTGCAAGCGGCACCGCCCGCGCTACGCGGTGCTGTCGGGGGTTTCGCAAGATGCGGAGCTGGCGCGCCGATTTTCGGCCATCGGAGTCGAATTGCTTTTCGGTCCGGCGGCGCTGGAGAACGTTGCGCGGCACCCCGAGACCCAGACCGTCATGGCGGCGATCGTCGGCGCGGCGGGGCTCGCATCGACGCTCGCCGCGGTCAAGGCGGGCAAGCGCGTGCTGCTCGCCAACAAGGAGGCGCTGGTCATGGCCGGGCCGCTGGTGACGGGCGCGGCGCGCAGCTCGGGCTCGCAGATCATTCCGGTGGACAGCGAGCACAACGCGATCTTCCAGTGCTTTTCGGAGCGCCGGTTCGTTCGGAAAATCATGCTCACCGCGTCGGGCGGCCCGTTCCGCGCCGTGCCGGCCGAGAGCCTCAAGGCCGTGACCCCCGAGCAGGCGTGCGCGCACCCGAACTGGGTGATGGGCCGCAAGATCTCGGTCGACTCGGCCACCATGATGAACAAGGGCCTCGAGGTGATCGAGGCGCGCTGGCTGTTCGACCTGCCGCCCGAATGCATCGAGGTCCTGATCCACCCGCAGAGCATCGTGCACTCGCTGGTCGAGTACGCCGACGGCTCGGTGATCGCGCAGCTCTCCAACCCCGACATGCGCGTGCCCATCGCGCATGCGCTCGCCTGGCCGGAGCGCATCGAGTCCGGGGCCAGGGTTTTGGATTTGTCCTTGGTGGGAAATCTTTCTTTTGAGAGGCCGGATGCGGCGCGCTTTCCTTGCCTGCAGCTCGCGTACGCGGCGCTGCGCGCCGGCGGCGCCGCACCCGCGGTGCTCAACGCCGCCAACGAGGTCGCGGTCGACGCCTTCCTCGCCGGCCGGCTGCAGTTTACCGGCATCGCAGCCGTGATCGCCGATACTCTCGAAGCGCTGCCCGGCGGGCCGGCGGAGGATCTCGCCGCGGTGATGGACGCCGACGCACGCGCGCGCCGCGCGGCGCAGTCGCGAGTGATGGCGGCCGCCGCATGAGCCTGCTGCACACGATCGTCGCGTTCATCATCGCGCTCGGCCTGCTGATCGTGGTGCACGAGTACGGGCACTACCTGATCGCGCGCCTGTGCGGCGTGAAGGTACTGCGCTTTTCGGTTGGTTTTGGAAGATCTCTATTCGTAAAAAGAATCGGCAGGGATCAGACCGAGTGGGTGATCGCCGCGATTCCGTTCGGCGGCTACGTGAAGATGCTCGACGAGCGCGAAGGCCCGGTGCAAGCGCATGAGGCCGAGCGTGCCTTCAACCGCCAGAGCGTCTGGCGGCGGCTCGCCATCGTGGTCGCCGGACCGGTCGCCAACTTCCTCTTTGCCATCGCGGTGTACGCCGCGCTCTTCATGTACGGCCTGCCGGAAGCGCGGCCGGTCCTCGGCGCGCCGCCCGAAGGCAGCGCGGCCGCGACGGCCGGGCTGCGCCCGGGCGACACGGTGCGCGCGGTCGCGGGCGAGCCGATCACCACCTGGCAGGAGCTGCGCTGGCGGGTGCTGCAGTCGGCGCTGCAGCGCCAGCAGCTGCGCCTGGAGCTGGTCGATGAAAAAGGGCATTTGCGCGACGCGGCACTCGATCTGCGTTCATTCCCGGCCGACGACGTCGAGGCCGACGCGCTGGAGCGCGTCGGCCTGCGCCTGTACCGCCCGCCGCTCGAGCCGGTGCTCGGGCAGGTGGTTTCCGGCGGCGCGGCCGAGCGCGCGGGGCTCGTCGCGGGCGACCGCGTGATCCTCGCCGACGGCAAGCCGGTCGCTTCCTGGGACGCGCTGGTCGCGGCGGTGCAGGCGCGCCCGGACCTGCCGCTCAGCCTGACGATCGAGCGCGCCGGCGCGCGGCGCACGCTGGAGGTGGTGCCCGCGGCGGTGAGCTCGGGGCACAGGCGCATCGGCCGCATCGGCGCCGCGCCGCAGGTGCCGGCGGCGCACGCCGACAAGGTGCTGATCCGGGTGCAGCACGGCCTCGGCGAAAGCCTGTGGAAGGCGCTCGTCAAGACCGGCGACATCGCGGTGTTCAGCCTGAAGATGCTCGGCAAGATGCTGCTCGGGGAGGTGTCGTGGAAACACCTGTCGGGGCCGGTGACCATCGCCGATTTCGCCGGCCAGTCGGCGGCGATGGGCTGGGTCTCGTACCTCACCTTCCTTGCGCTCATCAGCATCAGCCTCGGCGTGCTGAACCTGCTGCCGATCCCGCTGCTCGACGGCGGCCACCTCATGTACTACGCGATCGAGATCGTGAAGGGCACGCCGGTCTCCGAGCGCGCGATGGAGCTCGGGCAGCGCGTCGGCCTCGCGCTGCTGCTGGTGATGATGGCGTTCGCCTTCTACAACGACCTGAACCGCCTGCTGACCGGCTAGATGCGCAATACCGGCGTGATCGCCGCGGTCCTCGCGGTCTGCCTGGCCGTGGCGGCCGCCGGCGCCGCCGCCCAGGAGTTCCAGCCTTTCGTGGTCAAGGATATCCGGGTCGAGGGCCTGCAGCGCACCGAGCCCGGCACGGTGTTCAGCTATCTGCCGGTGAAGGTCGGCGAGACGATGAACGCCGAGAAGGCGCGCGCCGCGGTGCGCGCCCTCTACGCCACCGGCTTTTTCCAGGACGTGCGCCTCGAGGCCGAGAACGAGGTGCTGGTGGTGTTCGTGCGCGAGCGCCCCGCGGTCGCCCAGATCGACTTCTCGGGCATGCGGGAATTCGAGCCCGACATGCTGCGCAAGGCGCTGCGCGAGCTCGGCCTCGCCGAGGGCCGCATCTTCGACCGCGCGGTGCTGGATTCCGCCGAGCAGGAGATCAAGCGCCAGTACCTGTCGCGCGGGCTGTATGCCGCCGAGGTGCAGACCACGGTGACGCCCCTCGAGCGCAACCGGGTCGGCATCAGCATCGCCGTGACCGAGGGCGAGGTGGCGAAGATCCGCGGCATCAACCTGGTGGGCAACGCGGTGTTCCCGGAGAGCGAGCTGCTGGGGCTGTTCGTGCTGCGCACGCCCGGCTGGCTCACGTGGTACACCAAGCACGACCGCTATTCGCGCGAGCGCCTCGCCGCCGACCTGGAGACGCTGCGCTCCTACTACCTCAACCGCGGCTACCTCGACTTCAGCCTCGAGTCGACGCAGGTATCGATCACCCCCGACCGGCGCGACATCTTCATCACGGTGAACATGGTCGAGGGCGAGATCTACACCGTCTCGGAGGTGACGCTCGCCGGGCAGATGCTGCTGCCGCGCGAGGAGCTCGAGGCGCTGGTGCGGCTCAAGCCCGGCGACGTGTTCTCGCGCGAGAAGCTCGCCGCCAGCACCAAGGCGATCTCGGACCGGCTCGGCAACGAGGGCTACGCCTTCGCCAACGCCAACGCCATCCCGAGCGTCGACAAGGAGAAGCGCACGGTGGCGTTCAGCATCGTCATCGACCCCGGCCGGCGGGTCTACGTGCGGCGCATCGACATCGCCGGCAACAACAAGACGCGCGACGAGGTGGTGCGCCGGGAGCTGCGCCAGCTCGAGGGCGCGTACTACGACGCCTCGAAGATCCAGCTGTCGCGCCGGCGCATCGACCGCACCAACTACTTCGGCGAGGTCACGGTGGAGACCACGCCGGTCGAAGGCAGCCCCGACCAAGTCGACGTCACCTACTCGGTCAAGGAGAAGGCCACCGGGGCGCTGCTCCTCGGGGTGGGGTTCTCCAGCCTGGAGAAGATCGCGCTGTCGGCTTCGATCACCCAGGCGAACGCCTTCGGCACCGGCAAGTACCTGTCGGCCAACGTCAACAGCGGCAGCGTCAACCAGGTGTACTCGCTCTCGTACGTGGACCCGTACTACACCGTGGACGGGGTGAGCCGCGGCTTCGACCTCTACAAGCGCCGGACCGACGCTTCCGGCCTCGACGTCGGCGCCTACGTCACCGATTCGCTCGGCGGCGGCATCAAGTTCGGCTACCCGGTCTCGGAGCTGGTCACGGTCGACTTCGGCGCCAACCTCGAGGCGGTGGACCTGCAGATCTTCGCCAACAGCCCGCTGCAGTACATCAAGTTCGTCGAGGCGTTCGGCAACCAGTACACCTACGGCTCGGGCACCGTGGGCCTGGCGCGCGACACGCGCGACAGCCTGATCACCACCACGGCCGGCACCTACCTGCGCGTCTCGAGCGAGCTCGCCGGCGGCGACTTGCAGTACTACCGGCTCGGCTACCAGCACCAGTGGTACACGCCGCTGTCGCGCACCCTCACGCTGCACGTCGGTGGCGAGATCGGCTATGCCGGCGGCTACGGCGACAAGCCGCTGCCGTTCTTCAAGAACTTTTTCGCCGGCGGCCCCGGCTCGGTGCGCGGCTACCGCTCGTTCTCGCTCGGCCCGCAGGACGAGGCCGGCAACGCCGTCGGCGGCAACCGCAAGCTCGTCGGCGTCGCGGAGCTGCTGTTCCCCATGCCCGGCGCCGAGCAGGACCGCTCGATCCGGCTCGCCTGGTTCCTCGACGGCGGCCAGGTGTACGGCAACCGCATCGAGCTCGGCGAGCTGCGCTACTCCACCGGTCTCGCGCTGTTCTGGTCGTCGCCGCTCGGGCCGCTGCGCCTGTCCTGGGCGCATCCGCTGAACGCGAAAGGCACGGACCGGAAGCAGGGGCTACAATTCACTTTCGGAACGGGTTTCTAGGCTGGTTTCCAGGTATATGAAAAGCGCATTCCTCGCTGCAGCCTTCCTCGTGCTCGCGCCGTGCGCCGCCGCGCAGGCGCCCGCGGTTCAGACTTCGGCGGGCGGCAAGTTCGGCTTCGTGAACACCGAGCGCATCCTGAAGGATTCCGTGCCCGCGCTGCGCGCGCAGAAGAAGATCGAGGCCGAGTTCCAGAAGCGCGACCGCGAGCTCGCCGGCATCGCCGCCGAGCTCAAGCGCATGCAGGAGGACATGGAGAAGAACGCCATGACCATGGGCGAGACGCAGCGCCGCACCCGCGAGCGCGAGTTCGCCGACCTGAACCGCGAGTTCCAGCGCAAGCAGCGCGAGTTCCGCGAGGACCTGAATCAGCGCCGCAACGAGGAGCTGGCGCAGGTCATCGACCAGGCGAACCGCGTGATCCGCCTGCTCGCCGAGCAGGAGAAGTTCGACATCATCTTCCAGGAGATGCCGGCTTACGTCAGCCCGCGCATCGACATCACCGACAGGGTGATCAAGGCGCTGGAAGGCAAGCCACCGCTGAAGTGACCCTCGGCGTGACGCCGGCTTGACGCCATGGCGGGGCCGTTCACGCTCGCTCAGATCGCTTCGCGGCTCGGCGGCCGGGTTGCAGGCGACGCCGCCACCCTGATCCGCCAGGTCGGCTCGCTCGAAAGCGCCGGCCCCGGGCAAATCAGTTTTCTCAGCAATAAGAAGAACACCGCAAAGCTGAGCGCAACGCGTGCCGCGGCGCTCATCCTCGCCCCCGCGAACGAGCGCCTGACGAAGCTGCCGCGCATCGTGTGCGACAACCCGTACGCCTACTTCGCGCGCGTGTCGCAGCTGTTCAACTCGCTGAGGACGCAGGAGGCCGGGGTACACGCGTCGGCCGTAGTTTCAAAAAAAGCCTCTCTGGGAGAGCGCGTTTCGATCGGCGCCGGCTGCGTCATCGGCGACGAAGTCGTCATCGGCGACGACTGCTGCCTGTATCCACGCGTTGTGATCTACCCGAAGTGCTCTTTGGGGAAACGCGTCGTGGTCCATGCCGGTGCGGTCATCGGCGCCGACGGCTTCGGCGTCGCGCCCGAGGACGGGCGCTGGGTCAAGATCCCGCAGATCGGCGGGGTGCGCATCGGCGACGACGTGGAGATCGGCGCCAACACCACCGTCGACCGCGGCGCGCTCGACGACACCGTGATCGGGGAGGGCGTCAAGCTCGACAACCAGATCCAGGTCGGCCACAACGTGCGCATCGGCGCGCACACTGCGATCGCGGGCTGCGTCGGCATCGCCGGCAGCGCCGACATCGGCGCGCATTGCACCATCGGCGGCGCGGCGATGATCCACGGGCACATCAGGATCGCCGACCACGTGCACGTCTCCGCCGGCACGCTCATCTCGCGCTCGATCCTGAAGCCGGGCACCTACACCGGCATCTATCCGTTCGAGGAGCACGGCGCGTGGAAGCGCTCCGCCGCGCGGCTGCGCCGGCTGAGCAGCAAGGAAAAGAGCAGGGGGAAAAAAGATGGCTGAGATGGACATCTACGAGCTCCTCAAGTACCTGCCGCAGCGCTACCCGGTGCTGATGATCGACCGGGTGAAGGAATGCGAGCCCGGCAAGCGCATCGTGGCGCTGAAGAACGTCTCGGCCAACGAGCCGCACTTCCAGGGCCATTTCCCGGGCCGGCCGATCATGCCGGGCGTGCTGATCCTGGAGGCGATGGCGCAGGCCGCGGGGGTGCTGGTGTTCAGCGCCGAGGGCGCGATCCAGCAGAGCGACCGCCTGGTGTACTACTACGTCGGCATCGACAACGCCCGCTTCAAGAAACCGGTGGTACCGGGCGACCAGCTCGAGCTGGAAGTGATCCTGGAGCGCGCGCTGCGCGGCATCGGCAAGTTTGTCTGCGTGGCGCGCGTGGCCGGCGAGACCGTCGCCGAGGCGACCATCCTGTGCTCGGTGCGGCCGGTGGACCATAAATGAGCCGCAAGTGAACGACCGGATCCATCCGAGCGCGGTGGTGCACCGCGGCGCGCGGCTCGCGGCGGACGTGGAGGTCGGGCCTTTCGCGGTGATCGGCGAGCACGTGGAGATAGGCGAGGGCAGCACCATCGGCGCCCACGTGGTGCTCGACGGGCGCACGCGCATCGGGCAGCGCAACCGCATCTGGCACTTCGCTTCCATCGGCGCGCCGCCGCAGGACAAGAAATACGCCGGCGAGCCGACCGCGGTCGAGATCGGCGACGGCAACACCATCCGCGAGTACGTCACCATCAACCGCGGCACCACGCACGACGCGGGCGTCACCCGCGTCGGCAACGACAACTGGATCATGGCCTACGTGCACTTCGCGCACGACTGCCAGATCGGCAACAAGACGATTTTCGCCAACGCCTGCCAGCTCGCCGGCCACGTCTGGGTCGGCGACTGGGCGGTGTTCGGCGCCACCACGCTGGTGCACCAGTTCGTGCACGTCGGCGCGCACGCCTTCACCGGCATGGGAACCTACCTGCCGCAGGACCTGCCGCCCTTCGTGACCGCGGCCGGCAACATGGCGAAGCCTTACGGCATCAACAAGGAAGGCCTCAAGCGCCGGGGCTTTTCTGCCGAGACCATCGCCGGGTTGAAGCGCGCCTACAGGACGCTCTACCGCGAGGGGCTCGGGCTGGACGAGGCGCTGCGCGAGCTGGAGGCGCAAAAGGCCGCGTGCGCCGAAGTGGGCCAGCTGCTGCAATTCCTCGCGTGCAGTAAGCGGGGCATCATCCGCTAGTGGCCCTCAAGCGCGGAACAATCCGCTAGTGGCGGAGGCGCTGCGCGTCGCCATGGTTGCGGGCGAAGCGTCCGGCGACCAGCTCGCCGCGCCGCTCATCGCCGCGCTCAAGGCGCGCCGCCGCGGGCCGGTGAGCTTCGCCGGCATCGGCGGGCCGCGCATGCAGGCGCAGGGCTTCGAGTCGCACTACCCGATGGACAGGCTCTCGGTGCGCGGCTACGCCGAGGCGCTCAGGTCCTACCGCGAGATCATGTCGATCCGCCGCCGCATCACCCGGGCGCTGCTCGCCGAGCGCCCGGATCTGTTCATCGGCGTCGACGCCTCGGACTTCAACCTCGGCCTCGAGCGGCGGCTCAAGGACGCCGGCATCCCGGCGATCCACTACGTCAGCCCGTCGGTGTGGGCGTGGCGCGCCTGGCGGGTGCGCAGGATCGCGCGCTCGGTGACGCGCATCCTGGTGATGTTCCCGTTCGAGGCGCCGCTCTACGAGAAGGCGGGCGTGCCGGTCACCTACGTCGGCCACCCGCTCGCCGACCTGATCCCGCTCGCGCCCGCGAAATACGAGGCGCGCGTCGCGCTGCGCCTGCCCGCGGGCAAGCTGATCATCGCGCTCCTGCCCGGCAGCCGGCGCTCCGAGCTCGAGTACATGGCCGCGTCTTTCATCCTGGCGGCGCACCGCTTCCGCCAGGAAGTGCCCGACGTGCATTTCGTCTGCCCCACGGTGACGCGCGAAACGCGCGACATGTTCGAGCGCACGGTGCACCTGCACCAGCGCACCGACCTGCCCCTCACTTTGCTTTTCGGTCACTCTCACGAGGCGCTCGCCGCCGCCGACCTCGCGCTGGTGGCGAGCGGCACCGCGACGCTCGAGGCGGCGCTGTTCAAGACGCCGATGGTGATCGCCTACCGGCAGTCCCCGCTAACATGGGCGCTGATGCGCGCCATGCTCTACCTGCCTTACGTCGGCATGCCCAACATCCTCGCCGGCGAGAAGCTGGTGCCCGAGCTGCTGCAGGGCGAGGCGAATCCCGCCGCCCTCGCCGCCGCGCTCCTCGGCCTGCTGCGCGACACCGCGGCGCAGCGCCGCCAGGTCGAGCGCTTCCACGAGTTCCACCACCTGCTGCGGCAGAATGCGGCCGAGAAGGCTGCGGATGCAATTCTTGAAGTTCTGAAAAAGTGATGCTGATCTGCGGGGTCGACGAAGCCGGCCGCGGGCCGCTCGCCGGCCCGGTGTGCGCCGCGGCAGTGATCCTCGACCCGGCGCGGCGCGTCAACGGCCTCGCCGACTCGAAGCTCCTCACCGCGCAGCGGCGCGAGCTGCTCGCCGGCCGGATCAGGGAGCGCGCCATCGCCTGGGCGGTGGCGTTCGCGAGCGTCGAGGAGATCGATCGCATCAACATCTTCCGCGCCTCGCTGCTCGCCATGCGCCGTGCCGTTGATTCACTGAAAGTAACTCCGCAAGAGGCATGGATCGACGGCCAGCACTGCCCGGACCTGGCCTGCCGTGCGCGCGCCTTCGTCGACGGCGATGCCAGGCACAAGGTGATCTCGGCGGCCTCGATCCTCGCCAAGACGGCGCGCGACGCCGAGATGGCGCGGCTCCACGCGCGCTACCCGCAGTACGGCTTCGACCAGCACAAGGGCTATTCGACCCCCGAGCACTTGCAGTCCCTGCGCCGCCTCGGCCCGTGCGAGATCCACCGCCGCAGCTTCGTCCGGGTACGGGTGTTTTTCGAGAGGGATCTCTTCAGCGAAAGCTGACAGGGTCACGGTCAAGCGGGCTCTTCACGCCGCGGCCGCCTTTGTTGAGCACGTGCGTGTAGATCATCGTGGTCGACACGTCCGAGTGGCCCAGAAGCTCCTGCACCGTCCGGATGTCGTAGCCGCCCTCAAGCAGGTGCGTGGCGAAGGAGTGGCGCAGCGTGTGGCAGCTCACCGGCTTGGCGATGTCCGCCGCGCGCGCGGCTTCCTTGATCGCGCGCTGCGGCACGGACTCGTACAGGTGATGGCGGCGCACCACGCCGTCCTCCGGGTCGGCCGAACGGTGTTGCGACGGAAACACGAATTGCCAGTGCCATTCGCGGCCGGCGCGCGGATACTTGCGGGCAAGGGCGTAGGGCAGATGCGCCTCGCCGTAGCCCTCGCGCAAGTCCCGCGCGTGCAACAGCCCGACCCGCTCCAGATGGCTGCGCAACGGCCCGACCAGCTTCTCCGGCAGCATCGTCACCCGGTCCTTCTCTCCTTTGCCGTCGCGCACCAGCACCTGGCGGTAAGACAGGTCTACGTCCTTGACGCGCAGCCGCAGGCACTCCATCACCCGCAAACCCGCGCCATAAAGAAGGCTCGCGATCAGCCAGCGCGTTCCCGTCATCCCCGAGAGCAGGCGTTCCACCTCCGCGCGCGTGAGCACCACGGGAACGCGGGGCGGGCGCGTGGGCCGCCGCACCCCGTCCAGCCAGGCGAGCTCGCGCCCCAGCACTTCGCGATACAGGAACAGGATCGCCGACAGCGCCTGGTTCTGCGTCGCCGCCGCGACATGGCGCTCCGCCGCGAGATGAT
>Ga0247727_10007950_pt1 | contig 19903 bp, 19 predicted proteins | sample WisWelCaveWW1625_FD_202498 | JGI IMG/M metagenome (GOLD analysis project Ga0247727, IMG submission 202498) | Biofilm microbial communities from Wishing Well Cave, Virginia, United States - WW16-25 | ecosystem: Environmental > Aquatic > Deep subsurface > Groundwater > Cave microbial mat | place... | reverse complement strand
CGGAGCCGATCCAGGCGGATCTCGAGTGCCCTTGGCAACCTGCCTCCTCCCGAGAGCCTACATCTGCCCTCGGAGGAGGAATCGGCTCCCCAGGCAACTTCCTAAAGACTTGGGCGTCTCTGCTTAGGCGACTCTGATGTCCCTCCGGTCCCCGCGCCACAAGCCCTGGAGGCGCTTGGAGTACAGGTCCTCCTCTGGAGCGATGGGCTCGCGCTCGAGGAGCGGATCGCGTTGGACCTTCCGTGGGCTGGTGTCGCCCAGGTAGTTGAGGCAGCGTTCGAGCACTGCGGGCGCGACGAGGTCGTCCACATCCTTGCCTCCGGACTCCGCGTCGGCACTGAGAGACTTGCGGTGGCACCCCAGGCGTGGCCCGGAGCCGACGTCACGGAATTGGCCTTGCGCCAGGCCATAGGCCGGTCCGCGAAGACCCGGGGCTGGTTCAAGCGCGTGGACCTTGGAGAAGCGCTCACTCGCGTGGTGGTTGACCATCTCCCGGCCATTCCAGACACTGACCTGGCACGGAAGGTCGCGGCGCTGAAGGATTGGACACGTGCCGATGCCTGAGGCCCAGCTACTGGCCGAGTCACCGCGATGCTCCATGGTCGCCGCCGCCGGATGCGGCAAGACTCATGTCATCGCAGAGGCCGTTGCTCGGCACGCCAATGGAAGGCAGCTTGTGCTCACACACACCCATTCTGGGGTGGACGCGCTCCGAGCACGGCTTCGGAGACTGGGGGGAGACTCCTCTCATTCGCTCATCGACACGATCGCCGCCTGGTCCTTCCGCCTCGCCGCGCACTTCCCCAGAACCTCGGGTGTGGTCGAGCCTGCCCCCGCGGACGACGAGGGGTGGAATGGAGTGTACGCCGCGGCGACCGCACTGGTGGGGAGGCCGCCCATTCGAGAGATGCTCCGCGCCTCCTACGCCGGCATGTACGTGGATGAGTACCAAGACTGCAGCCGGGCCCAGCATGACTGCATCGTTGCCCTGAGCGAGGTACTTCCGTGCAGGGTTCTCGGAGATCCGCTGCAGGGCATCTTCGAGTTCCGCGAACCCAATCCGACCTTCTGGCACGACCAGGTTGAACCTCGATTCCAACCCATCCCCGGCCCCGTGGAGCCGCGCCGATGGGAGACGACCAATCCGGAACTCGGCACCTGGCTTCAGGCGGCACGACGCCAGCTCGAGCGCAATCAGCCTGTGGACTTGAGGGGAAGTCCGGCGAGGTGGCTGCAAGTGTCCGGGCCAAGGAACCGAATGACGGAGGAGCTTCGGGCTTGCCGCGCCTTCGCAGGATCCGGTGATGAGACCGTCGTCGCCATCCTGAAGTGGCGCAATCAGGCTCACTCCTTGGCGCAGCGCCTCAACGGCATCTACTCATGCATCGAGCCAGTCGAGAGCCTCGACCTGTTTCAGTACGCCGCAGAGATCCATGCCGCGCGGGGCCCTCAGCGCGCAGCCAAGGTCCTTGAGTTCGCCGGCATCTGCATGACCCAGGTCAGGACACAGCTGGGCTCGATCGCCACTGCGTTCGAGGCAGGTCGCGAGCCCGGTATCCGGGTGCGCCTGCACCCTGTGCAGCGAGAGGCACTCCTGCGCGTCTCGCGCGAGGATTCCATCGAGCCCGTCCTAGTCGCTCTTGACCGTCTCGCAGAGTTACGGGGGGCGATCGTGTATCGCAGGGAGCTCTTTTACGAGATGCGCAGCACGCTTCGAGCTGCAGCCAACCGACAGGATGAGGCGCTGGTTGATATCGCTCGCGAGGTCAGAAGAAGGACTCGCATCCGGGGCCGCCGCTTTCCTCTCCGGGCCGTCGGCACAACGCTCCTCGTGAAGGGCCTCGAGTTCGATCACGTGGTCGTGCTCGGACCAGAGCAGTTCGACGCGAAGCACCTCTATGTCGCTTTGACCCGAGGTCGGCGATCGCTGACGGTCGTTTCATCGAACCCCGTCCTCACACCTGCCTGACCACTTGAGTGTCCCGCCTGGCCTCTCACAGGAGCCGACCGCGCTCGTGGCCCGTGGCTGGCGGCACTGCATTGGCGCGGGCCTGGGGATGATTCAAGCAACGAGCACGTGCCAGGGGCGCATCAACTGCCAGAGCTCAGTCGGCCTCACGATCGCCAGTCCTGTGTCATCCAAGACTCGCCGAGCTACACGTGATAGCCGAGTCTCCATGGTCAGGAAGTACTCGCAACCCAGGTCGAGGGCATCGCCAACCAGCTGTCGGTCCTTGTCGCTCAGGTATCCGACGGAGTCCTGGAACGCGAGGAAGGCGAACCCCGAGGCATCGGGCCCCTCGCCGAATAGATCGTCCCCTGGTTCGTCTTCCCACCAGCTCCGGGCGATCTCGGCCCACTCCAGGTAGTCCTGCCGACCGCGGTCTGCAACCTCGACAAGGCTCGCATCCGATACGACCAGTGCTACACCGGCAAGACGAGTGGCAGCAACGACCTTCCGGAGTGACTCCACCTGGTTCACGCCATCCGGCATTCGGGAGAGGCGCCGGCTCGGCACGAGGGGTGCGTCCTCGAAGATGAAGGCGCCATTCTCGAAGAGCGGTTGGAGTACTGACGTATCGAGGAACACCCGCGTTGGCGGGCGGAGAAACGGGACCCGGCACTTCCAGCGGACTGTCACTCGCGACAAGGCTGGCTCTCCTGAACTCCTGGGTCTTGAAGGGTGAGGCGGCCTACCCGCCCGCTGGAGCCTACCATGAGGGCGGACGGTGCCCATCGAGGACAGGTCGAGCGCCGTCGGACCCGGCCGTTGGTCAGAAAGGCGGATACGACGGGATCCGATCTACGGCAGGAAGTCCCCCACCTCGCGCTTGTAGAGCTTGGCGAACTCCTCCAGATCCAGGATGTCCACTCGCCTCTCCCCGGACTCACACTTCGAGACGTAGCTCTGCGGGCGCCCAAGTGCCTCGGAGACTGCGACCTGGGTGAGTCCAGCCTTCTGCCGGAATTCACGGAGCTTCTCCAAGAACCTCCGGTAGCGGGCTGAGTGCATCGAGGCCATCTGTGTCCTGCCGTGACCTCCCGAGGACGAGGGACCACGGGGACGCTACTTCCCGCTTTCGGATATCCCAGAGTGGGATATCGTTGGCGGGCCGCTTCAGGAGCCCAGTCCGGTACCGAGGCAGTCGATCGGGTGTGAGGGACCAGGACGGCCGAGGCGCGCCGTGTTCGAAGCAAGAACGGGAGGGTCCCATGGCGGGAACGCAGGAAGGACACACGACGGCCCGGGAGGCCGTGCGCAGCTTCGCTGTCGAGGCCCTCGACGGCGCTCCGGACGGGCTGCGGTACTCCGAGCTGAAGGCCCGGATCCAGGCGAGGTTCCCGACCATGAAGGCGAACACGATTACCGGCGCACTCTGGAACTTCACCCAGAACCTGCCTCGCGAGGTCGCCAAGCCATCCAGGGGCCACTACCGGCATGTGAGGTACGGCCCCTCGGAGGGCGACCAGGGCGGCTCGCCGACTCGTGCGAGAAAGCTCTCCGAGGGCGTCCCTACCGCCGACGGCAGAGGTGGACCAGCGCCTCGCAGCGGAAAGGCAAGGGAGGCCGCCTTCTATCAACCCTTCGCCGACTGGCTCGTGAACGAGCTCGAGGAGTGCACACGCGCCATCCCTCTCGGCGGCAGCGTGTTCCGGGACAAGTGGGGCACACCGGACGTCATCGGCGTTCGAGAGCCCCGCAAGAGCGACATCGTCAAGTTTCCCACGGAGATCGTGGCCGCCGAGGTGAAGGTCGATGGGTCCGAATTGATCACCGCCTTCGGCCAGGCCTGCGCGTACAGGCTCTTCAGTCACAAGTCCTACCTGGTCGTGCCAACGTCCTCGGCAGAGGAAGACGTGGCGCGTCTCGACGTCCTCTCCCGGCTCTTCGGGATCGGGCTCATCCTGTTCGACGCGGCCGCTCCAACCGAACCTCGCTTCGCGATCCGCGTGCGAGCTTCCAAGAATGAGCCGGACGGGTTCTACGTGAACCGGTGTCTCCGCTTCGTGGAACGCCAGCTCTTCGAGTAGGCCCAGAGGCAGGCCACTCCGATTGGCTCCCGAGAGCCTTGCAAGGCCCCGCGGTCCTTGCCGAAGAGTAGAACGGGGTAAGGGCCCGCCCCGAGAGCCACCTACCATGGGTAGGTGTAACGGGGGGAGGGGGGGTCTGCTTGAGACGATCCCTTCGATCTCTACCGGGGTGGCGGACGGAATCGCGCGCAGAGGGAATTCCAAGGGGGGGTCACTTTTGCGGTGGTGAAATTCTCGGACTCGTCTCGGGGGTCCCTCTGAGGATCTCGGGCCGTGAGTGAAGCGGAGCGTCTGCGCACGGTGGCGAAAGCAGCTACACGTGCGTTCTCATCCGAGGGAAAGAGACGGCCCGCAGAGATCCTGTGTCTCGGCCACGTGGTGGTGAAAGTCGTCGTCCCGCGCTCGTCGGTGGACCCGATTCGAGCCTATCGGCTATGTCGGACATGCGAGAGGGTTCTCCCATGGTTGGGAAACCGGTGCAGCCGGCCTCCCGCATCCTGCAGGGCGAGTTACGCGAGGGAGGCTGAATTCCTCCCAAGAGGGCTCCGGCGCTGCGTTCAGGTCCAGATCGCGTCCCCACTCCGCGGTAGCTTCCCGGTACCCCGGACGACAGTCGGGGGCACCACGTGGGGTGGCGGGTAGCGCGGCTCGGTCCCGCTGACACGCCTCCCAGGCCGTGAGGACCGAGGATGATGGAGTCACCCCTGTCCCCCTCAGAGGGGCGCGCCCTCGAGGCCTGCGTCCGCGGCGCAATGCGGTTGGCGAAGCGCGTCCTCGATGCTGATCTTCCCGCTCAGGATGCCGCCGGCTTCTTCTGCAATCGGCTCGCGTGGGTCGGGGAGGCCGTCGGCGCGAGAACACCCTGGACTGACGCGGCTGCTCTGCTCCGCGGGTATGCGCCGCGTCTTGTGAGAGCTGCGGGCTGGTGGGACCGGCCACCCGACCCCGCCGATGATCTTCTACTACCGTCGCCGGTTGCCGTGGTCGCAGCCTTTGAGCGAGGAGTTCGTCACACCTCCCGAGAGGCCCATGACTGGTGCTTCTTGGTCCTCGGACCCGCACTCGAAGCCGTCCAGGTAGGAGCGACCCGGGCTCCGCCGGAACCGCCCGCCGACTCGCCTGACGGACTACGGGCGAGGTTCTGGATGAGCGAGATGTTCCGCAGACACTGCGAGAGAGTCCGTCGAGGCCTGCAGGAGCCAGCGACGAACGACCTCTTCGAGGCTGCCCGCCGGACCTCGGGTGGGCGGTGGGGGAAGATGACTCATAAGGAGCGATCCTTGGCCGCGCTGGACGCCCTGGGAAAAGTGGCGGCGGACCTTCGGGAGCCGCGACCGCGGTCTCCCTGGTCGTGGATCGCCATAGACAGGGACGGGCGCATCCGGGTTGACGGCGGCGCGGTCGGGGAAGCCCTCCGCGCGGAAGTAGCACCGGTAGCACAGGTCTCCACGGAGGCGGTCCCGGAGCGAGCGGGCGTGGAGCTCGACCCAATGGAGGCCGCCTGCAAGGCCGAAGCTCTCGCTGCACTCGAGGCCCACCTCGCGGTTCAGGTCTCCAGACGAGCTCGCGGTGCTGCCCGTCAGGCCGTTCGCGAGAGGATGCGCGACATCGCCGCCGGCAGAGTGACCTTCGTGCAGATTGCCAAGGCCGTCGGCCGGGACGAATCCACCGTCCGAGAGGCTCACGCGGCCGAACTCGCTGACCTCCGGCGGGCACTCGGGAGTCTGTCCTCCTAGGAATCCGGGTTTCTTCCCCCGGATCGGGTCATCCCGAAGCCTTCTCTTTCAAAGAGGAGGCCGATTGCCCGAACCCGCCCCCTACCGTGACGAGGTCGCCCGCGCCAACCTCCCCGAGATCTGCCTCGTCGGGGATCTATCGCGCGTCCTGCGCAAGTCCCCCGGGAGGGTGAGAGAGCTCCTCAAGAGCGGGACGCTCCCCGGACGCAAACTTGGGCGAACCTGGGTCGTGCGCCGCGAGGACCTCCTTGCGGCTCTCTCTCCCGCTGTTCCCCGGCGTACATCGGCACCGCCCGGCGTCGCATGGTGCCGCCGCTGCGTGGACCGACCTGCTGGCCCTAGAGGTCTCTGTGCCGTTTGCGAGCACCCCGAAGGGTTGCGGCCGTGACCCTCCGTCCACTCCAGGGGCCTGCCTCACGGTCCCTCGTGCGGTTCGGACGCGTCCCTGTCGCAGACCTCCGGCGGTTCCTCAACGGGGATCTCGGCCTCGCCGCCCTGCTCCTACTCCTGTACCTGCGCGGCCGGGCGGTTCACAGCGCCGGCGAAGGATGGATGACCACGGATCCCCTGAGCCCGTCCGTCCTCAAGGCCGGGACGGGGGTCCCCTGGCCGACGATCCGGCACGCGAGACGCGGCCTGCGCCGCGCAAGTTGGATCGACTGGGCGCCGTCGAGCGGCGGCCCGGGAGCTCCAACCACGTACCGCGTTCGGGAGCCTGCGACGCGGGGCCTGGCCCTCGTCCCTCTCAAAGCACTTCCCGTTCTATCGCGGACTGGGAGCTGCATCGCCGGCCTCGCCTACTGCTACGTGTCGTCGTTCTCCAAGATGCAGTCCTTCGCCTCGAACAAGACCATCGCCGACAAGATCGGACTGGCTGGAACGGACCCCGGCCGCCGCATCCAGGAGGCGGTGTGGCGCCTGAAGGACGTAGGGCTGGCACGGGAAACTGAGAGGGCTGCGCGGCGGCGGACCGTGGTGCTCATGACCCCGAAGGAACCCGTCCGCCCAACGCCCCCTAACCCGTCCGCAGAGCGCCCCCTAGCCCGTCCACCCGGCGCCGGAAACACGTCTACCCAGCGCCCTCCACTTGGACCTTCTGGAGCACCTCCTTGCAGGACCAGTCCAGAGCACCACGGCCGCGGAGATGCTCGGCCTGCTGCGCAGAGAGGGCTGGAAGACCCTGAAGACGGACACCCCGCCGGCACGGGCGAGAAGGGCAATCTTCTGATGCAGATTCTCACCTTCCCGGGCTGGGTAATCAGCTCAGGAGGGACCAGGAGACTGCTCAAGGACCTCCGAGATGCCATCGGCCGCGACGGTGACCTTGAGTACGAGGTAGGAGTCCGCCTTCACTGGGCAAGCGCGGCCGAGGACATCAGGAGCCGTCCCCGCTTCCTCTACGCGATGCTCCGTAACCCGCGCTACCGCCGCCGTTGGTCGGAGGTCCGTCGTCTCGACGAGGAGGAACTCCGAGCGGCGGCCAGAGCGAACACATGCACGCGCTGTGGACCACTGGGCTCCTCCCGAGAGGGATTCGACCAGGCAAGAGGTGTCCCCTGCGACTGCCCGAGGGGACAACTCCGGAAGCTACTTCACAAGCAGGGCCTCGGACGAGAGCGCCGGGCCGCCGAGGAGAAGGCAGCCCGAGCAGCTGAGTTCCAAGGCCCAAGCCGAGGCGGGGGCCCGGTCGCCATCGGTGAAGTGCTCCAGAGCGTTCTCCGGATCCCGACTGTGGCGAAGGGGACGCCATGACCGCTCGCGTCGCTGGCGGCCCCACCGGTGCAGGGTCCACCGCCCGGGCACCGGGTCCGGCGGCTGAGCCGCGGAAGCTCCTGACCGTCGAGGACCTGGCCGCGATGCTCGGTATCACGACCCGCGGCGCTCGGCTCGTCTGCGAGAGAGGCGAGATACCAGCGTTTCGTCTCGGGCGACGGTGGTACTGCCGCGCAGAGGTGCTCGAGGACTTCTTCCGGGCGAAGGAGGTGGAGCATCGGCGGGACCGCGAGGCGACGGCCCGGCTTCTCCGCGGCATTCGGGGAACGTCGAAAGAGACGACTTGATTCACGCGGCCCCAGAGGTAACTTGTCGCCCCATGAACAAGAAGAAGCGTCGGGGCGGACCTCTGGGGCCGCACCGAGACCGGGGGTCGGGGATGCCGAAGGGGCTCGCGAAGCGGATCATCAATGCGCGCCTGCGGCGAGGGCTCTCGCAAGTTGCTGCCGCTGCGGACCTCGGGGTCTCTCGCACGACATGGGCACTGTGGGAACTTGGGCGGGAACCCGCTCCGCTCTACCGCAAGGCTCTCGACTCCTGGCTCCGTAGGAAGGGAGGGAAGTAGCCATGGGCACACTCCGCAGACGGTTCGGATCGGTACTCCGCCGCGGACGGACCTGGTACGTCCGCTACCGCGTGAACGGGCTGGAAGTCCTCAAGAGCCTGGGCCCCTCGCGGAAGCTCGCGGAGGACTTCCTTGCCGATGTCCAGGCCAAGCTCGCGAAGGAGGAGGGCCTCGGGGTCCGCCCGATCGCCCGCGCATCCCTGTCCGAGGTCTGGCGCCTGGTTGAGGCATCGAGGAGAGCACGGCTCACACCGCGCGGCTTCCAGGTCCAGAGGGACCACGTCGCCGCCGCCGCCGCCTTCTACGGCACACTGCCTGTGCGGGACCTCCGCCCGCGGCACCTTGAGGACCTGCTGACCTCCCTCGGCTCCAGGGGACGGAAGGGGACGACTCTCAACCGCTATCTCACCAGCCTGTCCTCCCTGCTCGCGGAGGCGGTGGAGCGGGGTTTCGCCAAGCAGAACATCGCACTCCAGGTGAAGCGGCACCGCGAGGAACTCCGGGAGGTCCCCTTCCTCGGCGAGTCCGAGATCCGGCGGCTGCTTGCCGGCGCGTCCCCGGGCCTCCGCCCCATCATCGCAATCCTCGGTGACACGGGGCTGCGCCGAGGTGAGTTGCTCTCCCTCCAGTGGGCCGACGTGGACATCGCGCGGGAGACGGTCCTCGTCAGGCGCTCCAAGACGGGGCGCGGCCGGGAGGTCCCCCTCACAAGCCGGGCCCGCACGGCCTTCGAGGAGCTCCGGGCGGCGCGCGGCGCCATCCCGCTCCGCGGCGACGACCTCGTCTTCGCATCCCTCCTCGAGCTTCAGCGCCCGCCGGTTCGGAGGAAGGCCCAGGACTCGGAGTTCACCCCGCGACGGCGCGCCGAGAACCGCCTCTCCAACCAGTTCTCCCGGCTCGCCGACGGCCTTGGGATGGACGGGCTGTCCCTTCATGCACTCCGGCACTCCTGCGCGTCGCGGATGGTGGTCGCTGGAGTCCCCCTGTCCTTCGTGGCGCGGGTGACGGGCCACTCGACGCTGCGCTGCGCAGCGCTCTACGGGCGTCACGCGCCGGCAGACGCAGGGCGGATCGCTATCCGGGCCCTGGAGGCGGCAGCGGGGGCTACGCCAAGCTGCGACGCGCTTCCTCCCGCGGGAGCGCCCAACGCCCCCCCTTCCACGCCGGCACTCCAGACATCGGCGACCGTCGCGGTCGCGCCGCCTCCCTTGGGGGGCGTCGGGCACACGGCGCGCACGATGGTTGCCTCGGGGGCGTAGGGACTTCCCTCGGACCCGGGCGCGGAGGGGAGATAATCCCCGTCGTCCGACAGGAGAGCGCCATGGGTCGAAGGAAGCCCGCAAGTCTCGGCTACACCGGGGCCGTGCCTGGCTCGGAGTCGGTCCACTCGACTGGATCCTAGGCAAGGTCGCGAGATGGAGCGCACCGACCTGCCCGAGTTGCACTTCATCACGCCGATCCAGAACCTGGCGTCGATCCTCCAGCACGGGATCCTGTCCCACCGACGCGCCGAACAACTCCCACATGACTCTGTCGCGAACGCGGAGGTACAGGACCGGCGCCAGGTCAAGATGGTGCCTGGCGGACGACCGCTCCACGAGTACGTCAACCTCTACCTGTGCGCGCGGAACCCGATGATGTTCCTGAGACAGGACGCCCATCCACAGCTGTGCGTGTTGCGGGTCAGCACGGGCGTGCTCGACCTCCCGGGTGTCGTGGTCACCGACGGCAACGCTGCCAGTGGACCGACAGCCTTCTACCCTTCTCCAGCGGGCCTGGCCTACCTTGACGCCGGTCTGATCTTCGCGGTGTACTGGACTGACCCCGACCCCATTGTCCAGACGCGGAAGAAGCGAGCGAAGTGCGCCGAAGTCCTTGTCCCAGACCGGGTTGACCCACAGCTCATCCTGGGTGCCTATGTCTCGTCGTCGGACGCGGGGCGTACACTGCAAGTGGCCGCGCCTGACCTGAACCTGACCGTGAACGCGCACCTGTTCTTCGCCTGAAGGAGCACCCGGTGATCGAAGTAAAAATCGGCGACCTCTTGGACTCCGAGGCCCAGACCCTCGTGAACACGGTCAACTGCGTCGGGATCATGGGGAAGGGCATCGCTCTCCAGTTCAAGGAGCGCTTCCTGGAGATGTTCAAGGACTACGAGGCGCGTTGCCGGGACGGGAAGGTCCAACTTGGGAAGCCCTACCTCTGGAAGTCCTTGGTGCCCCCCGGGGTGCTGAACTTCCCAACGAAGGACCACTGGCGATCAGTGACCCGGCTCTCCGACATCGAGGAAGGCCTGCGGCATCTGCTCCGCAACTACGAGGCATGGGGGATCAAGTCCATCGCCGTCCCCCCCCTCGGATGCGGCCTGGGCCAGCTCGAATGGCGCATCGTGGGGCCGACTCTCTTTCGCTACCTGAGCAAGATGACGATTCCGGTGGAACTCTATGCCCCCTACGGAACCCCTCATGAGGAGCTGACCCCACGGTTCCTCGCCGGGGACTCCGCAGCGCCTTCGGAACCAGGCAAGATGCCCCATCCGGAGTGGGTCCGTCCCGGGTGGGTGGCCCTCGTGGACATCCTGCAGCGGATCGAGGCGCAGCCGTACCACTGGCCGGTCGGCCGGGTCATCTTCCAGAAGGTGGCCTACGTCGCTACCGCGGAGGGCATCGCGACGGGGCTCGAGTACCGGCGCGCCCCGTACGGGCCTTTCACTTCGGGTCTGAAGCAGATCGAGTCCCGCATGGTGAACAACGGCCTCATCTCCGTGGAGCGACGTGGCAAGCACATGCACGAGTTCAGGGTGGGGCCGACCTTCCCGGACGCCCGGAAGGCGTACGCGGCGGACCTCGAGAAGCTTGGCCCCACCCTTGACCGCGTGGCCGACCTGTTCCTTCGGATGAACACGGATCAGGCGGAGGTTGCGGCGACCGTCCACTTCGCCACTCAGGAGTTGCGGGCGAAGGGCGGTGCAAGGCCCTCGGAGAGGGCAGTTCTTGACGCGGTCCTCCGCTGGAAAGTCCGCCGGAAGCCCCCGCTGGACCCGCAGACAGTCGCGCTGGCCATCCGCCATCTCGCTGCACTGAGGTGGCTTGACGTCTCCGCGAGCGCCGACCTCCCGCTTCCGCAAGAGGAACTGGCGGACGTCTAGGGGGCATCACAGACGCCCGCGCCTCCAATCCCAGGGGACCGGGGCAGTGTGTTTCCACGGCTTGGGGATCAGTTTGGGGATCAGGCGCCTTTGGGCGATACTGGCCTCCGGCGTAACGCGGCGTGTCGCAAAGGGATGCGGGCGTAGCTCAGTGGTAGAGCGCCACCTTGCCAAGGTGGAAGTCGACGGTTCGAATCCGTTTGCCCGCTCCAACTTCCGGCCTCGAAACCCCCGTGACAGGCGGGTTTGCGGCCGATGGGCCGCCCCCGTCCGAGACCCGCGACGGAACCCCGCGGAACGAGCAAGGGCCCCACGGAACCCGGCGGGGGCTACAAGTTGGGCTACAAGCACTGGGTGGCCTACTCCGACGCCAGTCCACTCGACCACGCTGGGGGCCAGGTGTCCCTGGTTCGCAGAACCCTTCCTCCCGATGACGGATCGGCGTTGGAGGCGCGATCGTGGACAACGACTCCCTTACAACTGCATACCGGGATGAGCAGAAGGCCCGTGTCCTTGAGCAGTGCAAGCGAATAAACCAGAGGTCCGAGAGTCCACCTCCAGGTCGAGTCGTCCCCGAGGAAGATGACCTTGTCATCGGGTCAGGACGCCGCATCTCAATGGCCGTGATGTTCGTCGGCCTGTGCAAGTTCTCGGGGCGGCCCCGGCCCTTGCGCCGGACGATCCCGATCAGATACCATTCCTCCAATCGCCGGACAGGGCGGAAGGGACCGCGGGACGGGGGGAACCAGGAAGGGGCCCCGCGCACCGCGGCGCCGGCGCAGGGGGGGGGCCGTGTGAAGGGAATCCGCCGGTTCGCGCTGGCTTCCGTCCTCCTGTCGCTCCCCGTCGCGCAGGGGCGCACCACCGCGTCGGACTCCGGGAACCCGCCGGCCACGGGGGAAGGCGTCGCCACCGGCGGGGTCCCCCTGTGGTTCGAGGAGAACCGCGGCCAGGCTGACCCGGCCGTCTCCCACGTCGCCCGCGCCCGGGGCTACACCGTCCACCTCTCGGGCCGGGACGCCTACCTGATGCCTTCCGGGGGAGGTCCGGGGCTCCGGATGGAGACCCTCGGATCCTCGGGCGTCGTTCGGGTCGCGGGGACGGGAGTCCTCGGCGGGAAGAGCCACTACTTCAAGGGAAGCGACCCGTCGGGCTGGATCCGCGGCGTGCGGCAGTTCCGGGGCGTGCGCGTGGCCGGGTCGGCTCCGGGCGTCTCCGTGGACTGGCTCGGGGCCGGGACCCTGGCGCGATTCGACCTGCGTCTGGAACCCGGAGTCGACGCCTCGCGGGCCCTGCTCCGGTTCGAGGGCGCCGACCGGATCCGCCTCGACCCGGACGGGGCCCTGGCCATCTCCCTCGCGGGGGGCGCGTTCCGCTTCACGGCGCCCCGTGCGCACCAGGAGGGGCCGGGCGGGAAGCGTCCCGTGGAGTGCCGCTTCGTCGCGCTCGCACGCGCGGAGGTCGGCTTCGTCGTCGAGGGACGGGACCCCGGCGCGCGGCTCGTCATCGATCCCGAGATCACCTGGGCGACCCTCGCGGGAGGGACCGGCCAGGAGCCCCGTTTCTCGAGCAGCGGCAACTGCCTGGCGCCGGCGGGGTCGGGAGCCGTTTTCTTGGCGACCGCCACGGACTCCACGGACTTCCCCGTGACCGAGGGGGCCTTCCAGACCGCGCTCTCGGGGACCGTGGACGCGCTCGTCCTCAAGGTCGCCGACGGCGGGGGCTCCCTCCTCTGGGCGACCTACCTCGGGGGGTCGACCTCCAACGACAGCGACGTCGCCTACGGCGTCGCCGCGGGTCCGGGCGGCACCGCCGTGGTCTCCGGGTCCACGCGCTCGACCGACTTCCCGGTGACCCCTGGGGCCTACGACGAGTCCTACAACGGGTTCGAGGATCTGTTCGTCACCCGGCTCGCGTCCGACGGCGGGTCCCTGGTCTTCTCGACCTACCTCGGGAGCGGGGGACGGGAGCTTGTGTCCACCTGTCCCGTGGCCGTGGCCGGGGACGGGACGGTCTGGGTCGCGGGGAGGACGCTGGCCACGACGTACCCGACGACCGCGGGGGCCTACCAGCTGAACCTGGGCGAAGGCAACGGCGCGGACGCGGTCCTGTCGAGGCTCAGCGCGGACGGCAGCACCCTTCTCTACTCCACTTACTTCGGAGGCCCCTCCACCGAGCACATCCTCGACCTGGAGCTCGACTCCTCGGACAACCCGATCGTCTGCGGCGAGGTGGACGGAGGCGGGACCGGGTTCCCGCTCGTCGAAGCGGCCTTCGACGGGACGGACATCCCCGACGACTACACGCTGATGGTGGGCTTCGTCACGTGGTTCGACGGGACGGGGGCGCCCGTGTTCTCGACCCTGCTCCCTGGAACGCAGAGGGTGGGTGGCATTGGCCAGTACGGCGGCGACAAGGACGTTTACGCCACCGGTTGGGCGGGGGCGCAGGTGGGGGCGCAGGTGCCCGGAGGTGATTTTCCCGCGACAGCGGGGGCCTACCAGGAGACGCTGCGAGGCGAGTCCGACGGATTCGTCGCGAGGTTCTCGGACAACGGCGCCCTCGAGTTCGCGACGCTGTTCGGCGGGACCGGCCCGGATCACGCGACGCAGATCTTCGTGGACGCCGCGGGGGGCGCCATCGTGGCGGGGACCACGGCCTCCGTGGACTTCCCCACCCTCGGCGCGTTCCAGGTCCTGCCCTCCGACCCCACCGGGAGCTTCTCCGACGCCTTCCTGGTTCGGGTCAACAACAACGGCTCGGGCCTGACCTATTCGACCTACTTCGGCGACGGATGGGAGATGGGCCCGCGGGGCCTCCTCTGGGACCCGTCCGGGGACGTCTTCCTGGCCGGGGCGACGGCCTTCATCCCCGGGGCCACCTGGTCCCCCGCGACGGCCGGGGCGTTCCAGACGGTGGCGGCCGGCGGAAACGAGATCTTCGTCGCCCGGATTACCCCCGCCGCCGGCGAACCGCCGGCGGACACCGTGGACCTGTCGCTCCTGAAGGGCACCGCGGGCGACTCGGCCAAGCCCGGGAAGGACAAGGTCAGTGTCTCGGGCACCTTCGCGTTCAACGGGGGCGCCGCGGACCCCGCCTTCGATTCCATGGAGGACACCCTCGTGCTCGTTTTCGGGCGGGGGGAGTTCCCCCTCGGGGTCCGCGCCCGGAGCGGGACGCCCGAAGGCCCGGGGGTGGGGGGGTGGACGTCGAAGAACGGGAAGCACACCTGGAAGAGCGGGAAGGGGACGCTCCCGAAGGTGAAGATCGTCGTCGACACGGTGAAGGGGACCTGGTCGGCGAGCCTCTCCGGGCTCGACCTGCCGGCGGCGCTCGACGAGGACATCTTCGTGCGGGTCCTCCTCGGGCGCGAACGGGGGACCTCGGAGGAGACCTGGGTCGAGAATCCCAAGAAGCCGGGCTCCTTCGGATTCAAGGCTCCCTGAGCCCCGGGAAACTGCGTCACGGCGGGGCCGGTCGGCGGGCCGTACTCTCCTCCGGGCTGCGCGCCGCGACATTCTGGCGATTCATGTCGAGTTCTCGACATGACCGCAGGGTAGCCCCGCCCGTGACGAGAGGACCGCCAGGCCACGGGCACCGGGCGTCCCCGCGGCCGGGAGCGGCCTTCGCGCAACCCTTGACAGAAGCATGTTTCGAGTGCAGAATGTTCCTTCACAGGACACATAATGAGACTTAAAGATAACTACCGTCCGAAGACTCTGGGGCCGCGTGCGGCCCGGCTCGTGGAGACTCTCCACGAGAGGGGGCGCCCCCTCTTCACCCTGGAAGACGCGGTCGCCGCCACGGGCCTGGGGGCGGCCTCCGCGCGGAGCCTCGTCCACAAGCTCGTCGGGCGGGGACTGGCGACGCGCCTCCGGCCCGGCCTCTTCATCCTCGTCCCCTTCGAACTCGGCCGCGCGCGGGAGTACATGGGGAACCCCTACGTGGTCGCGCGAGAGCTGGCCGGCGGGAGGCCCCACTACATCTCGCACGCCTCCGCCATGGACATCCACGGGATGACCACCCAGCCGCAGCTCGTCGTCTTCGTAACCTCCCCCTCCCCCATCCGGGGATGCGCCGTGCTCGGGACGGAGTTCCGGTTCGTCCGCTGCAAGCGGCGGGACCTCTTCGGCGCTGCCCCGCACTGGGTCGACAAGCGGGAGCAGGTCGTGGTCAGCGACCTGGAGCGGACGGTCCTCGACGGCCTCAAGCAGCCGGAGCACTGCGGCGGCGTCACGGAGGTTGCACGGGGCCTCTGGATGCGGAGGGCCGACGTGGACCCCGGGAAGCTCGTCGGCTACGCCCTCCGCCTCGACGTCGGGGCGGTGGTGCGCCGGCTGGGATTCCTCATGGAGACCTACGAGGTCGGGAGGTCGGCAGACCGGGAGCGCCTGCGGCGCCTCCTCACCGCGACCTACAGCCCGTTGGATCCCGTCCTGCCGGCGGAAGGGAAGTTCCTCGCCCGCTGGCGCCTCCGGCTGAACGTCCTCCCCGAGGAACTCCGCGCGGTCGTGGAGACCTGAGCCGTGATCCCCGCGCGCGACCTCTCCCTGCTCTCCAACCGCCTGGCCCGTTCGGGACGGCGCCTCCCCGAGGCCGTCCTCGAGCGCGACTACTGCCTCGCCTGGTTCCTCGTGGCGCTTTCGCGCTGCCCTCTCCGCGAGCGGCTGGTGTTCAAGGGCGGGACGGCCCTCAGGCGTTGCTGGTTCGGCGACTACCGCTTCTCCGAGGATCTCGACTTCACCCTCGCCGTGGAGACCGACTTCGAGACCCTGCGGAAGGAGCTCGACCCGGTCTTCGCCGAGGCCCGGAGCGCGACGGGCGCCGTCTTCCGCTTCGCGCGTGCCGACCGGAAGGCCCACGCCAACAGCCATACCTTCTACCTCGGGTACGAGGGCCCCCTCCCGGCCCCGGCGGGCGGCCGTGAAGTCAAGGTCGACGTCACGATCCGCGAGCGCATCGTCACCCCCGTCCCGGAGCGCCCCGTCCTGCGGGGGTACCCGGAGTTCTCCGACCTCCCGGAGAAGGCGAAGGTCAGGGTCTACTCGCTCGAGGAGATCGCCTGCGAGAAGGCCGTCGCGCTCCTCGACCGCGCCCGCAACGAGCCCCGCGACCTGTACGACGCCTGGTACCTCATCGAGAAGGGGCACGTCGACCTCGGGGAACTCGTCGAAGCCGTCGGGGAGAAGCTCGCGTTCCGAGGAAAGCGGCTCGTGGACGTCCGCGGGGAACTGCCGGCCAAGGAGGCACGCCTCGGGAGACTCTGGAGCGCACGGCTCTCCGCGCAGATGGTCGAGCTGCCCGAGTTCGACGGCGTCTGGCGCTCCGTCCGTCGCGCCTTCCGGCAAGCCGGGCTCGGACCGAAGTAGATCGCGCAGGGGCCTGCGCGGCGGGGTCCCGGGTCCATCGCGGTGCAGTCCTCGCGGAAGCGGCGGATGTGCGGGGAGCGAAGGGCTACAACGGGGGCACCAGGGCCCTTCGCCCCTCGGATCGACCGCCGGAACCACCGACGGCCGGAGAAGTTGCGACGGGACGATTCCCCAGGCCGCCACTTTGCCAAGGTGGCGCCCTGCGCATGCAATTGTAGGTGGACCGGGCTGCCGGCACCTGTAGAGGCTAAGTGCTGTCCGGGGGCGAAGAGGTCCGCACGAGGTGTCCAAGATCCGCTCCTCTGCGGACTCTGTGGACTCCATGGACAACTCGCGCACGCAAGTCCTTGCGCCACAACGACCCCGTGTCGGCTTCCTAAACTTGGGGTCAGTCCGGGAGCCCGGCCGGGCACTGCGCATCCCCGCGTCCCTGCGCGACTTGCGGCGACGCCGTAGAGCGTCGGTTTCCGCTGCGGACCTCAGGTCCGCAAGGGGTGTCCACGGTTGCGCCATGCGGACTCGACGGGGGGACGGCCTCCATGCGCGGAGGATCTGAAGGACGCCATCCTGCCGAGGTAGATGTCGCTGTCCGAACGCATTCACCGGCTCCAAGTCCCGGCATGGCGACCTGACTCCAGTTGGCCCTCGCGGTACTCCGCGGTCTCCCGAAGAAGCCGCGTTCAGAGAGCCGCTTCCGGAGAGTCCCCGATGGCTACGCTTTGCCATCCTGGGCCGCGAGGGCGGCCGCGAAGAGCAGGGCCTCGCCGGGGCTGACGCTGAACTTGTCCGCGACAGTCTGAAAGACCATCCGAGGCTCCTTCCCCGCGACGAGGGCGTCGGCGATCCCAACGGCGGCTGGCTTGAGGCGTGCCACCAACTCGGGCGTCAGCTCCGGCGGAACCGCGTCGGCATCGGGAGGCGCCATCTTCTCCGCCTCGCGGCGATGGGAGGCGTTCGTGGGAAGGGCGACCAGAGTCCCGATCAGCGATTTGGGGCCCCACCATCCGAACTTCAAGTTGTGGGAGTTGAATTGGTTCGCGATCCCGACGATGCAGTGCCGGCATAGAAGGCCCCGGACGGTACGGTGCTCCCGGACGACGAGGAGGCCCGTGTGTTGGGAGAGTTCCACGTTGCGGAGTTCGGCCTCGACACCACAGTTGAGGCAGGCGAGTCCGGCCTCCACGGGGTTCAGGGGCAACCGACCGTCTCGCGCCATCGCGCGGAGCGCCTCGATGCGTTCCGGTTTGAGCGCCGGAATGGCTTGTGGACCAGCCGTCCTTCCGCGGGCTGACGCCCTGGCCACTTGTGCCCGAATTGCGTCGAGCCGACTCTCGTGAATTCCCTCTTGGATCTGCCGCTCGCCCTGACGATTGAGGAGGACGCCTCCGGTCACGGCGGCGATCCCCAAGGCGAGCATGACGACCGCCCCGCCCTTGCTGGAGTCCTCCATGCAGAGCACGATGGCTCCCGACACGCCGAGAATCAGCCCGATGATGAGGAGGAAGAGCCCACCCCACTTCCTGAGATCGTCCATACTTCCCCTCCAGAGTCGAATCCCGGCGTCGGTGACCGCCCGAGGCCGCCCGCGACCTCCGATGCTACGCGCTGCAGAGCCTCCACGATGTGCCCATTGAATTCGGGCTGCGGTGGTATCCCCGGCAGGACTTGAACCTGCGACCCCCGAGTTAGGAACCCGGTGCTCTGTCCAACTGAGCTACGGGGACACCGTGATCTGCGGCAGGTGGCGCCGGGCATCGTACCGCGGGCCTCCGGAAGGGACGACGACTCGCGGTCGAGGGAGAAGGGACGGGCCGCTGCAACTGGAGACGCCGACTGTGGGGACCTGCCGCATCCGGCGCGAGGGGCGGGGAGAAGCCGGCGCCCGCGCCGTTCGGCCCGGAGATCCCCTGGAGGCGGTCCTGGCGCGAGGCGCGGCGGGAGGCGCTCCGTACGGGCCGTCTCCTATTCATCTACTTTCATCGCTTTGGCGAGGGCAGGGCCGCGACACCGCCTGCCCTCGGCGGCGCGCAGGGTCTATCCGAGGACGAGTGGGCAAAGTTCCGCGACTCCTTCGTGTGGTTCCTCGCCCCGGGGCCCGCCGGGCGACCCGGGACTGACGCGGAAGCCGCCCGGGTGTGGATCCGGCATGAGGTCGAGAAGGGGACCCAGGGGCCTCGGGCGAAGGGACGCTGCGCAGGTCGTCCACGGTGCGCTCCTGAAGCTTCTCGGCCCAGAGGGGGCTCCGCCCTTCCCCAAGGACTGGACGGAGGTGTCCCGCAAGGCCCTGGTGGAACAGTGGAAGGCGCGATCCGAGAAACCGCGCTAACCAGCTCGTTGCCGATTGCCCGGACGCGCTTCTCTGTGGCGCGGGCCTCCGTTCACCGTCTTGCTTGTCCGGATCCTGTCCAGATCAGAACGCAATCGAGAGGAACAGGGGGAACTCCTGGGAACTTGCGGGGCGAATGCAACCAGCCGGCTGACAAGGGCTTGTGGCGTAACCGTAAGTCAGGCAGTCGGTTGTGAGATCGGCCCGGCTCCCCTTCCTAATGCTGGGGTTGCAGGTTCGACTCCTGCCGGGGATACCACACCCATCACCGCGGAGTGTCCGCTGCGCCCGGACTCCAGTGGCCACTGGACCGGGGGGGGTCCGGTGGATACCCTTGCAGGCGTCGAGGGGGATTGCATGCGAAGCCTCCTTCGGATCGTCGGCGTCGCGGTCCTCGCAACGGCGGCCGGCTGCGCAAGCCGGGGGCCCCTCCAGTTGCACGTGGTCGGGGTGACCTCGCGCGTGGTGTCGGCGGACCTGGAGTCCGTGGACCTGGCCTTCGACGTCGAGGTCCGCAACGACAGCCCCGAGCCCGTGAATACGCCGACGTTCCGCTACCGCCTCCTGGTGCGCGGGGCGCAGGTGGCGTCGGGCGACGGCGTCCCGGGGCTCGACATCCCGGGGTCGGGGCCGGGGACAGTCACGCTCCCGGTGCGGATCGATCTCCGGGGACTGCGGGAGGCGGTGAAGGACATCGGGGAGGCCCGCGAGGCCGAGTACGACCTGACCGCGACCTTCGTCGTGCCGTTCCTCGGGATGACCCTGGAGTTCCCGATCGCCCTGAAGGGGTCGCTCCCCCTCCTCCGCGCCCCCCGGCTCGAGGTCGTCGGGCTCGAGACGTCCGAGGTGTCGCTGGAGGGGGTCCTGGTGACCGTGAAGAGCGACCTCACCAACCCCAACGCCTTCCCCGTCTCGGTGGACGACCTCGGGTACGAGTTCCTGCTCGGGGAGACG